>JAEEGH010009823.1_pt1 | contig 22150 bp, 8 predicted proteins | sample 9134181 | NCBI WGS metagenome assembly JAEEGH01 (sample SAMN16246544, study PRJNA631951) | gut metagenome | biome: gut microbiome; feature: rumen; material: DP-attached | host: Bos | place: Iran: Karaj | collected 2018-10
AGCCTCATCAACTGCTTCCCCTATAGACATTCCTTTTTCTTTGTTTTCATTTATTCTGCTTACGAACTGTATGTAATCATACAACGGTTTACACTTTTTTTGAAGAGGCAAATTGTACTCTTTATTGATATTCAGTACACGTGCCGTCCATTCAAATTTTCCACTTTCATCTTCGTTCATAAATGCGTCTGACAGTTTGAGTTCATAATCTTCATCGCGTTCTGTAGCTCCATTGTAAAAGACTATATAGTTTGGATTAGGAATCTTGATAAGTGTACTGGTTCCAATTAGTTCTCCTTTAGAATCAATATATTTCTGATAGAGCTGCGCAAAATTTTGCTGTTGATGTCATATTAAACCTCGTATAATAGATTTGAGAAAATGCCGCCGCGCAGCCCTGAAAGTTCTCTACATATAGAGTAGGTTTGATATGTCATTTCTGGCACATTTTCGAAAAAAAAACTTGAAAATCCTGCAAAAAAGAATCTTATTTATGCGAAACTGCCTCTTCCATGTTATAATAAACAGACGGAGGCAAAAGGAGGCTGATATGGATAACAAAGCTCTTTATAGTTTGCAGTATGGGGTGTTTATGCTCGGGACAAAGGCGGGCGGGAAGATTAATGCGTGTATTACGAATACGTGTTTTCAGGCGGCTAATGGGCCGACCCGTATTGCTATTTCGGTGATTAAACAGAATCTTACCTGCCAGATGATTGAAGAGAGCGGGGCCTTTGCGCTTTCTGTGCTGGACCGTTCCTGCAGTTTTGAAACTATTAAGCGTTTTGGTTACCAGAGCGGACGCGATGCAGATAAGTTTGCGGGCTTTGAATATGAAACTGCACAAAATGGATGTCCTTATATTTCGAAAGAAGCTTGTGCTGTAATCGAGGCAAAGGTTTGTAATAAGCTTGATTTAGGAACTCATATGCTTTTTATTGCCGAAGTAACAGAAGCTAAGGTGCTTGGAAACGGCGAGCCTTTGACCTATGCGTACTACCAGAGCAATGTAAAGCCAACCGCTGGCGGTGCTGCTGGTGCAAGTGCTGCCGGTGAACAAAAACCGATAAAGGGCTGGCGATGTAAAATCTGCGGTTATGAATTTACAGGAGCAGAGCTTCCGGCTGATTTTGAGTGCCCGATTTGTGGACATCCTGCTGAGGATTTTGAGCCTTTCTATGAATAATCTCCGTAAAAAGCTGATTGCGGGGCTTGTTTTTAGTCTGCTGTGTGCCTCTATTTTTGCACATGGCGGAATGTTCAGCGGAGAAAAAAAACTGCGGCTTGTAAAGACTCAGTGGTTTGATATTATCTATCCGGAGCGCTGCGAAGCGAGTGCCGCAATTTTATTTGCAAAGGCTGATGGCGTGTACGAGGAAGTAACCGCGCAATACGGGCTTACTCCTGCCTTTAGAATGCCTGTAATAATTACTCCCGCTGTAGAACAGTTTAATGCCTTCTGGACAGCGGTTCCTTATAATCATATAGCAATTTACGATACGGGAGCATCCGGTTCAAGTGATCTTGCCGTATTCAGCGAAACTCTGCTTTCTACCTTTCGTCATGAGCTTACCCATGCAGTTACTTATAACATGAAGAACGGCTTCTGGCTTGCGATGGGAAAGGTTTTTGGAGATGAGTTTGCACCGGGAATGGTTACAGTAACTACCGGAATGGCAGAGGGGGCAACTGTTACAAGTGAAAGTGCTGCCGGGGAAGGCAGACTGAACGATGAATATGCTAAGCATTACGTAAAGCAGGCAAAAATTGAGGGAAAGTTTCCGTCTTATCATGATGTTTCTGGAGCAAGCGATGTGTCGCCGTCTGGTTCACCGTATTATTTTAACGGGGCTTTTCACGGATGGCTGCAGGAAAAATATGGTCTTTCAGCTTATGCTGATTTCTGGTACAGGGTTGTAAATGGAAAAAGCCTTACTATTGCCGGGGCCTTTAAAAAATCTTTTGGCATAAAGCTTAGTACTGCGTGGAAGCAGTTTATAGCTGATTATGAAGTTCCACAAATTGAAGCAAACCCGGTAAGGGCAGGGCAGGCACAGGACTTTTTTGAGCCGGCTCTGGCTGATTATTCGCGCTTGAATAATGCGGGCTCTTTATATGGCAGTCCTTCTGTGGCAGGGGCTAAGCTTATCTGGACAGACCGTTTTGGCGGTAGAGTTTTTTTACGGGAGGCTGATTTACAGGGGGCGAATGAAGATTCGTCTCACACACCGCTTCCTGTCCTCTTCTCACTGCGGGGGCTCACAACCGCCCGCCTTTCTTCCGACGGGCGTTTTATAGCCGCCAGTTACATGAGCGAAAGCTCCCCGACGGTAAGCGCCCGCGTAAAAATTTACGACCTCGAAAAGCATTCCTTTTACACAGTAAAAGAATCTGGCCTCAAGAACGCGGCAATTCTTGCGGCTAAAGACGCAGGCAGCAACCATCACACCTATTACCTCATCGCCCAAAAATATTTTTCGCAGGTCTATTCAATTGCAGTATATAAAATCAGCCTGGATAAAGAGGGCCGCATAAAAGGAACGGAGCCTTTTGCAGAACTTAGGCTTGGTACTGAGACTAACCCTTATGCGTTTACACCTTTGCAGGACGGAACTTTTGCCTGGCTTAAAAAAGAGCGCATGAGTTACAGCCTGTGCATAAGTGCGCTGGACGGAACTCTGCTTAAGAGCTATGACTTTCCAGACGGAATGGTTGTAAGGTCTCTTTCTGCCTGGGGTGGGGCGGCGGCCGCAGAGATGTCGGCAGATTCAGAGACCTCGGTTACTGTTTTCTATTTCAGTTATGCCCAAAAAGGCACTCTCCCTCGTTTGGGCCGTGTTGAGCTTGGCTCTGGCGGCGCAAAGCTTTCTTTGAGCAGCGAAGATATTTCCGGTGGTGTTTTTGAGCCGGTTTTCTGGAACGGAAAGCTTGTTTATATAGGCGAGTTTTACCGCCAGAACAGACTTTTGTGTCTGGCCGGTGGCGATTTGGGAGATGCCGGAAGCCTGACACGTGGCATTAGCCAGGACGACTTTGACGGTGATTCTGGAGAACTCACACCTCAGCTTCCATCCCTCAATTCAAAGCCTTATAATCCGTTTTCTTATCTGAACCGTGGAATTCTTGTTCCATTAAGTATGTATAAGCCGGATTATATTGGCCCGAATGCGGCAGAGACCTCGGAGCTTTACTCTTATCTTCTGGGTGTAACTTATATTACAGCTCAGCCCTGGACCAGTGGAATTACAGACGTTTATACGCTTACCTCGGGTTGGGATTTTGAAACAGAAACAGCTGGTGTATCTTTAAAAATCAGTACGGGAACAGAAACTCCTTTGTTCCAGACTCAGACAGAAATAAAGTCCGAATTTAATTCCGAAGGCTGGAAGCAGGGTGGTGGAATCTTTACTTTTTCTTCCACAGTGGCAACCGGGAATAAATCTAAGCTGACTCTTTCAAATACAACAAAGGCTCTCATAGGAAGTCAGGATATATATCATTATTATATAGAAGATATTGTTTCTTTAACGTGGTCTAATATTATGAAGGCAGGCCCTGGTCGTTTTGAAAATAAAGGTGCTGCTTTTTCTATAAGCTATGGCGGCAGAAGAGATGCTCCGTTTGAAGCTGATTCTGACCCTTATGCAGATTTGTCCGCTCTTTCGGCGGCGGTTAGATTCTGTATTCCACGGCTGCTTCCTTTTGAATCAGCTTATGGCTTTACCTATAATATTCCGCTTAATCTTGGCTTTAAGATTTTACCAACCTCGTCTATTTACGGTTATGCCAGCTTTGGAAAAGAATATTCAAAAGGCAGCGGAAAGAATGCAAAAGATCATCTTGGACGCGTAGTTTTTGATGCATCCTTAGACCTTCTTGCTTTTTCAATGGATGTTCAAAAGGCAATTCCTGGTATTACTGCAGTGTATTTGAATGATTTTTACATTAGCACCGGATATGCCGCTACAGGAACGGCAGGCTCTGCAACCTTTGGAGGTTTTCAGACTGCAAAGCTTGGAGAATATTTTAAGGCGGTTGCAGACGGGCGCGGTTATTATCTGGATTCTGTATACGTAAAAACAGCTGTTGAACTGACCCCGAATATAGGAATTTTTGCAAGTACTAATTACAAAATTACGCTATATTCGGTTTTCAGCGTGACAATTCACTCGCTTACTGCCCTGGAGCCGCTTGAAAGGTTAAGACTTTCCTTTGGGTTTACGATGAATTAATTCACTTTAATCTGACTTAAAACTTCTCCAATAGGCTCGTGAATAACCAGATTTGCCATGTGGTCCTGTGGAGTACTTGATTTATTCAGTAAAATCAGGTTTTCGCCATGGAAATAGTCTATGAGCCCTGCAGCAGGGTATACGGTAAGCGAGGTTCCGCCAATAATCAGGGTGTCTGCGGCCTTAATTGCCTTTACAGCCCCTTCAATTACCCTCTGGTCCAGACCTTCCTCGTATAAAACTACATCCGGCTTTACAAGACCACCGCATTTTTTACAGTGCGGAAGCTTGTCTGGTGCGTTTTCGCTTTCAATTATGATTTTTTCATCATAAAACTCGTGGCAGTCCAGACAATAGTTGCGCAGGGTACTTCCGTGGAGCTCATAAACATTTTTGCTGCCTGCCAGCTGATGAAGCCCGTCAATATTCTGGGTTACAACTGCCAGTAATTTACCGGCTGCCTCGAGCTCTGCAAGCTTATAGTGTGCGGCATTTGGTTTTATTCCCTGTGGCAAAAGCTTGGCTCTGTAAAAGCGATAAAATTCCGGGGTGTTCTGGTAGAAAAAAGTACGGCTGATAATCTGCTCTGGAGGGTATTTCCACTGCTGATTGTAAAGTCCGTCTACACTGCGGAAGTCTGGAATGCCAGATTCTGTTGAAACTCCGGCTCCACCGAAAAAAACAATTTTTTTGCTTTTATCAATAATCTGCTGTAAAATTGTAATGTCAGCTGTACCCATTCTTGATCTCCTTATTAAAAGTATAAAAAAGTCTTAATTAATTATAACTCAGTTTTAACTAATTAAATAGTATAATCCAACCGATAATATAATGAGGGATTTTAAAATAAAGAATTTTTTTTCTAAACAGAGGTACTTAATGAATAAAGTGAAAAAAAGTTTCTTAATTACAATGCTGATTGTTCTCACTCCGTTTGCTATGTTTGCACATGGTAAAGGTGATGTTGAAGACATTCCAGTTGAGAATTTAAACAGCTGGCAGGAACAGTTTGACCTGGACAGCCGCAAGCCTGGAAAATACAACATTATGATTACAGCTCGCGACCTTGGAGGAAACGTTCATATTGAAGGTCCACATAACCTTTATCTGGATCCGAAGTCTGACCTCCCAATTTGTGGTATTACAAACCCATATCCAAACATGCGCGTTGTAGGTAACCTTAATATTGTAGGTACCTGTGTGGATGATGATGGTGTTTCAAGAGTTGACCTCGTACTCGATGAAGGCACTGATCACGAAAAACAGGTAACTGCCGATGGAAAGGAATTCTGGTCTTATTACCTCGACACAAATGACCTGGAAGAAGGTCCTCATACTATAAAAGTAATTGGTTATGATATTAATGATGAACCAAGAATCAGTAAGCCGGTAATTCTTACCTGGCAGCTCGACCGTAAACAGCCTGTAACAGAGATTCAGGACAAAACAATGGGTATTCTTGTTTCTGGAAATGTTAAATTCGACGGTATTGTTTCGGATGGAAACGGAATTAAAGAGCTTTATTATTCAACAGACAACGGACAGTTCTTTACTCCTGTAAAGTTCAACGGAAAAAAGAATATGGATCTCTGTGACTTTACAGTTTCAGTAGATACCAAGAAATTCCCTGATGGTCCAGCTGTTCTCTGGTTTAAGGCAGTTGATAAGGCCGGTTCTGTGGGAATGTATTCCTTCCTTTACTTTATAGATAATACCAAGCCTGATGTAGGAATTGTTTATCCGGCTCCAGATCAGGTAATGGATGGTATATTTACAGTTGCCGGTTATGCTAAGGATACAATTGGTGTAACAGAGCTTTCGTGGACCTTTGGTTCACAGTCTGGCACCTTTGACCTTGTTCCTGGTAACCCTTACTGGGCAGTTAATGTAGACACTCTTGCAAGCAAGGATAAATCAACTAAATTCACAATTCTTGCAAAAGACCGTGCAGGTAACATTGTAGATGTAACTCAGAATATTTCGCTTGATCAGGAAAATGATAAACCGATTACTTCAATTTCTGAGCCTGCAGAAGGTCAGAACTTTGGAGATACAGATCCGCTTTTTGTACGTGGTATTGCTACCGACCCTGATGGAGTAAAAGAGGTTCGCATTGTCTTAGATGGAAACGAACCTGTTATTCAGGAAACAAAGGGTGTATTCTACTATCATCTTTGTAATGCAGAAGAGCTTTCTGCAGGAAATCATAAGGTAACTGTTACTGCAGTTGATGTTAATGGTGTTGTAGGAAATCCTGTTTCGGTAAATATTGTTTCTCGCGGTATTGCTCCTGTTTTTGCAGATGCAAAGGTAACAGGCGGCAAAGAAGCAGAAGAGTTTGTAAACGGAATGGAGATTCATCCGGAAAGCGGAAAGACTTTCTCTGTTGGTATTTCTTCTGGAGTAGGGCTTGTTAAGGTAAACTCTGAGCTTACCTGGGGTAAGGATGGAATTTCTGAGACTTCTGTAGACCTTAAGAATTCTACCTCTTATACCTATACGCTTCCTATCCTTCCTGAAAGTGCAAAGGGTGTAATGACCCTTAAAATTACCGCAGAAGATATTATTGGCCGTGAAACAACTTACAGAGCACTTTATTATGTAACAAATACTACAATTGTTAAGTCTGAAGAACCAATGATTGTCTTTGACGACAGTACGGTTGCAGAAGACGGTTCTATTATAAGTAATCCGGAATTCCCGGTTACCGGTTACCTCATTGGTGCAAATGCTTCTACTGTAGACCTTGTACCTGCTACAAAGTTTGCCAAGGTAGAGCTTGAAGGTAACCTTATTAAGCTTCTTCCTCAGGAGGCAGTTGGAAGCTCTGACCCTGTTGTTGTAAGAATTAAGACAGACAAGGGTAAGACTGTTGAGTCTCGTCCATTACGCTTCCGTGCAGATACTGCGCTTCCTGAAATTACAATTAATGAATATTCAGAAAATACCGCTATTAATGGACTTGAAGGTCCTGTAACAATCAGTGGTAGTGTAAGCTGCGAAACTGGTGTTGGCGGACTGAGATACCGTGTAATGTCTGCTAAGGTAGATATTGCAAAGGGAATTATTGGCACTATAATAGCTCCTTCTGCAACCGATGACTTTACAAAGGTTGACGTAGCAAGAAACGGTTCGTTCAGCTTTGTATTCGATGCAGAGAATTATGGATATGGTGTTCATATTATTGAATTGATTGCGGAAAGTGCGGGTGGAAATCAGCTTGCAAAGGCTGTAGCCGTTAAGAATATTCCAGATGTAGAGGAAGTAAACGGTAAAATGCCGGCACCTAAGGCTCCTGCTGTTTACTGGGCAGACGGCTTTGATGTTTATGCGATTGCAGTTTATCAGGGTGAAATGACAAATGATTATCAGGCCTTCTATCGTGCTGATATGATTGAAGGAAATAACCCGGTAGGCTTTGCTTCATCTACTTCTGACAATAAGCTTGTGGCTGCAAAGTATACTGCAGTTAAAAAGCCATCTCTTTCAGCACATATTGTTCAGATTAATGATTCAGAATACTTCAGCGGTATGCCGGTTGTTCTTGGCTACGCTTCTAAAGATATGGCAACAATCCGCCTTTATATTGATACAGGTGCGGCTGTTGGTTCTGTAAACTTTGAAGTTAGCGGTGACGAAATTGCCGGTGGCGCTGTAACTCAGAAGGGAGCAGCAAAGCTTACTAAGCCTACACCAGAAGAGCCAATGCGCTGGACTGCAGAGCTTCAGGTTTCTAACCTTCCTTCTCGTGTAAACAAGATTAGTGCAACTATTAAGGCTGGTGCTCTTGAACAGACTGTAACTGGTTCGTTTATAGTAATCCGCCAGGCAGAGGAAGACCTTATTAATGATAAGGAAGGCATTTATCCTATGCCGGCTGCTGAAACTGTTTATGACGAAGTAGATAACAATTACGTTTTAAGCAATGGTTCTAAATTCTACTATTATGTAAATTACAATGCTCCATTTAAGGTAGAGCTTGTTTCTAATACTCCGGGACTTACTGTAGATACAAATGATCACCTCATTACACTTTCTGCAGAAAAGGACGGTGTTTACAGAAACGTTGTTGTAAGGGTAACAGACCGCTTTGGCGATGCTCATACTTCTTCTCCTTTGAGCTTTATTGCAAACACAAATCTGCCGGAAATCAACTTTGTAACTCCAGAGCTTTTCCAGTGGGTAGGAAATACCTTTAAGCTTTCGGGTACTGCAGCACATCCTCTTGGAATCAGAGCTGTAGAATACTCTCTTGATAACGGCGAAAACTGGACAGCCTTTGATCTTTCAAGAAATAACAACAGAGTGGGAGTTACCTTCTCTAAAGATGTAAATATTTCTGAACTGCCAGATGGCCTTATCAGAATTAATATGCGTGCCCGCGATACTTCGGGTCACGAAGCTTATGTTTATACTTCTGCATATAAGGACGTAACTCCTCCAGAGGTTCGTGTAATTGAACCAAAGGATGATGATGTTGTAAACGGTGATAACCTTATTGTATTCGAAGTAAAAGATAACGGACTCTTTGCCAAGGCAGAATACATTGCTCCTCCGGAAAAGGGCAGGGCTTCTGTTCGTCTGCCAATCGAAATGAATCCGCTGATTTATACTCACATTGGTACACCGGAAAGACCAATCAGCGATGCAATGTCATTTGCCTTTACTGATGATGCCGGAAACGTTACTCCAATTGAAGCCTGGGCATTCAGCATTGATAACGAATCTGACTTACCTAGAGCAGAAATTCACGTGCCGGAAGACATGCAGGTAATTACCCGCGACTTTACAATTTCGGGCGTTGTTTATGATGATGATGGTGAGTCTTCTATCTTCTATAAGATTGATAACGGCCAGTACAAGCAGGTTTCTACAAAAGAAGTATTCAAACAGAATATTGCAGATGCAGAATACAAGCTTAATACCAGCTTCTCAATTGATGTACCTCTCGATACCATGACCGATAACGAGCATACAGTTACTGTATATGCAGTTGATATTAATGGTGTAAAGGGACCTGAAGTAGCAAGAACTTACCGCATTTCTCTTGAAGAGCCTAAGGGTGCTGTAGAAAAGCCTACAATTGATACTTCTGTACGTAAGCTTGTAACAATTTCTGGTTGGGCAAGCGATAAGAACGGAATTGCAAACGTTAAGGTTTCTCTTGATAACGGTAACTCTTATAACGAGGCTGTTGGTACAGAGAACTGGAGCTACACAGTAGATACACGTGCAATTCCAGGTGGAACTCAGGTAGTATTCCTTAAGGTAACAGATAATTACGGTATTCAGGGCTTGTATTCCAGCCTTATCAATATTGATAACGATGCTCCGGTATTGAACCTTGAGCTCCCTCTTGATGATTCAACAACAACAGGTCAGCTGTTCTTCTCTGGTTACACCTATGATAATGTTGAAGTAACTGATCTGTATATTACAATCCGCAACCTTGAAAAGGGAATTAAGCCGGATATCCGCAAGATTAAGATTGACCGCATTATTGGTGAAACAGTTGATATGCGCGACCTGCCGGACGGCTTCTATAACGTAGAGCTTACCGGAAAAGATAAGGCCGGAAACATTACAAACGTCAGCCGCAATATTCACCTTGAAAAGAATATTGCACCTGCAACTGTAGATATTCTGTACCCTCTCGAAGGAGAGCACAAGAACGGTGTATTCACAGTTTACGGCCAGGCTGAATCTGAAAGCGATATTACAAAGCTTAATCTCTATATTGATAAGAAGTTTATAAAGGAAACTGAGCTTACAAGCTGTGGCTTCTTTAAGTTTGATCTTGGACCGGAAGATATAGAAGAAGGTGTACATTCTTACTATGTAGAATCTGTTCTTGCTTCTGGAAAGACTGTAAACTCACGCGAACAGACAATTACCTATAATCCAATTGGACCTTGGGTAACTATAGAAAACTTTACTTACGGTGACTTTGCTATAAACCGTCCATATATTAAGGGACAGGCCGGTTATTCTATCAGCGAGGATGAGCTTTTGTTCTCAAGAACTAAGGAAGCAACTGCAGAACAGAAGGCTATGACAGCTGCAAAGAAGGTAGCAAAGATTGAAATGAGCTTTGATAACGGTAAGACCTTTACAGAGCTTTCTAAGAATGAAAAGTGGATGTACCGTATTGAAAATCAGGATATTGCAGAAGGTTATCACTTCTTCCTTATCCGCGCTACAATGAAGAACGGTGAAACTGCTATTACAAGAACAATTATTCAGGTTGATAATACTGCACCTTCAATCCGCCTGATTGCTCCAACAAATGGTGGACGCTATAACCAGGTACTTAATGCTTCTGGACTTTCAAATGATGATGTTGAGCTTAAGGAAGTAACAGTTACCCTCCGAAAGGGTGATAAGGCTTCTTACGAGGTTCCTTCGTTCATTCAGGGTCTGTATGCTGACTTCCGATTCTGGGGTGCAACTTTGTTCGCTGTTGGTGCCGGACTTACCTTCTTTGATGATGTTGTAAAGGTACAGGCTTCTTACGGTCAGTTTACTCAGCAGCAGAGAGATGCAGTTTCTGAACTCTTTAAGGTGGATTTGACTGATATGCGTTATGGAGGCAACGTATTCAGCTTAAAGATTATTGCGAGTGTTGCTACTATTCCGTTCAGCTTCTTCTTAGGACACGACTGGGACTGGCTGTATGCAGGTGTAGGTGTTGGTGCTGAGTTTGCACTGTTCTCTCAGACAAACAGTGGAAAATCTCAGATTCTTTCTTCGCTGCTTATGCAGATTGAGTTCCCTAAGGTAAAACTGCAGAACGTTAAGATGTTCAGTTCGTTTGCAATGTACACAGAAGGTTCTCTGTGGTTTATTCCTACGGATGTTTCGGGTGCAGACATTAAGAGTTTGATTCCGCAGATTGCACTTGGTTTCAGAGCAAATATCTTCTAGGCAAAGGAGTTAAGATGTTTGGAAGAAAAATAAAAATATTATCAATAGCAGTTTTGTTTATATTTTTCTCTGGTCAATTATTTGCCCTGGAAGAATATGTAAGCGAAGTGTACAAACAGATAGACAACTGCTTTTCTGCTAAGGATGAGGATAAGTTAAATACTGTACTTGCCAGAAATGTAAATGATAAGTACTACTATTTAATGGAAAATTATACTCAGAAGAAAATCAGGCGTTTGATTGTAAATAACGACTATGATTTTGCAATGACTGCTACGCTTGCTCTTATTGAGAACAATCTTGATAACGAAGAAGCAGTAGAAATGTACAGTGTAATTTCCGATGCCTACGAGATTCAGCGCAAACATGAAGCAGAGCTTGAACATCAGCGGCAGCTTGAAATTGCAAGAATCCAGATGGAAAAGGAAAAGCAGAGAGGCAATGTAGAAAAGGAATATGTTGCTGCCAGCCAGACTTCTAAGGGTGCAGTTTATGTTTCTGGAAAGGAAACAAAACTTACTAGCAGAAACTGGAAGCTTAAATTAGGACTTGTTGATCTTGCTTACCTGCTTGAAAAGAATTCTGATATTAATTCTTTGCATTATGGTGTTGCCCTTGGCTTTGACTACCAGTATGTAATGGAAAACAAAAATGTTCTGGGTGCAGAAATTTTTGGTGGTGCACAGTTCCTTACAATGTCAAAGGACCCGGATAAGGCCGTTCCTTTGCTTGCAGATATTGAAGGAGCTGCAAAATATTCAATTGCAAGTCTTTCAAAAAATCTATTTATCAGACTTGGATTTAATGCTATTATAACAGGTAAGTCGGAGCAGGCACCGCTTACAACCGGAGTATTGGATAACTTCTATTCTCCATTTATTGGAGTAAAGTTTGAGAAGTTTGCTCTCGGACCTGTTTTGCTTGATATTGGAGCAGACTGGCTTGCAGGCCATTTGTTCTATAATTATGTAAAAGCAGCAGCTGGACTTGCATTAAATGTTGCGATTCCATTTGCCGAATTGGAAAAAGTTAAGTTAAATTTAAATATAGGCTTAAGGGATAAATTCTTCCTTAAGGATGAAGGAATGGAGAATCGTGCAAGTTTGATTCTGGCTATTGGAGTGGAAAATGTTGTTAGATAAGCTTAAAAAAATTACAATCGCATTATTAGTGGTTTTCTTCACCGCTCAGGCCTTTGCGGCAACTACAGATTTGACGCAGCGCTTTTTGGATAAAGCTAATGAAGCTTATGAGGATGGAAAAATTGAGGACGCCTACAAGTATGTAAACCAGGCGCTGGCAGTTGCAAAGGATGAGGATTCTCAGGCAAATGTGCTTTACTTTGCTCAGTCTGTTTATAAGCAGAAGCTGCAGAATCTCCAGAAGAAATATGATGATATGGCACTTATCGATATTAAAATGAATCTCGAAAAGTACCCTAACGTTGAGACTACAACAATCAAAAAACTGGTAAAACAGATAGAACAGGATCAGGAAAATAAGGAAAAGGCTGCTCAAAAGGCTGAAACTGCTGCCCAGCGAAAGGTGGAGCAGGAGCGCTTTGAGGCCCAGCAGGAGTCTATGGACGCTCAGGCAAAGGCTATGAAAGAGCAGGCCGAAGCAATGAAGGAGCAGGCTGAAGCTACAAAACAGGGACAGGAAGATTTTAAGAATGCCCTTGAAAGTGGTCTTAAGGATATGGGAAATACCTTTACAGATGCCTTTTCTGAGTCTGCTAAGGAAACAAAGAAATCTACACGTGTAATTGCCTTCTCAATTATTGCAATTGCAATAATTATTGTTCTGCTTGTTCTTTTGATTATGGTAATAATCAAAAAGGCTGCTAAGGCAAATCAGATTCAGCAGGAACAGTATGCACAGGCCTTCAAGATGCTTGCTGCAAACCAGAGTCAGACAAACCGCCTTATGCTTGGTGGAATTACAGATATCTATGGTGGAAATCCTTCGCTCAGAATTGCAGGTTCTTCTACCTGGGCACCTGCTGCAGCACTTCCAGATGTAACCTTCTCTGAAGAGGATGAAGAAGAGCTTAAGCAGCTTGCAGTTAAGTGTGAAGAAATTGGTCAGCAGATTGATAATGTAACAGGCCGTAAGAATAACTCAAAGAACGTTTCCGAGCTGGTTTACAAGCTTTCTATTCAGCTTGGACTTCCTCAGGGAATGGCAATGCTCAACTTCTGTGCTGCTATGATTTACGATGCAGGATTCCTTGCAATTGATCCTGATCTTCTTGTTGCAACTCAGCTTACAGAAGAAGAAAAGCATGCATTGAACGAGCACGTTAATCTTGCAGAAAAACATCTTGAGTTTGTTCCTAAGAAGTACTGGAGTGTATTTGAAGATGCTGCAACAAAGCATCATGAGAATATCGATGGTTCTGGATATCCACAGGGGCTTTCTGGAGACGAGATTCCACAGATTGCACGTCTTATCCGTGTAGCAGAAAGTTACGTTTCACTTTCAAGTAAGCGTTCTTATCGTGGTGCTATGGATAAGGAATCTGCTATAAATACACTTAAAGAACAGTCTGCTTTGTACGATCAGGATGTCGTAGAAGCACTTGATAAGATTCTGTAGTAAATATTTAAGCAAAATCTACCGATAAAGAGAGTATGAAAAAATCACTTTTTGTACTCTCTTTGTTTTTTTTAACGGTCCTTGCTTTTTCAGACGAGGTAAAACCATTATATAGACTTCCGGAAAAGAATCCTGTAAGTGCACTGGATAACGATTCTGAAACAGAAGTATTCCTCGTAGGTTCAGATAACGGACTTTTCCGCGTAACAAACAGAAATTCCGCAATTCCTCTGTGGACAGAAGCTCGTGTAGATCAGCTTTTGCGTGTAAATATTGCAGATAGCAGTGGTGTTCCACATCCTTCCTGGCTTATGCGTACTCAGAAAGGAGTTTTTTATTCTCAGGATTTAAAGAAATTTGAAGAACGTGATAATGGACTTCCATTCCTTACTATAAAAACCTTTAAAGAAGGACAGAAAACCCTTTCGCTTCAGATTCAGGAGCTCAAAGACCTTTCTGTAAATCCGCTTAATAACAATGAGGTTGTAACTGCTACAAAGGACAGTGTTTATTTCAGCCGTGATGGCGGACTTACCTGGAAAGACCTTGGTTCTATGAGTAAAAATTCTCCTGGAATGAAAGCTGTTGCTGTTGCCACACTCGATGATCAGACTGTAGTCTTTATGGCGCATCCGATTTTTGGACTTTCCTATATTTTTCCGGATAGACAGAAGGCTGGCTGGACAGATATTGATGCCGGTTTTGAAAAAATGCCTTCCCTTACATCTCCGGATGAAATTGCTGATATTCTTCCGGTTGTACGAACCAATGCAGACGGTTCTGTGTATACAGAAATCTATATTTCTCAGACTTATATTCCGCGAATCTATCGTCTCAACTGGCAGGAAAAGAAGGGTGAGCTGATTTATACAGGTTCTGAACCAACTGATGTTACAGACGGACTTACTACAATAGATAATGTGCTTCTATATACTAAGCTTGAAGGTTTTGGCGCTATTGATTTGGATAGTCTTCAAAGTCCTGGTACTCCAAGTCAGGAACGAGACTGGCATGAAGCATTTTCTTCTGTACCAGGTATGATAAATACTGCCTGGATTCCTCAGTCTAGAAGCGGATTTGCACGCGGACTTCAATTGAACGAACTCTGGCTGCTTTATCCGGGAACTGTGAATTCTCCTTATGCAGAAATTGCTAACGGTAGAAAGAGCATTTATGCCTCTGCTTACCAGTGCAGCTTCCCTGAAGGAGTTGCGAAATTCAAGAAGGTTATTAAAGACCGTAATATGAACTCAATGGTAATTGATATGAAGGATGATTATGGTTTCCTTCGTTATGATTCAAAAGATCCATTGGTTCTGGAAAAATGTTCTACCTCTGGCTATGCAATTAAAGACCTTGATAAATTCATTAAGGAATTCAAAAGCGAAAATGTTTATCTGGTAGCACGTATTGTTACTTTTAAAGACCGCTCTCTCTCAAAATACAAAAATGGAAAATACGCTGTCTGGGACAAAAAGCTGAACAAACCGTGGATGGGAATTAAAGGCTACGAGGATGTTCTTGATGAAAATGAGCAGCCTACCGGTACTAAAGAAACTGCATATTATGATGAGCAGTGGGTAGACCCGTATTCCGAAGAGGTTTGGGAATATAACGTAGCAATTGCAAAAGAGCTGATTGAACGCGGCTTTGACGAAATTCAGTTTGATTATATCCGCTTTCCGACAGATGGTTTGAATCTTTATAATGCACAGTATCGCTGGCAGGATAAGGGAATGGATAAGGAATCTGCTTTGATTTCGTTCCTTTCTTATGCACGTGCAAATATTAAAGCTCCGATTGGAATTGATATTTATGGTGCAAACGGCTGGTATCGTAGTGGAACAAGAACTGGTCAGGACGCAGAAATGCTTGCTGAGTATGTTGATGTAATTGGTCCGATGTTCTATCCAAGTCATTTTGAGCAGACATTCTTAAACTATGCTCCTGTTGCAGACCGTACATATCGCATTTATTATTACGGCTCGTTCAGAAATACAATTTTGTGCCGTAACAGAGCAATTATTCGTCCATGGGTTCAGTCATTCTATCTGAATGTAAGCTACGACAGACTTTATTATGATTCTGATTATATTAAGAAGCAGTTCTTTGGTGTTCGCGATTCTCTGGACCGCGGTTATATGTGCTGGAATAATTCCGGGGAATATGGAACTACTCCGCCAGATATTGAAGCAACTGAAACTTTTATTGGAACTGCATCAGAAGCCAGCAGGGAATTCCGTAAACCGGCAATTGGTGATAAGATGAAGCCGCTTTATGTGGATTCTGATGTTTCGATTCTGGACAGTATTTTGTATCCGTACAGAGAAGAAGAAACAACAAGATTTAATCCATTCTTAAAGGTAATGCCATAAAGAAGGAAAATAAATGACACCAAATCAATACACTCCAGAAGAATCAATTTCCTCAATTGCAACAGCCCTTGCGCCAGCCGCTTTGGGTATTGTTCGTGTTTCGGGAAAGGGGTGTATTGAACTGGTAAGCAAGGTGTTCAGCAGATCTAAGGCATTGCTAGAGGCCCCGGGGAACACTCTGGTTTACGGGTGGATTCTTGATGCTGATAAAAAAATAGACGAAGTCATGCTTGCCGTTTACCGTGCACCAAAAAGTTTTACCGGCGAGGATATGGTAGAGATTTTCTGCCATGGAGGACCTGCCGTTGTTACTGCAATTCAGAATCTGATGTTGAAGATTGGATTCCGACAGGCAAACCGCGGTGAATATACCTTCCGTGCTTTTATTAACGGTAAAACAGATCTTACCCGTGCAGAAGCTGTAAAAGAAATTATAGATTCGCATACAGATGTGTCGCGCTCTCATGCTGCAGGGCGGCTTGCGGGCTCTTTATTTTCAGAAATCGATTCTATTAAAAAGCTTATCATAGATACGCTCGCCGCGATTGAAGTTGAAATCGAATACCCGGAGGACGAAGAAACCATCGCCGACTCCTTTGACCGCGGCGACATAGAAGCTGCGGCGAGCCGTCTCCAGGCTCTTGCTGATTCCTGGCGAGGTGAAAAACTGTATCAGGACGGAGCTCGTGTAGTTCTTGCTGGCCGTACAAATGCCGGTAAATCTTCACTGTTCAACGCAATCTTAAAGGAAGAACGCGCGATTGTAAGTGATATTGAGGGAACTACCCGCGACTGGCTGGAAAGCTGGGCAAGCATTAACGGAATTCCGGTTCGGCTTTTCGACACTGCAGGCCTCCGCGAAACAAGCGATGTAATTGAGGCTCAGGGTGTAGAAATCAGCCGCAGTCTTGTTCACGATGCGGACGTTGTTTTGTATCTTGTAGATTCTCAGAGCGGGCTCAATGATGAGGACCGTGAATTCATAGAAAACTGTTCTGAACCGCTTATTGTGGTTGAAACTAAGATTGATAAGGCTGCAGCTCCTGAAAAGAGTAGCCCGGATAATACGGGGCGTTGCGGGGTGTCCCCGCTGGAAGGGGTAGCGAACAACGAAGTGCGAGCAAGGGGAAGCCTTTCCCCTTCTGTATGCCGAATCTCTTCAAAAACTGGAGACGGCCTTTCAGAGCTCTTTGCCAGAATTTCAGACATTTTAACAGCAGGCCTTTCAACAGAACGTACTCAGGCTGGTTTGGGCTCGGCACGTCAGAAGGAAGCGGTATCGGCGGCCCTCGAAAGTGTACGACATGCCCTTGTAAGTGCCGACGACAATTACACTCTCGACGCTGTAGTCCAGGATCTTGAAGATGCTCTCGACTCTCTTGGCGAAGTAACCGGCGACGTAACTCCTGATGATGTCCTCGGAAGCATTTTCGCTAACTTCTGTGTTGGAAAATAGCATAGTGGTTTTTAACCAACTTTCTTCAATAATATAGTATAAATCAAAATATTATTTGCAAATTTACAAAAAGAGAATTATTATTTCTTTGGAGGAGTCTTTATAACAGGTAAAACCGTTTAAAGTCCCCTCAGTTAAGTTCCTATTCTAATAAGCCGAAAATATATAAGGAGAAGTGGAGTTTTATCATATTATTAACAAGTTGAGGTTTTATGAGCATTTTTGAAAAAGTTAGTGTAAAAAAGAATTTTGTACTTATCTGTGTTCTTGGAATCATTTCGTTTTTTTCTTGTGAAATTGGTTTAGGTCCTGCGGTAGATACCGAATCGCCTGAAGTAAAAATTACTATTCCTAATCCTGAATCAATTCCTGTCATTCGTGATACTTTCCCGATTATTGGAGCCTGGACTGATGATGGAACTATCGATTATGTTGAGGTAGTTGTTACATCAAATGCAACAGGAAAGCAATTAGTTAATACAAAAGCAACTCTTCCTGTACAGGAAAAGAATACCAGAGACGGTACCTGGTCTGTTCTTATTGATCCTGATAAAGCAAAGCTTTCTGATGGCGCTTATTCTGTAAATGTTACTATTATGGATACTGCTGGCCATACTGCTGCAACTTCAAGTCAGATTCGTATTGATAATACACCGCCTCTTATTGTTCTTCAGAGACCTTCTTCTGTTCTTTCTGATGCTACTGCGGATGCTTTTGGTAAAACTCTTTCTCTTATTGGTCAGTCTACAGATGATAATAGTGTACCTTTAATGAAACTGGCCTTTTATCATAACAGTGACTTTTCTGATACTCCTGTTGAAGTAGAAATTCCAAAGGTTCCAGATACTATAAACCTCGATCTGGCTCATTTTGAATTAAATAGCGAAAACGTTTATGCAAAAATCTATAATTCTACAACTCTAGCCGGAACAAAGCCTGCATATTTTAAACTTACTGCGTATGATGGTGCTCAAAAGTTTGAAGCTGATGGTACTCAGACTGAAGAAGATGCTTTGGGTAATGCGGCAAATACATACTATATTTATGATGATATTGCAGATTTAATTTCTGCCTGCAAAATTACTGGTCTTTATCAGATTCTTGCGGGTACTTATGAATCTTCTAATGACGGAAGAACTGCTTCAGAAGTTGAAAACTATCTTGTTCAGTTACAGCAGAATAAAAAAGATGCTGGAAAGTTCACTTTGAATCCTGCTAATACTCCGGTTTATACAATTTCTGGTGCAGAAAAGCTTGTTCTTCCTAGTACAGATCTTTCTGAATGTGCAGACTTCTTTGCTCCCGCTAATCATGATAATATTACTCTTTCATTGGGTGCTGAAATTCAGTTTAACGTTATGCCAGGCCTCGATGAAACTCCTCTCAAATATGAAACTCTTATTCCATATGCGATTGAATACCCTGAGCCTGCCTCTGGTGAAAAGAAAGTTGAAATTGAAATAACAGAACGAAAATCAACTTCTTCTTCAGACGGTGTTACTGTATATACATTAAAAGGTCTTATCAGTGAAAGCAAAGGCTTTGAGGCAAATAAATGCTATCGTATTGTTCTTGATGGTGAAGATAAAGATGGTATTCGTGTAGAGCCTGAAGGAAACGGTTATGCATTCTATTGCCGTAAAATTGGTGATGGACCAAAGCTTGAAATTACAACTCCAGAAACTGCAAATATAAATAAGAAGGGTGGAGATACTGTAACAATTGCAGGAAATGTTGAATATACTGAAACTGGAACTTTGAACATTCTGTTAAACGGAATGGGTGAGTCTGCTGTTTCTGTATTCTCTTTTGATACTGCAGAAACTTTACCAGCTGGTGTTACTCAGGATACCGAAGTTACAACTAAGTATTATTTCACTTATACAATTCCATATAATAAGTTTAAGCAGACTGAAACTGGAAAATATAAAGTTGAAATACAGGCTGTTGGTGACAGTATTACTGTTTCTGAAAACCTGAGCGTTGTTTATGATATTGATGCTCCGGAAATTACAATTTATGAAGCGGAGCCTGTCGCTCATAAATATGATGAAACAAGCTGGCTTCCTACAGATGTAAAATATTTAAATGGTACTGTAAAGATTAAGGCTGCTGTAAAAGATGTTGCAGGTGGAAGTGATTTAGATTTAGACAACTCTTATTTGCAGTACAGTACAGATAATTCAAACTGGACTAAATATGACCTTAATATTTTGAAGGGTACGAATGCATATTCAGTAAATACAGAAGTTCTTGAAGAACTTACAGATGACAAGGTTTACTTCAGAGTAAGTGCAAATGATAATTCTGGAAATACCGGTTATTCCGCTGTACTTGGTCCATATATCGTAGATCAGGATACTGATGAGCCTGCAATTTTGCCAGGTAAAGACTGGATGAAATATTATGGTTCTAATGATGCTGCATTTGACGATGATTTCACAAAGAATCTTCTTCAGGTAAAGAAAGTTTATTTCAGACTGGTTGATGATGATGATAACGGTTTAAATACTGTTAGCGTTAAAGTTTATCATGAAAATGGTACTGAAAAAACTGGTGTAAGTGTTAAAGATTTTACTTCTGGAAAGAAGGAAAGTATCTGTTATATTGATACAAAAGCTTTTGAAGAAGGTAAATATAGTGTAGTACTTACTGCAAAGGATATAAATGGTGCTGAATCAAGCAGAACTACCTGGATAAACATTACAGCTGCGGCTCCTAAAATTACAAATGTTACAATTGATAACAAGTATATAAATACAAATGAAGACGCAATAGCTCCTACAGCTGCTACAGAACCATTTGTAAATGCAAAAAAGAAGATTACAGCAAACTTTAAGATCAATTCAACGACATCTCCATTTAAGGTAACTTATAAGATTACCAAGGTAAATGACAGTTCTGAAGAAATTCTTAAGGATTTTGTTGCTAAAGACCAGGCGGTAGAGCCTGCTGCGGTAGCTAATGAAATTAATACTTATTCATATCAGATTACTCCTGATGCAGAATGGGTAACAGGAAGATATAAACTTCAGTTCAAGGTTTTTGATAAGAACGGAGTGGATGGCATTCAGAATGCTCCGATTGATTTCTATATAGATAATTCTCGTCCAACAATTTCTGGTGTAAGTCTTCCAGATGTAAGTCAAACCGAAAATACTACCTGGGATTTTGATATTGAAGCTTCTGATACAGATGGCGACTCGATTTATCCTGCAAAATACTTTATTGCTTTTGCAAATAAGGCTGATAATGGAACAATTTCTGGCAGAACAGGCTGGCTGGATGCAACTTCGTTAAAATCATATTCTCTTACATATACAAATCTTTCTACTATTTTTGGTACTGCAGCAGCTCCAAAGAGTGGTAATAAGGTAGTTTACGTAAAGGTTCAGGATGCTGTAGGAAACATAAGTGAAGAATTCAGCCGTTCGTTTATCTATGATAAGCATGATCCTAAAGTTAAATTTACAAAATATACTGTAGATGGTGTTACAACAAATATTGCCTCAGATGATTTATCTGCAAAAGCAGAATTTACTCTTTCTGCAGAAGTAAATGATGACTGGGATATTTCTACAATTGAATTAACAGAAAAAAAGGTTACCCAGACAGACGAAAGTTCTCAGAAACTTGCTGTGAAGATTTCATCAACTGGTATTATTACAAAAGCTGATGACAGTGATTTGACTCTTCCAATAGATGGCTTAGATACAGCAGTATATGAATATACTCTTTCTGTAAAAGATAAGGCAGATAAGTCAATCGAAAGTAAAACTATTAAAGTACAGATTGATCAGGATAAGCCGGAGCTTACTATAAATCCTATTGCTTCAGAACCTTTGACAGGCTCCATCGGCTTTAGTGGAAAAGCAACGGATACAGGTCTTGGCGTAAAATCCATTATTCATAAGATTGTAGAATATGGTGCTGCTGTTCCTGCAGATTCTGAAATGAATACATTGGAACTTTCATCGAATGATTGGCGGCTTTCTGTACAGCCTGTACAGGGAAAGCCGGCAGAAGGAACTGCTGCAATTACCTGGAATTCTGCCGATGGAAAATATACAATCTATGAAGGTAAATATAAGTTCTATGCACGTGCAAAAGATAAGGCAGACAATGTTTCTGAGAATGATAAATCAGTAGGTTTTGTTACTGCCGTAGATTTTGTTGTAGATTTTGATAAGCCGGAGATAATTTCTGCAAAGCTTATAACTGGAGGAAATGATATTGCTCTGGCAAAGAGTGCAGTAAATTATTTTAAGCCTGCTCAGAATTCAAACGTAACTCTTCAGTTCAGTGTAAAAGAAACTAATGGTCTTGGCGTAGTAAAGATTGATGGAAATACACAGTCTATTCCATCTCTCGATAGTAATAAGAATTATACATTTAATTATGTAATTCCAGCAACACATTATACTGGAGATAATAAAGATAAATCAATTGATATTGAGGTTTATTTAAAAGATGCTACAGAGCGTGAAAACTCTGTAACATATAAGGTTTATAACGATACTAAAGAACCTGATATTTCAATAGATAATCCTGCTTCTGATGTAAGC
>JAEEGH010009824.1_pt1 | contig 22149 bp, 29 predicted proteins | sample 9134181 | NCBI WGS metagenome assembly JAEEGH01 (sample SAMN16246544, study PRJNA631951) | gut metagenome | biome: gut microbiome; feature: rumen; material: DP-attached | host: Bos | place: Iran: Karaj | collected 2018-10
TTTCAGACTATTGTCGAAAAGAAGCCAATACCCCACTCGACGCTTTAACCATCAGCAAAGAAATCATCAGCCGCATGGATAAAGAAGAAAAGGAAAAGACCCGGCTTATTCTCAAACAGATGGCCCGGGAAGAAGAAACCATCAATCAGGTACTCATCAACACCTATTACGAAGCCATCAAAGGCGTTCCCCTCGACAGAGAAACAATTCTCCAAATAAAGTCTGAGGAGCGTATTGCAAAGCCTTTTTCCGACACCATTTCCACAAACGGAGCTCTGGTTGATAAAGATTCAAAACTCAAAATCGGGGATACCATCAAAGACATGGCCTTCAACGTCCCAAAAGCTTTCGGCACTGGCAAAGACCGCATCTTCGAAGACCTGACCGTAATTTCTGCCAGCAAAGACGGCAACAATATCATCCTCATGGACAAAAACCGTTCCTTCTACGAACTCCCCCGCGACAAAGTCCTGGAAGGCTACAACAAGCAGCAGGAAAAACAGCACAAGGCTGAAATGAAACAGAAAAGAAGCAACCGCATTGATGTGGGCTGGGAGAGGTAAGAGATGACATTAAGACTTTCAAATCAGAAAACATTTGATTTTTCCCAATTAAAAGAACTATTTGAATCTGTTGGCTGGGAATCCGCAAAAAATCCAGAGTCATTAGTTTTAGGACTTATATTTTCGTCAAATATCATTTCCTGCTGGGACGGGAATAAACTAGTTGGATTAATCCGAAGCATGGATGATGGTTATTGGTCAGCTAATATAGACTGCCTTTTAGTCCATAAAGATTATCAGGGCAAAGGGATTGGAGGAAAATTGCTTGAGGTCTTATTAGACCAAATCAAGAATATAAAATACATCAATGTTGCCCCTGACAGTAGAAAACAAATCAAGTTCTATAAAAAAGCCGGATTCTCTTTAATTAAGGGATGTTATTTACAGAAAAGAAATTAAAGTAATATCCGAATCTATATTCAACTGACAATTTCCGTTATAATATTCCTATCTGCCACCGGGTAGGAATGTGCCGGGATCATTCATCCCTATAACATTCAGCCACATCATTAGGTCGTTGAAGATGGGCAATCTTTTTTTTAGGAGAAGCCCATGAATTACATCTGGCCTCTTTTAATCATTGTTTTTTCAAACACACTTTATCAGATTTGCACAAAGGAAATCCCAGTGCAAATGAACACCTATGCCAGCATGACAATCACTTATGCTGTGGCAACAATTTTTTCGGCAGTTGCTTTCTTTATTACTACAAAGGGTGGAAACATCATCAAAGAGTTTTCCCACACCAACTGGGCTACAATCGTTCTTGGAATTGTCATTACAGGCCTTGAAGTAGGCTTCATTTTTGCTTACAAGGCAGGCTGGAAAGTTAGTACTCTGGCTACAGTTTCAAACGCGGCTCTAGCAGTCATTTTGATTTTTGTAGGACTTATCGGCTATCACGAAGTAATCAGCAGGAGCAAGGTTCTAGGAGTTGCAATCTGCCTTGTGGGATTGTATTTTATAAACAGATAGGAGAATACCAAATGGTAAAACACATAATTTTATGGACATTAAAAGAGATGAGTGATTCTGAAAAAGAATCTGTAAAAGCCGGAATCAAAGAAGGTCTCGAAAATCTCAAAGGAAAAATCCCTGGACTTGTAGACATCAAGGTAAACACAAGCGGCCGCCTCGCATCTTCTACTGCCGACCTGATGCTGGATTCCACTTTTGAATCTGAAGAAGCCCTCAAAGGATATTCAAAACACCCTGAACACGTAGCAGTTGCAGACAGCAGAGTTCGTCCATTTACATCAAGCCGTGCCTGCCTGGATTTTGAAATATAAACGAGGTCCAAAATGAAACTCTTCGGTCACAAGAAATCTAGGGAAGCCACCGTACAATTCGATCCCGAAACTCAGTATGCCGTAATCCGCTCTTCAATCTGCACCGGAGAAAAAGTCGCCGGCTTCAAAAACAAAACAGACGGCCACTTCACCGAAGTAATGCTTATTCGTTCTGCGGCTGATGAAAAAGAATTCAAAGAAACCTATGGGGTGGAATCTTTGAGAGTTGAATACTAGCGGGGAATACAAGAATCGAACTTGTATAGGCGGATTAACAGTCCGCTGCACTAACCATTATGCTAATTCCCCAATGACGGAAGCTACAGGACTCGAACCTGCAAGGAGATACAATCTACCGCCAGTTTTCAGGACTGGTGCCTTACCAATTAGGCTAAACTTCCAGAAAAGGTTGATACGGGAGTTGAACCCGTTTTACTGGGATGAAAACCCAGTGAACTAACCGTTATTCTAATCAACCAAAATACGGAGCCGGATGGATTCGAACCATCGGAGTCTCTGATGAAACTCGCCGGTTTAGCAAACCGGTACCTTAAGCCACTCGGACACAACTCCAAATTATAGTCTGCACCAGAATCGAACTGGTATTTTCTGATAGAAAGTCAGATGTGCTGACCGTTGCACCAGCAGACCAGATATAGGGAGATACCTGAGATTCGAACTCAGAATGCCTGCTCCACGGGCAGGTGTGTTACCTTTACACCAGTAACTCCCTAAAAGAGAACCTGATGGGAATCGAACCCACGATCACGGTTTTGCAGACCGTTGCCTTAACCAGCTTGGCTACAGATTCTATCACGCGCATTAGGATTCGAACCTAAGACCTTCGGTTTTGGAGACCGATGCTCTACCAGCTGAGCTATACGCGTATTAATTTCATGCGCTAAGTACTTCCACGCCCTCCGAATCATCAATCTCTACAGACACCATACGGGTAACGACAATATCATCCATTGTCACGCCAAGCACCTGTGCAAGCACGACAAGGTTATCGAGTGTAGGCATGTTCTTCGCCGCAAACCAGTTATAGATAGTCTGCACATACGGAAAGTCGAGAAGAATCTGCAGCTGACGAGGCGTAATACCCCGCTGCTTCATAAGTGTTTTGATTTTTACGCCTGTTGCCTCTAAGTCGAGCACAGGTCTAAGATATGTAGTTTTCACGTTGAATAACCCCTTTAATCCGGAGTCTCAACGCCTTAAGGAAGGATTACGCCAAAACTCCGCTTACAAAAATTGACTTACAGTTCGACGAACTGTTTTCGCACCAGCTTTCATGATTTTCACAGCATGAATGTTCAGAGAAGCTGCATTCCGACCAGAAATTATGCTCTGACCATGAACTCAAGCTATGTTCGAGATAATTGAAATTATTACTATTCATAGCGTTCATCTCTGAACCTCCTGTTTAATCTAAGCCGACATAAGTCAACTTTTGCGTTGTTTCAACGCTTGATGGTTTTACTATAGCACACACAAGCTTTTAAAGCATTAAAGATGCTCTTTAATTTAAAGCTTTTTCTTCAATCATTTTCAGCATATATTGTTTCAACATCGTAAAAAGTTCCGTCCATATACCATAATATGCATGATGACATTTCAATCCCTTTGATTTTTTTTCTTGTAGTCCATTACAAGAATGTCATCTGATTATCTCATTTGATGATAGGCCAATATGAAATAATATAATCCAAAAGGAGGCAAAATGGTTGTATTAGATAACCTGCCAAAGAATATAGAAGACATAACATGGACGGATGTACAGAACAGTTTTATTTATCCTCCCACAAGGCCACCAGTACGTTTGCTGAAAGCCCAGACCGGACTCCCCGTAAACATAGTTAATGTGATTTATGGTAAAAGCTTTGAACTTGGATTGCTGGAACAAATCGAAGTTCAGATAAACACCAGTGACGATATTGATGAGAAGAACACCGAGATATTCTGGTTCTCCGAAAATGCCGAAACGCTCCTCGAAGAATCCGATATGCCATCAGAACTTCTGTCCGTTGTTCAGGATTACATTAAAAAATCCTACACCGACCAAAACTCCCTGATCTACAAAACCATGCAGGCCCGCAAAGAAGAATGGGACAGCGATGTAAAGAAACTGCAGGAGGAAAAAAGCCCATAATGCAGCTAACTAAAAAAAAGGCCTCTACTTTCATAGAGGTCCAAAAGTAAATAAAGCTTTGGAGGTCAATTTTATTTAGTCAGTTTCTTCAAAAGTGGCGAACTCTGGGTAAAAGGCAAAATCTACCGCACCCAAAGGGCCGTTATGATTTTTCGCAATAAATAACTGAGAACTACGTCCTTCATTGATTTTTCTATCCCTATGAAGCAAAAGAATAACATCCGCTACAGATTCTACTTCACCTGAGCCTCGAAGATGACTCAATTCTGGAGGATTTCCCCCTACATCTCGTGCAAGCTGACACAATAATACAATCGGAATATTTATTTCCCGAGCCAAAACTTTCAACTTCTTGATAATAAAAGAAACTTTCTCATAAACTGGCTGACTTTCATCATCTGTAGTAATAAGCCCAAGATAATCAATGTAAATTATTTTTACTTTCGCCTTATTATATATTTTACGGGCCTCATCACATAACTCATTAATGTTTATGTCAGGCTTATCATTAATCTCCAAGGGCAAGTCCTTTATCAGTTTTGTAATTTTCTCCCAACAGTTTTCTTCATTTTCATCTAAAGTTTTATTTCTAAATTTCATGTATGGAATTTTTGCCATCGAAGATACCATCCGCATATAAAACGCCTCAATCGACATCTCAAGAGAAAAAAGCAAACCAGGAGTACCCGAATCTAAAGTAATCTGTTTAATCAATGAGTGCAAGAAGGCTGTCTTTCCTACTGCTGGCCGTGCCCCTATCACAGTCACTTCTCCCGGAAAGAAGCCTCCAGTAAGATCATCAAGTTTCTTAAAGTTTGATTTTATAGGTTTCAGTTCTATCATAAATAACCTCCGTTTTGTTTCTTGAGTATAGCCAAAAAAAATATCATTTAGTGATATCGATAATTTTTATTAATTCTTTTTTCCCATATCACTCTATGATAGTCTGCCTGTCGTATATTAGAAATAAACAAAAGGAGGCTATGCTTATGAAAAGAGAAATTTCTGTTGAAGCCAAAAAGGCTCAGTTTATGGTCGAAAAGGCAATGGATGATATCACCAGGGCAACCCGCAAAGTTCTGATGGATTATGTCAGCAGGATGTATATCACAAGTTTTGCGAAAGCAATCGCATATCTCGGCTTAGAATCCGAAGATGCAATCGACCTTTTGGATAACATGGATTACGATACCCGCCGTCAGGTCAAAGAGTTTGCTAAAGAGTATCAGAGGTCAGATGCCCAGGTCATTTCGGAAGTTGAGCATATCGTCACAACTTCAGGCATGGACTTTACCGCTGATTACAAAATCATCAAGGAAAATATCATCCTTTCCGGTAAAGCCTTTACAGATGAGGCCGTCCATAACTTCCAGAACGAAACACCAATCTTCCAGAAAAAAATTGAAGACTGCCTGTTCTCTTTCGAGGATTTCCAATACCTCGATGACAGGGCCATACAGAAGGTCTTACGAGACACAGACATGCAGGAACTCGCAAAAGCCCTCAGGGGAGCATCCACCGAAGTCCAGGACAAAATCTTCCGTAACATGTCCCAGCGTGCAGCCAACATGCTTAAAGAAGACATGGAATGGATGGGACCAGTCCGCGCACAGGATGTGGACGCAGCACAGGCCAACCTTGTCAAAATTGTTTTCCGCCTCTCGAATAACGGCGATATTCTGCTTACCATGAAAGAAGACATCGGAAAGCTGTATATATAGATTTATTTTATCAGCTCTTTGATATCATCTATCTCGAGATTAACACACCCCTTACCTTCTAGTTGCTTCATAAGGATTATTTTCTGGCATATTCCAACAAGTTCATTTACTCCAACTTCTGGTTTTGCCAGAAAATCCACTAAATCGCCGTTCATAAAACAGTTAGCTTTTTCAAAGGTCTGCATTATTATCCTTCGCTTAGTTTCAAAGCCGGGATAAGGCATATCAATCTGAACACCCTTTATTAAACTAATAAACCTATCTGAAAAGCCTTCTTTTAAGGAAAACGGAGTAGTTAATCCGAAACATACAAATGCTTTCCTTTCAATTAATTCTGATATCGTATAGAATAATTCTTCCTGAGTGGATGTTTTATTTCTAAGATAATTAAAATCATCAATGAAAAGTGCATCCAATTTTCTATACTTTTCCTTAAACTCTCTGTTTGTCTTATTCTTTATTGAGTCTACAAACTCATTTGTAAAAGTTTCTGCCGAAACAAAGCGAATCTTCCTTGAAGGCTCTTTTTCCAGAAGATAATTTTCAAAAGCCCGCATCAAATGAGTCTTACCAGAACCAGTTGGTCCTCTCAAAATTACCGGATTAGTGGCCGAATAATTATCAAGTATCGATTTCATCTTTTTGATAAAGGCTGGATCATCAGTAAAATAATTATCAAAAGTATAATCTTTTATTGGTACATTAGAATCCTTTTCATAAAAGTTTTTTTCTTCTGGCTCCGATTCCCGTAATGGCTCTACCTTTTGAATAGTTTTCTCTGCTATTTTTATCTTGTTAATCCGAAAACATACCAAACAAGTTGTTAAAGAAACCAAAAATGATACTATCGTTGTTAATATCAAAGACATAAAAAACCTCCGTCTTTTAATTAGTATAAGACGGAGGTACTATCATGTAGTGATAGATGAAGATTATTTTCTTGATTGATGTACCTTATTATGCTGCTCTCGAGTAAGTAAAATCAGATTCTCGGGGCGACAATTATAACCATCGTTGATTTTGTGATGAACATCATATCCATCGCCAATTTGTTTTCCTAAAAAACCCATGGCAATAAGCTTATAAACTTCAATCTGATGATCCACATTATATTTACCCAAAGGGTCTAATCTTAAATATCCTTTTGCTTTTTCATCTTCCTGTTCAAGAACATGATATAATCCATCTTTTTCTAAGAATGCCACACGACCAAGATTACTTACTGCATATTTTGTGTAATATTGATTTGTAAGAGGCCTCCATTCTTCACCATCAATAGCAAGCAAATCCTCCTTACGATAAATCTCTCCTTCCGGCTTCGGATTATATCTATGACTTGCCATTTCTTTATCAAAAGCATCTTCTTCAAGCTTTATAGAAGAATCAGAACTAATTCGTTCCTCATATATTTCCTGTTTCTCACCTTTATGGATTGTTTCATTCCACAAAGAGTCAAATTGTTCATCAAATTCTACATCTGAAAGAGTCTTTTTGATTTCATACCGCCGTAGATAATTACGATGTCCCGATTTATTAGTCCAATCGACTCTACTTAAGAAATCTGAATATCGGACATACTCCACAGAAAAATCTACTCCAAGCTGCTTAAACAGATTGCGGAAAGTGACATTCGCATAAGCAACATATTCTTTTCCTTCTTGTTCTTCAATCTGATACTCCTCCGCTTCATCGAGAGCCCAAACAATGTTTAACAATCGTATTTTCTTAGGTAAAAGATAAGATGTCTTCTCACGAACACAGAAATTATAGATTCCAAGAATATGAATATTCATCTGAACTGCATCGTATTTTTTGTAAAACGGAATTATTCTTTTCTCATCTTTTGAATCTTTCAACTCCGGACAAGATTTCAGATTTTTGAATGATTCAATAAAATATGATACAGATTTTCCCGTTTCAGGTAGATAACATCGTGGAGACAAATAAGCAATACTCAGAGATTTTGGATTTTCAGTCCATTCTAGCATCTTAGATTCAATCAGAACGAGCTCAGATTTATTTTCAGACAGCATTGATACATCTAGGTGAGCAGAATGGTCATGATCTGTTGCATCGTTGTTATTCAACGCAGAAAACTCTCGTTCATATTCAATATTATGATATTTTTCTCCATCAAGTATAATGCTATCTGGGCCAATCGTATTGTAAATCATTGCTGCAGATGAACGAATAGAATATGCCCGTTTATCAATTCCTTTATATGGGGGGAAATAAAGATTCGATTCTATACTATCCAAGTAATACTCGTTTTTATACTTATCACTAGGGAAAATCGATTTTAGTTTATTTAAAATTTCTATTTGATTCATAAATATTTCTCCTGAAGTATCTCTTTCCATCTAAAGCATTCTTCATCAGACGGTTCTTTGCTTAGTTCAGATAAGTCTTGTAATGAAAAGTTAAGAATGCTTTTTTCTGGATTATTATCTTTTTTGTTAAACATTAGATATACCCAAACTTTTGAAAAGTTTTCTCGCTCTTTCTCCAAATATGGAAGTGTATTGCGATATTTTTTTATTACACTCGGAAATGTTGATGTTATCCATTGCTTGGATTTTCGTACAATATAGTGTACAAAAAAGTTCTTATTATAATTTCCAAATTCATTTGTTAATTTTAACAAATCTTTACCAATCTCTTTCTCATCTGCATTCTCATGCTTAAATTCAATATGACACATCAAATCTTTGGGATTTGCGGTATTATATAAACTCACATCAAACCTTGCGGACTCATAATGATCATCCTCTTCTTTCAATTTTTTTATTTGTGGTTGCTCTGAATTACTAAAAGAATAAACATATTCAGAAGGTGTTTCTACAGAATAAAAAAAAGACGTATTGTTACATAGAAGATTAAGGAATATTTGTTTCAATTCTTGCTCTGAATATCGTATGGTATCTTCATTTTCTGCCTTAGTCCGATAAAAAGGCATTATAATCCTAGACCTGCATTTTCCCTCGGTTACTAATAGAGATATTTCTTCTAGTGAAGTTGCAATAATATTCTCAATAGTTGCTCTTTCCATAATAGTTACTCCTATTAATTCTTGATGGTTAATTCTGCCATCGCCCTTACATTCTTAGTCCATTCATCCACCAACCATTCCGGTTCAAGCGGCTGCACATACATTCCATGGCTCAAAACCCAGCCGAGCACCGGATATTCCTGATTTGTAGAGAAAGTCATTATCGTACTGCCATCATCCTGCTTTTCAAACTTCTGGTCTTCAGTCCAATTATAAGTTTTGATGTAACTGAGTGTTTTATCAGAAGTGATTTTAAGCTTACAACTAAGCATTTTAGGGCCTATGTAGCGGCGGAAGTTACCTTTTGCCCGCTTTGTGTATTCAAAATCATCTGGAAGCTCGAAAGTATTCTTCTTGTCAATTTCCAAATCGTGGATTCCAGGAAGGTTATAGAATCGGACATCCTTAATATCCGGCATCTGATTGTATGCATACAGGCTCCACATTCCTTCGCTGTAAATGAGCTGCCACGGCTGAACTACAAACTCTCTTTCGTAATTTAGGTACTTAAAGCGGATGTAGTTATTCTTAGACATGGCTTCTTCAAGCTTTGCCCAAATATCATCATCAATCTTTACTGGATCCATTCCAAGGAAAAGAATACGGTTCGAAAGTTTTTTTGCATTCAGTTTTGAATCATCTTCGATATTGTCAGAAAGTGAAGTGAAAACCTCAATCGCTTGTTTGTAAATCGGGGTGTTCTTAATCAGCTTCAAAAGATTTGCCATAAGACGGGCTGCTATTATCTGTTTTTCAGAGGTAAGCATGGCAGGGATTCTGAATGAAGGCTGGGTGTAATAAAAGCCCTTTTCGATTCTGTCATACTGCAGGATGTCCTCCGCACCAAACTTGAGGCGCAAATCCCTTAGGTCACGGTTTATTGTCGGAATTGAGGCTTCTGTTTCCCGGGCAAAATCTTCCACACTCGGATAGTGCATATGCGAAATCATGTAATCAATTTTCAAGATTCGTTCATAGCCGTTCAAATACTGTTTCTTTACCTTTTCTTTTGCCATTGACTGCTCCTGTTTACAGCTATAATATTATACACCCAGACTATCACTGTCCGATAGTCTGAAATTTTTCATCAAATAATTCTTCCCGATATTTCTTTCTGCGAGACCAGAAGTTCCATTTTCGTACTATCTTTGGATTTTCTATCAGCTGCTTGAAGGCATCTGGATTTCGAAGGAGTTCATTATAAGTAATGCAAATTTCATACATTCTGGAAGGATCGTCCTGGTCTCTTAAATAAGTCATGAAAGCAGTCTTGTTCGAACCATAAAATCCGTACTCAATACCATTCCAGTTGTAATTCATTTTTAGCATCGTTTTTAAGGTATTCTCTGCTATATCATAAAGACGAGGATTAATTTTAAATTCATCGCAATATTGATTAGTTTTTTGTACCAGCTCAGTGCAAGTTGTCTCCGCCAAAGTCTTTATATACTCACAGGCCAAATCAACATTTTTCATTTCGAATGACTGAAAAATAGTCCTGTTTCCTACATAGATTTTCTGGTCTTTAGTAGAAAGCATAACCATTATCCACAAATCAAAATTATGTTCCTCAACTTCGGATTCAAGATAATACTCATCAGTGCTTTGTGAAGCATTGTGAATAATTCTGTAATCCATTTCATACCTTGCAGCAAGTTCAGAAATACTTTTTTGAAGCTCTTCCCTAACGTTATCATCTGAAACTGCATTAATTTGAATTTTAATATGTTTTACAATTTGATTTTTAATTCGTTTTTTCCAAAACTTCTTCTCGGCTCTTTTACAAATATCTTTCTCAAGTTGATATAGTTGAAGCAAAACATCATTGTTCAGTTCTTCATCAAAATCTTCTTTTTCATCACTAAAAGCTGGTAAACTTCTGTAAATCGAAGCAACCTCTGAAAAATAAATAGTATCAATGAAGTCACCCTCTTTTGTATTAAAAAGAGCTCTAGCAAGCAGTTTTTGTTCAACACAAGGAACAGACATCAGTTCAAGTGCTTTCGATAAATAATAGTTGAGCCCCCAGTCGCATTTAAAAAGAACTATCGGACGGTCAAACCTTACTCTGTCATAGTAAAGTCCGACAAACTGTTCCTGCCCGTTTTTTATAATTACATCACACCTTATAATCACAGACAGGACATGATTCATTGACTTTAATTTCATCTACCTCAAGCTCCTCTTCAACCGCAACAGAATAATCTTTATTAACTGACACCAATTCCTTATCTGATATGAAAGTCCAGTTTCCTAATCTTGTTCTGACAGTATTGGATAAAGCAGTTCGTAAATCGCTTACAATAAGAAAAACGGGTTCATATCCTTTATCTGTCATACGATGGGCTTTTTCTGATATTTCAGTCTCAAATACCTTAATTTCAGCAGGTTCGAAAGCGTAATACGGCAATTCAGTTTTAGACTGAGGATAGTAAATACGTTCGGATAATGCTCCGGAAAGATTTTTTGAAACCCTGATTACATGAATAACCTTATCTTTATCAGCCAATTTAGGAACAAACTGCCAGGCAAGTTTGTCTCTGACTTTATCCAGGAACTCCACCGGTTTCATTTTATAATCATAATTATCAGCCATCGCCTCCAGTATTGAATTCATATCCCGGATAGAAACGTCTTCTTCCAAAAGCCAGTTCAGTATTGTCTTGAAATCTGCTGTTGAATAGTGATGCATGAAAAAAATATCATCAACGACATCTGGGTTGGTATCGCGTACCTTGTTTATCAGAGTGTTTACCATGCACTGGTTCAGAATTTTCGTTATATTCTTTTTGATTATTTCTGACAGATGTACTTGAATTATGCGTGAGGGTTCCACCACCGAATAACCTAATCTTTTTGCCTCATCAAACTTCTCTTTAGCAACAAGTATTAAATCCACTCCAAAGGCAGGTTCCTTAATTTTTATTCCAGATAATTCGCCAGTTACAGAACCTGTATCCAGGCATAAAACATACCCCAGCCTTAAATCCTTAAAACCTCCGACATCAGTTCCATGAAGCAGGATTCTATATTCACAAGGTTCAAGACACAAATTGTCCCGAATACGTACAAGAGGAAGCGGCAAGCCGTATTCAGCATCAATTTGATTACGTAAATAATGAATCTCACTTAATAAAGGGGCATCATTATGTTCATTAACAAGAGGAACTAATTCGTATCCTATCTGCAATTCAATAGGCCTTGGCTGCTCACCAAAATTTAAATAGATTTCATCATCATATATTCTGGGCCTTCTCGTTCTCATTTTATTCCTTCCTTGCTACGCATTAGATTTTAAACTGGGAATCCACGTAGCCTTGTTAAATCTCAAACGTTTAATCCATTTAATGGCATTGTCATATTCATACTTTCCGGTAAGAATCCAAAGAATCTGCTTATGCAGCTTTAGTTTCGGAACCTCAGCATAACCATCGGTAAAGATAATCAGCCCCTGGTATTCAGGATGGGACTCGTAATAATCTATGGCACACTGAAAATCCGTACCACCACGACCTATGATTCTTATAGATTTGGCAGCCTTCTTTAATTCAAGCTCCTGCTTTATCTCTGTATCAAAGGCTAGTACATGAATAACCTCAACACCATAACTAAAGAAGCGGTTTATGATTGAAAGGAAGTTCTTCAAGTCCTCTGTATCAATCGAACCGCTGACATCTACAGCAACCAGAAGGTGTGTTTTAGGCTCAAACTGGCTTCCCATAAACTCAAAACCATAACGGCGGTTAGGCTTCATACGGGTAAGCTTTCTGCGCTGAGTAATAATGCTTGCCCTAAACTGAGAAAGAATCCTGCGATAGTCCATCGGAATTTTCAGAGATGCCGTAATTGTCTCCTGAAACTCTCCGCTTATGCTGCCCCACTGATTCGTCTTCATCGCCTTCTGAATCTGCTGATTCACGGAGTCAGTCATCTCTTCATCTTCATCCCAGAGTTCTGAAGCATCGGCAGCGGCCTCGTAGTCCCAGATTTCGCCTTTTTTAAGGCCCGGCATAAGATGTTTCTGGCCATCATTGTCCATGGCATCAAAATCAGGACAGATATAATAAAGCTTCTTGTAATACTCCTCATAGCTCAAACCCGATTCCAGGTTATAATGGGCAGCATTCTTCATCTTCTTATCGTGATAACAGTGCTCATTAAGAGTCACATCACTGGCAGTTGTAAGGGCTGTCCTATTTGGATTCTGAGGAACACGTTGATAAGGATGCTTAAGAAGGATTCTCGTAACCTCATTCTTAAGCCCCTGCTCAATGTCCCCAGCTGACTGGTCTTTAAGAAGCTCCGGATTATATTCAATTCGCCGTTTTCCTGTTCTGAACGTACATTTCATGTCACTGTTCGGCTCAAGCTTATGAGTGCAGTAAACATTAAAGAGAAGCGGATCATACAAAAACCATTTATCAACAACACGGCTGATTGTTTCTTTTACAGACATGATTCCTCCGCCCTATTTTATCTCCGCAACAAACTTTGTCATTTTTGAGTAAAGCTCTGGACACTCACCAATAATGAAAACAAGGGCATTCGGATACATGGTTCCGCTGAACATATTCGCAAAGTGAGCCATTGCCTCACGGAGTTTTTTTGATTCAAGATAATTGAAATATGAAGCAAGATTTTCTGCCATGACAGCTTTATCGTCATCAGTATATTTGTCACTTTCCAGGTAAACAAAGACAGCATCGTTGATTGTCGCAAACTGAGGAGTTTTGTAAGAATCAAGTTTGAGTCTGTTCATTTCGTAGTTTCCAAGAAGCAGTTCCTTTGCCGTAAGAAGGTGATTATGATCCAGGAACTCAAAGAATCTGTTCGCTGCAACGCCACCAACAATTCCCGCAATTATGCTTTTAAGGCTCTGCTTCAGAACATCTTTTCCTGTAATGATTTCAGAAACACGCACCCATGCACGACGGTCAGGTGTCTTTTCAAGGTTATCCAGGTCTTCCACCGCAACCTGATTATCCAAAGCCTTAGGATTTGCTGCGATATAGCTTGTGATACGCTCATCTACGCCGTTCTTATTGGCCCACAAAAGCCAGTCCTGAACACTCGGAACAAACTCGTAAATGTTAAAGCGGGAAACAAGAGCCGGATCCAAATCCGTAAGCTGATATTCCTCACCGTTGTTTACCGCAGAAATGATGCGGCTTCCGGCAGGGAGGGAACGTCCAGCGAGCTTACGGTTCAACGCAAGGTCCATAATAGTCTGCAGAACTTCAGGACGGGCACGATTCAATTCATCCAGGAACAATACGACAGGAGTGTTGTCTGTCGGGAACCAGTATGGCGGCATGAACTCTGTATGGCCGGTCTCTTCATTTTTATGAGGAATACCTATCAAATCTCCCGGATCACTCATCTGGCCGAGAAACAGTGAGACAACTTTACAGCCCTTTGCAATGAAAAACTTTTCCAGAATCTGGGATTTTCCGATTCCGTGCTTTCCCATGAGCATAATATTCTGAGTTGCAGGTGTTTCTTCCAGAATCTCCAATAACATGTTTCCATCAATTCTTACTGACATACGACTATTCCTCCAGTCTATCTATATATAATTTACATCATTAAAGTGCCAACAAACGGCACCTCACTATATTTCACCGAATTCCTTCATAAGAACTTTCGGATCAGCCAGAAAATCCCTGTGAAAAATCCGGACATTTCTTCCGTTTATCAGCATTGCTGAGTAAAGGTTCCTCTGAACAAGGCTTCTGTTCTTCTGGGAAGATGCATCATAAAGAGTTCGAATTGAATTCTGAGCAATTTCTATCGTCTTTGTTGTCAAACCTTCTGAACTCAATTCAATTCTCCTGTAATCCTCCTTCAGCTTATTAAACTGCTGCTTCTGAAGGTTATATAATTCATCGCAGAGCCCTGTCAGGATGTTTTCTACCAGCACATACTCTTCAAGCCAAAAAAGTTTTAAGAGCGGATTATGCGGCAGAATCCTCATCGTAATATCATTAATACAGACAATCACCGAAAGTTCATCAAACTTTTTCTCCTTGTGCCCGTAGTAACAGAAACGCAGCTTGAATTCCGTGCGTGTCGGATGGCCGGTTTCGGTAAAAGAAAGGTCATACTTCTGTCTGAGCTCAGAAACAACCTCTCTGAGATGCTCCACGACATCATTGTTTGTGAGATTCGGATTAACAAGAAAAAAGTCATTCTGAAACGAATGTTTTTTCAAAAGGTCACAAAACAACCCCTGCCAGAACTCAGTCTGGATTCTTGAGAACAATTCCGTCTGCTCACGCTCCAAAGCTACAGCAAGCTGCTTCTGATTCAACATAAGAAAGCCTCCTGTTTCTTTTTGAGGTTTTCTACCATTGTGCTGATTTCATCGTCATAGCAATGAACAGGTGCACAACTTAAAACATCCGGAATCTTAATTTCCCGTGGTTCATTCAACAGTTTGATAAGAAGCGACGCGTCTTTTGAAAAAGGTTTATGAAAAATTTCTAATTCATATGCTGTCTTATCTGGAGTCTGAAATAAAATCACACTAAGAAGCCGGTTCTGATTAAGCTCATACGGGATGAGTTTTTTTCCAAGAATTGAGTCGCACAAAGCCTTAATAGAAACTGTTACTATTTCTGAAGATTTTGAATTCAAATAGAATTTCTCTCTTAAAGAGTCAATTTGATCTGTCAGCGGTTTTACATCAACAGCAAGATAATCACGAATCCAGTTAAGACCTGCCTTATAATATGAATAAGAAAACTGTCTGGTAGTGATATGAGGAGCAGATATAGAAAAATCACCCGTTTCTCTTTCAATGCCGATATAAATCGGGTACGGAATCAGGGAAATGTAAAAATGCTCGTTATGTGAGAATGCAGAACATTTCAGTCCGTTCTCTTTTGCGATATTCTTTATTTCCTTTCTCAACTCAGAAATCGACTGACTAACGGAAACTTCAGAATCAGGCTCATACATCTTTTGTCTGCTCAAAAGAAAGTAATAAATCTGTTTCCAGAATTCTCCGGTAAGCCGATAGATCATCTCATTAAGTTCAAGGCATGGTTCATCGTTCTCATTCATAGCTCCAATATAACCATGCGTAACTATCATTTTATGATATTCAAAAAAGATTTTTTCAAATTTATCAAATTATTTACGTTTCAGTTTCTTAATCAGCACATTCGGATCATCTAAAAAATCCTTATGATAAATGCAGATCTCTTTGCCTGAAATATACAGAACAGAATAAAGATATCCCTGTTTTATTTCCTTATAATTTTCAGCTGAAGTCCCATAAAGGCATTTTATGGAACTGCTCGCTATCTCCAGGGACTTTACGGAAATTTCCTTTGAATCTTGTTCGAGCTTTTCCATATATTTCTTGAACTTGTCAAAGCATTCTCTATTCTCTGACAACACTTTTTCTATATAGTCAGAAATTACATTTCCTACGATTTGATATTCATAAAGAAAATAGCTCTTTCCCCATAAACAATGACCTGCAAGAATCCGGATACTAAGGCCGCTGCGATTTACAGAAACTATTATTTCATTTCGCAAAGAGTACTTCTTTTTTGAAGATTTTCCAAACGCACAGAATCCCAGATAAAACTGTATTTCCTTCTTTTGCGTGAATCTTGTACAGGAAATACAGTAAAAAGACGAGAACTTTTTAAGAAGCCTATGCAAATACACCTCAGCATCATGTACATCCGGTTCCTTACCGACCAAGTAAAACTCCTCCAGATAATTATGTCTTCTTGAAACTTCCATGAAATCGTAGAGCCAGAATCCATTATTCCATAATTCAGCCTGGGCCTGTTCCAGAAGAAGTGTCCTTTCACGCCTGAGCATATGGTCCCGTGAGTATATTTCATAGTCCCTCTTATCAATTACTCTCATAAAATTACAGTATAAAAAAAACTCTCTATCATTTTATGACAGAGAGTTGCCTATTCTAGATTTTATTTTTGGTTATCTTCAAAAAATCTATGCCAGTTATCCATCAGGCTTCTGATATTGTCTTTTCCAACAACATTCGAGCTTTGGATATCATACTGAGGAATGTCCAGATTATGCTTCTGGCAATAGTTTACCAGATAACGTGCGCAATCAAGACCCGACTTTTCAGTTCCCAGGTCATGGTCAAAACAGACAATATCCGGTAAACCGTTGTTTTCAAGATGAGAACAAAACTCTTCGTATGTCTTTACCCAGATGACTTCATATTCTCCCATAAGATAATCCTTTGGATTTCTGAAATCATCCAGCCATAAAAGCTTCTGCATAATTACTCCGCTGCCTTAAAGTTGAAAATCGGTTTGATGATATTCACAATCTCGGCAGTTGGTTCGATATTTGCAACAATCTCGCTCATATCCTTGTAAGCCATAGGTGCCTCATCAATCGTGTCCTTGCAGACAGTTGAAGACCACACACCCTTCATGGAATCCTCAAAATCTTCCATCTTGAGCTTGTAGCGGGCTTCCTTTCGTCCCATAACACGACCAGCACCATGAGGAGCAGAATAATTCCAATCTTCATTGCCCTTTCCAATACAGACAAGGCTACCGTCCCGCATGTTAATCGGAATCAGGAGTTTTTCGCCCTTGAGTGCGCGTACACTACCCTTTCTAAGAATCATGGCATCGGTATCGATGTAGTTATGAATCGTCGTGAACTGGTCAATGATGTCGTGCTTGTCCAGGCGAAGACCGACACTGATTGTATCAATCATAGCCTTTCGGTTGAACATGGCGAACTTCTGAAGAATCTTCATATCATTGATGTAATCCTCAAAAAGCTGCCCCTCAACATAGGCAAGAGACTGAGGAACATCCGTGCAGACAGCTTCCTTAATCCCCGGAAGAAGAGCTGAAATCTCATCACGACGGCCTTCAGCCTTCAATTTTTCGATTGCCTCACGAACTTCATTTTCCGTTGTATGATTCAACTGCTTCCATGCCATGTCCTGATAGTAATTCGCAACCTCAAGACCAAGGTGACGGCTTCCAGAATGAACTACAATATAAAGATTTCCGGCTTCATCTCGGTCACACTCAATGAAGTGATTGCCTCCACCCAATGTTCCCAAAGAACGGCGGGCATTCCCGATATTTGCCTTACGGCAGCGGATCTTATCGAATTCGATTTCATCAATGAACTTATGAACATGTCCAGCCCGGCGAATCTCACGTCCGACAGGAATATTGCGGCGGATACATTTATCAAGTTTTTCCGGGTCAAAGTTCTCACTGACCGGAGAATCGGCTTTGATAATGAGAGTCTCCATTCCGCATCCGATATCAACACCTACAAGATTCGGGCAGATTTTGTCGGTAATTGTCATGGTCGTTCCAATCGTACAACCGGCACCGGCGTGTACGTCAGGCATCATGCGGATTTTACTGTCAGCTGCATAAGGCTGGTCGCAGAGCCGCTCAATCTGAACACGTCCGCTCTCTTCAAGATTGTCAGTAAAAACCTTCGCAGTGTTGTACTTTCCCTTTACCTCAAACATAAAATATTTCTCCTTGCCGCGTAACTCACTGTCTATTATGCCTTCATTAACTATCAAATCGTGATAGTTTTGGTAATTTTTCTTCCGCCAGGACTCGAACCTAAACTCTGAGCGTCAAAAGCTCATGTGCTACCGATTACACTACAGAAGATTCTGCAAGGCAGGATTTGAACCTGCGACCCCATGACCCCAAATCACGTATGCTACCAGCTGCACCACTTGCAGATATGAATGGGTAGATGCGGATTCGAACCGCAGACCTTCCGGATATGAGCCGGATGCTCTAACCAGCTAAGCTATCTACCCAATTTTTGATGTTTCGTATGAGAGTCGAACTCATAACCCTTACGGGAACTGCTTTTGAGGCAGCCGCGTATACCAGTTCCGCCAACGAAACATAATCTGGTTCAGGAGAGAATCGAACTCTCATACCATACGGCATCAGAACCTTAATCTGACGTGTCTCCCAGTTGCACCACTGAACCATATATAATTACCTGCGAAAGGACTCGAACCTTCATACCATATGGCAACTGATCCTAAGTCAGCCGTGTCTCCCATTGCACCACGCAGGCATAATCTTACTCTGAGCAGGACTTGCACCTGCAATCCATTCCGGCAACTGGTCTTAAGCCAGTCGTGTATTCTAAATTCCACCATCAGAGCATAAACGCGGAAGGATGGATTCGAACCATCGACATGCAGATTTTCAGTCTGTCGCTACTACCAGCTGAGCTACTTCCACATAAAAGCAGGTTACGGGGGTCGAACCCGTGCTCTTCGGTTTGGAGGACCGACGCGATAAACCAACTACGCTAAACCTGCAAAAAAGTTCTCCCAGTAAGATTCGAACTTACACAACCCAGATCCAGAATCTGGCGCACTACCAGTTATGCTACAGGAGAATGTTATTGCCCATTTTGGAGTTGAACCAAATACCCGACGCTTATAAGACGCCTGCTCTAACCGGTGAGCTAATGGGCATTCTCAATTCAAGCCGACTTAGCCTCCTCATTTTCATATTCAACCTCAATGACATCACGCACAATGATCTCATCGATAGTGACACCGTACACAGAGGCGATGATAATCATATTGTCGATGGAAGGAATGTACTTACCTTTTTCCCATGCATAAATCGCCTCAGGACTTGAGAATCTGAAAATGTTTTGGATTTCACGAACCGAATAACCTGCACGAATTCGGTATTCTTTGATTTTTGCAGCAGTCGCTGCTACGTTGATAACTGGTCTATTAATCTTACACATACGTTTCTCCTTAGTTCTGGGAGCCAGCGCATGTGTAAAATTGTTTTAAGCGCCGGTCTTCCCTTCAAAATCTCCAAAAGCAGCCTGGCCCATAAAGCCAAACCCGTAAAACATCCCTTGTATCTGTCCCTGAAGCATATCGAGCTGCAACGGGAGTCCGAGTGGGAGCTGAGGCAGTTTTAATGTTTGCAATTTAAATGTCTTAGAAACTGCTTTCATCTCAGTTCCTCCTTCATAAAATACAAGGTGCTCAACGAGCACTACTTCTAAAGTTTTCCGTAAAAGAAACGCTTTTTTCGAAGTGATATTTTGAATATAGCACTAAAATCGTTCTGTGTCATTCAAGTTGTACTTGAAACACCCTTTTGCCATATCAAAATCAGAATGTCTCTGACTAAAAGCTATCATAACACTTTCTGATAAAGTGTGCATTAAAGTTGTACTTTAATGGCTACGCCTTACCGTACCATCTGAACCACCATCCCGATAATACACACACCGCACATAGCGTATACAACTGCATCCAGCCAGCAGAACTTTCTTTTCTGCTCCGGGATTTTCTTTATCAGCTCAAGGTTCTGCTGATTACAGGTCTTAAGAAATGTCAGGACGTTGGACTTTATCTCCTCTACCCTGTCGTTACAATCCTCCAAAACCGTTTTGCAGTCATTTTTCAAGAGCGTGAACTGGTCAGTGGCACTCTTATCGAGGTCTTTATTGTATCCGGTAATCAATTCATCAATCTCATCTTTGAGACTTCTGATCTCATCGGCCTTCTGCTGCATGGAACTGCAATTATCAGCAATTGTCTTGTCCATTGAGTTAAAACTTGCGGTAATCGAAGTGAGCGTCTCATCAATTTTGCTCTGGAAATTCTCTAGCGCAATTGTCATCTTCCCCTGCTCCTCAAGCAGGGCTTTTTTCAGTTGAAGATTGTCATATTCCACGTTTTTGCGCTTGAGCTTTTCTTCAAGAGTACGGGTATACTCAATCTCATGGTTCAGTTTGAAGAGGATTCCCTCACTTGAAGCTTTCAAGGACTTAAAAAAATCAAGCATGTTCTCATAACCGGCCCTGTTCTCATCCTCATCACCAAGCTTAGCGCTTATCTGGTCTAAGATTGATTCGATGCGGCTGAGCTTATCTGAATCCGGCTCATCGATAAGTCGGGAATATGTTTGCATCTTGTGCCCCTCAGAAGGAGGAAGTGTCCCTTCCCCTTCTGTTTCCTGATTTTCAATTTCTGTATCGGTTTTCATATCATTTTTTCCTTAGACGGATTCCCCTTTCTTTCGCCGTTCGGCAAGGTTTGTTTCTATTCGGACAGGAACGCCTTTTTCCCAGTATTCCTCAGTGTCCCCACCGTCAGAAACGACTTTAGTTATGAGTCCATGATTCCAGTACTCCCAGTGTCCCGGATACTGAACGGCCGGCTCATTGTTCTCTGAATGAAGGACTCCGTCCTTAAAGTTATAGATAACAAGCTTTGCAGTTTTTTCATCAAAGCCGTCCATGCCCTCAATCAGAAGTCTGTCGTCCTCCATCCGAAGCTGCTGACCGTCTACCGGTTTTCCTGTCGCAGGATCAGAAAAAAGCCTGTACTGAAAGCCCTTATGAAGCGATTTTGTTTTTTGGTAAAGCTCGTTTGATTCAAGCTTTTTCTGAAGCTGATTAAACGCCTCTCGGGTCATCAATTCTGCCATTATTTCCTCCTCCGGTCACAGGCCTTCCTTCCTGGTACCATTCTTCGTAGTTATCATTCTTGTCAACGATAGCTGGCTCTTTCTCGCAATGAAGCACACCGTTTTTCCAGTGCTCTATGTGGCTTCCGTCCTGAGTCTCAACGGCCGGTAACACATGTCCTTCCTCATCGGATGAATCATTAAGATATCCGTCTTTGAACCGTATCGTCACATCAGGATAGATATAGTCGCCGTTGGCAGGGGCTCCGTCCTCGGTCGGAAACCTCCTGTACTGATACCGCTTAAAGCTTTTCATAGGCCCACCAGTTTTATCCCACCATACTGAAGGGATTTACCTTTGCGATTTCAAGACCGTCGTTCACCATAAATCTGGTAAACTCATCCGTCGCCTTTAAGACTCGTTCCGTAAAATTCTTGAGAAATTCATTTTCCGTAAATTCAAGAACCTGTGCCAGGTTTTCAACGTCTTCCTTTGAGACATCAAGCATGATTGTTACACCCATTATTCTTCTCCTTTAGCATCAGGAGCATTTCCGGTGAACTCCACAATCGATGCCGAAATGTATATTTTTGATTTTTCAACGCCGCTACGGGTTACATAGTCCTTACGGGCAAGAAAACCATCAACGACAACCTCTTTTCCTTTCACAAGGTCAGGAAAAAGTTTCGTTCCTATCTCCTTGGAAAAATGAACCTCGATAATCAATGGTTCATTCTTCTGGTTCGGTGTTCCGTAGTCCAAAATGCTGAAGGAAAGCATTGTAATTTCCTTCTCGCCTGTATTTACCAGGAAGCTTTTTGCATCATTTGCAAGCCGCCCGTGTATTGTTACTCTATTCAAATTATTCCTCACATAATCAAGATCAAAATTTTAGCCACACACAACGTGAGTGCATAAC
>JAEEGH010009826.1_pt1 | contig 22145 bp, 17 predicted proteins | sample 9134181 | NCBI WGS metagenome assembly JAEEGH01 (sample SAMN16246544, study PRJNA631951) | gut metagenome | biome: gut microbiome; feature: rumen; material: DP-attached | host: Bos | place: Iran: Karaj | collected 2018-10
GCTTTTTGGATGCAGTGTTCAAGAACGGAATGGTCAAACAGGTGTCGGACCCGTGGAATGTGGGTATTCTGTTTTTCTTGGTGATGCTTGGCGCAATGGTTGCCCTCATGAATAAGTCGGGGGCTGCGGCGGCGTTTGGAAACTGGGCGAAGTTGCATATCAAATCCAAGGTCGGAGCGCAAATAGCGACGATTATTCTTGGTATTCTGATTTTCGTAGACGATTACTTTAACTGTCTTACGGTAGGTAGCGTGATGCGCCCGGTTACAGATAAATTTAAGATTAGCCATGAAAAGTTGGCCTACTTGATTGATGCAACGGCGGCCCCGATTTGCATTATCGCGCCGGTAAGTTCCTGGGCTGCGGCCGTGACTGGCTTTGTCGAAGGTGAAGATGGCCTTGGCCTTTTTGTGAAGGCGATTCCCTTCAATTTTTACGCCTTGCTGACGATTGTGGCTCTTTTTGCACTTGTTCTTTTAAAGGTTGATTTTGGACCGATGAGAAGGTGCGAATCAGCTGCAGATATGATCAGTGCCAAGATGGAAGATCTGAATGTTGAACAAGCCCGGGGTACGGTGCTTGACTTGATTTTCCCGATTGTGGCGCTAATCATCTTCTGTGTGGCGGGCTTGGTTTATACAGGCGGCTTCTTTTCGAGTGGTGAAGCTCATAAGGGTTTTGTCGACGCCTTTGGTGCAAGTGACGCTTCGGTTGGACTAGTGCTCGGTAGCTTTGGTGCGTTCATTTTGACAGTGATTTGGTATATGGGCCGCCGGGTCTTGAAAATCAACAAGTGCCTGGAAAGTCTGCCCGAAGGCTTTAAGGCGATGGTTCCTGCAATCATTATCCTTGTGCTTGCCTGGAGCCTGAAGGGTGTTACCGATACGCTTGGCGCAAAGGACTATGTGGCGGGAATCGTTACGGGTGGTGCTACAGGTCTAATGAACTTTATGCCGGCTATTATATTCTTGGTTGCAATTGGTCTTGCTTTCTCCACGGGAACATCTTGGGGAACGTTCGGCATTTTGATTCCGATTGTGGTGGCCGCTTTCTCCAGTGTCGATTCTGGTCTCATGATTATTTCGATTTCGGCCTGCATGGCAGGTGCCGTTTGCGGTGACCATATTTCGCCCATTTCGGATACGACGATTATGGCGAGTGCGGGGGCCGAGTGTAACCATGTGAATCATGTGAACACACAGTTGCCTTATGCTCTGTATGTGGCGGCAATAAGCTTTGTCTGCTACATTGTCGCGGGGCTTACTCGTAGTGCTCTGTTCTCGCTTTTGGTGGGAATCGTGCTGGTCGTGGGAGGTTTGCTGCTTATTAAAAAGCAACGTGGATTTACCCACAAGAAAAATATTTCGCCTAAAAATTTACTCGCGAAAAAATCATCCGCCAAAAAGAAAGCGAAAAATTAACGCTTGATTTGGGCAAAAACGATGGCGACCATCATGATGGCGCAACCGCAGATTTCGCGGGTTGAAAGTTGTTCTCCTAGAATGGCCCAACCCGCAAGTACTGCAAATACCGATTCAAGGCACATCGTGAGCGATGCGATTGTCGGATTGATTTTGTCTTGAGCGACAATCTGCAAGGTGTAGGCTATGCCGCTGGAACAGAATGCTGCAAAGCATAGCCCTGCAACGGCTCTCGGATTGACGGCTGCTGCGGCGACAGTGCTAAAGTCCATAGCAGGAAATTTCAAGTCGAAAACAATCATCAAGGGTGCAGTCAGTATGCCGATGGTGAGGAACTGAATCGCCGAAACGCGAATGGGGTCGACCTTGTTCACGAACTTGTCGATGACTAGAATGTGAATCGAAAAGGCGAGTGCGCACAGCAGCGAGACTCCGTCGGAAAGTTCCAGCGAAAAACCGTCCTTGATACAGAGCAAGTATAGTCCGAAGGTAGTGATGATTACGCAAGCCCACGTCTTTGCCGAAATGCGGTGGCCGAGGACTAATCTTACGACGGGCACAAGGACTATGTAGCATGCCGTGAGAAATCCTGATTTTCCGGCGGAGGTGCCCAGGAACATTCCCAACTGCTGTAGGTTCATGGCGGTGCAGAGGGCGAGTCCGCAAAAGAATCCGGCTTTCCAGAGAAGCTTTGTTTCTTCGGAATTTTTAGGTTTTCGGGGGCTTTTCCCGAAAGTGTCGAACGCCTTGAAAACGAGGGCGAGAAACCCTGCCGCGATAAAACAGCGAATACAAGAAAAGGCAAAAGGGCCGAAGGCATTGCCTTCGATTTGAGCGACAAAACCCGATCCCCAGATAGCGGCGGTCAGAACGAGTAAAAGTGTGTAGCCTATATTTGCCAAAAAAGACCTAAAGTCCCAATTCCCCGAAAATGAGCAGGTATTTAGAAATGGTCCTGCACCATTCGTAATGGAATCCGCTGTAGGCGTTTACCACGCACTTGTCCCAGTCTGCCACTTCGGTCTTGTAGACGTTGACGGCGTCTTTTGCACAACGTAACATCTGGTGGGGAGCGTTGGCGTCGTCTGCCAAGAAGGCGTTTGCTTCGCCGGCGGTTTCCAGGGAGTAGTGGGTGAGCATCGTAGATACGCCCACGGTACGGCCTGTAATGGGAAGCGTACCTGCAGCCATCGCCTTAAGGATGATGGATGAAGACGGTTCTCGGAGGTTTGCTGCAAAGAGGGCGTCGGAACCCGCAAGGGTATCTCGCAACTGGAACGTACTGTCGAGTTCGCTGTCCAGGTCCTGCACGTACATGACGTCCGGGTACTGCTTGGCGAAATCCTTGTAGTAAGTCCATTCGCTATTTCTAGAAGAAATACCTACGAGAATGAAAATATCCAGTCTTGCAATGTCCGAAAGGATGGTGGCCAACGTTTCGGAGGTGTTGCCAGCTTCTTCGTCTAGGTGTACGTAGAGGACCAACTTGCCGTCGAAGTCCACACCTAGTTGAGACTGTAACTGTGTGCGGGCCTTGGCTTTAGCTTCCTTGATGGGAAGGTTGTCTTTGTTGAAATCCCAGACCTGGTAGCTTACACCGAACTGCACGCCGATGAGTTTGTCTGCGTTACGGTTCAAGAATCCGCTGATGCCGCCGGGAAGGTTTGTGTTCAGCATGGCGTCGCGGTAACCGGGCGACGGGAACAATACCTTGGTGGCGTACAGGATGCCCACTTTAAGCAGGCTGACTTTACCCCAGAACTCGTAGCCATCCATATTGTAATCCTTGCGGGGAAGGCCGATTTTTTCGATCTCGTTGGATGAAATATGGAAGTCGTAGGTGATGTTGTGGACGGTAAAGAAGAACGGAATCTTGTATGCAAAATCCTTGTAGGTCGTCTTGGACAAGGCGCCAGCAAGAGCGCCGCCCCATTCGTGGCCTAAGATGGCATTGCATTCAAACTTGGTTTCTTCGGCATAGGCAAGTGCCGCCGATGCGAGGAATGCGAACCGGATATGGTTGTCTGAGTACGGGGCGCTCTGGGGAGGACCGTACACGTAAGGCCTGCCGAAATATTCTTCGTTATATATATAAGTGTGCAGGGGGTCTTTTTCGGAGACCCAGATTTCGTAGGGCTTACCCTGAAGCTTTTCGACGCCGCTATAAATACAGTGGTAGCTGTCTACGTCGACCATCAGGTTCTTGAAAAACGGCGAGCAGGTAAGAACCACGGTGCCGGCGCTTGCAAAAGCGTCGGTCATGCGGTTGACCGCAGTTGCCAGTGGGCTGGTTTTTCTCCAGTTTCCGGCTTCGGGACTTACGACGAGGATGTTCATTCCTGCTCGGTTCTCCAAATAAAATTTTACTTATAGATAAAGTTTAACATAAATTTATTTAATTATTTTTAGAAAGTATAATCCTGGGGAAAGTTTTCTCAGGAAAAAAGGTATTATTACAATACAAAATCACTTAGTTGAAGGAAAATCAAATGAAAAAACTCTTTATTGCCTCTCTGGCTGCCGCCGTTGCATTCACGATGGTGGGCTGTAAGGGTACTAACGAAAAGCGCGGTGACGAACACCTTAAGGAAGGTCGTTATCGCAACGCTATCAATTCTTACCTCGAGGCTAAGAAGAAGGGTAGCATGTCCGATGAATTCTACGATAACTTCACTCTCGCCCTGGTTCGCGCCGCTGAAACTGAAGCCAAGAAGGATTTGAACAGCGACCTGATCAATGGATACTTCGACAAGGTTTCCGTGAACATGGCTGAAGTCCAGAATGCAGAAGTCATTCAGGAATACGTGACGACGCTTGCCAACATCGGTAAGATGCAGGCCGCTCAGGAAGGCATGGATTACGGTACTATCGTGAACGCCTTCGCAAAGATTGATACCGCTCTCGCAACGGCCAAGGCCAAGGGCGCAGGCGAAGCTGCTGTGAAGGCTATCCGCACCGAAGCTGAAAATGCTTACGTTGCCAAGAACCTCTCCGAAGCCGTGGGCGAATCTGACCCGGTGGTGAGCGAATACCAGATTATGAAGATTGCTGAAATGGCTCCGGAAAATGCCGACGTGAAGGCTGCTCTGAACAAGAGCCGTAAGGGCACTCGCGGTTACTTCTTGATCTTCGGTGAACAGATCGGTGAACCGGTAAGCCGCCGCGTGGACAAGTGGGGCTATGTCATGGCTATGCCGACCCTCAAGATGGCTCCGGGTTCTCTCTCTGCAGAACTCCAGTTCTGGGCTTCTACGGGTAACAACACTGAACTTGACCCCAGCAAGATCAAGCTCGTCTCTACCGATGGCAAGGAAGTCTTTGCCAAGGGTAACAGCGGCTGGTGCGAAGCTGAAGTCCTCGTAGGCAAGAAGGGCCAGGAAAAGATCGAAAAGAAGAAGCAGAGCTTCAAGGGCAAGGGCAAGCTGATGAACGAATTCCAGTGCTCTGTGAACGTAAGCTTCTCTTACGCTAGGGACTTCGTGCCGGACTACATCGAATACAAGGATGAATTCGGTATCGGCCGTAAGTACTTGGGCCAGTAACAAGACCGGAACGGCTAGAAATAAGCAGTTTCTTACTCTACGGCCGTTCCTCTCGCCAACGCGACACGCTTACACTGTGTCGCTTATGGCTCACAAGACAAGCTTTGAGGTTTGATAAAACCTTAAATGTTTAAAAAGAAAGACGAGAGAAATCTCGCCTTTCTTTTTATTTGTAGGTGGGAAATAAATGAAGGCTAGTTTTGTGAGTCTTTAAAATCAGATTTGTAGCGAGTGAGTGAAAACATCGCGACGGCCGTGTTGAATGTAAGGGCTGAAGCGAGGGGAAATCTTTCCCCTTCATACAAAAAGAGCCGAGCTTGTCGCCCGGCTTTTAATCGTTGTGCGATTTACTTAAAAACTAGCCTTGCCGCTCAAACCGAGGGAGAACCTACCCTTGCCGAACGGGGTGTTGTCGGTATCGGTAAAGTTGTAACCGTACCAGATAACGATTTCGGTGTTCATGGTGGGGTAGAGGTAGTGGTTCATGCCCAGGAACTGGAAGTCGTCTTTATGTACTTCGCGGTCCGGATCGTGGTATTCATAAGAAACACCCAGGGTGTACTTCTTATGAATATTGAAGCTGGGTTCGACGGCGAACAGCATCTGGTCGTCGGTCATGAGCTGTTCTTTTGTAGGATAATCCTTGTCTACGATAGCGTAGAAGAACGTGGCGCCCAGGTTGAAAATGGCGTAGTTCATGCTGGGTTCGAGCAAGAAGGAGTGGGTTCCCTTGCCCTTGTACGGGTGGAGTCCCCAAACGGCGTAGATGCCGTAGTTGAACTTTTCGAAGCTCTTGGAGTAGTCCACTTCGGTACCCAGAACGTAGGTGTAGGGGCGGCTGATTTCCTGACCGAACACCCAGTCGAAGCTCGGCTTGATAATCAAGTGTTCGTCGGTGTGGTTCAAAAGCGGGAAGGCATAGGTGGCGAACATGGAAAGCGTATGGTCCGTGTCGTCGGAGGCGCCCAAGTAGAAGGCTCCCTGGCCGTACTTTTCGTTACCTACTTCGGCACCGAAGCCGCGGAGGCTTTCTTCGCGGGTAATGACGGCATAACGGGATGCGTCGCGCCAGAAGTAATAGTTGAACGCACCGGCGCTGTAGGTCATGTCACCGAAAATAAGGGAAACTTGGTGGCTCACATCCCAGCGGAACTGGACTCCGTCAAAATCGAAGGAGTTGTAGCGGCCTTCCGAACCCATAGCGGTGGAACGGGCTAGACCGTGACGGATTTCAGATGCCTGGGTGTCGCCGTCTTCGTTGACAAATGTACTGTGGGTGGTTCCCATGACGACCACGGAAATGTTTTCGTCGAGGTGGGCGTGCAGGGCAAGGTCAATGTCCTGGTTGCCGGCGTTGGTCGGATCAAAATCGCTGTCAAAATAGCTGGCGTAGTCCATGTTCACGTCGCCGTGGACTTGAATGTCGGCGGCGAGGGCCAATGTGGCTGCAGAGGAAATGGCCAGTGGCATAATCAATTTGCGCATATCTGTTTCCAATATGATTTGAAATTTCTTGTGCAAAGATAGAAATATCTAAAGGAAAAAGCCAATTCGAATGTGTACGATTTTTGTAAATTTGCCCATATTCCTATCCATGAGGTCATTCGATGTTCAATCCCTTTAGGTTTGTTAGGCTGTTTGTAATTTTAACGCTCCTGGTTGTACAGGGGGCTTTTGCCATCACTGCTGACGAGGCTATGGAAAATTCCAAGGCCTGGTTCAAGTCGGGCAAAGCTTGGAATCTTGATTTCAGGGTACAGGTCTTTTATGCGGATTCCCCGGACATTGCTTCCCAAAACGGAAAGCTCCTGGTGGCTGAAGGTGACCGTTTTGTGCTGGACATGGCTGGCATCAAGTTCTATAGCGATGGCGAGAACCTGTGGCAGCACAATGTGGAACAGAAACAGGTGCTGATCAAGTCGGTGGAAGATTTGTCCAGTTCCCTGCATCCGTCGGAACTATTGTTCAAGTACCTGAACTGCAAGGCCAAGGAAATCGCGGAAGGCGAATTCAACAAGCAGAAAATGTGGGTGCTGAAACTGGATCCTTCTAAGTACAAGGGTCAGTTTACTCAAATGGAAGTTTGGCTTTCGAAAAAGGATTTTTCGCCGAAACGCCTTTATACGGTGGATCCGTCCGGGAACGGTTCCTGGTACAATATCGTGAATCTTTCGGTAGTCAAGTCCTGGAAACCAGAAGACTTTAAGTACAAGCCTGTGAAGGGCGTTGATGAAATCGATATGCGGTAACTTATGAAGCGAATGTTGAAAAAATGCCTGTGGCTTGCGCTGGCGGCAATACCTGCCTTTGCGGCGGAGACCTTGTTCAGCAACTACACGCTGAACGTTAATTCAACGGGTAAGGCGGGGAGCCTTTGGGTGTTTTCCCGTGGTGACCTTTATAGCGGCGTGACCTTGTTGGATCTAAACGTGGGTTCGACGGGAATCCAGGTGAATGGCTCCAAACAGGAGCAGATGTCGGATTCCATGACGGCGGTGCAGGCCGGAATTTTTAGCGATGTCCTTGCTGAACATCGTCGAACACCTTCGGTTTATGCGGGCAAGCTTGGTTACGTGCTTCCCATGTATGGATTGGATGATGATGGTTATGCATCGCAGCCGGCAGGATTCTTTTCGGTGCGTGGCATTGACAATTGGTATGAAACCCCGTTGAAAATTCCCGATGCCTTCCAAGATATAGATACGGCCATGTATTATGCCGTAAGCGGTTTTGCCTTTGACTCTACCAAGAAGCTGCTTTGGTTGGCTCGCGGAGCAGCCGGTCTTGGAGTTTATGATGTTTCGGGCAACAGTCCCAAACAGGGAATGTACCAATTGAATTTGCAAACAGGAACCCTTGATTCTGCCAAGATAAATTACAAGTGGAAGGACAAGGTGAATCCCCGTATTTTTGATGTGAAGTTGCATCCGGTTACGGGAGAGCTGTGGTTGGCTACTTCCAAGGGCCTCTGGAAGCGCTCCGCTGATGGCAAGGTTTCCAAGGTATCTGCGGCTCTTGATACCAATGCTCGCGTTACGGGACTCTGGATGGGGGGAGACCCGCTGATGATTATTGCCGAAACTTCGCGCATGGAAAAGGATTTGATGAAGGGTGCCCTGTGGGTGCTGCGTAAAAACTCCAAGGATTTTGCCAAGGTCGATTTCTTGGATACGGCTGGTAAAAAACAGAAGAAAGATGTCTATGACGATGGCGACTACACGGTAACCAGCGTGGCCTTTATTGCGAATAAGGCCTATGTGGCAGTCCTTGGCCCAGGAGGTGGTGTAAGCGGCTATTTCAAGCTCGATTCTGCCGGAATTCGCGCCTGGGATATGGATGACGATGGCAAGAACCAGTGGCTGTACGGCTATGCTTCGGGGGCTACTGACCGTGATGCGGCTATTACTTCGATTTGTTCATTTCCGCTGGACAGTAAGACGGAGGGCCTTGCCATTTCGACTTACGGCAACGGTGTTTCTGTTTCTGCTGATACGGGCAAGACTTGGAGTACTATCTTGAACCGTGCCAAGCTGGGCGGTAACTTGGGTTCCATTCGTATGGTGCCGTCGGTGATTACGGCGGGCGATCAGTCGCTGGTTTCTTACAAGGTGAGCAAGGAATCGAAGATTACAATTGACGTGTTTAGCTACGACATGCGTAAAGTTCGTACCATTGTCAAGGACGTTCATCGCGATGCCGATGCATTCCGCAGCACGAACCCGAAGGAAGACTTCTGGGATGGCAAGGACAAGGCTGGTAGGGCTTGTACTATGGGCGTTTACTATGTGCGCGTCAAGGACAACCATGACCATATTGGCTGGGGCAAGGTGATGACCTTGGGAGGGCACAAGTAATGAGAAAATTCTTGCTGCTTTTTGCAATGGTTCTGTCGCTAGCTTCATCTGCGGTGGCGGAGAAAAAGGCGACTCTCGGTGGCTTTGACGGCTTTGTGGAACGTATGGGGGCTGGCACCCGCGAACTGGGCCGTGGCAATACGGGTTCTGCGGATACGGCTTCTATGCCGGCGGCTTATTGGAACCCGGCCATTCTCGGTTTTCGCGAAAACTTTGCATATACGTTGAATGCCGAAAAGCGTGACCTGGATCGCGTTGGCGGCTCCTTGGGCCTTGAAACGAAGGTGGGCAAGCGCATGGGTGTGGGTTTTGCCATGCTTTATCGCGGCGACATGAATTTTGACGTGATTAACGAAGACGACGAAACCATGGGAACGGCAACGCCCTACTTTACCATGATGTACTTGGGCTTCGCTTACCGCGCAACCCGTCGAGATGCCTTTGGTGTATCGCTGTCCATGAGCTACGACAACATGGACATTTCGGAATATTACGATGGTATTGAGTTGGTGGACGATTACCGCAGCCCGGTAACGCTTAACTTGAGCTGGCTGAGACAGTGGAACGACAAGTGGTCCACTTCGGTGGTTGTCCGTAACTTGAGCTTTAGCGAGAATCTGTCTGCAAGGTGGAGCAAGAATACCAGCACGGATAATTCCGTAGAAAGTACCGAGGGCGTGCGCCCGAAGGTTTTGCAGATTGGTCTTGGCTACCGTTCCAAGATTATGGGGAAACCCGTTTATGCCTGGATGGAAGCCCTTGATTACCAGATTGCTGATACCCTGTTGGCCTTCGATCCTGATTTACATGTGTGGACAGGTCGCGTGGGGTTTGAGTGTGAACTGATTCCTGACGGAACGCTTCGTTTGGGCATGGATGACTTGGATTGGACGGTGGGTGCCGGCTACAAGTTTAGAATCCGCATTGGCAAGAAAAAGTATCCCTTCGATGTGAACTACGCCCTGATCTACGAAACGGAAGCGGGAATTTGGACTCCGCTTAGCTTTGGCCTTAGGGGCTCTATTCCGTGATTTCAAAAATCCATATAGATGGCGTGCGCAGCATTGCCGGGTTTGAGACTGAGTTCGGGCCCGGCATTACGGTGGTTCATGGCCCTAATGGCTGCGGAAAGACCTCTATACTGGAATCTATACATCTGCTTGCCCAGGGATTCTCTTTCAGGGCCCGGGATTTGAAGGAGATAATCGCCTGGAATGGCGATGAATTTATTTTGCGTGGAGTCTTTGACGATTCTGATCAGGGCTTGAAGCGCGGAATTCGCGTAGGGCGTCGCAGTAGCGATGTCCGCGAGAATGGGGAAAGCCTGAAATCGCCGACGGCATTTTTCGGGCGTATGCCGGCCGTGGTGATGCAGCCTTCGGATATTGAGCTTTTGCGTGGCGCTCCTGAAGTGCGCAGGCGCTGGATTGATGAAATCCTCTGCTACCGCTCGCAGGCGAATGCCTCGGTGCTAAAGCGTTACCGTCGCGTACTGCAACAGCGTAACCAGTGGCTGCGCCAATACAAGCGCGATGGGGCCGCTACCGGCGGCGAAGACCTATTCCATGTGCTTACGGAACAGCTGGTGGATTTGGGTGCAAAACTTTGGGCCACCCGCATTGAACTTTCTAAAGAAATTGCCCCGATCATTACGGGTTACTACCGCAAACTTTCGGGCGGTGTAGACGAAATTGCCTGTGCCTACAAGAGCTCTATCCTTAAGGAACTGGATGCCCTTGATGGTGCTGAATTTCTGGATGATTCCGAACTGGACAAGGCTGCCATGGTGGCCGACAAAAGCGGTCTATATATTGCATCGGACTCGGGAGAATCCGAAGATGGTTCCGTGGATGAGAACGCCTTGCGCGAAGCCTACCGCCGTAAGCTTGCCGGTTTGGAATTTGCCGAAAAGATTCAGGGGATTACGCTGTCGGGCCCCCATAAAGATGACTTGGGTGTTTGCATTGGCGAAAGTGAAATGCGCACGGCCGGTTCCCAGGGCCAGTGTCGTTGTGCTGCGGTGTCCATGCGCTTTGCCGCAGTGGATGTGGCCTCCCGTTACTTGAACAAGCCGATTCTTTTATTGGATGATATTTTTGCGGAACTGGATGTCAAGCGCCGCGATGCGGTGGCCTCGCTGATTCGCGAGAAGGCGTGCCAGGTGATTATAGCGACGCCGCAGCTAGAAGAATTGCCGTTTACCGCTGATGCGGAAATTGCACTTGGCTATAAATAAAAATGCCCCGCGTTTGAGCGCGGAGCTATTCATATAAAGATCCTGTTCCTTCGAACCTAATTCAACTAAGGCTCTAAAGAGCCAAGTTTCATATATCGACTACGAGGCTTGAGCCTGTACGCTCAGGATGACACTTCGTGTCACTTCTTCAGCAAGTCACGGATTTCAGTGAGGAGCTTTTCTTCGGCAGATGGTTCAGGAGGTGCCGGAGGAGCAGCCGGGGCTTCTTCTTTCTTGCGCATGTTCTGCATGAAGCCGAGGAACTTCTTCATGACGATGAACACCACGATGGCGACGATGAGGAAGTCGACGATGCCGCCGATGAAGTTACCGTAGGGAATGGTCACGCCTTCGGCAGTTGTAAAGGCGAGAGACTTGAGGCCTTCGCCTGCATCCTTGCCGCCGCCCATGGCGATGATAGCCGTAACGGTAGGCATCACGATGTCGTTTACGAAGGAGGTGACGATTTTGCCGAATGCACCACCGATGATCACACCGATAGCCATATCGACGATGTTGCCCTTGAATGCGAAGGCTTTGAACTCTTCGATAAGGGACGATGCTTTGCCTTTGATACCCATATTGGATCCTTTTGTTAAAGTTAAGATAAAAATATGTTTAAAATATCGCTTTGGCAAGAGGGTTTTCTAAATTTTGCACGCTATGTCATGGTTCATTTTAGCTCTACTTTCGGCCTTCTTTTTAGGCTGTTATGACCTCGCCAAGAAGAAATCGGTGCAAGACAATGCTGTCCGTGTGACACTGTTCTGTTGCAGTGCGTTTTACGCCCTCTTTATGAGTCCGCTCTTGTTGACTGGTCACTGTGAAAGCTTGCCTTTGCAGAGCCATATTTACCTGTTTGGCAAGGCGGCCATTGTAGGCGGCAGCTGGATTTTGACCTATAATGCGCTTGCCCATTTGCCCCTGAGTATTGCAACTACTATTCGAGCCCTTGCTCCCGTTTTCACAATTTTTATTGCGGTGACCTTTATGGGAGAGCGCCCCTTTGCTCTCCAGTGGGCGGGCGTTGCCATTTGTATTTGTTCGTATGTGGGGCTTAGTCTTGCTGGCCGCAAAGAAATGGGTCATTTCTTTAGTAACGGCTGGGTGATTTGCATGGTGCTGGGAACGCTTCTGGCGGCCTGCAGCGGCGTGTATGACAAGTTTATTTTGCAGCGCATGAACTTTGACCCGCTTACGGTACAAGTCTGGTTCAGCATTTATATGGCTCTCTGGCAGTTTGCCATTTGTGCGGTCACTTGGTTCCCGACGCGGCATAAGACCACACCCTTTAAATTCCGCTGGTCTATGCTTTTGGTGGCTGTGCTCCTGATTATTGCGGATCGTTGCTACTTTGTGGCCGTGAGCGACCCTGACGCCCTGATTTCCATCATTACGGTATTCCGCCGTTCCAGCGTGCTGATTTCGTTCTTTGCAGGACTCATTTTCTTCAAGGAACGCAAGAGCAAGATGAAATTCGTTGCCCTGTTGGGAGTGATTCTCGGTATTTGTCTGATTGCTCTCGGAAAATAGCCCTGCTTTCTACTAAATTTATCGGTATGAAAGGCATTACAGGAACAATTGGTGCAGGAAAGTCCCTTGTCGGACGCATTTTGCGCGACAAGAAGATTCGCGTGATTGACGCGGATGTGGCGGTGCATCACTTGTACCGTGACAACAAGGCTTTGCGTGCTGCCATTGCCAAGGAATTCGGCGAAGACATGCTGACTGAAAAGGGAGTGAGCCGAACCCGCATGGCGAATCTGGTCTTTAACGATCCGACGGCGAGAAAGCGCCTGGAGGCCCTTGTGTATCCGGCCCTTACGGAATACCTGTTGCGGGCAAATCCGGCTTTTGTGGAAGCGGCCTTGTTCGAAAATGTTCCTGAACTGGTGGAACACCTGGAGGAAATATGGGTAGTGACGGCCCCGGTAGAAACCCGCCTAAAACGCCTTGTCGAAAATCGCGGATTCTCCGAAAAAGATGCGCGCCGCAGAATCGATCTGCAGCGCGCAAAAGATGCCGAAGATGGGTGGATTAAACTTTTTCCCGGCAAGAATCTCCGGTTTATCGATAATTCTCTCGACGAATCGCATTTGCTGCAACAAGTCGAGGAACTTCTTTAACGGATTCTCTTTCCGCCGATGTTGAAATAGCTCTTGACTCCGTCGCGGTCAACGTATTCGATCTGAACCTTTTGACCCCTGATAACGAGCTTTCTGCTGTTTGCCTGCGGTGTATTGCGACGCACGGACCTTTTCGCGATAACGGGTGACAGCTCGTATTGGGTTGCCGGTGCCGTTTTTACGTCGTAGGTCTTTCCGGTAGAGGCCATGGCCTGCACGCTTCCGATAAGGTAGGCAAAGGGGGCGTTCCAGTTGATGGCGACTTCGTTGGTGGCGTAGCTGCAGCTGTTGTCGTAGTAAGATTTGGCAAAGGCGTTGTTGTCGATGAATTTCTTGGCGCAGTCCGTTGCCTGGGCGTTGGGGCCGCCTGCAATCATTCCCGGCACGGGGGCTTCGATGCCGTCAGCCTGGCTTGGGCGATGGTGCGGATTCATGACGGGGTTTACGCCGTAGCCCGTGAGGTAGGACTTGTCCAAGGGATTGCGGCCCAGCAGGTAGTCGATGATACCCGTAGCGGCGTTAAGATATTTTTCTTCGTTCGTAAGGATATAGGCGTAAATGAGGATAGTTCCCTTGTTGGCGGCGACACCGTTGGAACCCCAGTAGAAATCGCCGATGCTCAGGGCGACACCGTAGCCGTTTTTCTCAAGCGATTTTACGTAATCGTCGCTTATAGAGACTATCGCTGCTTTTGCGGAATCGACCAGTTCCTTTTCGAAAATTTCCGGGTTCGTGGCGATGGTGAAAAGACCGAGCGTGTAGTTGTAGGACCAGCTGGGAATATCGGCGAGTTTTTTGCCGACACCGGTCTTCTTGATTTCTTCCAGGAAACCGGGCTCCTTGCTGACGCGGTACATTTCGGCCATGCTCCAGAACTTAATGGACCATGTCGTTGCACCCGTGTACGAACCGGTTCCGACATCGGAGGGCTGCGTGTAACGGGCCGACGGGTTCAAGGTTCCCCAGTTGAATGCCTTTTGCGCGGCCTGGATGCACTTTTCCGAGAACGCTTCGTCGAAGGGCTTGTAAATTTCAGAGGCGAGGGTCATTACTGCCGCGAAGTTCCAGGTGGCTTCGACGCCCTTTCCGATGGCATAACGCTGAGACGTAGCCTTTACGGGCATGACCGTTCCTGCAAACTGTTTCGTGGTCAGCTTGTGGAAAACACCTCCGTCGTCGTCTTGCATGGTGAGCATCCATTCAAGATTCCAGCGGATTTCGTCGAGAATGTCCGGAACATCGTTCTTGCTTTCGGGAATATTCAGGTTGATTTTCTTGAAATATTCCTTGTTGTGCTGGTAAAGCTGCAACAGCGTGTAGGTAGAAATACCTGAATTCACGATATATTTACCGTAGTCGCCCGCATCGTACCAGCCCTTGGAACCGTTGAAAGTCGCATCGGCGTCGGTCTTGCCGGTGGAGGCGTGATACTTGACAGCCGTATCCGGGTGCCCGGCTTCGCGTGCGTAAATGCCGGCGTATTCTTCGGTGAGTTCCGTAGAGGCGCGCTGGAAATAGAAGAACTTGAGCGAGGCCTTTGCCGCTTCTTCGAGGGCGTCGTCGGCAATGGTGATGGGGTGTCCGAGAGGTTCGTCACCCAGGTATGCCTGGTACGTGCCCGCGGTCTTGATTTCGGAAAAATCGACGAGCGAAGCCGCCGTGTCTCCGGCAGGGGCCCATGCTTCTGCTGCAGGGGCGGTCACCTTGAGGGCTTCTTCGCCACTTTTATTCTTGAAGACAATTTCTTTGCCTTCGGCTCCGATGACAGCCATTTGCTTTTGGCTCTTTGTCAAGAAGCCGACCTGGTTCTGATAAGCCGTAGCGGCAAAAAGTCCCGTGGCGCTAAATGCGGTAACGGTGAGAGCCGATGCGAGCGTAGTGCGGATTTTATTGTTGATTCCCATACAACCGTCCTTTTGTTTTTTATAAATCTAAACCTTTATGGGCTCACTAGGTAGGGGGCCGGAAGTAGAAAGTGGTTACGGCTGAAAACTGATGCGAGGTGTGCATTGCTATATTTGCATCGTGATTTACGAACTCCGCATAGAAAAAATGGTGCAGGGCGGCGAAGGAATGGCCCGCCTGCCTGACGGTCGCGTTTGCTTTGTGCAGGGGGGCCTGCCGGGTGAATTTTGCAAAGTCGAACTTTCTCAGAACAAGAAGGATTTTACGCGGGGTCGGGTTGTTAAAGTGCTTGAAAAGAGTGTCGACCGCTCGGAACCGAAGTGTCCCTTATTTGGCAAGTGCGGTGGCTGTAGCCTGCAACATTTGGCAAGTGAACAGCAGGCGCCGTATTTGGCTCGTGTAGAACGTGAAAATTTTAGGCGCTTGGCTCATGCGGAATTGCCCGAAGATTTCAAGATTCATGTTGGCCCTGCGTGGGGCTACAGGAATCGCGCCCGGGTGGTGATTGCCCGTGCAAAAAATGGCAACGTCAGCTTCGGTTTCCGTATGCAAAAAAGCAACGGAATTATCCCCTTTGAAAACTGCCCAGTATTGACGCCTGCACTCAATGCATTCCTGAAAGAAAATGCGGCGAAGATTTTTGAAGAATCGGTAAAGAACAATAAGCGTCCGCCCAGGAATTTTGAACTAGATGTAAACCTTTTTGATAACGGAAAGGGCGATGTCAGTTTCTATTACAAGGGAATGTCTGCCAAGGATTTTGAAAAGAACGCCGTAAGTGTTGTCGATATCGCGGACGCACAAATCCGTTCAGATGCATCTGTCTTTTTCCAGAGCAATTTGGCGCTTTTGCCGGAGCTTGTGAGTGCCGTTCAGAATGCCGTTGACGAAGGTATTGCAAGTGGCGAGGCGAGTGACGCGTGGCTCATTGACTTGTTCAGTGGTGTCGGATTCTTTGCAGCCCTGCTGAAAGACCGCTTTAAAAAGATTACGACGGTGGAACGTGAAGAGGGCTGCTTGAAGCATGCCCGTTTGAATTTAAACGGTGGAGCCGTTCAGAAAAACGTAGAGAATGTCTCGGCTGCGGCTGAAGAGTGGCTCGTTGAGAATGTGGTGGATGTGCCTGCTACCTTGATTGTGGATCCGCCCCGTACCGGCCTCCCCGTAGAAGCTCTTGATGCCATTGTGAAAAGTTCTGTTAACAGACTGGTCTATGTTTCTTGCGACCCGGTGACCCTTGCCCGTGACTATGCAAAATTTGCGCAGGCGGGGTTTAGTCTCAAAAAGGCGGAAGGATTCGCCTTTTACCCCCAGACGCCCCATTTGGAGATGATGTTCATTCTTTCGCGATAGCCGAAAAAAAGAGTTTTTTCTAGTTTATCCGGTAAGCAATGGAGGCGAGTATGAAAAAATGGTTGTTTGCGATAGTGACCGCATGCCTGTTTGCTGGGTGCTCGGTCGAAGAAACCGCAATCGTTTGCGGCAGGGAATGGAATCCGGCCCTTGATGTCGTGGCCGATACCATGAGCGAGTTCGAAATGAGAGACCCGCTGATTGTGCAGTTCCGTTACGGAAAGAGCTTTGACTTTTCGATGCTCAAGACATCCTTCTACGAAGGAACGATTGCCCACAAGGGTGAAAAGATTTGGGACCACGAAGTGGCCGTTAGTGAAAAACAGTGGGTCTACACGCTGCAGGGCAAGTCTCGCCATCATATGGGTGTAATGACTGCCCGCGAACTATGCCGTAAAAAAGAACCGGGCCCGGTTGTCATTGAAGTCAGTGGCGATGGCAAGGTGCTTTTGTCCAAACAGATTCTCCTTACTAAAAATCGGTAACACATGAAGAAAATTTTATGCGCAGTCACAGCTGCCTTTATCCTTGGCGGTTGCGGTGAATCAAAAGTCAACGTTAGCTACAAAGTCGATGCCCCCGTTACGGTAGAACTTTATGCCGAAGGCTATTTCTCCACAATAGACCTGAAGGGCGATGAAAAAATGGGTACGGTGACTGCCGCCTACGCAAACTTGACCTATTCCAATTCGGGGGACACCTTGAAGGTGCACCGCGATTACGTGATGGACAAGTCTCGTGGTTACCTGAAAAATTACATGCCTTCGGAACTGGCTTGGCGCGTGAAGTCGGTGGACATGACGGCTATCGATCGCGAAGTGAAAAGCGTGGACGGCTTGGATAACGGTTACGATTCCTTGCTGGCCCGTATTCCCATGCCCGAAGTCTGGCGTAGGCAGCTCTTGAACCCGGAGTATAAACCGCACTTGAAGCGTCTTGAAAAGCATCGTTGGGAAATGGACCATATGCTGGTGGGCGATGTGCCGGTTAAGGGAAACATTACGCAGATGCTCAAGGACCAGGGCCGTTTGAACTTTGCCTTGATCCAGGTGGATTCTGTGGTGGTGAAGGGCTTTGAAAACCGCGACCACCGACGTTGCCTGGATTACATCGTGTACTTGCAGGAAAAGGAAAGTTTTCCCTATTACATTTGGGAACAGCACGTCAATAGCAACATTGTTCCCGAAAAGTTCAAAAGGTACAACAGGGGCCTGAAGGCTGATTACCAGACTCAGTTTGAGGTGATGATCGATCCGACGACGGGCATTCCCTGTCAGGAACGTGAAGTGAAGGTGGGTACGCATACCATGGTGAATCCTGATACGAAGGATACCGCGACCTTCAAGAGCCTGATTACGCTCGAAAGACTGTATACCGTGAAGAGACCCGAAGCGGAAGAAACGAAGTAAAGATGAATAAAGTCTTCTGCATATCCGTTTGCCTTGGTGCATTCCTGATGGCGGGATGTACTTCTCATCCGTCTCCCCAGCAGACCATGGTGGATGACCGTTACATGGTCTACAAGGAAATGGAAAAGGCTTACCGCACGGCAGAAGAAGAATACATGAACCTGCTCTTTAACATCGAGCGTATGCCCGAAGAAGAAGAGATGTGGATTATGAAGCGCGACAAGATGCTGGAGTTGATGCAACTGAAGGAACTCATGCTGAATGCTCGCGCCGAACTGGACCAGGCCATGCAGGAGTGGGAACGCCACATGGTGGACTTGCAGGCGGAACAGAAAAAGGCCCAGGTCAAGCAGTTTAATCCGAACTTTACAGGGAAAGATGGGCAGCGAACCAGTCCTGGTCAGCTATTGCCCGGCGAAATCAAGCCTAAACAGAAATACGGCGAACTTTAGTCCACCGTTTTGCTAATGCCATGAATTTATGACTGCATCGCAAGGCGAGAGTCGCAAACAAACTGAAAGTTTGTTTATGACCGAGCCGTAGATGCAGCGGTCAATAGTTGGCTATTGCCAACTATTGACAAACCCCATTCCGATGGAGAATTTGATTCTCGTGGGGGCGATGCTTTCGGGAATTCCCGGGACGTCAATAGGCGAGAGCTTTTGACCGCCTTCTAAGTTGTCGTCTTCGCCGATGCGGTTAAGGCCGCGTGCGAGCGTGAGCGAGATGTCGAAGGGCGTTCCGTAGAAGATTCGGTTGCTCATGCGGAAGGTAAGGCCCACGGAGCGGTCCCAGAAGCGGTGGTCCGTAAGTTTGTCAATGTCGAACCACTTGGTGTTCCAGGCGGCGCCCATCTGGGCGAATCCGTCGATGTAGAAGCTGCGTGTTTCGAAGATCCACAGGGATTTGCGCCAGTCGTCGTATACCGGGAACAGGTAATGGAGTTCGGCGATGGCGGTGCGCATGCCGGCAAGCGTGTAGTTTTCGGCGTTGCGCAGGTAGGGGTAGCCTTCGAGGAATAAAGCGTCGTAGTAGTAGGAATCAAGTGTATCTTGCTTGGCGTCTGTGCTCCACTTGTATATGCCGGCGATTTTACCGCCGGCCGCGAGGCGGGCGCCGGTAAGCGGGCTTTGGATGCTGCCGTAAAGATTCAGGCCGACTTCGTTAATGTGGAAGTTGCGGTATTTGGGCGTGATTTTGCCGTTTTCGTTAATGGTGAAGCTTTCGGCGAATGTGCCCGGGCGGTACAAGTCGGAATTGGAGGACTGCAAGTAGAGACGCATTCCGTTGCCTTGGCCGGTGATTTCGGCGCCTTCGGCATGATCGCCATAAAGGCCGAGGGCGACGAGCAGGCTTAAGCGTTTTTGATAGGTCCAGTCAAAATTACTTTCGTAGAAGTTGAAGTTTGCCCAATCGTAACCGACAGCGACTTGCAACGTGTCGATGCTCTTGAAAATGCTATAGCCGGCCCCAGCCATAATGGCTTGCATAGGAATGGCGTAATGGGAGTCGAGAATACTGTCTTTATTGTTTGCGCCAGCACCTTCGTCGCGGAGCGTGTCCTTGCTGGTATAGTTGGCGTAGGTGTAGCTGAGCGAGATGTCTATAGGCGTGCTCTTATTTTCCCAAGAAACGAAGAATTCTTTTTCTTGTTCAGGGTTGAGACCGTCGCCGTTGATGTAGTCGATACCGTTGCCGAGTTCCAGCAATAAGCCAATTTGCACTGTATTTTTCTTGAGTGCATCGCTGATGATGGCGGCAAGGCCGGCCTTGACTTTGAGCTTGCCGTCGCCAAAGACGGTGAGGTCGGGGGCGTTTTCGCTGAATACAAGCATCGGAACAAACAGCGGTATGTTCGGAATGGGCTTGTAGTCCCGTTCAATGCCGGCAAATTCAATATCGGCAATTTCAATGGGTTTTTGAACTTTTTCGAGGGGTGTGCCGCGGAGCGTGATGGCTGCGGGGGCTGGCTTTTGTGTAACGGTATGCGTGGTGTCTGCGACCTTGATGACAGAGTCGCGGACAATGGGGGTGCAGACTACGCTTGTGGAATCGGAGGTGCTGTCACGGACGGTGGTGTCGCTCACGCAGCTAGAGTCGGCAATTTGAATGGTGCTGTCCCGTTCTGTAATGGAAACGGTTGTGTCGTTTATCATTGGAACGGTAGAGTAGGGCATCTTGTACAGCGAGAAGCCATCCTTGTCGTATTCCGTGAAGTAGAGCGTGTCCCCGGCCAAAACGGGGGTGAAGGCGCCGCCTACCACGTTGGTGAGCGGAGTTTCTGCGCCGGTGGTCAAGTCCTTTTCAATCAAGTTGAAAATGCCGTTGCGGTTGCTGGCGAAGATAATCCTGTTGTTGTCGAGCCAGTTTACGTCGCGTTCGTCGAACCCTTTGGTGCTGACAATCTTGAAGTTGTTGCCGTCGCTATCGATGATGGCGATTCCGCGAGTTACATCGTCAAAGAAACCGAAAGCGATGCGCTTGCCATCGGGGCTGAATTTCGGACTGTAAATATTGTAGTAGTCGAATTTTGCATCGGGGACGTAGATGTCGACAGGGTCTTCGGAGGTGTAGTCGTTAATGTCTTTGGGGTAAGGGACCTTGGCCAGTTTGAAACGGGTGCTGTAGGGTTCCCTCATGGCGAAAATAATGGTGGTTCCCTGGGCGTCGATGGCGGGGTAGACTGCATCGGCCAGGTATGTCACGGAAATCATTTTCTTGCTGGTGTCGCTTACTGCGATGTCGAAGTGGGCGTGTCCCTCCTTATCGCGGTTCTGGTAGCTGACATAGGCGAGAATGGGACCCTGGATGCTATCTTCATGAACATCGATGCCTTTGTCTAGCCAGGCTTTTTTGAGCTTGAACCCGTGCTTGGCGTAGTCGCCAATTTCTATTGTGCTGTCTTCGCTATCGTTTTCGACGGTGATTTCGCCGATTTCAACACCATCGATGACTTCGTCTTTCTGGCTGCTGTCTTTTTTGTCGAGAGGCATCTTGAAGAGCCCTCCGTCAAACCAGAGTCCGCTGAAATTGGATACGCCGTAGAGTGTCTTGCCTGCAACAATGGGGAAATCCTGCCAGAAGGACCCTTCGGTCATCTTGGTTCCTTCTACAAGGGTGCCGAGACTATCGCGTTGTGCCTTGTAGGCGTCGGTGATTTCTTTTTTCCAGTTGTCGTAGAGTTGCTGTTCGCTGATGCCGAGAACTTTCTTGATGGCTCCGTCGAGTGTCATGCGGTGGTATTTGGACATCTCATGCCAAATCTTGGGCATGGCATCTTCGCCGTATTTTTTGCTGATGTAGCGGACTAGCGAAAAGCCCTGGGTGTATGGGCCCAGTTCTGCGAAAAGCGAATTGTCCGAGAAGTCGTGCATGTAGGGGAGCGTGAGCAGACTGTCGTTAAGGGCTGCTACACGGAGCAACATGTCGCGATGGGAGTCCCAGGCGTCAAAGCCCATACGGCTAGATTCATACTGGGCGGTACCTTCGGCGAACCAGAGGGGTTGCAAAGTAAAAGGAATCAGGGTTGCGAAATCTTGGGTGGTTCGTTCGTTGTAGTAGTCCGTGTAGCTGGCCTGCAAGCCATAGATGCTTGGCTTGAATTTGCTTGCGTTTTCGATGCTGACCAGGTGGCTGAATTCGTGGGTTACCACGTCTGAAAGCCAACCGTGGCTGCTACGGATTTTGAAGTCCCAGTTGGTAAGCCAGAGATTGATGGAATTTTCGCTGGGAATGGCGTTGCCGTTGCTGTAAAGGGCATTGTTGAGTGTCGCGTTTACGCGGCCGGGCAAATCGTGATGGTAGCGGCTCACCACGGAATCGTAAACGGCTTCGGCGTAGGCGGAAACTTTCGATGCGTGGGAAGAATATTCTGCCGGGTAAATAAAATTGAAATGATCGGTGCTTGCGGCTTTCCAGTGAATGTCGCTATTGTTGCCATAAAAACCGTTGGCGAAAGCTACACCAACACAAAAAAAGATAAAGCTTAAAGTATAGGCACGCATAAGTGCCTACAATATACAAAATACGCTACGGAGTCACAAAAAAAGTCACCCGCAAGCGGGTGACCTTTGACTTTTACAAGGAGTGTGAGTTCTTATTTTTCGAGACCGAATGCTTCGGCCATGCCTTCGATAAGCTTGGTTCCCTTGGCGCTGCCCGCTTTAGATTCAAAGAGCGAGAATCCTCCGGTGTAGCCCCAGTGAGTGAGAGGAATTTCGAGGGTATCACTGATTTCTCTCATGGCGGTCATGTAGTTCAGCACGGACTGTGCGTCGCTTTCGACGTTGTAGGCGCCGA
>JAEEGH010009829.1_pt1 | contig 22140 bp, 22 predicted proteins | sample 9134181 | NCBI WGS metagenome assembly JAEEGH01 (sample SAMN16246544, study PRJNA631951) | gut metagenome | biome: gut microbiome; feature: rumen; material: DP-attached | host: Bos | place: Iran: Karaj | collected 2018-10
AAAGGTATTCTGAAGGAGATAAAAATTGGTAATATAATAATATGTATATAATATAAATTATAAAACTTATACTATAAATGTCTCTTTTCCGCACTATTTCTCCCTCCTTCACGCACTATGAAAATGCTTAATGTCCACTTTCCGCATTTCCTACTTTCCGCATTATAGTTTACCCTAACTAAACTCGCAGTTTACCCTAACTAAACCTGGGGTTTACCGGCACTAAAACAGCCCACCCGTGGAGGTGAGCTGTTTTTTATATAAGTACACAAAAATAGATTGACAACTAAACATTCTCGTGAGCATAGTTCTGATAGTTACCCAGAATTTGCTCGATATGGATAACCTCTGAGCAGGCATCCCACGTTACACCTCCGCCCATGAGATACCAGTTCTCACGTTCTTTGGCAGGCATTCTTTTCAGCGAAGGGAAAGCCGAAATAGGCATCAATACAGAACGACCATCCTGTAAGTCCACCTGAAACTTTCCACGTTTGGGGAACGACAACCGCTTGATCTTCGGCCTTACATCCCAATATCCTTCCTTCTTATACATAATTACTTCTTTTTTGTTTTCTTTACCGTCATCATCCTGACGCGTTTGCCTTGTTTGAAAAGATTCCATTGCTGGATTAACTTTTCCCGATATGCACTGGCTATGGCCAGTACTTCTTTTGCTTGAGAGTCTGTCAAGTCACCCTTTTGGGCCAACTCAACCACAGGTTCCAACCATATCTTGCACAGATGCTCAGTACCACGTTTACCCACATGAACATGAGCCCGATTCTCATTATAGTCTGTATTCCAAAAAAGGAACTGCCAGATAATTTTAGCTGTGATATACAGCAGTATTTTAGGCATCGACGTTTCTGTTTAATAATTAATTACTCCGCAAAGATAAGAACTTTTTCTGATAGTTCCAAATAAAAGACTGAAAAAGTAGAAAAGTAGGAAAGTTGACATTAAGGTGTTTTGAAGGTAAAAAAAGAAGATTTTTTGAAAAAATAATGGCAAAAATGTTTGGATAATTCGAAATTATTTTGTATCTTTGTATCGTAAATCCAAATGAGGATGAAACGTCGGAAATAGGCGGCCCGACTGACAAGTTCGCCTTAGTAATTTAATACCAAATTAAGATTATGGCAGTAAGAAAAATTGCAATGGTCGTGAATCTGCGACAGAACAAGAACGAATCGTCTCAGTACTTCGGCAAGTGGTATCCTGAGGTGGACGAGAAGAAGCCTCTGGACCTGAAGGGATTCTGCGCCCACATGACTGAGCACGGCAAGCTGGCCGACTATCAGATGGTAGTGCTGGTGGTGCAGCAGGTGGTGGAGTGTATGAAGGAGCTGGTGCTCCAGGGACAGCCCGTCAAGCTGGAAGGCTTGGGCACCTTCGGCCCATCCATCGAGGGTGTTAAGGGCGGTGCGCTGTCCGTACAGGCAGCCATGACGGCAGGTCTGGACTCGCTGATCGATGGTGTGCACATGAACTTCACTCCTGAGAACACCAAGGGTGAGAAGCTGACCTCTCGTGCATTGAAGGATGAGTGCGTGTTCGATGCCGGCTATGTGGTGGAGAGCGTGAAGCGCACCATCGATGGCAAGGAGAAGCGTTTCCAGAACAAGACGCCTATCAGCTTCATCCTGTCGCCAGCAGGGGCCTCCCCTAGCCCCTCCGAAGGAGGTGGAAGTAATCCTACTCCGTCAACCAACAACGGCGATGAGCCAGGTGAAGGAGACTAATTAAAGAGTGCGTCGAAAGGCGCCTCTTTAAAGTGAAAAGTGAAAATTCGGGCTCACCATTTGGTGGGTTCGATTTAATTTACTAATTTTGCAAGCGAAATGAAAAAGGGACTGGTACTGGAAGGCGGAGCCATGCGCGGGCTATGGACGGCGGGCATCATCGACGTGATGATGGCACACGACGTGTGGCCAGACGGACTGATTGGTGTGTCAGCAGGTGCCGCCTTCGGATGTAACTACAAGTCGCGACAGATAGGAAGGGCCATCAGGTATAATACGCGCTTCGCCAACGATTCAAGGTACAGCGGCGTGAAATCGCTGCTGACAAGCGGTGACTATTACAACGCCGAATTCGGCTATCACGTCATACCAAAAAAATATGACATCTTCGACGACGACGCCTTCAACAGCAACCCCATGGAATTCACGGTGGTATGTACGGACGTGACAACGGGTAAGGCGGTATACCAGCCGCTATGGAAGGCCGACTACAACTGCTACGAGTATATCCGCGCATCGGCATCGATGCCGCTGGTGTCGAAGGTGGTGGAGATAGAAGGGCGAAAGCTGCTGGACGGGGGCGTGAGCGACTCGATACCTCTGGCGTATTTCGAGCAGCAAGGCTACGACCGCAACATCGTGATACTAACGCAACCGCTTGGTTATCAGAAAGAACACCTGAAGCTGATGCCGCTGATGCGGATGGCGCTGAGGAAGTATCCTGCTATGATTCAAGCAATGGAAAAACGCCACGTGATGTATAATCAGCAACTGGAATATGTTGCACAAGCGGAACGCGAGGGGCGATGCCTGGTGATACGTCCGGAGGAGAAGATTCCGATAGGTCACCTGTCGCACGACGTACAACTGATGCAACAGGTTTATGAGTCAGGAAAAGCCGTAGGAGAAAGGTATATTGAAAGAATCAAAAAGTTTTACAAGATATGAGAATTGACATCATCACGGTATTGCCCGAAATGCTGGAGGGCTTTGTTCACGAATCAATACTGGCCAGAGCCGAGAAGAAGGGACTGGCGGAAATCAGACTGCATAACCTGCGTGACTATACGTTGGACAAATGGCGACGGGTGGATGACTATCCATATGGAGGCAGCGCAGGCATGGTGATGCAATGCGAGCCGATAGACCGATGCATTACTGCGCTGAAGGCGGAGCGCGACTACGACGAGGTGATTTTCACATCGCCCGACGGCGAGCGCTTCGACCAGCACATGGCCAACGAACTGTCGCTGAAGGGTAACCTGATTATTCTGGCTGGTCACTATAAAGGTATCGACCAGCGCGTGAGAGACCACCTGATTACCAAGGAGATATCGATTGGCGACTTTGTGCTGACGGGCGGCGAACTGGTGGCTGCCATGATAGCCGACGCCATCGTGAGAGTGGTGCCAGGCGTGATTGGCGACGAGCAGAGCGCGCTGTCCGACTGTTTCCAGGACGACCTGTTGGCAGCACCCATCTACACGCGACCCGCCGACTATAAGGGATGGAAGGTGCCGGAGATACTGCTGAGCGGCAACGAGGCGAAAATCAGGGAATGGGAACTAGAACAAGCATTAGACAGGACTCGAAAGCTACGACCTGATCTGCTAGGAGAAAAAGAAACCTTCTGAAGTCGAAATGACTCAGAAGGTTTTCTTTTGATATTCAGAGAGAGGCTATCAGTTGTTGACGCTACCTCCCACAATGTCGAGCAATTCGCTGGTGATAGCCTGCTGACGCGACTTGTTGTATTGCAGGTTCAACTGACGCAACAGTTCATCAGCATTATCTGTTGCTGTCTGCATAGCTACCATGCGAGCAGCATGCTCGGAAGCCACACTGTCGAGCAAAGCAGTATAGAGCATCAGATGGGCCATCTTGGGAATAAGCTTCTCGAGCACGGTGTTCATATCGGGCTCCACAATGAAGTTGTCGTTGAGCGGTGCTACCTCACCTTCCTTCACTTCTTTCTTGCGACGATTCTTCTTCAGGTAGTCCTGCGCTTTCTTCGTAACAACGTTGGAGGTAAGGTCGCGCTCGTGGTCACGCTCAAGCTCCGTCTCAAGGTCGATGGGCAGGAACTGCTTGTTAGTCAGAATCTGCGAACCAGCCGACTTGAAGTGATGGTAGAGAATCTCCACGCGGTCGATTTCGCCATCATAGAACTTGCCACCCAGCTCCATCGCTAAGTCTATGCACTCGTGCACATTGGGATGGTCGACGAGCGAAGCTTTGTCGCACTTCACGTCGTAGCCCAGCTTGCGAGCCTTCTCGGCCACCTTGCGACCGATAGGCCACACCTCGACACTACCCTGCCCTAACTCTTCAGTATAGGCATCGACCGTGCGCTGCATGAGCTTGATGACATTGGCGTTGAAGCCTCCGCAAAGCGAAGAGTTGCTGGAGAAAACGACAAGAGCCACACGCTTGACTGGACGCTCCTGATCAAAGATGGTCTGTGCTTCGGCCTCTGCTGCCAGGAACGATTTGAGGATATGCTCAAGCATGGTCTCGTAGGGCAGCATGTTTTGGATAGCTACCTGCGCATGGTGCAGTTTCGAACTGGCCACCATCTTCATGGCAGAAGTAATCTTTCGCGTGCTGTTGACCGAGGCAATGCGGCCTTTAATTTCTTTCAGGCTTGGCATAGGCTCTTATTTTTTATACGTTCCAGCGATATCGGCCATCACAGCCTCAATCTTCTTCGTTGTCTCATCGTCAATCTTGCCGTCGGTAAGTGTGGCAATAACCTCAGGTGCACTGGAGCGCAACTTGTCGAGGAACTGGTTCTGGCACTCACGAACCTTGTCGATGGGAACGTCGCGCATCAAACCATGTACTCCACAATACAAGATAGCAATCTGCTCACCTACTGGCATCGGGCTGTACTGAGGCTGGATAAGCAGCTGGTTGTTCTTACGTCCACGGTCCAGTGTCATCGCTGTTACGGCATCCATATCGCTCGAGAACTTGGAGAAGGCCTCGAGCTCGCGATACTGAGCCTGGTCGATCTTAAGTGTACCAGCCACCTTCTTCATAGACTTGATCTGTGCCGAACCACCCACACGAGATACCGAGATACCTACGTTGATGGCAGGACGGAAGCCCTGGTTGAAGAGGTCGCTCTCCAAGAAGATCTGACCATCGGTAATAGAAATCACGTTGGTTGGGATGTAAGCTGATACGTCGCCAGCCTGAGTCTCGATGATAGGCAGAGCGGTGAGTGAACCACCACCCTTTACGTGTCCTTTCATACACTCGGGCAGGTCGTTCATCTGCTCGGCCACCTCCTGCTGCTCATTCATCTTGGCTGCACGCTCTAACAGACGGGAGTGGAGATAGAACACATCGCCAGGATATGCCTCACGTCCAGAAGGACGGCGCAGAATCAGCGATACCTCACGATAAGCCACAGCCTGCTTCGACAGGTCATCGTAGACAACGAGGGCGGGCAGACCACGGTCGCGGAAGTACTCACCGATGGCGGCACCGGCAAACGGCGCATAGTACTGCATGGCGGCAGGATCGGCTGCCGTAGCGGCAACGATGACGGTATAAGGCATAGCGCCGTGCTCCTTCAGCGTCTGTACCAGATTAGCCACGGTACTGGCTTTCTGACCGATGGCGACATAGATACAGTACACGGGCTTGCCTGCCTCATAGAAACTCTTCTGATTAATGATGGTATCAACGGCGATGGCGGTCTTACCCGTCTGACGGTCGCCGATAATGAGCTCACGCTGGCCACGACCGATGGGAATCATCGAGTCGACAGCCTTCAAACCCGTCTGCAGAGGCTCCTTCACGGGCTGACGGTATATCACACCAGGAGCCTTACGGTCGAGCGGCATCTCGAAGGCATCAGCGAGGTCGATATCACCCATGCCGTCGACAGCCTGGCCCAGCGGGTTGATGACACGTCCCAGCATGTTGTCGTTGACACGGATGGAGGCGATGCGCTTGGTGCGCTTCACCACCATGCCTTCCTTAATGCCTGACGTGGTACCCAGCAGCACGCAACCGACGTTGTCCTCCTCAAGGTTCATCACGATGGCCATCGTACCGTTCTCAAACTCCAGCAGCTCGTTGGCCTCGGCATTGCGTAAGCCATAGATACGAGCTACACCATCGCTGACGGTAAGCACCGTTCCTACCTCATCGAACTGAGAGGCATCGGCAATACCCTTCAACTGGTCGAGCAGCACTTGGGATACTTCGCTTGGTTTAATCTTATCTGACATTGTTTTACTTTTTTACCTTTTTACTTTTTTACCCTTTTAAGGTGTTGAGAATGTTGTTGAGTTTCGACTTGACACTGGCATCCATGCGATAAGTGTCGTATTCGAGAATGAAACCGCCGATGATGTCGGGATTCACCTCCGTCTCAAACTCTACAGTACCATTAGTCTTGCTTTCAACCATCTGGCGCATCTTCTGCTCGGTAGCGGCAGAGACACGGGCAGCGGTAGTCAGCTTACCACGAATAACGTTCTTCTGCTTGCGGTAAAGCGTAACGTACGAGTTGGCCATGAACTGCACCATATTCTCTCGGTCCTCTTTCAGCACCAGGGCGATGAAAGCCTTCGTCAGCGGACATGCCTGACTGCCTGAAGCAGTCTCGAGCAATGTCTGCTTCGTTTCCTTTGCGAGCATGGGGTTGTCGATGGTCTGACGCAACTGCGGCACATCGACACAACTCTTGGCCAGCGTCATCATGTCCTGATAGACCTGTTCCTCGAGTTTCTGGTCGGTGGCACTTTTCAGCAGCGCCCTCGCATATCTTACTGATATAACTCCTATATCCATACGCGTGTACCTTATTATTTAATTAGCAGTAGCGTCATCCAGCATGCGGTCAATCAAATCCATCTGCGACTTATCGTCACGGAGGTTCTGACGGAGCACCTTTTCAGCAATATCGACGCTAAGGGAAGCTACCTGCTGGCGGATGTCAGCGATGGCAGCCTTCTTCTCCTGCTCGATGGCGATTTTCGCCTCATCCAGCAGACGGGCACCCTCAGCCCTTGCCTTCTGCTGAGCCTGTTCGACAATAGCGTCGCGCGACTCTGCGGCCTCCTTCAGTATCTGAGCCTGTTTCTCGCGTGCCTCCTGCAAGATGGATTCACCCTCCTGCTGGATATTGGCCAGACGTTCCTCAGCCTCATGAGCCTTGCGCAGACTTTCGTCGATGTATCGGTTACGCTCGTCAACCATGTTGAGAATGGCGGGGAAACCGTACTTGGCAAGTAATATGAAGACCACCAGGAACGCCAACAGCATCCAGAACAGAAGTCCTAGATCAGGCGTCAGAATGGCAGGTAATTTAGTGAAATCCATTTGCTATTCAGATTGAGTTATTTGATCAAGAATGCACAAGCAGCGATAGCGAACAGGGCACAACCCTCAACGAAAGCTGCTGTCAGAATCATCTGAGCGAAAATCTTACCAGAAGCCTCCGGCTGACGGGCAATAGCATCTACGGCGCTACCACCAATCTTACCAATACCAATACCTGCACCAATCGTTGCAATACCAGCTCCAATACCGCAGCCCAGCTGTGCCAGACCTTCAGCGGCCAATAACAATGATGTAATCATAATTTTTAAAAATTTAAATTGTTAATATTTAATGTTTATTTTACCTTTACTCTTCATGATGCTCCTGATGCGCCAGTCCGATAAATACGGCACTCAGCATGGTAAACACATAAGCCTGTACGAATGCCACCAGCAATTCGAGGGCGTTCATGAACAGCAGCATGATGATGCTGAACAGGTTCAGGCCAATACCCATACCAACACCCATGGTCCAGCCCAAGAAGATGACGCAACTGAAGCTGAGTATCATCGCATGGCCAGCCATCATGTTGGCGAAAAGACGGATCATCAGGGCGAAGGGTTTTGTGAACACACCGAACAGCTCAATCACAGGCATCAGCGGAATGGCCTTCAAGAAGATAGGTACATTAGGCCAGAAGATATCCTTCCAGTACTCCTTGTTGCCAAACAGGTTGATGGCCAGAAACGTGCAGAATGCCAGAAAGAACGTGATGTTGATATTACCCATTACATTCGAACCACCAGGAAATATAGGCAACAGCCCCAGCAGATTGGTAACAAGAATGAAGAAGAACACCGTCAGCAGATACGGGGCATAGGGCTTGTAGTGCTTCTCGCCAATCGACGACTTGATGACGTCGTCGTTGATCATCACCACCAACAACTCTACTGCACCGATGAATCCACCTGGCGCATTGCTCGTCTTGTCGCGCTTCTTGTACCAGCGGGCACAACTCAGGAACACCACCAGCAGCACAGCTACCACGATCCATATCTGCAATACATTGCGCGTAATGCTCAGGTCCAGTGGGCGCTCAACAGTACCGTCAGCCATCTGCTCGTAGATCTTACCGTGGGCTTCAGGATTGAAGAAGAAGCCGTCGGGCAAGGAGTGCTCCGTGCAAAAGTGCCACTCGCCAGTCTGCGAACTCCTGATGATGATGGGCAGCGGGAACCCGATGTGCTTACCCTCATAGGTGGCTATATGCCACTCGTAAGAGTCTGCCAGGTGCTCCAGCACGATCTCCGAGATATTCAGAGACTCGTCCTTCGGCTCCTCGTCAGCCAGCACCGGCAGGGGTAGCAACGCCAACACCAGCAAGATGCATATCGACTTTAATTGTTTCATTTATTACGTTGATTTTTAACTCGTTACAAACGTTTTGATATTCTCGAAAAGATGATAGAATGATGAATCAAAGATACCATATAGTATAAAAGGAACACGACAATGAACTGCAGCATCGAATCGCGATCAGATATGACATACCAAACTGCCATCACCACCAATGCCGCCAGGAAACGGAATCCCGAAACACCCGTTATAAATGTGGGGAGCATATCACTATGCTTGGCAGCTACCCAGCGAAAGATCAGAGCCGAAGCAATGTCAATCACCAGAACGAAACAAGCGCTGACAATAATGGCACACAACAAATCAAGCGACCACGCCTCCATAGCCACGAACCCACAAATGGTGAGTACGCAGCAGAGTAAAATGCTCTGCACCATGAAATTCTTGCTCGCCTTGTCGATATTCATCACACTATATATTTATTCTTCGTTAATCTCTATACAGAGACTCACAATGTTCTTCTGCACCTCTACGAAACCGCCACAAATGTTGATGGACCTCTTCTCACCGCCAGATAGCGTGTAGACCACCCTACCCTTGTCGAGCGATGAGATAATCGGTGCGTGGTTGACGAGAATTTCGAACTGGCCCAGCGAACCAGGCACCAGCACGCTCAGTACCTCGCCTTCAAACTCAATCCTTTCGGGAGAAACTATCTTCAGCTTTAACATAATTGTCAATTATCAATTATCAATTGTCAATTAGCTTAGCCTTTAGCTGCTTCCAGAAGTTTCTTGGCTTTCTCCTTAGCATCCTCGATAGTACCCACGTTGAGGAATGCCTGCTCGGGCAGGTCGTCGACCTCACCGTCGAGAATAGCGTTGAAGCCCTTGATGGTATCCTCGATAGGTACCATCACACCAGGCAGACCCGTAAATTGAGAAGCTACGGCGAATGGCTGGCTGAGAAAGCGCTGTACACGACGAGCACGGTTAACCGTCAACTTATCCTCATCAGAGAGTTCGTCCATACCCAAAATGGCAATGATATCTTGAAGTTCCTTGTAGCGCTGAAGAATCTCTTTCACGCGTTGAGCACAGTCGTAGTGTGCCTTACCTACTACTAATGGGTCGAGAATACGTGATGTTGATCCCAATGGGTCAACAGCAGGATAAATACCAAGTTCTGCAATTTTACGATCCAATACGGTTGTTGCATCAAGATGCGTAAAGGTTGTTGCTGGAGCTGGGTCTGTCAAGTCGTCAGCAGGCACATAAACGGCTTGTACTGAAGTAATAGAACCAGTCTTGGTAGATGTGATACGTTCTTGCATAGTACCCATCTCCGATGCCAAAGTGGGTTGATAACCTACAGCTGATGGCATACGACCTAGCAAAGCAGATACTTCCGAACCTGCCTGGGTAAAACGGAAGATGTTGTCGATGAAAAACAGAATATCAGCAGCGCCACCATCCTTTCCACCGGCATCACGGAATCCCTCAGCAACAGTCAGTCCAGAAAGGGCTACTGATGCACGTGCACCAGGAGGTTCGTTCATCTGACCATATACCAATGTGGCCTGACTCTTTTTCAACTCCTCAGGATCAACGAGACTTAAGTCCCACTTGCCCTGATCCATCGCCTCACGGAACTTTTCACCATATCGGATAACACCTGATTCAATCATCTCGCGGATCAGGTCATTACCCTCACGGGTGCGCTCTCCCACTCCAGCAAATACTGAGAATCCGTTGTGTCCCTTGGCAATGTTGTTGATGAGCTCCATGATGAGCACCGTCTTACCTACGCCAGCACCACCGAATAGTCCAATCTTACCACCTTTTAGATAAGGTTCTAGCAGGTCAATAACCTTGATACCAGTTGCTAAAACCTCTTTAGTGGTCGACAGCTCCTCAAACTTAGGAGCCTCGCGATGGATAGGATAAGCACCCTCCATGTCTAGTTGTTTCATACCGTCGATAGGCTGTCCGATAACGTTCAGCATACGACCCTTAATTTGTTCACCAGCAGGCATCACAATAGGCGATCCCATTGGTTTGGCTTCCAGTCCACGCTGCAATCCGTCAGTATTATCCATTGCTACACAGCGCACAGTATCTTCACCAATGTGCTGCTGCACCTCAACAACAAGTTGTTCGCCATTAGGACGCAGGATTGACAAAGCTTCGTGGATCTTGGGGAGCACCTTTTCCGCATCTTGTCCCTTGGTATCGAAATAAACATCGATTACAGGACCAATAATTTGGGAAATGTGTCCAACAATTTGTGTCATAAGCGTATAATATTTAAAGTAATTATTGTTTCAGCAATTATGATTGCAAAGATAGCTAAAAAATTAATAAAAAAAGCATCATTCCCGACTTTTTTCTCGAAAATGACGCCTTTTAAACAATTTTAGCATATTATTCTTCAGGCACTTGGTATCGTGACCCCGTCTGTTTTACAAGTTCGCGTGCAAATGGAGTTGGGAATCCTGGACGTTTCACAGGAGCACCTAACCCGTATTTTGTACGTGTAAACTTTCCGTTAGCTTCAGGTTTTACAGACATATCATTATATTTTACCACCAGATAGAAAGCTAGTTGTTTCCATCGCTCTAGCATATTTTGAGCCTGCTTCACGCTGTAGTCGTTCAGATAGCGCTGCATTTCTGTGGGCTGCATATCACGAGCCACGCCCTCGATATTCGGTTGTTGGGAAAAATATGCACGTTGTAATGAATCGCGAACCTCCTTCAACGACGGGAATAGTACTGAATAACGAGGATACACCATGTTCGATACCCAATTTTCTACCCAATAGGCATTCTTTAGCGAGAAGTTTAGTTCGTCAGCTCCAGGTGTATTGTAACATTCAGGGCGTTCTGTCATCGAGCAATAAATAGGTGTATATGCTACCATGTTACCATCGTCGTTTCCAAACCAGAAGCACCCCCCTACTTGTCTTGGCAACCAGCTGCGCATCTGCGATACAAAGGTCCATGCAGTTTGCTGTGTCGATGTTGGACGTTCATTAAAATATTTCTTGCCGTCCACCTTATAATAAAGAGGTGTTGGACGATAAGGCATCTGCCATATACCGCCTCCGATATCCGTAGAGTCTATCTCCATTGGTGTTCCTTCGTAATGGTCGCGCATATCAGTAATAATGTCTTGTACGCTCAGTTTCTTCTCAGGAATCACCCACAGGGGCATATCCTCAGCGTTTTTATCCTTACCCAACGCCCATGGCAGATAGCGGTCCATACCCTTTACGTGATGGTTGAAGAAGCTCCACACACGGGCATCACAGATTCTACGTCCTGAGAAGTCGGGTTTCGCGTAGGCAATTTTCCAAGAAAACTCTTCATCTTTGCCAGTAAACCATCCCATCTTACGTGCGAATTTTATGACGTTCTTCGAATACAACACATTGTCCTTATCCTTCAGAGGAAATTGTCCTATACGGCTCTGATTAGCATGCCCACATATGGCCTCGTCAGGTATTCTGCGAGCCACCCATACCACACGTTCCTTTGATTTAGAACGGTCAGCGCCACATCCCTGCATTTCAAGAATCCAAGCTTCGTTTGGGTCACAGATGGTAAAGGTTTCCCCCTCTGAGTAATAGCCATATGTCTCCACTAGAGATGTCATAATCTGTATTGCTTCACGCGCTGTCTTCGAACGCTGCAGTCCAATGTATATCAGAGAACCGTAATCAATAATACCAGTTGAATCTACCATTTCCTCACGTCCTCCATAGGTAGTTTCTCCAATAGTCACCTGCCATTCGTTAATGTTACCCACTACGTTGTATGTCTCCAGTGCTTCAGGTATTTCACCCAGATACTTATTGGTGTCCCATTCGTAGATTTTTCTCATATCGCCCTTCTGATGTGTAGCTGCAGGGTAGTGGGCCAAATTCATAAAAGCGCCATACGAATCGGCATTATACGAACAGATTACAGAACCGTCGATGGAGGCTTTCTTGCCTACGATGAAATTTGTACAGGCCGCAGTGTATGTAGAGGCCATAAGCACTGCTGCCAATAAAGATAATCGTTCCATAGATATTTATTTTTATTAATATTGATTTTTTTGTTTTTAACTCCTCTTACCACGAAGTTGTAACGTGCTTGATTATTCTGATAGTCGCGCAGAATATACGTGATATGATATGGACGTTCTTCATTAAAAGTAATGATACCACGATCGAAACCAGTAAATAGAATTGGCAACCGCATGTTCGCTTCGCGATAAGATTTCATATACCAGTTCTTAGTTTTGCGCCAGTGGTCATAATCGCCCCAAGCGTTTACTTCCATCTGACAACTAATGGGTATACTGTCAACATCAGCCCTGAACACTTCACGTCCATCAACTAGCAGTTGAGAATAGCGGATGCCGTAGTGGTTGTGCACACCTTGTGCATAGTCGTCAGCCCAAAGCGCAAAGCCTACCCTGCCCCATGCCGTAAATTCACGAGTAAGTGTCCATGTTGTACGCTGCTTCTTGGTATCCGGCTGTCCAAATCCAAAAGTTTGCTTTTCACCACTATCATTAAACAATCCCTGTCCTTCCATAGGAACAGCCATAAACGAATGTGCCTGTGGTGCTACAGTGTCAACAATTAAGTATCCTAATTTCTCAAGCGGATCGCGCATTACCCACGTCTTTGTATCGTGAATCTCTAAGTGTAGGTGTGGGCCAGTACTATGGCCTGTATTACCACTGACAGCAATCAGTTCGCCAGCTTTCACTGGTAATTGGTTTGCAGGAAACACCATCGAGAGCGTATCATTGCCTACTCGATGAAACAGTGCTTCATATTTATCAGCAAAACGTTGCAGGTGGCAGTATACACTCGTGTTGCCGTCAGGATGTGTCACGTATATGGCATTGCCAAATCCGTACATGTTTACCGTTAGCCTGCTAACATATCCATCAGCTATAGAAAAAATCTGTTTGCCTTCAACGTTATCCGTCTTTATGTCGATACCACCGTGAAAATGCCAAGGGCGAGGCTCTCCGAAGTTGCCTGCCAATGTGATGTCATAGTCTACTGGCGACACATAGTCAATATCATAACAAGCACTGGCAGGCTCGGTCCTCTCGTGACCACAGCCTGTCAGCAATAGAATAAAGCATGAAAGAATTGTGCCTCTTAGCATGCTTTGAAACTCATATCCAAACCTTTCACCGAGTGCGTCAGCGCACCTACTGAGATAAAGTCTACGCCCTGCTCGGCATAGTCACGGATGGTATCAAACGTGATGCCACCGCTGGACTCTGTCTCGTAGCGACCGGCAATGATATCGACGGCTTTCTTTGTATCGGGCACTGAGAAGTTGTCGAGCATGATACGATTTACTCCACCATGATCCAGCACCTGCTGCAATTCGTCGAACGAACGCACCTCAATCTCAATCTTCAGGTCTAGTCCCTTCTCCTTGAGATAGGCGTGGCAGCGGTCTATGGCATTGACGATGCCACCGGCGAAATCTACATGGTTATCTTTCAGCAGAATCATATCAAAAAGTCCGATGCGATGATTGCAGCCACCGCCAATTTTAACAGCCTGCTTCTCCAGCATGCGCATACCTGGCGTGGTCTTACGGGTATCCAGCACGCGGGTCTTGGTGCCCTTCAGGTGCTGCACATAGCGATCTGTCATGGTGGCAATGCCGCTCATGCGTTGCATGATGTTCAGCATCAGGCGCTCTGTCTGCAGCAGCGAACGGGTCTTGCCAGTGACTATCATGGCAATGTCGCCCTTCTTGACACGGGTGCCATCGGGCATCAGCACTTGGACCTGCATCGTGGGATCGAAGCGGTGGAACACCTCCTTGGCAACCTCGACACCAGCCAGAATTCCGTCCTCCTTAATCAGCAGGTGCGACTTACCCATTGCATCTTCAGGAATACAACACAAAGTGGTATGGTCACCATCACCAATATCCTCTGCAAACGAGAGGTCAATCAGCCTGTCTACGAGTTCTTTAACGTCCATGTCGTAGTTTGGTCTGTAGAAATCAATACTTAACATAAGCTATTTATTTTAATGATTGTTTGTATTTACGATACCAGAGAGAGAACCATATCACAGTCACGATAAATGTTACAGCAGCGATTATCAGCGCATATGAGAGGTCGAGGCTGAAAATCTGCTCGCTCAGCAGGAACGTGGTGCAGACGATGGTCATAAAGATAGCAGGAATAAGCGTGATGACGAATTGTTTCTTCTGGCGAACCAGATACACCGTGACAGCCCACAGCATAAATACAGAAAGTGTCTGATTGCTCCAGCCAAACCAGCTCCAGATCTTACCAAAACCCTCTTTGTCGGACATTTGCCAGATGAGCAGGGCGATGACAGCGGCGAACAGAGGAATGCAGATATACAGGCGCTTGCGGATAGATTTCTGCTCCAATTTCACGAAGTCAGCGATAATCAGACGACATGAACGCAAAGCTGTATCGCCACTAGTGATTGGTGCTGCAACAACTCCTAACAAAGCCAATATACCACCGAATACACCCAGCCAATCGTTACAAATCACGTTGACAATAGAAGGTGCATCCTTCACCACATCCTGTCCTCCAGCTACCAACTGATAGCCTGGTGTAGGTTCGTTATAGAAGAAGTACATGGCTACTGTTGCCCAGATTAGCGCAACAATACCCTCTGTAATCATAGCGCCATAGAAGATGGGACGACCCATCTTTTCGTTCTTCAGACAGCGGGCCATCAACGGGCTCTGAGTAGCGTGGAAACCACTGATAGCACCACAGGCGATGGTGATAAACAGGCATGGGAAGATGTTCTTCGGCGTCATAGCCTCTCCGCTCAATCCTTCCCAGATCTCAGGGATAGAAGGCCACTTCACAAACAGCACAATAGTCAGAGCTGCAGCCATGAAGAGCAGCGAGAAGGCAAACAAGGGATATATCTTACCGATAATCTTATCGATAGGTAGCATCGTGGCTATGATGTAATAGATGAAGATGGCAACAATCCAGAAGGTGTATTGTCCTGCGCTCTCTACAATAGCAGCTGGCTCCCACATATCACCCAGAATCTTGGCTGGACTGAACACAAACACCGCACCTACCATCATCAGCAGGAAAACAGTGAACACCAGCATAATCTGCTTGGTGGTATTGCCCAGATAACTACCGATAATCTCTGGTTGGTTGGCGCCGTCGTGGCGCATAGACAACATACCTGAGAAATAATCGTGAACAGAACCGGCAAAGATACAGCCAAGAACAATCCAAAGGTAAGCAGCAGGACCAAACATCGCACCCATGATGGCGCCAAAGATAGGTCCAGTACCGGCAATATTCAAGAACTGAATCATGAAAATCTTCCAAGAAGGAAGCACCATAAAGTCGACTCCGTCAGCTTTTGCAACAGCAGGGGTAACACGGTCATCAGGGGCAAAAACACGTTCCACAAAGCGTCCGTAGAACATATAACCCAAAATCAAAGCGACTAAGCTCAATACAAATGAAATCATTTTTTCTCGTAGTTTTTAATTCTTTGTGCAAAGGTAGTGATTTTTTTCTATTTTTTTCGTACCTTTGCACGCGAAATGAAACGATTAACATTATTTTATATATTTCTTTGTTGTTTCCTGCTCTCAGCTTCCTCACAGCCTAAGTATGAAGTCAGGGCTGTATGGCTCACTACCATCGGTGGCATTGACTGGCCCTCTAGCTATGCCCACGACGGCATGGGTATCGAACAGCAGAAACAACAGTTGTGCGATATCCTCGACCGGCTGCAGGCGCTCAACGTTAATACCGTTATGTTGCAGACGCGTGTACGAGCTACCACTATCTATCCCTCAAGTATTGAGCCTTGGGACGGTTGTCTGTCTGGCAAACCAGGTATGTCGCCAGGCTACGATGCCTTACAGTTTGCTATCGACGAATGTCATCGCCGTGGTATGGAGCTTCATGCTTGGGTGGTGACCATTCCCGTTGGCAAGTGGCAGACCTATGGATGCCAACAGTTGCGCAAGCGCTATGGCAACCTCATCATGCATATTGGAGAGGAGGGATACATGAATCCAGAGTCGCCTGTCACCGCTGAGTATATTGCCGATATGTGTGAAGAGATTACCAGCCGCTATGATATTGACGGCATCCACCTCGATTATATCCGCTATCCAGAAACATGGCGAGGTCGCAAGCAACCGCAGCATATCACACGCATTGTTGAGCGCATCCATCAAAAAGTCAAATTACTCAAGCCCTGGGTCAAGCTTAGCTGTTCACCCATTGGCAAGTACGACGACCTTACACGTTACAGTTCTCGCGGTTGGAATGCCCGTCGTCAGGTAGCTCAAGACGCACAGGGCTGGTTACGTGATGGGCTTATGGACCAGCTCTACCCCATGATGTATTTTCAGGGAAACAATTTCTATCCATTCGCCATCGACTGGAAGGAACAGGATGCTGGTCGAACCGTCGTATCAGGCTTAGGTATCTATATGCTGCACCCTCGCGAGCGTAACTGGCCTCTCTCCGAGGTTGAACGCCAGCTCTACGTCACGCGCCAACTTGGCTTAGGGCATTGCTATTTCCGTGCCAAGTTTGTTTTGGATAATGTCAAGGGGGTGTACGACCTCATCCGCCGCTTCGACTCTACCCCAGCCCTTGTGCCACCAATGACGTGGTCCCAGAGTTTACCACCATCGTCACCTGTCACTCTTCAAGTGCGTCACACCTCTCAAGGCGACCATTTATCGTGGCGAGGTGCGGAGGATCGTAGCGACGGCCCATACCTATTATATAATATATATGCATCGGTTGATCAGCCTGTCGATTGCTCTAATCCTGCCAATCTCGTTGCCATTCGACAACCTTGGCAACAACTCCTCGTGCCTCGTTCAGCCCTTAGTCGTCGTCCGTTGCACTATGCTGTCACCGCTATGGACCGTTATGGTAACGAGAGTGAGCCCATTTACGAAGATGGTGAGCAGTCTACCCACCATTCATCCTTATTGCCCAACGACGGGCGCCTGTTGTTTCTCGATTTCGTAACTGTCGAGCCTTCCGATTTCCTCATGATGTGCACCCTCCAGGGCACCATTGTCCATACTTGTTCGTTTAGTGAACAGGTGGATATCAGCACCATGGACCAAGGCATCTACGAACTTAAGACACTCAGTCGTAAGGGCGTAACCCATCGTATCGGTTTCTTTATCATCAAGCGATAAGTATTTGTACGATACGCTCTGCCGTTCTGCCGTCCCAGCGATCTGGTAGCGAGCAGTCTTTCCATTGTCCGCTCATCAGTGTAATGAGTGCTTCACGCAGTTTGTCGGCATCCTCGCCCACCAGCACATTACTACCCTGCTTTACAGTTTCCTGATGCTCCGTATATGAGTTCAGCGTAATACATGGTACATGGTGGAACGTTGCTTCTTCAGCTACATTGCCCGAATCAGTAATAATACCCTTTGCATGACTCGTCAGCCATCCAAACTCCAAATAAGTCAGCGGGTCAACAACCTTGATACCTCCATGGCGTTCTACGATGTCTCGCGCCTTGCCTCTCAGAGGAGCTATCACGGGTATTCCCTGTGTCGTCTCCGTAACGGCATCCAGCATGCGGTTCAGGTTTTCTTCGTCAGCCATCAGCGCCTTACGGTTCAGCGTAAACACAAGATAATCGTCCATTGTGATGCAAGCGGGCTTCATCCACCGCTGGTGGTTCGCTCGTAGTGAATCCATTAATATGTTGCCAACCATATATATTTTCTGCATCTCCGCACCCTCACGAGTGGCAATACTGCTCGACCCAATACCAGCTGTAAATAGCAGGTCTGAAAGCCCGTCTATCACTAAGCGGTTTATCTCCTTGGGCATATTGATGTCAAACGATCGTGTACCGGCTACCAGATGCGCCAGTCTCAATCCCCGCTTTTTAGTCACGATAGCTGCAGCCATTGTCGATGCCAAGTCGTCGACGACAATGACTGTTGTCGTTGTGTACTGTTCCAGATAGCGTTCAAATTCCGCCATCACCCTTCCGGTCAACTCGTTCAGGTTCTCGCAGTCAACACCCAGAAAAACATCAGGTCGATTAATCTGCAAATCGCTGAACAATGATTCTTCCAACGTCGGGTCGTCCTCCTTACCTGCATACACTAACCTGTAGTCGCACCCATCACTCTTCTCTATGGCGCGAATAAGCGGAGCCACCTTCATAAAGTTTGGGCGCGCTCCCGTAAAAATACATATTTGCTGTTTCATCATACATTATTCACTTTTATAGCTTCTTGATTTTCAATTGATATCTATCAGAGTATTCTATCCGCATCACCCGCACAATATCGTCGTCGGAAGGCTGCATACACAATGCTACATGTCCCATAGTTCGACGCAAATTAATCTCGACACAAGGATGAAGTAAAAATCCTTTGTCGGAAGCAACAATCATCATATCAATGCCGAATGGACCAGCATAGCCATCTAAACGTATCGATGATTCTATGCGTTGCTTCACATCATCTAGTAAATCCAACGATATGAATTTGTTGATGTATTCACGTTTTTTTGTCTCAGTAGCCAGAATGTTTCCGACATAGGCACCATTAACAGTATGGAACAGCGAAAGGCCTAAGAACTTGACACGACCAGAAGAATCGACAGAAAATTCCATGCCGAAATCTTCCACCTTATTATATATAGGCTCAACCATTACAGACCCTTGCAATTGGAACATGTTGCGTAGCCATCCTACGAGATGCTGGTTTTCTTTAGCTTCAGTAAGTGGACTGTTGACAAAGCGAAGCCCTCGACCACTAGACGACCAGGGGGCTTTTAGGATAATCGAACCAAAAATAGATTGCAGCTTGTTAACATTTTGAATATCAGAACATTCGAAAGATTCGCCAACGGTTCCGTTTAAACGAAGTTGAGGCAACAAAAGGGCTGATGTCCTGCGATGTGACAACTGTCGTACCACATCCAAATAATCTTCTGATGGCAAATGCTCAACAGGGAAACCTATACGCACCATTTCACGATGTATGGCTTTGTCCCAACCCCAGGGATCAACTTCCGTCGTTTGGTTGATGATAGATGGAGACTGACGAACGTCAAATTGCGGATGTTCGCAATAACAACGGGCATCCAAACCCAATACTCGAAGTCGTTGACGAAGACGAAGCCACTGTCGTTCAGCATACAAAATATTGTCTGTCATCACGACATCATCATCATTAGCCCATAGTGCCGGCAGGAAACCGAGGTCGTTTCTCAGTTGTCGTCCAGCATGTGGTGCTGTAAAATTGCTCAAGTTGGCAGCAAGTGCAATATCGTGTTCCGGATTGAATATGTGTAGTTTCGACATCTTAAATTTTCTGCAAAGATAGTAAAAATCACCGAATACATCCATTTTTTAGGGTCGTTTGACAAAAAAATAGCACTTTTTAGTCAAATTTTGCAATCTCTGCTTTGCAATTTGAGAAATTATTAGTAACTTTGCAGTCGTTTTAAAACAAATCATAGGAAATGGAAGCTTTCTTCAGGACACATCGGTACTTGGTAGAACATGTAAATGCTCCGGTTCGTCGCACCCTCATGGATGAGATTAATTGGAGTGACCGCATGATTGGCATCAAGGGTACTCGTGGTGTTGGAAAGACTACATTCCTGCTGCAGTATGCCAAGGAGCGTTTTGACATCAATGACCGTCAGTGTTTATATATCAATATGAACAATTTCTATTTTCAGGAACGTGGTATTGCCGATTTTGCAGGTGAGTTCTGTAAGAAGGGTGGTCACGTCCTGCTGATAGATCAAGTGTTCAAACAGCCTGACTGGAGCAGCGAGTTGCGTAAATGCTACGATCTCTATCCTAACCTTAAGATTGTTTTCACGGGTAGTAGCGTGATGCGCCTGAAAGACGAGAATCCAGAGCTTAACGGTATTGTGAAGAGCTATAACCTCCGTGGTTTCTCGTTCCGCGAGTTTATCAATTTGATGACGGGAAACTCGTTCTACCCCTACTCTCTTGAAGAAATCCTGCAGGACCATGAGCGTATCATCAAGCAAATTCTGCCTAAGGTATCGCCCAATCGTTATTTCCAAGACTATATCCACCACGGCTTCTATCCTTTCTTCCAAGAGCAGCGCAACTACAGCGAGAACCTGCTGAAGACCATGAACATGATGACAGAGGTGGATATTCTGTTAGTAAAGCAAATAGAACTGAAATATCTTACGAAGATTAAGAAACTGTTCTATCAGCTAGCCGAAGGGGGTCCGAAAGCGCCCAATGTCAGTAAGCTTGCACAGGATATTGAGACAAGCCGTGCTACAGTCATGAATTACATCAAGTATCTGACTGATGCCCGTCTGCTGAATATGATTTATCCTGTGGGCGAGGATTTCCCCAAGAAACCATCGAAGGTGATGTTGCATAATTCTAATCTGCTTTATGCCATCTATCCTATCCATGTTGAGAAGCAGACAGCTATGGAGACCTTCTTCGTCAACTCGCTTTGGAAGGATCACAAGGTAAATCAAAATGGGCACGACAACTATTACGTCGTAGACGGGCACCAGAAATTCCGTGTCTGCGATGCGCTGTCATCTCACAAAATACGATATTCACAAGACACTATCTACGCGCGATATAATACTGAAATAGGAAAGGATAACCAAATCCCATTATGGCTGTTGGGATTCCTGTACTAAACAAATATTTTATTCATTAATACATTTTTATTTTAAACAAATGGCTAAAGAAAAGAAATTTATCACTTGTGATGGTAACGAGGCTGCGGCTCACGTGAGCTATATGTTCTCTGAGGTAGCTGCTATCTACCCCATCACTCCGTCATCTCCTATGGCGGAACACGTTGACGAGTGGGCTGCCCGTGGTCGTAAGAACCTCTGGGGTCAGAACGTCTCAGTTCAGGAAATGCAGTCTGAGGCTGGTGCTGCCGGTGCCGTTCACGGTTCTCTGCAGGCTGGTGCCCTCACCACTACATTCACCGCTTCTCAGGGTCTTCTGCTGATGATCCCTAACATGTACAAGATTGCCGGTGAGCTCATTCCTTGCGTATTCGACGTTTCTGCCCGTACGCTGGCTTCACACTCTCTGTGTATCTTCGGCGACCACCAGGACGTGATGGCTTGCCGTCAGACTGGTTTCGCTATGCTTTGCGAAGGTTCCGTTCAGGAGGTTATGGATATGACCGCTGCCGCTCACCTCGCAACACTCGAGACTTGTGTGCCTTTCGTTAACTTCTTCGACGGCTTCCGCACCTCTCACGAGTATCACAAGATTGAGCTGCTCGACCAGGAGGATGTTCGTCCTCTCGTTAAGGAAGAGTACATCAAGCGTTTCCGCGACCGTGCTATGAGCCCAGAGCGTCCTATCACTCGTGGTACCGCTGAGAACCCCGAGACCTTCTTCACACACCGTGAGGCTTGTAACCCTTACTACGATGCAGTTCCCGAGGTTGTTGAGAAGTATCTCAGTGAACTCTCAAAGATTACCGGTCGTGAGTATCACCTCTTCTCTTACTATGGAGCCGAGGATGCTGACCGCATGATTATCCTGATGGGTTCTGCTACCGATGCAGCTCGCGAGGCTATCGACTATCTGAACGCAAACGGTCAGAAGGTTGGTATGATTTCAGTTCACCTGTATCGTCCATTCTCAGTGAAGCACCTGCTTGCTGCCGTTCCTAAGACAGTTAAGAAGATTGCTGTTCTTGACCGTACTAAGG
>JAEEGH010009831.1_pt1 | contig 22140 bp, 11 predicted proteins | sample 9134181 | NCBI WGS metagenome assembly JAEEGH01 (sample SAMN16246544, study PRJNA631951) | gut metagenome | biome: gut microbiome; feature: rumen; material: DP-attached | host: Bos | place: Iran: Karaj | collected 2018-10
GGCTATGGAATAACGTAATACTTGTTTTTTCATTGAATAAATTAATCCTTGTTAGATAAATCTAATTTTTTGATTTCTTCTTGGTATTTCACCAATTCTTCAGAGTTACAAAGAATGAAGTGACCAGGAAGGATTTCACGCATCACAGGACCTTCTTTAGTATAATCGTGAGCGCTTAATGGATTATAAGTAATTCTCTTTCTCTTCTTTTCATAATTTGGATCTGGAAGAGGAATCGCACTTAATAATGATTTAGTGTATGGGTGTAATGGGTGTTTGAATAATTCATCAGATGTCGCAAGTTCGACGATATGACCGAAGTACATAACGGCGATACGATCAGAGAAGTATTTAACGACTGACAAGTCGTGGGCAATAAAGAGAATTGTTAAACCCATTTGTTCTCTTAATTGGTTTAATAAGTTGATGACTTGCGCTTGAATAGAAACGTCAAGAGCGGAAATTGGTTCATCAGCAATGATTAATTCTGGTTTAAGAATAATGGAACGAGCAATACCAATTCTTTGTCTTTGACCACCGGAGAATTCGTGAGGATAACGGGTGGCGTGTTCTTGCACTAAGCCGACCATTTCGAGCACTTTATATACTTGTTCATCGATGTATTTCTTATCGCGAATACCACGAATAATTAAGCCTTCAGCGATAATATCACGAACAGTCATACGTGGATCCAAAGAAGCGATTGGGTCTTGGAAGATCATTTGAATCTTGTTCATGATACGATCTTTGCTCGCAATACGACGGGCATCTTTGTATTCTTTATTTAACGCGTCTAATTCACCTTGCTTAGCAAGAATGGCAGCTTCATCACCACTGCTTTTGGCGGCTTCGAGTTCCGCTTTTTTATTTTCTAATAAAGGAGCGTATTGATCTTCGACTTTTTGCACTTCGAATTTAGCGAATTCTTTGTTACAGTTACGATGGTCGTATTTAGCGTCTTTAATCTTTTTAAGATTTTCACTTCTTACCGCATTGAGTTCATCGTTGAGATCTTTTTTGCGTTGAGCGAATTCTTCTTGACGAGCGACTTTGTCTTCTGGAGAAAGGGCTTTCATCTCTTCATCGATGGCCTTCATCTCCATGTCGTACTTCATCTTTGCCATTTTAATGGCGTTTTTATATTCTAAAGTACCAGCGACAATACGCTTATCATCGAAATAAACAGAACCACCAGTGGCATCATAAAGGCGGATGATTGTTCTACCTGTTGTGGTTTTACCACAACCAGATTCACCAACGAGACCGAAAACTTCGCCTTTATAGATTTCGAAGTTCACATCATCGACTGCACGTAAAACGGCTTTGCCAAGCTTGAAATGTTGCGAAAGGTGTTCCACTCTAAGCAGAACTTTTTTGTCTTGATTTTCCATTATAATTGCTCAGCCTCCTTCTTCATACGTGCAATACGTTCTTTAATGATCTTTGGTGGCTCGACTTTTGGTGCATTTGGATGGAGTAACCAAGTCGCAGCATAATGGGAATCACTCACTTTAAAGAGTGGAGGTTCCATTTCATAATCGATTTCAAGGGCGTATTTATTTCTTTCAGCGAAAGCATCACCAACAGGTGGATAAATCATGTTTGGTGGAGTGCCTGGAATCGCTTCGAGTTTTTCTTTTGTTTCTAAGTCTGGCATAGAAGATAATAAGGCCCATGTATATGGATGTCTTGGGTCATAGAAGATATCCTCACTTGTGCCATATTCGACGATTTTACCAGCGTACATAACGGCAATACGGTCCGCCATATTGGCGACGACGCCTAAGTCGTGGGTAATGAAGATAATGGAAAGATTTCTTTCTTTCTTAATCTTATTAATAAGTTCGAGGATTTGACTTTGAATCGTAACGTCTAACGCGGTTGTTGGTTCGTCACAGATTAAGATATCTGGGTTAGCGCTTAATGCGATAGCGATAACGATACGTTGTCTCATACCACCAGAGAATTCAAATGGATATTGTTTATATCTGATGGATGGTTCTGGAATACCAACTTCTTTTAATAATTCTAAAGAACGGGTTTTCGCAATACCAGTTGTAACACGGTAAACTAAACGAGAAGCTTGTTCCTTGAAGAATTCAATGAGTTCCACCATTTCTGCATGAGCATCGTATTCAGTGCTCGCCAAATCCTTATTATATCTTTCGACTAAGTCATTAATAATTTTGATGATATTGGATTTAGTGAGTTCTAAGTCAACGGTATATGGAGGAATGACTTTCCAGGTTGGAGTTTTGCCTTGCGCCACTAAAGCGTCGAACTTAGCTTTGCTCTTTTCGTATTTGTGAATATTAATAGGATTGCGTTTAACACCTTCAAAATAGCGGTTAATTTCGTGATCTAAAGAAATTTGGAATGAATATTCAACACTGTGCTTTTTGACTCTTAAATAGTCGATAGCGGCGTTAACGGCTTTATAAATCTTCTTAAGGAGGGCTTTTAATTGACGATGATCGGTTGTTTCAACATCGTTCACTAAAGTGATCAACCCTTCTAATTCAGGAAGAATTTCTTTCTTTCTCGCTAAAGAGACATTACGAGAATTTTGCATACCAGTTGTGCCAACGGCAATGAAATTGGTCATAAAGTCATCATCTAGATATCTTAAAGTCATTTCATCTAATTCTTTAATGGAGGCATAACTCTTTTCATCGAAGTCAGGGTTTTTGAATTTGTAATAACCCAATCTAAAGAAGTTAGGATGTTCTCTTTCTAAAGCGCTTGGAATGATTTCAAGAACTTTCTTTAAGCCTTCAATAAGAGAAGCATGTTCTAATTCATTGTTCGCTAATAAGCCTTCAATAATGGCAATATTATCGTGAGCTTCGATTTCGCTTAAAACATTAGCGTGTATCGATTTCGCTAATAAGTTTTTAAATAATTTAAGTTTGGCTTTAATCGCCACTTTTTGATTCTTTTCTAATAAGAAAATCGTTTCATCTAATTCAGTTTTTAAAGTCACTAAAGAAGAATGAGCGTCGTTATAATCTTTTTCTAAGTGCGTGGAAATAATGCAGAACTTATTAAATGTGGAACAGAGTTCTTTGTTTTGTTCTTTTTGTCCATTCACTTCATTGAGGTTTTCTTCTAATAAAGCGAGGTGAGTATTAAATTCCACACGAGAATTCTTTTGTCTAGCGCGACCATTTAAAATCATCGCTTCGTTGAGTTGTTTACCAACGCGCATAATGGGGTTTAAAGAAGAGAGAGGATCTTGGAAGATCATCGCGATTTTGTCGCCTCTAATCTTGTGGAAGTGCTCTTCATCAATCTTTAATAAGTCTTGACCATCGTAAAGAATTTCTCCACCTTCAACAATAGAGTTACCGGCTAAAATACCGATAATCGCTTTGGAGGTGACGGATTTACCAGAACCGGATTCACCGACGATCGCAAGAGTCTCACCAGTTTTTAAATCAAATGAGATATTACGCACCGCTTTTAAAATGCCAGCTTGGGTACGGAAGGAAATTTGTAAGTTTTTAACTTGTAACTTTGTTTGTGCCATAAATTAGTCCTCCGTTCCTCTAAGTGATGGGTTGAATGCATCTCTTAAGCCATTACCAAACAAGTTGAAGCAAAGCATTAATAAAGAGATGAAAATAGCAGGGAATAAAATCATGTGTGGATAGTTAACTAAGTATGGTTGACCACCCGCGAGTAATGTACCAACAGAAGTCATGTTACCACTGTTGAGGTTGATAATACCTAAGTAAGACAATGATGTTTCTGAGAAAATCATGCCCGGGATAACAAGAACAGAACTTGTCACGATTGTACCTAAAGCGTTAGGGAAGATGTGCTTAAACATAATACGTGGGTCTTTCGCGCCTAAAGTACGCGCTGCTAAAACATATTCCTGGTTCTTAAACCTATAGAACTGCATACGCACAAGTCCAGACATACCTATCCACCCTGTTAAGAAGAACGAAATGAATAAGATGATGGTATGAGAAGTGCCACCCATATGATATTTAAGTAAGGTAATAACAATCATAAATGGCACAGCGCTTAAGATTTCAACGATTCTTTCCATGATCATGTCAGCTTTGCCACCATAATAACCTTCGATAGCGCCATAAATAGCACCAACAATCATGTTGACGGAAGCTACAGCAATAGCGAACAAGAATGAGAATCTTGCACCACTTGCTAAACAAGTAAAGATATCTTGACCAGAGGAAGTTGTACCAAATAAGAAGTATGGTTTAGAAATACGATCATGCAAGATTTGTGAATGATAATATTTATAATATTCGTAATAATTGACACGGATTTCATATTGGCTACCACCATTTCTTTGAATAGCGTAGTCATAAATGTATTCACCTTCACCTTCAATTCTCATCTTAGAGAAGTAGTTGTCGCCTTTAAATTCACCATCGATATAGAATGGCTTATAGTTGACCACTGTGGACTCATAGTGAAGAGCGTATGTATCAGTATCGTTAATGGAAGTCATTGGAGTAAATGAACCTTCTTTAACGACTTCAAGTGGATAGACGTTATTAACACCGATTTGGGCTTCATTAACAAGAACAATAGCTTTATTAACACCATCAATTGCGATGTAATAATTGCCATCTAAAGAAGCATCGGTGTGGCCGCTGACATTGATGGATAATGTGCCGTTACTATTAAATGTCCACGCTAAAGCGCTGTCAGCGTTTGAGGTTTGAACGAATGTGGTTTCATTGCCGTTAGCAACAGCGTTGATATAAATTTTTGATGTCTTAGTGGCAATGACAAACTTATAACCTCCCGCAACAGTGACAAATTGCACTTTCGCGGAGTTGGTGAATGATGTGGCAACATTAAATTCAGAGTTCATCACACTACCGGCAAAGAAGTCAGTGACTTGTGAATCGTTACGAACAGCAGAGAAAAAGTATTCTTTGTTGAGGTCAATAGAGGTGACGATTTCATTGCCTTCATATAAGGAGAATGGGATGTTATCGGCGTTGCCTAATTTGCTTTCGCTTAATAAGTCAGCGCTGGAACCTTTGCTAGCTGGTAAACCGAAATAATAATAGCCATCTTCACTAGTGTTTTCATGGCCGCCGATATAAACCTTTAAGGTGTTATAAGTGGAATCAAAGACAAATTTAGAAGCTTCGTCAAAAGAGGCCACTAATTCAGTAGAATTAACTTCTCTTTCATATTTAGCGGATAAATAACCGAGGTCTTTATCTTCCTTAATGGTGGCGCCTTCAAAAATGCTACCTTTTTTAGCGATGTAATTTAAAACATAACCATCATCTTTGCTCAATAATTTGACAGTGACCGCTTTATTAACATCAGAAGCACTGTTCATAATTGGGACAGAGAATGATTTGTAAATATTAGTAAAGGAAATAGAACCATCAAAATTAATGGTATAGTTGATTGGTAAATCAGTACTAGTATCGATATTTTGAGTTTCATACCAGAAGTTAGCGTCGTTAACGTTCTTTTGTGATTTTGGACGCTTCTCTTCATCGGTAATTGGATAGATGATTTGAACACCTTTTTCATCTTGGTATTTTTGGATATCATAATAATCGCTTCTAGAAATGGATTTCATGAACACCATACCAACGGCTTGATATGTATCTAAACGATAGGTATACATATCCTTGTCAGCGTTATATTTGTATTCTTGTCTCTTAATGGCATTATGACCATTTTCCACCCCTTTAGCATAGTCAGCGATAAAGGTGGTTAAGTTAGTGGTAATCTTCTTACTACCATCGAGGAAGTCGATGTTTTCGTTATCAAAAAGTTTCGGTAGGATGTAAGAATAATTAGCATCGTTATAAGAAACACTATATGGTGAAAAGATTGGCGCGATAATGGAATAAAGCACTAAAATAGCAATGACAATCGCACCGACGATGGAACCTTTGTTTCTTGCGAAGCGATACATCGCGTCTTTAAAGAAACCGATTGGTTTTGTGACCAATTCTTTATCGTGAAGTTTCTTGTTTTCGTTAACGAGAACGAATTTCTCTTTTGGGAGATTATTGATATTATTATTTTCCATAATTATCTAGCCCCCATTCTGATACGTGGATCGATGACACCATAGCTTAAGTCGATAACGATAGAAGCTAATAAGCCAACTAAAATATAGAATCCGCTTAAGAACATAAATGAGTCATAGTCTTGCGCGGAGATTGATTGCAAGTATAAGCCACCAACGCCTGGAACGGCGAAGATTTTTTCAATGATTAAGGAACCGGATAAGACAGAGACGAATTCGCCAACAATACTTGGGAAGATTGGCACCATCGCGTTTCTTAAAGCGTGACGGACGGTCGCTTGTCCTTTGGTTAAACCTTTAGTTCTGGCTAATAACATATAGTCATTAGTTAAAACTTCAGTAAGCTCGGCTCTAGTGGTACGGCAATATCCGGCAATAGAACCGAAGGAGAGGGAAATAACGGCTGGAATCATGCTTCTAAACATATCCCAGTTAAAGTAGTTATAGCCCGCGTTCATCATGAGCGGGAATAATTTGAGTTTATAACAGAATAAATATTGTACTAAGAAAGCGTAAACAAATGATGGGACGGAGATGAATAACATGACGATTGTGGAAATCGCTTGGTCTTGCCATTTGTTTTTCTTTAAAGCGGCAAAGATGCCTAAGCCGATACCGATTGGAACGGCAAAGATTGTGGAATAAACGTTAATTAAAATGGTTGGAGGTAACTTTTTAGCGAAAACTTCGACGACGGAATAATTACGATATTCAGGTAAGTTGACACAAACACCGAAATCGCCTTTGGTGAAAATATTCTTTAAATAGAGGAAGAATTGAACAGGAATTGGCTTATAGTAACCACGGGCAATAATTGTGGCCTCGATTAAATCGTGATCCTTACCAATAGGAACAGAAATAACGATTGGGAGAGACTTTATTAGGACAAAGCAAATGATTTCGATGATGGCAAACGTCATCACCAAAAGTCCTAATCTTTTCAATATATATTTAAACATGTACATAAGCGATAATTCCTCTAAAAAATGATACCTAAAATGCTAGAGAACATCACGAGTTCACCAAAAATGATGTTCCCGTGATGTCTCTAATATTCTTAAAAAGTGATTAAGTTAACTAACAGTGCAATTACTTGGTGTAATCGAATGTGCCCTTAATTGCTTCCCAAGCTTCGTCATCGTAGTTATATGTCATATAACGGATGCCGCCGTAACCCATGAAGGTGTTGTATTGTCTGGAAGCATATTCAACCTTGTAGGAGAGTAAGGAAGCGCCGAAGCGGTATTGTAATGGGACAGTGTAATACACTGAGAGAATGGCTTTTTCAAGAGCGGCGATGATGCCTAATCTGAATTCATCAGCAACAGCACCAGCGGACCAGTCAGCGTATGCGCCTGATTTGCCGTTTAATGCATTGTACCAATCCATGAGGGACATGGTGAGGTTGTGTTCATCATTGTCATCACCCCATGGGTTGAATGTTAACATTTCAGCAGATGTATCCCAAGCCTTGGAGTACATATAGTCTGGGCTGAGGTAAGCTAATAAGAAGTAACCTGGATCCCAAGCAGCGCCAGTCCAACCACCGGTACAGATGTCATAAGCACCGTCACGGAAGTCATCGGCCCATTGATCACCGAAGGAAGAATCGAAGTCAAGTGTAAAGTGACCATCTAATTTTGTACCTTCAGCTAATTTTTCAAAGGCAGCCTTTAAGTAGTTGAATATTCTTCTTGTGGCTTCATTATCAACAGAAGCACCAACGGTTAAGACAACTGTGTCACCAGCTTTGATATCACCAGCAGCAAGAGCTTCGTCATAAGCCTTGTTGAGTAATTCTCTGGCTAAGTCGAGGTTGTAACCTGTAACAGCAGCATAAGCTTCATCTAAAGATGGATATTCATCAACGTTGACACCATAAACATCGCAAATAACTTGTTTTGCCACGTCTTCATTACGGTAGACACCACCATTGGCGACATCATAATAGTGCATACTATTGAATAAACCGAAACCAGCTAAAGAGGAGGTTGTGCACTTATTTGTGTAGTCAGCACGGTCGATAGCTAAGGATAAAGCCTTACGGAAGTCGACGTACTTTAACATTAATTTGTTGTGTGAGGAATCACTACGGGCAGCTAAAGCTGTCGCGTCGGATTGTAATTGTAAGGAACCAACGAAATCATCTGGTGTGAAGACAGCTCTCTTGGAGTTCTTGTATTCATCAGCGACGGAAACGTCGATACCGATACTTTGAATGTCACCATTCTTGAATGCTAAGAAAGCGGTGTTCCATTCAGCAATTGTGTCACAAATGATCTTATCTGTTTGATATTGACCTTTGTAAGCATCCATACCATAACCATACCAGTTTGGATTTCTTTCAAGGATGAATTGTTTACCAGCTTGGAAGGATGTTAATTTGTATGGACCCCAGGAAGCGGATGTTTCAACTGAGGAGTTGTATTTGCTTGTCCATAAACCACCTTCGATTTGTGGAGCAACCTTGTTAGCTTCATATAAGGATTCCTTAACTAATGGTAAGGAGTTCATATTGTAAGCAGCGGTATAAGCTAATGTACCATCGTCTTTTAAAAGTTGTAAGGATTTGTCTAAAACGATGATTAATTCGTATTGGTTTTCACCAACGAAAATACCAACTTCATCAAATGATAATTCTGGGTATGTGTAGTGATTGACGAAGAAGTCTAATTCTTCACCTGGTTCTGTTTGCCACCAACCGATGAGAGTATCCCAAGAGGCTTTTAATGTAGCATCAGCTTTAATTTCAGCAAGTGATTTGCCTTCTAAAGCGTCAAATTCATCTTGAGTAATTGGGCTGCCCCAGCCAAGGGCATCGAGTAACCAAGCAAAACCATTTGCTTCAATATAAGCAATGTACTTATTTAAGTAGTTGACGATGTAGGATTTAGCACCACCGTAAGGATCATTTTCCTTTAATGGAGCGACGCAGTGGAAGATTAAACCAGCGTCTTGGCTTTCATCGTAAACACCACCAAAAACTTCTTTGGCTTGGAACCAACCACTTTGACCTTGCTTGACATATTGCATGGCATTGTGGATAACGGTTGCACCATTGTAGTAACTATCAGCACGATAGTTTTGGAATAATGGGTCTTCTTGTTGTTTCATTGTGTAGACGAAATCTTTGGCCGCGATAGGTGTGCCATCGTCCCACTTGAGGTCGTCACGTAATGTGATTTTGTAAGCAAAGCCTTTTGTGGCATCTGCAGGAACAGAATACTTTGGATCGCCAGCGTAGGCTTCAGTAACGTCTTCTAAGTCCTTGGCGCCATCATATTCAACTTCAAAAGCTCCGTCAACAATCTTGCCTTGGGCATCAAACTTATAGTTGAATGTGAAGAAACTACCACCGATAAAGGACATGATTTCTGTGTCATTATTGTCTTGGTAAGTTAATTCATTCCAGTTGGATGGGGAAACACTAACGAATTCACGGAAAGTGTAGGTTTTTGGTTTTTCTTTACCACCGCCACCACAAGCTGTTAAGACAAGTGCTGCAAAGAGAGAAATTGCACAATTGAATTTCTTATTCATATTTTCTCCTTTCTCGTGCTCACAAACGGATACACGTCATAATATGATGTTTCTAATATACTCTCATTTGAAAAGTATGTAAAACATTTTTTTGTTTAATCTGCTAAACTGTTAAACTTTTTTAATTTTATTTTTATATTAATATAAGGATATATTTTCAATAAAAAAAGACGGGCAAATACATGGACCAGCACGAGGAATAAGGAGGCGAGGTTTTCGTTTTGATTCTTTAAATGCCTTCTATACGTCGATGGAAACGGTTATATAAATTCGCAGGTGTTCTAATAAAAACGATAGCGATTGGTAATAAGCCAATGACAAGTATAACGCCTAATAAACCAAGGAAAACATAGAGGAACTCTAAAATTGATGTCGAGATAGTAAATTCGATAATTGGAATGACATCAACGATAAATAAAACCGCATAAGTCGAGACTAAACCGAGCAACGTATAAATAAAGGTTGTGAGGAATAGTTCCACAAAATAGGCAAAGCCTAAATTGAGTCTAGAATAGCCTAAAGAACGATAAACTGCGATTTCACCGATTTGACTGAGCATTGAGAAATAAGTCGATAAGATAATGAACAATAACGCGATGACAGCAATCACTCCAGCGATGATACGAACGACAAAGAGGATGTTTTCAAAAGTGCCAACAGCTTTGTTATATTGGTCTTGATAAGTATAGTTAACTCCCGCTTTAACTTTAATGCCTTGCTTGTTAGCGCTTTTTATCACGTTTTCCACAATGCTCTTGAAGGCATTGATGCTTTCCGTTTTTCCGTCACAAGTAATAATCATTGGGGAACGGAAAGAGGCTAACATCTGTTGCACTAATGGATAATCATCTTTGTGAATGATGAGATCAAAAGGCATAGAAGAAGGTACATAACCTTTAACATTTAAAAGAGAAGAATCGATGTTATATGCATAGTCATATGAGACAAGGCATTGCCCTTTTTCTAATGAAATATCTTGATAAGATGAATCTTGACTAATCAAGTATTCTAAATCCACGACGCGGCAACGCGCATCATAAGACATACGAGCAAAGTTGGCAAAATAATCGCCAAAAACAGTCGGTGACTTAGTGCGGCAAACTCCAGAGATGATTAAAACGTGGTTATAAGCACTACTAATCAAGGTTTTACCCACAAAGTGACCATAGTCAGTAATGACTGTCTTAAGTAAAGACGTATCGATAAACTTTTCTAAGATATATTCGTCGATGACTATTTCGTTATGTTTTTCAGGCATGTGACCGACGACGAGATCTTTCTTATTTAAGAAGGAAATATGCTTATAGTCATGAGATGGTAATGGGTAACGTTTGCTTTGGACTTGGAAGAAACCATCATAGTTATAAACAAGGGTATCTTTTGCGTCAAAAGAGATATCACCTTTAAGAGGAGATTCTAAAACCTCTTTGGCAATGGAGCGGTACACTCCACCGATTTGGGCCAAGGAAACGTTTTCATAACCTGCGCCAACTTGGACATAGAGGTTACCTTTAGAGGCGCTTAAATCGTTGCTTAAATCCACATTGGATAAAGCATTAGCCCCTTCTAAAAGACCCATCAAAACAACGCTTAAGGTGAAGCACATGACTTTTAATAAGCGCTTAATTGGACGTTTGGTTTTAAAGTTTTTATATCCGCGTTTAATGGTTTCTCCAAAACCTAGTCTATTGTTCGTGTAATTTAATGGTTCTAATTCATAGCTAGAATCATCGTTAACATAGTTTTCAATTTTATATGGGACATCATCGATGAGATGACTTTCACCTTTTTTATCTAAGACCACGATATCATCCGAGGCTTCAAGATAAATCTTGTTATCCTTAAAAGCGATTTTTACTTCGGTATTATTTGGGACATCTTGCCCATCGCTATACATATTAAAAGATATACTTTCTTTTTCAAATGACTCTTTATGGTCTAATTCTTTTAAATAGATGTTTTGGTCGACGGATAAAGATTTGCCTTCTGGAATAGTTGGTTTGAATTCTTTAACGACGAGACCTTTTTCAATCTCGATGATGTAATCAGCGTAATATGAGATGATTTCTCTTTCGTGAGTGACGATAAAAACAGCGCATGTCTTAGAAATCTTTTTTAAGATATTCAAAACATTAAATGTTGTCTTTTCATCAAGAGAACCTGTAGGTTCATCAGCAAAGATGACGGATGGTGATTTCACTAAAGCACGAGCGATGGACACTCTTTGTTGTTCACCACCAGAAAGAGAAGAGACGCGTTTATTAGTGTATTTAGCGATGCCTAATTGATCTAAGACATAATGAACGCGCTTTTTCTTTTCACTTTCATTGATATCAAAAGCATCTAAAGATAATTTGACGTTTTCATAGACGGATTTATTTTCTAATAAGTAGTAATTTTGAAAGATAAAACCAAAGTTTTTCATCCTTAACTTATCAGCGATGTGATTATGGTAATGGCGCATCTTAACGTCTTCAAAAGCAATCTCACCACTTTTAAAGGAATCAAGACCGGAGATGGTATTGATTAAAGTTGTTTTACCAGCCCCTGATTGACCCACAACAGCGATAATACCGGTTTTAGGTATTTCTAAAGAAGTGTTATCAATGACGTGAAGAGGCTTACGACCAAAGTTATAGTAATACTTATTTAACTTAGTAACTTTTAACATAGTTAATTATTGCCTCCTCTCTTGCCTTTATTTTCTAAGGAGCGCACATATTTCCAATAGGTGGAGAAGTTAGCGATGACCACTAAAGCGATAACAATGAGGAAATGATAGAACCTCAAATAGAGATTAGCGGCATCCACAAATGGGATCTTGCATAAAGAAATAACGCCATATAAAGCAAAGCCAATAGCAATGCTTAAAACATTAATCGCACTTATTTGAATGAGTGAGGATTTTCTTAAACTAGAAGAAGATGAACCGATTAAGTAAAGTGTATGATCCGCGGATAATCTGCTCTTTTCTAAAAGAGTGGAGAAAATGAAATAAATAGCGACCTCAATGACCACTAAAGACATGCTTGTAATAAGGGTGATAGCTCTTTGATTTTGCTTATCTTGGTCGTATTTTGTGGAAGCAGCGCGATATTCACTCAAACAGTCAAACGACTTGTTTGTAAGTTGATAAATAACATTATCAATGTAAGAGTAGTTATCAATGATGATACGAGAATAATAGCTGACATATGATTCGATGAAGAAATTGAAAATATCTTTGCCTACATAAACATGATATGGGGCTAATTCATGACATGGTTCATCAACGTTCATATCGACATCTAGGCGATTATTTCCAGTATTGGCAAAGAAAGCGTAAGAAGCAAGGATTTTTTCTTTTGAGCTAAATAGGCTTCTAAAGGCTTTAATCGATGTTTCAGAAAATCTGATTTCGTTATCAGCGAGACTAGGATTATAAATCGGGGCAAATGCGTTACTGCGATAGCCTTGTTTCTCTCCAACAGTATATGGATCGGTATAAAGATAATAAAAATTCAAAGTCATACCTAAAGAGGAACTATAGCTATAGTATTGAATGTAATCTATATTCTTCATGAAAAGCGGAGAAAAATAGACATCTTCAGTGGCTTTATTTAACTTGCCCACTACTTTGAAAGGTAGTTCGATATAAGCGGCCCCTTGTAAAATAGGATCGTGGAAATAGATGGTAATTTCTTCATCGATTTGATAGTCGCCATAAGCCACAATCTCATTAAAGGCGTTAGGTAAATGGCCACTTTCCAAATCGCTTTCGTTAATCATGCCTTGATAGCTTTTGATATACATATCTTCTCTTAATGTTTCAAAAACAATCTTGCTCTTTTCGACGAAAGTACCAGCGCCTGTTTGTTCTTTATAAACGATGACTGTATTGGTGTAATCAACATCTTCACGATAGTAATAATTCATTTCAGAGGCTAAGCCATATAACTGTACACCAACGACGTGGTCTAAGTCACGACACTCGGATAATTGCTCTTCGTTAATGATCGTTTTATCTTTATGCATGACGAGCATTTGTTCAGGGGCAACATTGTTAAAGACATCTCTAGTGACAATCTTAGTGAAGTTATCATCAACATTGGAATTAAAGAGGGCTAAAAGGAAGAGCAAAGAAGCGACAATAATCGAGTAAAATACTGTTTTTACCACATTTTGTGGTACTTGACTCTTAAAAGATTTTAAAGACAAATTAAAATAATCCGTTTTCTTTTTATTGGCAGTTTGAACAGGTTTATCGTCAATTTCTCTAATTTGCTTATAGGTTGTTAAGTTACCTTTATACAAACGCATGAAGTGCGTAGCGAATGGTTCAGCATCTTCATAGTTATGGGTGGAAACGATGACAAGATGGTCTTTAGAATATTCTTTTAATATTTCAAAAATAATCATGCCACTATCGCCATCTAAGTTAGCGGTTGGTTCGTCACATAAAACAATTTTAGGTTCCTTAATAATGGCTCTAGCGATAGCGAGTTTTTGCTTTTGTCCACTGGAAAGGCTTCTCGCTTTGAGGTTTCTTTGATCGAATAAGCCGAATTTCTTTAAACACTCTAAGCTCTTTTTCTTAGCTTCGTGAGGGTGGACACCGACGATTAAAAGAGCTTCGATTAAATTATCTAAAGCGGTATGATTTTCAATTAAGTGATAGTCTTGAAAGACAAAGCCAATATCGTTTTTGAGATAGTTTTCCATTTCATCAGGAGTTAATGTCATGAAATCGACACCATCGATGAAGAAATCGCCTTCTTCAAAAGAGATAAAGCCAGATAAGATATTTAATAAAGTGGTTTTACCACTTCCTGATTCACCCGTAATCGCCACAAAACCTTTTTCTGGGAATTCCACAGAAATACCACGCAAGGCTAATGAACCTTCGTCTTCTGTATGATAGATTTTGGTAAGATTTACGAGCTTAATCATAATATATTTTTAGATTATACACGCTCAGGATATATTAGCAAAATAAAATGCTAGGCATTATACCAAGCAAAGAAAGAAAAGAACCCAAAAAGAGTGCATCCAATATATGCGGCAAATATTAATAAAAAACCCCAAAGAATAAAACCGCCATCGACTTTAAAGCGATAAAAATACCACCGAATAGCCTCTTTATTAAGCTTTGGAAAATAATCATGAGTTTCTCTAATGCGATCAATCAATGATGTAAATACATCACCAATAAAACCAGTAAGAATACAAATAATACAAAAAAGAACACCAACCATGCCACCAAAAGCCATCGCTATTTTAATGTCAATATCTAAAGGGTAATCGAAATAATAGCCGGCACAGGCATAAAAGATAAAACCGACAACACCAGGAAAAAGAATAAGCCCCAGAAAGGCTATCCAAATTGCTTGATATACTTTTTTCTCTTTCCCATAGTATTCCATATTACACTACATTATACATGCAATATGCATAATTATGGAAGATGTTGATTGATTATAAAAACACCACGCGGGTGTCATGTTTTAGTTGGTGTGGCCAAGAGGACTTGAACCTCCATGAGTTTCCTCACTGGCTTCTGAGACCAGCGCGTCTACCAATTCCGCCATGACCACATGGGAATATTATCGACTATTCCTTTTTAATTAGGTAGTAATAATCGACATCGTGATATTGATCGTGATAGAAAATATCGTCTTTTCTTCTGCCTTCGTAGATTAAACCGCATTTTTCAATGACCCTCTTTGAGGCGAGGTTTTCTACGATATGAGAGGCCACCACTTTATGCACTCCAATGCCAAAGCAGAAATCAATCATCGCTTTGAAAGCTTCTGTGGTGTAGCCTTTGTTCCAATGCTTTTTACCAATAGCGTAGCCAATTTCAGAACTATGGTTTCTAGCGTCAGGTACGGAACATTGAAGAATCATCCCGATGACTTCATGCGTATCTTTTAATTCGATAGCGAATAGATATCTCCTATTTTCCAAACAGTAGTTAATTGTTTTATCTAAAGTCATCTCTGATTCATCTTCTCTATATTTATCAAGGAAGTAGCGCAAAACATCTTTATCGTGGTTAATGTTCATGAATATATCATGAGTGTCACTAACTTGCATAAAGCGAAGAATTAATCTTTCAGTTTCTAATTTGACGTTAGGATTAAATTCTTTCATGTTTTACTTCCTTTCATAAGCAAATGGTCGGAAAGATGGGATTCGAACCCACGACCTCTTGGTCCCGAACCAAGCGCACTACCAAGCTGTGCTACTTCCCGAATTAAAAATCAAACAGTGACAGTTGATCACTCTCACTTAAACTATCTAAAACACCCATGTCCGCTAAATCTTGGACATTTGTACTTGTTAATTTTGTTCTTCTTAATAAGTCCTCTTTAGAGAAGAATTCGCCTTCTTTTCTGGCTTCTACCACTGTTATGGCGTTATTTTCACCTAAACCATCAATAGTAATGAATGGAGGAATAAGTGATTTAGTGTCATAGTCGACGACGAAACGAGTGGCATCACTACGATATAAGTCGATGTTAGAGAACTTGTAGCCTCTTTGCACCATTTCTAGAGCGTTAATCAATGTCTTTAATTGCTCTTGTTCTTTTGGTGAAAGTTTTTCATTGGATACTCTTTGACGAGTTCTAAGTTCTTCAATTTTACTGATGATAGCATCTTTGCCTCTAATCATCGTTTTGATGTCATATTGCTTACTACGCACAGTAAAGAATGTGGCGTAGAATTCGAGTGGATAATAGATTTTGAAATAACCCACACGGACCGCCATAGTGACGTAGGCAACAGCGTGACCTTTAGGGAACATGTATTTAATCTTTTGGCAAGAATTGATGTAGTAATCAGGAACCTTCTTAGCTTTCATGATTTCCAAATATTCATCTTTTAAGCCTCTACCTTTACGGACGTCTTCCATAATCATAAAGGCGATGTTGCTTGGGATTTCTTTGCTTCTTAAATAAGTCATAATATCATCACGACATCCGATGACTTCTCTTAAGGAAATGCCTTTATTGACCAATTCTTTAGCGTTACCTTCCCAAACACCTGTACCATGTGTTAGACCAGAAATAATAACTAAGTCTGAGAATGTTTTTGGATTGGTTTCTTCTAAAACACCACGGACGAATTCGGTGTTAAATTCTGGGAGCGCTAATGCGCCAGTCTTCGCATTCATGTAGTCATGATCCATGCCTAAAGCCTTCGCACTACTAAAGAGCGAGAGCACTTTTTGGTCATTCATTGGGATATCAGTGAGCTTAACGCCGGTTAAGTCAGACATCATCTTTAAAGCCATTGGGTCAACGTGACCTAATAAGTCAAGTTTAAGGATTGTATCGTGAATGGAATGGAAGTCGAAATGGGTGGTCTTCCAGTTAGAATCCATATCATCAGCGGGGTACTGAACAGGGGTGAAATCGTAGACTTCATGGTCAGTAGGAATAACGACAATACCACCTGGGTGTTGACCGGTTGTGCGCTTAACATCAACGCAGCCAGACGCGAGATAAGCAATCCTCGCTTTAGGAATATTGTTTACACTACGTTTCGCATCTTCTTCATTCATGCCTTGTTGCATGAATTTTCTTTCAAAGTAGCCACGCACAAAGCCGAACGCAGTCTTGTCTGCGACCGTTTCGATTGTGCCTGCTCTAAAGACGTTATTCTCACCTAAAAGGACTTTAGTGTAGTCGTGAGCTTTGGCTTGATAATCACCAGGGAAGTTTAAGTCAATATCAGGAACTTTTTCCGCGTTAAAACCAAGGAATGTTTCAAATGGAATGTCTTGTCCATCGTGAACCATGTATTCACCACACACTGGGCATCTTCTTTCTGGTAAGTCATAACCAGATTTATATTCAGGCATGGTTTCTTTAGTCCATTCCAAATGTTTACATTTTGGGCAGCGGTAATGAGGTGGTAATGGATTAACTTCAGTGACATTACTCATCGTCGCGACAAAAGAAGAACCAACAGAACCACGGCTACCAACGATATAGCCATCTTCATTAGCTTTCTTAATAATCTTATGAGCAATGTAATAAATGACGGAATAACCATTAGAGATAATACCATTAAGTTCTCTTTCTAAACGGCTTTGAATGTATTCTGGAAGTGGATCACCATATAATTCATGCGCTTTTTTAAAGCACATGTCACTTAACATTTGATCGCAGTTTTCAATGGTTGGGGTATATAGTTTATCGTTAGGAACAGGCATTAATGGCTCGATCATATCCGCGATCATATTCGTATTAGTGACTGTCACTTCATAGGCTTTTTCTTCGCCTAAGAAAGACATGCATTCAAGCATTTCTTTAGTGGAACGATAATGTTGATCTGGGTTTTCAAATGGGGCCACTCTGCTACGAGCATATGGATTGAGTGGATGAGGAACACCACCGATACCTTTCGCGGAGATATAGACATCTCTAAAGATTTTATGATTCTTGGTGAGATAATGGACATCACCAGTAGCGCAGACTGGTTTACCAATTTCTTCCGCGCACTCCACAATATCTTTAATGTGAACAAGAAGTTCATCTTGATCCATTTCACCCATATTGACCAAGTAGGAATAATTTTCGAGTGGTTGGATTTCAATGTAATCATAGAATTCCATGACCATCTTTAAATAGTCTGGACCATAGTTACAAGCGGTTCTAAAGACTTCCCCGTTGAAGCAAGCGGAACCGATGATTAAATCTTTTCTTAAGGCTTCGATTTCTCTTCTTGGAATCTTTGGTACCTCAGCGAGGTAATCGATATGAGAATAAGAAACGAGTTTATATAAAGACTTGAGGCCTTCTTTATTTTTAGCTAAGACAACGACATGGGTTGGTCTAATGTGCTTTAAGAGTTTAACTGGGGTTTCTAATTTCGCTAAATCAGCGTGAGTTAAATGTCTATTTTGTTTTGTTAACAAAACAAGCATTGGCATCCAAACATCGTTTAAGACACGGGCGTCATAGTCCGCTCTATGGGCTTCATCTTCGTTATAGGCGACTTCCATATTACGGCACAAGCTACCTAATCTATGGCTCTTAGATTCTGGGAATAGATATCTAGATAAAGATAATGTATCGATAACAGGATTCTTTAATAAAGGCATTCCTAATCTTAATAAAGTTTGTTGTAAGAAGGAAAAGTCGAAGTCTGCATTATGAGTGACTAAAACTGAATCACCAATAAAGGAAAGGATTCTTTGAATGGCTTTGTCCACGGTTGGTTTATCAGCGAGTTCAGCGTCGGTAATACCAGTCACTTCCACGATTTTTCTTGGTAATGGTCTTTCTGGATTGATATAGACACTTAATTGTTCAGTGACCATACCATGTTCGACTTTGACACCGCCGAATTGGATGATTCTATCATAGTAGCAGTTTAAACCAGTTGTTTCTAAGTCGAGAACAACATAGCTAGCTTTATTTAATTCGATTGGTGAAGGATTTTTAATGTAATTAAGTTTATCGTCCACCATATAGAATTCGACGCCATAGAGCATCTTAATGCCAGTCTTTTTGCCAGCGGCTTGGGCATCTGGATAACCTTGGACGACAGCGTGGTCAGTAATCGCCATCGCAGTATGACCCATGGCTTTGGCATAGTTAGCGTAATCAATCATATGGGTGATGCCATCTTGTGTGGACATATTACTATGTAAATGTAATTCAACACGTTTCTTTTCAACGTTATCTTTTTCGACTTCATCTGGTGGGAGGAGATCGATGAAGTGGGCTTTTATAGCGAAGGTCTTATCGTATTCATTAGAATAGACGGCACCTCTCACACGGACATTGGTGCCCCACTTCTTCATTTCTTCGATATCGGTATCGGTGATGGAAGAATTTTGATACATGTTAGCGTAAATGGCGCCTTCATCATTATCAAATAAACCAATGGTCAATTTCTTAGAATCACCGTATTCATTAACTTCCACAGAAAAGACTTTCGCAGAGAAGTCAACGTTGCTCTTTGGATAATTAGATATATTTGCGATGCAATCAACTGGTTCATAGTTACCGCGTTTATTGAGTCTCGCTCTTTCGCGTTCTTTCGCCATTTCTCTAGCGTTTTGGCGCATCGTTTTCATCATTTGGTCTTCAACTTCTTCGTTGAGTTCCGCTTTTTCTCTAGCGATTAATTCTTCAACTTCACTTCTATCGTTGATTTGACGGGCGGCGCTTTCTTCTTCTAAAGCTTGCTCGGCTTCTTTTTCCGCTTTCTTTTCGATTTTGCGCATTTCACTCTTAGAGAGTTCTGGGCCTTCATCTGGTCTCACTTCTTCAATGATGACAAACTCATAATTTAAGAAATCTAAAAAGTCTCTAAAGTCTTTAATCGCGGATTCATATTGGACCTTTTCCGCTTCGTTAGCGTACCACACTTTTAAACAGCTATCGTTTTGAGGTTCTAACTCTAAGTTATGTGGGATACGGTAGATTGTTTGATACCAATCCTCAAAAAGGGCCATTAAATCATCCATATTTGGTCTTACTACGTAAGAGAATCTAAGCATATATGGATAACTTAATGTATTTAAGCCATCTTGGAACTGTCTAAGGAGATGATATTTCCATGGTGTATTTTTTCTAATAACCATGTCGATTTGTTCTTTTCTAAAGCGGTTACGACCGACCATTTCAAAATCAATATCAAAATCATCGAAGTTTTCGATGTTAATATGCTTTAAGAAAGAAATCATCCTATCGGTCATAATAGACACATTGCCCCCACAAAAACATATTTGATGATATCTTTAACGACCACTACCCCCATAAGAACAAGGAGTAGACCAATGCCCACTAAAGAAACGATGTTCTTCACTTTTTCTGGGATCTTCTTTCTAAAGATCGTTTCGACACCCAAAACAAGAAGCTGCCAACCATCTAAACCTGGGAATGGTAAAAGATTAAAAATGGCTAAGTTAACGGAGATAAAGCCCCAGTAGAATAGGAAGACACCAAAGCCATAATTTTGTAAGACTGATGTTGTTTCAAAGCCTACCGCGACAATACCACCGATATTGTTCCACGCCGAAGCATCAGTGAACAATTGACCAATGGTTTTAAATAGTAAAACTGAACAACGACCAAAGTCGGAGAATGTGTGTTTAATGATTTGAGGGAAGGTGTATTGGATTTTGATGTAATAAATAGAGGCACCAAAAGAATTAACTTTGCCTTCTGTTTGAGTGATGTTTAATGTCACTACATCACCATCAACGAGTTTGCCTTCTGGGCCATCCACTCTCTTGGTGAGGTGAATTTCCGCACTTGTGAAGTTAGGGGCGACATATTTAGAGAAATCTGGCATTGTGACATAGTTACCATCAACGACACCTGTGGTTAATTCATAGAAACAAATGTAGTCCGCTAAATCGAGATCTTTATAGTTTTTAAGTGTTTCAAAATTGAAACATGTCGCATATTTAACTGTGTCATCACCATCAAAGATGGTCGCATCATCCGCCATATAGTAAAGACGGTCTTTATTAGCGACTTCATCATGATATTGAAAGTCAGTAAATTTGATATAACCACCATCGGTTAAACCAGCGGCTTCCGCAAGAGAAGATTCTGCAACATTGATATGGTTGATATAATCTGTTGATTCTTGTGGGAAACAGTTGCTGATAAAGAAAAAGAGGAGCGCTAAAACAGCGTTCATAGTGACGCCCGCTAAAAGAACAATCGCTCTCTTCCATGGTTTGATGTTATTTAAAGATCTAGATGGGTCAATTTCAACACCTTCAGGAAGCTCCACTCCTTCTCCATACATTGAGACATAACCACCGAAGGGAATGGCTCTAATGGAGAATTGGGTTTCTGCGTTTTTACCTTTGCGTTTAAAGATAGCAGGACCCATACCGATGGAATATTCTAAGCAATAGACTTTGAATGCTTTAGCGGCAGCTAAGTGTCCAAGTTCATGGACCATAATTAAAACGGATAAGAAAACTATGAATAGCAAAATATAAAGAATTGTTGTCAATACTTCCATTCTTAGTTCCTCCTTCCGTTAATGAGCTCTTTGACTCTCGCTCTTACTGATAAATCTATCTTTTTAAGTGTGTCGTAATTAGGCTTTTTAACAATTTTGTGTTCGCTTACACATTGATTGATGATTTCTTCAATGTCTAAGAAAGGAATCTTGTGGTCTAAAAAAGCATAAACTGCTTCTTCATTAGCGGCATTGAATACCGCACCTAAGGATCCTTTTTCTAAGATGACTTTCTTCGCTAATCTTACGATTGGATAACGGTCTTCATTGAAGTCCGCGAAAGTCGTATTTTTGATTTTGCTTAAATCATCACTGACGACAGTTTGATAATTGATTAAGCCTTGATATAAGGCATACTTAATTGGCTTACGCATGTCAGGCTTACCCACCTCCATGCGATACGTACCATTATTATAGCGCACAAGCGAATGTACGTACGAGTTCAAATTCAAAATTGTGGAAATTTTATCTATTGGTAAGCCAAATAGATAATGTGCTTCGATAATCTCAAATGCTTTGTTCACCATAGTGGCGCTATCGATGGTAATCTTTTTACCCATTTTCCAGTTAGGGTG
>JAEEGH010009834.1_pt1 | contig 22129 bp, 20 predicted proteins | sample 9134181 | NCBI WGS metagenome assembly JAEEGH01 (sample SAMN16246544, study PRJNA631951) | gut metagenome | biome: gut microbiome; feature: rumen; material: DP-attached | host: Bos | place: Iran: Karaj | collected 2018-10
TGTTCCCCGGCATGGACAAAATGCCGCAGGAGATGCTCAATGCCAGCATGGTCGCCCCTTCCGACGGACTGCCCAATGTGTGGGACCCCAACATCAAGCACCGGGGCCTCACCCGCGAGGAGATCTACGACATCATAGACGCTTACGGGAAAGCGGCTGCGCTGTGCAAGAAGGCGGGGATCGACGGTGTGGAGATCCATGCCGTCCACGAAGGTTATCTGCTGGACCAGTTCGCCATGGCCAACATGAACCATCGGACGGACGAATTCGGCGGCAGCCTGGAAAACCGGCTGCGTTTTGCCTGCGAGATCATCAAGAGCATCAAGGCTGCCTGCGGGCCGGATTATCCGGTCTCCGTGCGTTACAGCGTCGCCAGCAAGATCCGCAATTTCAACGAAGGCGCGCTTCCCGGCGAAAACTATGTGGAATTCGGGCGGTCCATGGAGGAGAGCCCCTCCGCCGCGCGGCTGCTGGAGGCTGCCGGGGCTGACCTGCTGAACGCTGACAACGGCTCCTATGACTCCTGGTACTGGGCCCATCCGCCGGTCTACATGCCCATGGCCTGCAACCTGCCGGAAGTCACCTATCTGAAGAATTTCGTAAAAATCCCCGTGGCCTGCGCCGGGCGCATGCACGACCCCGAGATCGACGCCAAGGCCATCGAAGCCGGTCAGATCGACGCGGTGGGCGTCGCCCGCCAGCTGCTCTGCGATCCCCAGTGGTGCGACAAGATCCGCGCCGGGAAGCTGGAGGACGTGCGTCCCTGCATCGCCTGCCACAACGGCTGCTTTGCCATCAGCCACTTCAAGGGCACGCCCACCGGCTTCGGCAGGATGGGCGAATGTGCCCTGAACCCCGCCACCATGAATGAAGAGGCCATGGAGCTGAAACCGGCAGAGACGGTGAAGAAGGTGGCCGTGGTCGGCGGAGGCATCGGCGGCATGGAGGCTGCCCGCCTGCTCAAGATGCGGGGTCATCAGGTGACCCTGTATGAAAAGAGCGGCGAGCTGGGCGGCGCTTTTATCGCTGCGGCGGCCCCCTCCTTCAAGGAACAGGACAAAAAGCTGCTGCTCTGGTATAAGCACGAGCTTGAAAAGCTGGATGTGGACGTCCGCCTCAACACGGCTGTCGATCCCGCCGGGATCGACGAGCTGGGCGCAGACGCGGTCATCATCGCCACGGGCGCGCAGCCCAGGAAGCTGCCGATCCCCGGCTTTGACGGCCTCAACGTCATTGAAGCCATCGACTATCTCCGGGACCGGAAACAGGCCGGCAAAAACGTCGTCATCATCGGCGGCGGTCTTACCGGCTGCGAGATCGCCTATGACTTGGCCCTGAAGGGAAAGAAACCCGTCATCGTGGAGATGCAGGACGACATCCTGAAGGTCCCCGGTCTCAGCGCCGCCAACTCCAATATGCTGCGGGAGATCATCCGCTATTACGCGATCCCGGTGCGTATCTCCTCCTCCCTGAAGGAGATCACCCCCAAGGGCGTCGTTCTTTCGGAGGAAGGCGGAGAAGTCAGCCTGGATGCGGACAGCGTGATCCTCTCGGTGGGTTATGTGCCGGAAATGAAGTTCAACACCGAAGACCCCAGGGTCAAAGTGATCGGAGACGCGGCAAAGGTGGGCAATCTCCTGAGCGTTATCCGCCAGGCCTATGCCGCCGCCTACGAAATCTGATATAAGGAGCGTGCTGAAATGGGTAAAATCAACCTGACTCCCGGAACGCCGTTTGAGGGGAAGATGACCTTCCCCCCTCCTGCCGGCGTGATCCTGAACAACACGAACTCCAATACCACCATCCCGCCCCATCAGCCGGTGCTCTGCAAAGGCATCCTGGCTGACGGGAAAGAGGACAGCTGGCTGGAATATGTCCCCGAAGAGCTTCCTGCCGGGAAGAAACCTCCCCTGATCATTTCCTGCCACGGCGGCGGCGCCAGCGCGGACCTGCAATTCAATGAGAACTCCTGGTGGTGCGTCTGCGAGGCGGAAGGGGCCATCGCCGTCTTCCCCAACGCCGGCGGCAAAACCCGCGCCTGGCTCAGCGAGGATCCCCCCGAGGAGCCCGCGCAGCCCGGTCCCCGTGCCGGCGGTCTGATGGACGCCTTTGCCGGGTCGCCGGACGGCCGCGCCAGCGAGGAAAACCATCACATCAAGTTCCTGAAAGCCCTCATCGAAGAGATGAAGAAAAAATACGACATCGACGAAGGCCGGGTCTACATGCAGGGCATGTCCATGGGCGACATCATGACCATGATGTTCTCCCGCGTCTGCGGCCATCTGCTGGCCGCCGCCGACTGCACGGCCGGTCCATCCCCCGAGGTGGCTCTGTTCAACGAGGACGGCAGTCTGAAGGGCTATGACTGCCCGGTGCCCATGTACCAGTCCCGGGGCGAGCTGGACAACATCGTCGTCGGCAAGCGTCCCGGCAAGGAGGACACCACCCGGCAGGACGTGAACGCCGGAAACCGGGAATTCTGGCTGCGGGTCAACGAGTGCGACGACCTTCCCCGTCTGGCCATCCGGGGAGTCAACAATTTTGCCTTCTACACCGGAAAGAAAGCCAACCTTGTCTACCGGGACGTGAAGCACCGGGGCCACGGCCAGACCCTGGACGATTCCTTTTGGGCCTGGGAAACTCTGTTCAAGTACTGCCGCCGCAACCCCGACGGCAGCGTCACCTGCTATGACTCCGATTTCACCTCCACCGGCGACAAGACCGCCGTGGCCATCTGCGACGGCGCGCAGTATGCCTATGTGCGAAACCGCAAGGTCAAGCTGGAGGCCCCCGTCTTTTCCGAAGCCTTGACGAATATGGACTTCGCCACCAGGCAGCAGGTGGAGGTCAAGCGTGACCTTTACGTGCCTGTCAGTGCCCTGAGCCAGTTCTTCGGCGCAGAGGTGGAGCTCATCAAGGACGGTAAGGGCGCCATCATCCGCACCAAGGAAGAGGAGTTCGAGATCGTATCCGAAAGCGTGGCCTGCCTCCACGGCGGCTTCCTGGAAGCCATGTTCATGCCCGCCCGGATCAGGGACGGCGTCCTGTTCGTGCCCCTGCGCTGGTTTGCGGAGGTCATTTTCCGCCGCTTCGTCACCGAATGTGACGGCGCGCTCTACTTCTCCGGTCATTACGGCGAGATGAGCAAGGATATGGCCTATCTCATCAAGGAGATCCTGGCCTGACGAATCGCAAAACCGCGGCCGGCTGGCTTATGCAGGTCAGCCGGCCCCTGACGAATCCGACATTTTGTTAACAGAAAGGAGTTCTTTGCATGCTGGAAGCGAAAAACTATATTTCCCTCTCTGACGCGCCCTTTTCCCGTCGCGGTTCCTATCTGGGCTTCTTCATGGATCCCAACGGCGTGGAGCTCTTCGGCAAACCCAAGCTCTATATCAGCAATGTCCGGGGTAACGGTCCCTACCGTCAGATCCAGGCGCAGATCATTCAGGATGGGCATCCCCTGCCCACGGTGATCTCCACCACGGAGAGCGAAGTCATCCTGGAAAGCACGGCGGGTTCCTTCCGCTTCTGCATCGGCGAGCGGAAATTCATCCGCATCAAGGGCACCGATGGGCTGACCCTGCGCCTGACGCCCAAAGTCGGCGGCTTCGGCGGCCTGGTCATGGACATGAAGGACGGCACCTGGCAGTTCAGCTTCAACACCACCACGGCGCTGCTGATCCCCTTCACCGGGAAGCTGGAGGGCCGGGCCGCCATGAGCGGAAGCCTGGCAGGCGCGCTCTCCGCCAGCTTCGACATTGCCCCTGACGAAAACGGCGTTGTAGATGTGGGCATCGAAGAATACTTTATCCCCGATGCGGTCCACCGTCCTCTGGAGGAGTATCCCTCCTATGAGGAATGTGTGCGCAGCTATCAGGAGGAGTTCGACGCCTTCTGCGAGGAAGTCTGCCCCAACATTCCGGAGCCCTGGGAGGAGATGCGCCGGAAGGCCCTTTGGATCATCTTCGGCCTGATGGTGGAGCCCGACGGCGGCGAGACCATCTTCAAGCACAGCATGATCAAGATGCTCCACGGCACCTTCGAACATGTTTCCGGCTGGCAGCAGGCCATGCATATCATCTGCCTCAGCGAGCATGCGCCGAAGCTCTGCTGGACCATCCTCCGCGGCCTCTTTGATTATCAGGACGCCAACGGGCGCATTGCGGACATCATCATGGACGCAAACTGGGCCCGCAACGCCCTCAAGCCCCCCATCCAGGGCATCGCCCTCCACTGGCTGCTGGATAACGATCCCAAGCTCTCCGCCGTTTCCCGGGAGGACGCCATACACATCTACAAGGGCATGGTTCGCTGGAGCGAATATTTCTTCACCTGCCGCGATCTGAACCGGGACGGCATCATGGAGAATGCCGGCGCCATGGAGACCGGCTGGGAGGATGCGCCTTACTTCAATGTGGGCTTCCCCCTCGCTTCTCCCGATATGAACGCCTATCTTGCCATCCAGCTGGAGGCCCAGGCTCGTCTGGGCCGCCTGCTGGGTCAGGATGAGGCCGAATGTGCCGCTTTCGAGGCCCAGTCCAAAGCCCTCATCGAGCGGATCATCAAGAATTGCTGGGACGGCGAAAAGTGGTACGCCTACAACTCCGAGACCGGCAAGCGCTCCAATACCAATACCATCAGCCTCATGGGCGCGCTGATCCTGGGCAAGCGTCTGCCGGAGGACATCATGGAAAAGACCATCCGGCGGCTCATGGAAAAGGATAAGTATCTGACGCCCTTCGGCTTCGCTTCCGAAGCGGTGGACAGCCCCTATTTCAACCATGCCTTCGCGCAGGGCAGCATCATTCCACCCGCCCAGCTCATTTTCTGCCTGGCGCTGGAAGCCTGCGGGCGCTTCGATTTGGCCCGGGAGGCTGGGCTTCGCTATATCCTGAACCTGAAGGAGAACGGCCTGTTCCATACCCACAATGCCCTCACCGGCAAGCCGGAACGGGGCATGGTGGCCCTGGATGAAAAGTTCCTCTTCTGGTCCGCCTGGTCCTCCTCCATCTACCTGTTTATGGCAAAGCGCTACGGAACCACCTGATAAAGATCGGGAGCATCGCAAAGGCGATGCTCCCTTTTCCCTCTACTTGTGAAACGCGGCGATCACCGCTTCCATGACGGCGCTCCGAAGTCCGCCCTTTTCCAGGGCGCGCACGCCCTGGATGGTGGTCCCGCCCGGAGAACACACCTCGTCCTTGAGTTGGGCGGGGTGTTTTCCCGTCTCCAGCATCAGCTTCGCGGAGCCGGACAGCGTCGCCGCAGCCAGCTCCAGCGCCAGGGACCGGGGAAGCCCGCAGGCCACGCCGCCGTCTGCCAGCGCCTCGATGAACAGATCCGCAAAAGCCGGGCCGCAGCCGGAGATGCAGGCGCCGGCGTCCATCAGCCGCTCCTCGATGGGGACGAATCGCCCGGCGGCAGACATGGCCTCCAGGAGGCGCTTCTCCATCTCCTCCGTCACTTCTTCGCTTCGGCAATAGAGGATGATCCCTTCTCCGACAGCTACCGGCGTATTGGGCATGATACGGATCACGGGGATATCCGCTCCCAGCAGCTCCTTGAGCCGGGCAATGGAGGTCACGGCAGCCATGCTCACGACCACCGTCTGCCGGTTCTGCCTTGCAAGCACTTCCCGCAGCTCCGGCGCCACATCCGGAAGCATCTGCGGCTTCACGCCCAAAAACAGGTAATCTCCCCCGGCAGCGCCGACGTTGTCCGTCACTTCGCCGCCGATCCCGGCGGCCAGTTTTTCCGCCTTCGCCCTGGTGCGGTTCGCCAGGAGCAGGCGGTTCGTTTCCTTCTTCGCGGCGGCTGCGGCCAGGGCAGAGCCCATATTCCCCGTCCCGATAAATCCCAGAGTCAGCATACTGATTTCCTCGCTTATTTTACAAGTTCTTCTCCCATCTGAAATGCTCTGCGGCAATCCTCCGGGAACACCTTTTCGTGCTTTTCCTGACGGCGGGGCACGTCGAACATGTCCCCCACATAGAGATCATAGTTGTCGAATTGAAGGGTCTCCGTTGCGCACACGACCTTCGTTTCCCCGAAGAAGCGCTCAAAAGTGCCCTTATGACCGGCGATCAGGCTGTCGTAGAAGTGTTCATCGGGGCAGTTCATCGTATAGATCAGGCCGACCTTCACCTTTTTATCATAGGCACAGGCCCCGTCCCGCCGGTACATAAGTCCCGGGAACCAAAGCCGCTCGAAAAGATTGCGGACCATGCCCGGCACATCCCCGAAATAGACGGGGGCGGAAATGATCACGGCGTCCGCTTCCAGGATGCGATTCAGGATGTCGGTCAGATCGTCCCGGACGGCGCAGCGGCCAAAGCTCTTGCCGCCGATGCGCTTACAGGCAAAGCAGCTGCGGCAGCCGGTGGCATTCAGGTCGATCAGATGGATGAGCTCCGTTTCCGCACCAGCGGCAGCTGCGCCTTTCAGCGCATGCTCCAGCATCTGGGCGGAGTTCCAATTCTTCCGAGGACTCCCGTTCAGGCCGATAACTTTCATGATCGTGCTCCTTTCGATTCTTTTTGACCATTATACCCGGTTCAAGAGAAAATGCAAGAGCCGCCGTTCGGCAGAGCGACGGTCCCGCGCTTTTATATCTTGCAAGCGATATGGATCTGTGTTATCATATTCATTGTGAACGGTCCATACCGTTTTGAATCTGTAATTTCATTATAGGAGGTACCTATCATGCAGGAAGTATATGATTTTCTGAAAAAGGCCGGCACCTACTATCTGGCCACCGTGGAGGGCGATCAGCCCCGCGTGCGTCCCTTCGGAACCGTGAACATTTTCGACGGCAAGCTCTATATCCAGACCGGCAAGATCAAGCCCTGCTCCAAGCAGATGGCTGCCAACCCCAAGATCGAGATCTGCGCCTTTGCGGGCGGCGAATGGGTCCGCGTGGCTGCCAAGGCCATCAACGACGACCGGATCGAAGCCAAGCAGTCCATGCTGGACGCTTATCCCAACCTGCAGAATATGTACAAGGCGGATGACGACAACACCCAGGTCCTCTACCTGAAGGATGCCACCGCCACCTTCTCTTCCTTCGGCGGCCCCGCCCGCGTCGTGAAGTTCTGAGCCCTCCGCGAAGTCAAACAGGATCGTCCCTTCGGGCGATCCTGTTTCTTTATTATTCCGCCTGTTTCCGTGCTTCCTTCCCGGCCAAGGCGCGGCGCAGCGCCCACAGGCCCAGGGAAATGAGGAAAGTCGCAGCCAGCATCAGAACGCTGCTGAGCTTCCAGTGTCCGCCCATATTGAACCCATAGAAATCCATCCACCGCTTTTGGATCACCACCATGATCATGTAAACGATTCCGTAAAGGATCGTGGGAATCAGGCCGAGGAACACGCTGCGGAAGCGGATCGCCGGCTGTGTTTCCAGAAAGCAGAAGCCGATCATGGCCAGCAGCGGCGTCAGAAGGTGCATATACAGGTTGACGCCGACGATCATGCTTTTATAGCCATATAGTGTGCCAAGGAAGCAGAACACCGTGAAGAAGGTGACGCCGACGGCAGTCGTACCCACGAGCTTCAGCACGATCAGCTGGATCGGCGGCGTCTTGCCGGTCCGGAGGCATCGAATCTGTGCTGCCAGCAAGAGCAGCGAAGCCAGCGCTGCCAGCAGGTTGGAGTCCACCGTGAAAAATTGAAAGCACCGGGTATTCATCACCGTCATATTCCCGTCGCCGCCGACGGTAAAGAAACGGGACATCCCATAGACGGTAAACAGGAAGATCAGAGCATTGATGCAAATAGCCGCGATCATCTTTGTTTTATTCTGAAGGCAGTTTACTTCAGGCAATTTCTTTCTCTCCTCATCGTTCATATTCAGATTATATCTTTGATGCGGAACACTGTCAATCGCGTCATGGCTCTGTGCGCTGATATTGCGGGCTCTGTTCTTGACGATTGCACAATTCGATGGTAGTATGGAAACAGAATTATGTGCAGTTTGCCCAAGGCTGCTGCCATCTGAACAGGAGGAAGCGAATATGACGCCAGAGAATCAAAAGAAGTACGACGCCAAACTGAAGCGAATAACCGAAGCGCTGGAACTGAAAGAACCCGACATGATCCCCATCACCCTTTCCGCGGAGCTTTTCCCCGTCTTCAACGCCGGTTACACCGTGGCCGAGGTGGTCTACGACGCCACGATGGAAAAGATGAAAAACGCCCTGGTCAAGTATGTAAACGACTTTGACCCGGATATCCATCCCGGACTATGCAACATTCTGGCGGGCGAAGGGCCCGGACTGGAGCTGACACAGCCAAACAATATGCGTTGGGCGGGAATGCCGGGAAACCCCATCGACGAAAACTCCCTGCAGCAGCACATCGAGTTCCCTATGCTGCTGGACGAGGAATTCGAAGAATTCAACACGGACCGCACCGGCTGGACTTTTCGGAAACAGATGCCCCGTTCCTCCGATCTGTTGAAGCCAATGGCCGCTTTGAGTTATGCCAGCGACGCCCGCAGCCTGGCCAGGGTGTTTTCCTCCCCGGATTTCCAGCGCATGATCGACCAATTCAAAAAGATCAACGAGTTCTACGCCTACCATGACAAGCAGGCTGCGGAAGTGGTGAAATACGTGGAGGAGCTTGGCTATCCGAACCTTCGGACCGGCATGGCGGGCGCGCCATTCGACAGCTATTCCAACTTTATGCGGGGCACCATCCTCAGCCTCAGCGACCTTTACGACAACCCGGACTTCGTGCTGGCCCGCGTAGAGGAAAACTACGAGCGGACGATCAATATGATTCGGATGAGCAAAGGCAGCGGCTATGAATTCGTTTTCATGCCCCTCCATAAGGGCATGGACGGCTTTATGAGCGACGAGCATTATGAAAAGTTCTATTGGAAATACCTCCGGGGTGTGATCCTCGAGATCATCGACGCAGGCAAGACCCCGTATGTCTATACCGAAGGAAAGTACAACTCCCGCCTCGATTTTCTGACGGAGGTCCCGCCCGGAAAGGTGATCTATCACTTTGAGGACGTGGATATGGCAGTCGCCAAGAAGAAGCTGGGCGGCATTGCCTGCATCACCGGCGGTTATCAGCCCTGGAAGCTGGGCTGGCAGACTCCCGATCAGGTCCGGGATGAGATCAAAGCCCTCATCGACACCTGTGCCCCCGGCGGCGGCTATATGTTCGAGACCAGCTGCGGCCTGGATTATGCCAAACGGGAAAACGTGGAAGTGATGTTCGATACCGTCCGCAATTACGGCAAAGCCTGAAAAAAAGCCTTCTGAACAGACGGAAGGACCGGGCAGTGGTCCAGGCTGCCCGGTCCTTCCGTCTGAACAGGAGGTGGAGGATTATTTCCGCGGGGGGTCCGCCCCGTAGAAAACGTTTGCGCCAGACCGGACGATCGGGCAGTGGTCCAGGCTGCCCGAGTCCGTGTCTGAACAAGGAGGTTGGAGGAATTATCTCATACGGGCGAGAAGTCGGCGCCCGCTGAAATCAAAAATAAATAAAAAACGGCTATGTCAGAAATGCAATGCAAAAGCTGACACACCCGTTATTCGTGTGCTCACCGCCATAGACTCTTCCTCGCTATGGCTGAAAATTCGGACAAATCAGTAAGTCTTCTGACTCGTGTTAGGAGCTTTCGCTCTGCGGGTTCTTCCTACCTTCCCATAGCCAGCTACAGTGGAAGCCTTTCGGCTCACATCCTGCGGATGCTTCGGAGATCCCTCGCACTTACAGCGTCGGATACGCGGGGCTTTGCACCCCATTCCGTCTACGCCCGATCCTGACCAATGGCCTTTGCGGACCGGCCGACTGACAGCCCATTCAATTGTCTTTTATGGTCAAGCATAAGATAACAGATTCTTCAGGGAATTGCAAGCACAAAATCACCGAAACTGAGGTTTTTCTCAGATTCTTTTTTTGGCAGAAGTGCCAACGCCCGGGACCCTAGTCAGAGTCCCGGGCCAATCATGCGGATCACTGGTACATGTCGTACATTCTTCCGGCCATGGCCTGGGCGGCTTCCAGCGTCACCGGCACAGGGCAATAGCTGCTCAGATGGCTGGTGCTGCCCTCGTGGGCGATCTGCAGGACTTCTTCCCTGCTGAATCCCATCTCCTTCAGGGACTTGATCTCCAGCTTGCGCATCAGCGCCCAGAGCTTATCCGCGCAGAGATGGCCCACTTCCTCGGCGCTTTCGTTCCCCTTCAGCGGGATACGCATAGCTTCGGCCACCATCTTGATCTCCTTGGGAACGGCAGGCGCGGCATATTCCAGCGCGACAGGCAGCGCCATGGCGCAGTTATAGCCATGGGGCGTATGGAAGGCAATGCTCAAGCCGTCGGCCAGGGCATGACCCACGTGGCACATGGTCTCGGCAAAGGCGATACCCGCCCAGTTGGCCGCCAGGGACATCTCCGTCCGTGCTTCCACGTTGTCCGGCTCCGACCAGGCCGTGTAGATATTGTCCACGATCTTGCGGATGGCGGCACAGCCGAAGAGCTGGTTGTGGGGATTCGTCACATTGGAGGTGACGCACTCCGCGGCATGGCTCAGGGCATCCATACCGGTAAATGCGGTCACGTGCTTAGGCAGCTTGAAGGTCAGTTCCGGGTCCACCACCGCCAGATTGGTATTAACGAAAACGCTCCATTTCCCGTTGGTCTCCGTCTGGGTGATGATGGCGACACGAGTGGCCTCGCTGCCGGTCCCCGCCGTGGTAGGCACGGCGACGACGGGCACCTTGGTATCCACGGTGATGGGCTTCGCCAGCACATATTTGCTGATGGGGCCGGGATTGGTCATAAGGATGCTGATGGCCTTGGCGGCGTCCATGCTGCTGCCGCCGCCGATGCCGATGATCACGTCCACCTTTTCCCGCAGGGCGATCTCCCCCGCCTCGTCCACCACGTTGATGGTGGGATCGGACATGATCTTATTGAAGCAGACACACTGGATGCCCGCCTTCTCCAGGCTGGCTACGGCACGGGCGGGAACACCCGCCGCTTCTACGCCGGGGTCAAAGACGCAAAAAGCCTTCTTGCTGCCCAGCTCGGAAACATACTCGCCCAGGTGGTCGATGGCGCCTGCCCCGAAATAGATGGGGCAATTCTGCATGTACTGGAACATAATTCTATACCTCTCCGATTCAATGTCAGCGCAGGATCTTGACTTCCAGCCGCTGTCCTTCTCCCTTGAGCTTGGGGAATTCCTTGTCCGCGTAGCCCAGCGCGCAGGTGCCCACACAGGTATACCCCTCCGGGAAGCCCAGCTTCTTCTGAACTTCCGCGCTGGAGTTGATGCCCACCATGGCCATCCAGAGATAGACGCTGTCAATGCCCCGGTCCGCTGCCAGGACCATCATATTCTGGATGATGCAGCCTGCATTGGAAAGCTCGATGTTCTCCAGGAAGCCCTTTTTGGCGGCGACGACCACCAGGGTCGGCGCCTGGTACAGAGGATGGCTGCCGGGATTGCCCTTGGCGGATGCTTCGTCGATCTCCTTCAGCAGCGCCGGGTCCTGCACGGCGTACAGCTGGAGGCTGGCAAAGTCCGCGCAGCCGATGGCAGCCTGACCGCCGGCGACCAGAATATCCTGCAGATCCTGTTCCCCGATCTGCTTAGAAGAGAATGCTCTGGTAGAGTGACGTTTTTTGATCGCATCAAAGGTGTTCATCATGACCCTCCTTCTCATGTTACTTTATATCCGAATTGTATCGCAATTCCCGCGTTCTTGCAAGTATGGAAAGCTGCCGCAGGGGTCATTTCCCTTCTTCCAGCTCTTTTGCCAGCTTCACGATGCGGCTGGTGCCCAGTCTGTCGGCCCCCAGCGCGAGGAATGTCTCCCCGTCCTCCAGCGTGGCGATGCCCCCGGCTGCTTTGATGCGCAGATGCGGTTCAATATTCGCTTTGATCAGTCTGACATCATCGAAGGTAGCGCCGCCGGTGGAAAAGCCCGTGCTGGTCTTGATATAGTCCGCGCCGGAATCGGAGACCACGCGGCACATTTCGATCTTTTCTTCCTCGGTCAGAAGGCAGGTCTCGATGATGACCTTGAGGATGTGCTTTGAACAGATACGCTTCACTTCCGCGATCTCCTGACCCACTTCCCGGTACATGCCGGATTTGATCCAGCCGATATTTGCCACCATATCCAGCTCGTCGGCGCCGTCTCCGATGGCCTCCGCCGCCTCAAAGCATTTGACGGCGGTGCTGCTTGCCCCGCTGGGAAAACCGACGACGGTGCAGACCGGAAGCCTGCCGCCCAGGTACGACGCCGCGGCGGAAACATGACAGGGTGAGATGCAGACGGAGGCGACGCCATATCGCAATCCGTCGTCGCAAAGCTGCCGCACTTCATCCCAGACAGCGTCGGGCCGCAAAAGGGTATGATCGCATTTGGAGAGTATTTCCTTCAGTTCCATGATTGACCCCCATCATCCGTGGAAATATGCTTCTATCTGCTGCCTGGTAGCGGTGCAGGAACCCTGGATCATTTCCGGGCGTCCGCCTCCTCTGCCTCCGATGGCGGCATTGATCTCCTTGGCCTTTGCCCGCAGGTCGCAGGTCCGGCTGCCGATGATAAACTTCCAGTCTCCGTCCCGTCCTGCAAATGCGGCGCAGATCCCGCCGGTCTTTTCCATGCCCAGATTCACCAGTTCCCGCAGGGAGAGCATATCCAGCTCCGGCTCGAAAAGGCATAGGTCCCCCTCTGTTTCATGCAAAGCCGCCGCCTTCATTTGCAGCAGCTGACGGCGTGCATCCCCAAGCGCCTGCTTCGTCTCCTCCAATTCTCCCAGCACCCGGTGTACGGCGGAGGGCGTATCCAGCTGGGGAACGCTGAGGAGGCCGGAAATAGCCAGCGTCGCCTGATAGCGCGCCCGGGCGTCTTCCATGGCGTCCAGTCCGCAGAGCATATGGAGGCGGACACCGCCCCGATGCCGCATATGATCCAGGATGTGCATGCTCCCAATCTCTCCGGTGCGGGACACATGGGGCGCGCAGCAGGCGCAGAGGTCATATCCTTCGATCCGGACGAGACGCACATTCTCTGTGAGTTCCAGCTTGCTCCGGTAATCCAGCGAAGCCAGCTCTTCCTTGGGCGGATACCAGCAGGTGACGGTTTTGTTCTCCGCGATAGCAACGTTGACGGCTGTTTCCAATTCTTCCAGCTGGGCTCTGGTGAGTTCCCCGTCAAAGTCCACAGTCACATCCCCGTCCCCCAGGTGGAAGCCCACATTTCGAAGCCCATAACGGGCATGGACGAGGCCGGAGAGGATATGTTCGCCGGAGTGGTTCTGCATACGCCGGAAGCGCTGCTCCCAGTTAAGGCTTCCGCGGACGAGCTCCCCAGCGGGCAGCGGCGTGTCTGTATGGTGAAGGATCTCCCCGGAGACCTCCTGCACATCCAGCACCCGGGCTTCGCCCAACGTCCCCGTATCCGCAGCCTGACCGCCGCCCTCCGGGAAAAAGGCGGTCCGATCCAGTGTGACGGCCCAGTGCTCCCCGGCTTTCTCGCAGGAGATCACCCTTGCGGAGAATTCCCGCAGATGGCTGTCCGCATCAAATAGTTTTTCGGTCATTTCCCCTCCCAAAGAAGAAGCTGCGCCGGGTCGGCCCGGCGCAGCGTGTATTCGAGGCCTTCCGCCCCATTATGTGTTCTTTTCGCGGTCCTTGTCAAGAGAAAGTCGGCATTGCGCGGCTGCTTCCTCGATCTCGCCCCTGTTTCGCTCCCATCTTTCCAAAGCAGGCGGGCAAAGCCTGTCTTTCCAGCCGTCGATCTCGCGCAATTCGATAAAACAGGCGTCCACCACCTCTTCCGGCTGAAGCGTGAGCTTGGGTTCACATTCCGGACAGAGATAAAGGTAATTGTCAAAGAAGAAACGATCCGCCTTTTCCGAGCTGATCAGCCGGAAGCGCTCCGGCTCGGCCTCCAGGCCGGTCTCCTCCCGCAGCTCCCGCAGCGCGCCGTGCAGGCTGTCCTCACCGGCCAGCACGCTGCCGCCGGTGTTCTCCCATTGGAGGCCCCAGGGCTTGTCGGGATGCCGGCAGGTCAGCAGCAGCCGCCCGTCCGCCGTAATCGTCCAGATGCCGACGACGATGTGCCAATAGCCCTCCGGCACGCTCTGCCCGCGGAGCATGGTCTTGCCCGTGGGACGCTTGTCGCCGTCATAGAGCTCCCAGAGTTCAGGCATTCTCTACCTCAAAGAACTTGATGAGAACGCCCTTTGTGTCGGGATGGCCTTCGCCGCGGAACTTGTTGGTATGCAGATAGGGAGCCAGGGTCTTGCTGTCGGTGATGAAGGTGGGCACCGTCTTGAAGGGCATGCTCTGGGTCTCGAACCAGCCGTTGTTCTCGATGAAGATGTGGCACTTTTCGCCGGCGCTGTCCTCGCCCTCCAGCAGATAGCGGGCGGACATATGCCGGACGCCAGCCAGGTTCACCCGCTGGCAGTCAACGCCCCCGGGGCGTACTACACCGTTGAAGATCTCACCTTCCGCCGTGCCGCCGAAGGGGATCATGACCACCTCCCCCGCAGGTCCCTTCAGGAAAGAGCAGTCCTTCATGTCCATCGTCACGTGGATTTGCAGAATCAGTTTGTCAGCCATGGATATCTACCTCCTGATCGAGCCTGACGGCTCGGAATTTACTGCCGAGGATCAGCGCTTCCACATTGCCGGAGCTGATTTCCTGCAGACGCTTGTTCAGGCTTTCGCTTTTGCCCTTTTCCAGCAGCGCTTCCAGGGATACGTCGGTGCCGAAATCCGTGGCTGTTATCACGGCCCCGGCCAGTTCCAGCTCCCGCCTTATCTTTTCATACATACCATAGGGGCAGGCAATGAGCAGTTCCTCCCACTCCCGCACCCGGGCGATGCCCGCTTCGGCCAGGGCCAGCTTGGCCGTCTGGGAATAGGCCCGGACCAATCCGCCTGTGCCCAGAAGGATGCCGCCGAAATAGCGGGTGACGACACAGAGCACATTCTGTATGTCCTTGGCGCGAAACACGGTCAGCGTGGGCATACCGGAGGTCCCCTGGGGTTCGCCATCGTCGGAATAGCGCATGGTGCCGCCTTCCCGGAGGATATAGGCATAGACGTTGTGGGTGGCGTCCCAATGTCTGGCGCGGATCTCTTTCAGATGCTCCAGGGCTTCCGCTTCGGTATCCACAGGCCAGACCCTTCCGATGAAGCGGGAGCGCTTTTCGACGAATTCCGCCTCCCCGTATCCTGCTGGGGTCAGATAGTCCTCATTCATCGTTCACCGCAAATTCCCGCAGGCGGCCATAGACCGCGGGGGTACAGACGGTGCGGACGCGGATGCCCGCCTCGGTGTACTCCGTTTCTTTGATGCGGCAGCTGTCGTGGAGCCGGTCCAGCTCGCCGCCCCGGTCATAGGGCAGCAGGAAGGTCACGGTCTTTTCCCCTGACGTCAGCAGCTGGAACATCCGTTTTTTCAGTTCTTCCAGGCCTTCCCCGGTCACGGCGGAAATACAGACCGCCTCTCCGCTGCGGGGCAGCTCTGCGCCTTCGCAGCGGTCGCATTTATTATAAACCTCGATCCTGGGGGTCGTCTCCACCCCCAGCTCCCGGATCAGCGAATCCGTTACCCGCAGCTGTTCCATCCAGTCGGGATTGGACACGTCGATCACATGGAGGATGAGGTCCGCGTAATTCAGTTCTTCCAGGGTCGCTTTGAAGGCGGCCACCAATTGCGTGGGCAGCTTGCGGATGAAGCCCACGGTATCGCTCAGAAGCACCTCCAGGGTGTCGTCCAGCTGAAGGCGGCGGGTGGTGGTATCCAGGGTATCGAACAGGCGGTCACCCGTCTGGATGCCCGCGCCGGTCAGCGCGTTCAGCAGGGTGCTTTTCCCCGCGTTGGTGTAGCCCACCAGGGCCACGGAGGGCACTTCGTTCTTCTGCCTGCGGCGGCGCTGGGTGCCCCGGACGCGGCGGACTTCCTCCAATTCCTCCTGCAGCTTCTGGATCTTGCGGCGGATATGGCGGCGGTCCGTTTCCAGCTGGGTCTCGCCGGGGCCGCGCGTACCGATGGGGCTCTTGCCGCCGGAAGCGGTCTGCCGCACCAGATGGGTCCACATACCGGTCAGCCGGGGAAGCAGATACTGGTACTGGGCCAGTTCCACCTGCAGGCGGCCTTCCCTGGTCTGGGCCCGCCCCGCGAAAATATCCAGGATCAAGCCGCTGCGGTCCAGCACCTTCACGCCCAGCGCTTCCGTCAGATTGCGCATCTGCGAGGGAGAAAGCTCATTGTCGAACACCGCCAGATCGCAGTCGTTGGCCGCGATCAGTTCCTTGATCTCCTTGGCTTTGCCGCTGCCGATAAAGCTGCCCGGGTCCGGCGTATCCCGGTTCTGCAAGGACCAGCCCACAGCTTCGCCCCCCGCCGTCTCCAGCAGGGCCGCCAGTTCTTCCATGGTCACATCCGTGCTGCGCTCTTCCGGCGGCATACTGTCCGCCGCAAGGCCCACCAGCACGGCCCGTTCTTTCTTTTCCTTTTGTACTTCCTGCATCAAAACCTCCGAACATAACCGGAATACGATAAAAAAAGCCCCGCGCAAGGGCGCGGGGCTTTCGGAATACCTAAGTCAGGAGAGGCCAAACTTCTTGTTGAACTTATCAACACGGCCGCTGGTATCGACCAGCTTCTGCTTACCGGTGAAAAAGGGGTGGCACTTCGAGCAGATTTCGACCTTGATATCCTTTTTGGTGGAGCCGGTGGCGATCACCTCTCCGCACGCGCACTTGATGGTAGTCTGATAATACTGAGGATGGATACCTTCCTTCACTTCAGTTCACCTCTTTCTCTTCTTTTTGCAACGCACGATATATTAACACACTTCTCAACAGATTGCAAGACCTTTTTTCTTGTAATTCTCACTTTTCCCGGCGCCGGTTCCCGTGTATTTACATTCCCCGCTTAATCTGATAGAATCATTCAACTAACTGATCAGAAGGTAATGGTCTATGAGTTATCCCAGTCTCCTATTTTCCGAAAAAGCCGCCGGCAGGCGGATCGCCGCTCACGTCTTCGAGGATGTGAAGCTGACCGCCTTTTTCTCGGAGGAATCCATCGGAGCCATGCGCGCCCTCTGCTGCCCGGAGGATATTCCGGTCCGGCAGGACCTGCTGCGCTATCTGGACGGCGACGGCGCCGTGCGTCAGACGCTGCAGAAGCTGTCCGACATCACGGTGGAGCTGATGCGTCTCCATGCCGCCCTCCAGGACGTGAAATGCGAAAACGAGCGCAACTATGTCTTTGTGGGGCTGATGGCGGCAGTTTCCGATTTTGAACTGCTGGCCGCTTCCCTGCCCGAGGGGGGCGGTCCCCTTTTGCAGCGTTTCGGCAGCCGCTTCCGCAGCGACTGCGCCGATGCAGCCCATTCCGCCCGCAGCCGGAAAGCACAGGAGCTGCGTGAGGCGGCAGATCTGGCCCGGAAGGAGACCTTCCGTATGTCCGGCGACAATCTTTGGATGCGTTCGGACTTCCGGGAGAGCTATGTGGAGCGCCTCCAGCGCTGCGCCGACGAGCTCGGGCTTCCCCCCTACCGGGGAAAGCGGGACGTGTCCCTGCGGCTGGACGCCCGCATGGTCAATGCTCTGGCCCGGCTGCACCCGGAGGCATTTCTGTCCTTCCGTGATTTCTATACGCAAAACGCAGGCAGCTTCGATGATTCCATCCTCAGCTATCGTTTTGAGCTGGACTTTTATCTGGAAGCCCTGAAGCTGATGGACCGCATCCGCGCTGCGGGCCTCCCCCTTTGCTGGCCGCAGATCGCCGGGGAAAAGAAGATCGAGATACGGGAGCTTTACGATATCTCCCTTCTGTTGAAGGAAGGTGTCACCATCGTCCCCAATGACGCGGTGTTCACCGGGGAAGAGCCCTTCTTCTTCCTCACCGGCGCCAATGGCGGCGGCAAGACCACCTATCTGCGCGCTTTGGCAAACGCTGTGGTCCTCTTTCTTTCCGGCTGCCCCATCTGCGCCGGAAAGGCCGAGATCTCGCCCCTGGACAACGTGTTCACCCACTTCCCCCAGGACGAGCGTTTTGAGGCGGACGGGCGGTATGCCGACGAGCAGCGCCGCGTGGGCGAGATTCTGGAAGCCCACGGCGGCAACAGCCTGATCCTCCTCAACGAGACCTATTCCACCACGAACGAGGAGCTGGCCGTCCGCAGCACGCTGGAGCTGGCGGAAAAGCTGAAGGCCAGCGGCAGCTTCACCCTCTATATCACCCACCAGCATGGACTGGAGGCGGCCCAGGTCCCCTTCCTCAGCGTCATCGTGGATCAGGACGACCAGAACCGGCGCACTTACCGGATCGCGCGGCGGCTGGAAGCAGAGGGTTCTTATGCCGCCGATATTCTTCGCCGCTACGGTCTGGATGAAGAATCTCTGAGCCGGCGCTTCGGCGAGAACGGGGGTGCGGAAGCATGAAATTCAGCCTGCTTTACAAGAATTACGAGGAGACCAGGGAATTCGCCGTCGATCCCATGAAGGAAGCGATGGAGGAAACCATCTACGACCTGTCTGTGGACAAGGCGGTGATGGAACTGTGCGCTTCCGGCGAGACCGGGAATTATACCCTGGAAGTGATGAAGAAGCCCCTGAAAACTGCCCAAGAGATCGAATACCGGCAAGCGGTGCTGACGGACTTCGTGGGGAATCCCCATCTGCTGGAAGAGCTTCAGGATATTTTCAAGAATTACGACACTTTGCAGAGCGATTGGCGGGAGATGCAGGCGGGCATCTATACCTACGGCGTCCCCCAGACCTCCGGCGGCATCCTGGACGCCACCTATGAGGCCTTAAAGCTGACGGCATCCTTTGCCCGGAAAACCGTCAGCTACTTCCGCACCGTCTACGAGACCGTGGGGCGATACGAAGTGCAGTCGGAGGGCTTGACGGGGATACGGGAATACTGCCGGGAAATGATGGAGAACCGCTCCCTGGACGAAATTTCGGAGATCGCCTCCCTTTTCCAGCGGGACACGGTGGACGCTTACCGCTTCAAGGTGCGCACGGAAACGGACGACACGCTGCGCATCGGCGCTGCCAGCCTTACGGAAGTGCTGGAGGTGGAGGACAACAGCCTTGGGGAGAGGATGAAGCGCCTGGCCGCCCGCCTCACCAAGTCCGCGCCGCCCGCCGACGACACCCCGGAAGTGGATATGGGCGAATTTCATCTGGAGACCGCCCGCAGCATCCTCAATGAGGGGTTGTATGAGCTATATACCATCCTGGGCAGCATCGCGGGCAGTATTTATGAATTCTTCCGCGGTCTCAGCGGGGAGCTGGGCTTCTACGATACCGGCCTGCGTTTTGTGCGCCGTCTGACGCAGGAGGGCGCGCCCATGTGCATGCCGAAGCTGCTGCCCATGGAGGCGGACGCTTTCCGCGCAAAGGGGCTGTATGATCTGCATCTGCTGCTGGAGGGCATGCCCATCGGGGCCATCGTGCGCAACGACGTGACGATAGATAACTGCGACGGGACCCTGATCCGCGGCGCAAACTCCACCGGCAAAACCTGCACCATCCGTTCCATCGGCGCGGCGATCCTCTTTGCCCAGGCAGGGCTGCCGGTCTGCGCGGAGAGTGCGGAGATCAGCCTGCGGGATATGCTCTTCTGCCAGTTCTCTTCGGCGGAAAAGGACTTTGACGCTTCGGACGCCGCGGGAAGGTTCGAGGGCGAAGTCAAGGAAGTGGCCGCCATTATGGAGAAGATCACGCCCTGGTCTCTTGTTCTGTTCAACGAGACCTTCCAGACCACCTCCTATGCGGAAGGCGCCAAAGGCATGCAGCACATCCTGGAAGCCCTGACAAATGCGGGCTGCCGCTATATCTTCGTCACCCACATGCCCGTATTTGACCGCATGACCTCGCCCCGGGTGCTGAAGCTGGATTTCGGCAAGGATTACCGCATCACGAGGCTTTGACATGCTGAACCGGGAATACCGCGCGGAACTCATTCGGAAATATGCCAGGAGTCCCGAGGACGACGAACTGCTGGCCCGCCTGCTGGACAAGGTGGATATTCACGAGCGAAGCGGCCTGATGCAGCACAGCCGCTTTCTGAGCGAGCGGGACAGGTTATGCTGCGAGCCGGTGCTTCGCGCGCTGGGAAAAGAGGCTGTTTTCTGGGGCGGTTATCCGGAAGCGGAGCGGACGGTGCTCATCCTCCCCGCCGAATGGCAGGAGCCGGAAAGCGTCAAGCGCGGCGAGGCTTGCCCGGTGGCGGTGCTGCGGGCTTCCTTCCGGAAGGAAGAAAACCTGAGCCATAGGGATTTTCTCGGCGCGCTTATGGGTCTGGGGATCGAGCGGGACCTGGTGGGCGACATCATTCCCGGAAGCGGCAGCTGTGATCTGGTGCTTCTGCGGGAGATCGTCCCTTATGTGCTGCAAAACCTTCTCTCCGCCGGGCGCGCTCCCCTTTCTTTGACGGAAATACCGGAAGCGCAGGCCAAAGAAGCGGAATTTCGTCTCCTCCATGACACGGTGGCCAGCCTTCGTCTGGACGCCATCGTGGGCTGCGGTTTTTCTCTGGCCAGGGAAAAGGCTTCCGCCGCCATCCGGGCCGGAAAGGTTGCCGTCAACGGCATGGAGTGCATGAAGCCGGACAAGCCCGTGGAAGCGGGAGATCGCATCTCCCTGCGGGGGTTGGGCAAGATGGAGCTGAGCGAGATCGGCGGACTCAGCCGCAAAGGGCGGACGCAGATCGTGATCAAACGATTCGTGTAAGGAGCGGCAGAGTGAAAAAGATCGGAACGAAGCGGCTGGAGACCGGCCGCCTGATACTCAGGCGATTCACCGTGCTTGATGCGGAGGACATGTACCGCAATTGGGCTTCGGACCCGGAAGTGACCCGCTATCTTACCTGGCCCTGCCACGCTTCTGCCGAGGCTACCGCCGCCCTGCTGGAAACCTGGGTTGAAAAGTATCAGGACGGAGGCTATTTCCAATGGGCCATCGAATTCAAAGAAGCCGGAACCGTCGTTGGCAGCATTGCCGCCGTCAAGCTGGATGAATCGGTGAACTCGGCGGAGATCGGCTATTGCCTGGGCCGCGCCTATTGGGGCCGTGGGATCATGCCGGAAGCACTGCGCGCAGTCATGGATCACCTGTTCGGCGAGGCGGAGGTGAACCGGATCGCCGCTTATCACGACGTCAACAATCCCAGGTCCGGCAGGGTCATGCAGAAAGCGGGCATGCAATACGAAGGCACGCACCGGCAGGCCGGGAAGAATAACCGAGGGATCTGTGATCTGGTCTGCTATGCCGCTCTGCGCAGCGACTTCAGGACGGCATAAGGATCTCTGCTCAGCGCAAAACCCGGCGGAGCGTTCCGCCGGGTTTTCTTATGGATTTCTTGCCATGTAGAGAGCAACGGTATCATAGATGTTGATGCAGCCACCTGCCGCATCGATAGCGCCGCGCATTTCTTCTTCAAAGCGCTGTTTCAGTTCCGGCTCCAAAACATAATGATCGGAATAAGTCTTAATCAAGCCGATATACTCCTCTGTCGGGAGGGTCCGCACGCGGCGATAGAGCCTCGCTTCCGCGTCCCGGAAGCCATGAGCCCGGAGGGCATCCAGCGTCGGCGCGCAGTCAGCCTCCGAGAATTCCGCGATCTTTTTGTCCGTCGGTCTCAGCTTGTCATATACCCGCCGGTTAGCGGCGTTGGTTGGGTCGTTCATCCGATTCGGGAAGGGATGAATACGGAAGATCGCCAGAGTGCCGCCGGGTCTCAGGCATCTTCTGATCTTTTCATAGGCCGCCTCCTGGGGAAGCCAGTGGAAGGCCGTCGCAGAATAAACCAGATCCACAGAGGCGTCCTCCAGGGGAAACTCCATAAAGTCCACGCAATGGATCGTGAAATTCCCATAATCCCGGAATTTCGCCGCGGCGAAGGCGCTCAGCTTGTCCCCCAGCTCTACCCCGCACACCTGGCAGCCCGCTTCCACAAACGGCGTCGTTGCCTTCCCGGTCCCTACGCCGATCTCTACAAGGGAGCTGTCCCTGCCGACGCCGGAATAGGCAAAGATATCCCGGAACAGCTCCGGAGGATAGGTCGGTCTGAACCGGTCATAGTTTACTGCGTCTTCGTTGAATGTTTCCCTCAGCT
>JAEEGH010009840.1_pt1 | contig 22118 bp, 22 predicted proteins | sample 9134181 | NCBI WGS metagenome assembly JAEEGH01 (sample SAMN16246544, study PRJNA631951) | gut metagenome | biome: gut microbiome; feature: rumen; material: DP-attached | host: Bos | place: Iran: Karaj | collected 2018-10
GAAGGTGCTGACGGAGAAGTATCTGGAGCAGTTCCCGGAGTATGAAAAAACATTTAAGGTGTTCTGGGTCCGTCCCGACGACGGTGCCCGTTTCGTATAACACGCTATGCGTGGAAATTTCTCAAATTTGATTCAAAATTAAAAAGAATCATATGGATGCGATAACTGAACACAACAAGAAATATGAGTTCTTTAAGGAAATAACTGGTGAAGCGATGCTGGTCCACCGCAAGTATAAGACCAAACTTATCGGATGGATTTGGTGATTGATGATGACATCATTGTTGAGTTGAAGGCTGTATCACATGTGGAAACTGGACATAGAAAGCAGTTATGGAATTATCTAAATCTTACTCATAAACCATATGGTATGATCATCAATTTTGGAGCAGTAAGTCTATATTCAGAGTGGTATAAACGCTATGAAGATGGTGAGATAGAGAAGATTAAGTTATTCTGAATAATTTGATATAATTTGTAAAATTTCCCTGCTTATGCAGGTTTTAAAAAAGAAAAATGAAAAATATAGTAATAGCAGCAGGATATGCAACGAGGCTGGGGGAGTTGACGAAGAACTTCCCAAAGCCATTGTTGAAGATAGGTGAGAATACTATCCTCGGGAGGATGTTGGATGATATTGATAAGATTGATGCCATCGATGAGCATATCATCATCACGAACCATAAGTTCGCCAGGATTTTCGAAGAGTGGGTAGAGGTTAATTCTGTTAACCCACTTCGTGGGGAAATTTCTCAAAATTTGAATAATTTCCAGACGAAGTCTGCTTTAAAAGAAAATCTTCATGTGAAGAAACCGATTACCATTGTGGATGATGGCACAGAGACAAACGAGACTCGTCTTGGAGCTGTGTGCGACTTGCTGTTTGCCATGGATAAGCTCCACATCGATGATGATTTGTTGGTGGTTGCAGCGGACAACCTGCTGTTCTTCTCATTCCAGGAGTTTGTGGACTTCGCCAAGGAGAAACAGACGAGTTGCATCATGTGTCATGAGCAGCCTTCAATAGAGAAACTGCAGCGTACAGGCGTGGTGGAACTGGATGAGAACAATCGTGTGCTGGGTATGGAAGAGAAGCCTCAGGTGCCAAAGAGCCATTGGGCCGTGCCTCCGTTCTATATCTATTTGAAGAAAGACCTCGATTTGGTCAGGCATTCGGTAGAGAATGGCTGTGGTAAGGATGCACCAGGCAACTTGGCACACTATATGGTGGAGCATACCACGATGCATGCTTGGCCAATGAGTGCAGGGAGATTTGATATTGGTAGCCTCGATACTTACTACGAGGCTCAGCGGCTTTATGGATACGAAGGTCAACAGTCTAAAGACTAAGGTCAAAAAATAAAATGGAATAATAACTTATTATTGATTAGAAAAGATGAAAATTGCAGTTGCAGGTACCGGATATGTCGGTATGAGTATCGCCACACTGTTGGCACAGCATAACGAGGTGGTGGCAGTAGATGTGATACCTGAGAAGGTGGAGAAGATCAATAACAAGATTTCGCCTATTCAGGATGATTACATAGAGAAGTATTTAGCAGAGAAAGAATTGAACTTGAAGGCTACCTTGGATGGTGCTTCAGCATACAAGGATGCGGACTTCGTGGTGATAGCAGCGCCTACGAACTATGATCCGCAGAAGAACTTCTTTGATACGCACCATATTGAGGATGTGATTGATTTGGTGTTGAGTGTGAATGCAGATGCAGTGATGGTGATCAAGAGTACCATTCCTGTGGGCTATTGCCGCAGCCTATACGTGAAATATGCACTGAAGTTCCTGACTGACCCAGAGCTGAAGGGTAAGAAATTCAATCTGCTGTTCTCCCCCGAATTCCTGCGCGAGAGTAAGGCTCTGTATGATAACCTGTATCCAAGTCGCATCATCGTGGGATACCCCAAAATTCTGCCAGCAGACCGCAACAAGAAGTGGGATGAGGAGAATGCTGCTATCACTGCCATTGGCAATCCTGAGGCTGAAGAGAAGGCAAAAACCTTTGCCTCTCTCCTTCTTGAAGGCGCCATTGGTGAGTCAAAAGAGCAGAAAGCAGAACTTTCAACTTTCAACTCTCAACTTTCAACTGACAAGGGTATCCCTTGTCTCTTGATGGGTATGACCGAGGCAGAGGCGGTAAAGCTCTTTGCAAACACCTATCTGGCTCTGCGCGTAAGCTACTTCAATGAATTGGATACCTATGCGGAGGTGAAGGGTCTGGATTCGCAGGCTATCATCTCAGGTGTTGGTCTGGATCCAAGAATCGGAACACATTACAATAACCCAAGCTTTGGTTATGGCGGCTACTGTCTGCCTAAGGATACCAAGCAGCTGTTGGCTAACTATGCCGATGTACCTCAGAACATGATGTCGGCCATCGTAGAAAGCAACCGTACTCGTAAGGACTTTATAGCCGACGAGGTGCTCCGTAAGGCTGGGTATTACGAGGGTAGTAGCCAGTGGGATGCAAACCGTGAGCAGAAGTGCGTTATCGGTGTTTATCGACTGACTATGAAGAGCAATAGCGATAACTTCCGCCAGAGTGCTATCCAGGGCATTATGAAGCGCATTAAGGCTAAAGGTGCAGAGGTCGTGATTTATGAGCCGACAATACCGGATGGAGAGTCGTTCTTTGGAAGTCTGGTGGTGAATGACTTGGAGAGATTCAAGGCATTGTCGAAGGCGATTATAGCCAACCGCTATGACTGCTGTCTGGACGATGTGAAAGAGAAAGTGTATACACGAGATATTTTTAAACGGGATTGAGGACAAAGGTCAAAGGGAATCGGACAAAGGCGACCTTAGACTTTTGACTTTAGACAAATTATATTATGCAAAAGATAGATTTGAATAATAAGACCTTATTGATCACTGGAGGTGCGGGATTTATTGGCTCGAACCTGATTAAGCGTTTGTTCGCTGATACAAAGGGAACGACTATTGTCAACATAGACAATATGAATTCCTATTATGACGTGTCGCTGAAGGAGTACAGGCTAACGCAATTAAGAATTAAGAGTGAAGAATTAAGAGTTGACTATCACTTCGTGAAAGGGGATATTGCTGACCGTGACACCATCGATGATATTTTCAGCAAGTATAAACCTGCAGTGGTGATAAATCTGGCGGCTCAGGCTGGGGTGAGGTATTCGATTGAGAATCCTGATGCTTACATCATGAGCAACATGATGGGATTCTACAATATATTGGAAGCTTGTCGCCACAATCCAGTGGAGCATTTGGTATATGCCTCGTCAAGTTCTGTGTATGGTGGCAATAAGAAGGTGCCGTTCTCGACGGATGATAGAGTGGACAATCCTGTAAGTCTGTATGCGGCTACGAAGAAATCGAATGAGCTGTTTGCACACTGCTATTCGAAACTCTACAATATTCCGACTACGGGCCTGCGATTCTTTACGGTGTATGGTCCTGCTGGTCGTCCCGATATGGCTTACTTCGGTTTTACCAACAAACTATTGAAAGGCCAGACGATTCAGATATTTAATTACGGTAATTGTAGGCGTGACTTTACGTATGTAGATGACATCGTAGAAGGAATCGTGCGTGTGATGCAGGGTGCACCTGAACGCAAGAACGGTGAAGATGGCCTGCCTGTACCTCCGTATGCTGTGTACAATATCGGTGGTGGTCAGCCAGAGAATTTGCTGGACTTTGTGAATATTCTTCAGGAGGAATTGCTGCGTGCGGGGGTCCTGCCAGAGAACTACGATTTCGAGGCTCACAAAGAACTTGTTCCTATGCAGCCCGGAGATGTGCCTACAACGTATGCGGATGCAGCAGCCTTGGAGCGAGACTTCGGGTTTACTCCAAAGATTACGCTGAGAGAAGGATTGAGGAAGTTCGCGGAGTGGTATAAAAGCTATTATAACCCTGCATAAAATCCACCCATTGGAATTCTAATCGTTGATTAAGATTCACGATAATAATACAAAACTGTCGCGAGACAGTATAAACAGACCCCGCATTCTTCTAAAACCTACAATTGTAAACGGATTTACATATCCTGCGGGGTCTTTTTTACTTAATGAGCTAAAAAGATGAGAGTAATAGACGAAGAGTTATTGAACGAAGTATCGGAACGAGCCAAGGCATCGCCAAGGCTGAGGATGAATTATGACCTGAGGACGCAGGCGTTTGACAGTGACACTGCTTGGAAAGATACGTCGCAGCGGATGTTGAATGTGATGATGAAAGACACGGTCATCCCTATTCATCGGCATACGGAGACATCGGAAACGGTGATTGTGCTGAGAGGGAGTGGGGATGAAGTGACGTATGATGATGACGGACATGAGCTGGAGCGTGTGACGCTTGCTGCAGATTCCGAGTGCAGGGCGGCACAGGTGCCAAGGAATTTGTATCATACGTTTATCCCCCATGAGGACGGTACTGCGATATTTGAGGCGAAGGACAGAGCGTATGACCCGGAGGGGACGGAAGAATTTTTGAGAAAGGAGTAAGGATAACAGCTGCGGTTTTGGATGAGCCGTGGCTGTTTGTGATTAAAAAAGGGATAAGGAAGTAACCATACAAGTAATGAATAATATTGAATCGATGAAAATGTCAACGAATCCTCGGTTGCTCAAGGATGTGCTGACATTATACAAATCAACTTTCTTTGCTTTGAAGGAGTTGATTGACAACTCTCTTCAAGCAAAAGCGAAAAGAGTGGAAATAGATTTGACTCCTTCATCGTGCGGAGAGAATGATATTCATTACCATCGCATAGAATCTATTGAGATAAAAGACGATGGGGAAGGAGTGCCATTTTCTCGGTTCAAAAATAGCATCATGCAGATTGCTACAGAAGATAAAATTGAGGGGCAAGGAGTTGGTAGATTTGGTGCTTTGCAGTTGGGGCGTGAAATGCGAATTGAAACGGTGGCGTTTGATAAGGCTATAAGCAAATATACGCGAACAGCCGTTACAATGACGGCAGAGAACATACAGTCTTCAAAAGACCTTGATAAGGTGGAATTCCCTGTCGAGAAGGAGGTCTTGGAAGAAAACAGCAATTCAAGTTATACTGTAAAGATAACGGATTTATACCAAAACACTGGTGATAAAATCAAAAAGAAAAATAAACTTGGTGATGAGTTTGGCAGTGTTGAAAGCTTTAAACAAGCCCTCTTTGAGAATTATACCTTTGATATATTTGAGAGGAAGAGCGTTTTTGTTGTTAATGGACAAGAATTAGATAGAGAACAGTTCTTATTAGATACACCTAAAAGAGTTGTAAAAGACATAGAATGTTCCGACGGAAAGATTCACCAACTTAATATGTACTTTTACAAGGTGAACTTGAAAAGTGCGGATATTAATATCTTCTTTCAGGTGAATAATGGAGGAGTGATGCAGTCGATAGGACGGTATGCTTATATTAGTCCGTGGCATACGTCAGATGCTGGTGCATGGTATATCCTGATTAATTCTGACCTGATAACAACAGAAATGATGGCAGATTTTGCATTAGCTGATTTCGGCGGTGATAGCAAAGTCATACAACAAGCCATCAAAGATGCCATAGATGACTTCTTCAAAGAAGGAAATAGGAAGTTTGTCAGTTTTGTGGATAGGCTAAAAGCGGATAAAAACTACCCCTATAATCGTATAACACAGCACTCATCTTTGGAAGAGTCTCTTTTTAATCATACAGCATACATTCTTGAATTAGACCAAAAACTTATTGAGAATAATAGTCCAGCAAGAGGAATTATTTATCAGATGGTAAGAAAACTGATTGAGGATGGTAATGTTGAGTTCTTATACAACGAGATCCTTAAGCTTAGCGATGAGAGTCGTGAGAAGTTTAAGGATTTGTTGAGGATTACTGATATGGATGATGTGGTGGAATTTTCGTCGTCTGTAGCGACAAGAACCTCTTTTCTGAACTTCCTTCACGATTTGTGTTATGGAGATATTTCCAATTGGCTGAAAGAGCGGAGCCAACTGCATAAGATTGTAGAAAAGCAGTTGTGGATTTTTGGAGAAGAATACACAGACTCTACAAGGCTATGGTCGGACAAGAAGCTAGAAAACAATTTGGAAGAACTACATAAGAAATACCTACAATACGAACCTTCAGAAGAAGATTTGAATTTAATAGACAGGTACAAAGATACTATCAAGGACATAACAGATCTTTTCTTCTATAATAAGAAGAAAACAGGGCATAATAGAGAAGAAGTGTTTATTGTAGAGTTAAAAGCGCCTTCCTGTGCTATTTCTGAAAAAGAGATTCAGCAAATTGAAAGATACAGAAATGATATCGTAGCCTCATCAGCTTATCCAAAGGACAGGGTAAGTTATAAGATATTGTTAATTTCATCTGAGATAACAGATACGACAAGGATTAAGTTAGAGGGTGTTACAACTTGGCTTGACAAAGATACCCGCTTTCTGTACTCTTCATATAATCAACATGGTTATGATATTAAGCTATATATCATGGAATGGGGAGAATTGATCGAGATGAATAAGATGAAATTGGCCTACTTGTCAGAATCTCTAAATGTTAAGCCCGAGGATGTTGGGGAGAAATTTGAAAGGGAGTATCCGCAATTATTGGACGAGAAATCGAGGAACAGGCTAAATCAAAGAGCTCTTAAATAAGTGATAAATCCTTTGTGAAACACAAAAGGATTGAAAGAAGAGGGGTTTTTTCGTATTACAATGGGCATGAAAACGTATTCAAAGTCAAATTACGATAAAGTGTTCAACCTGTATTATAAGTACGGGGATATTGTAATAAGGCCTTTGACAAACGATGAAAAGGCTCTGAAGGAACTTGTGACCATATGCGATACTGAGGAAAAATACTCGCTCATAGATGAACTGCTGTCACGATTCTATTATATGGACGATGACGATTACCAAAATAGAATAGGTCAGATAGCGGATCACATCATGAGGATGAAATATGAACCACGCAAGACCGTCATCATGGCGATGGCTCATGACCATGAGTCAGACGGTTCACAAGATGTATTGAATGCTCTACAGGCAGCGCTGGAGATTAAAGGATATAGTGGTTTTGCAACAAACTCAAGAATGGATCAAAAGGTTGAGAAGAACCACTATAACAAAGGCATCAGGAATTATGTTATTGTTGATGACTTTTTAGGAACTGGGAGAACAGCTCATAAGAGATATCTTGCTTTTTTGAAAGATCTCAATAAAAAGGATATACACGTGTCGTTTTGTATTGTGAGCGGTATGAGGTTTGGGGTGGATTATTGCCATCACCATAGGATGCCGCTGTACTGCCCGCTGCAATTAGACAAGGGCTTAAGCGGAGTATATAAAGGGTTCGAGCTGTCGGTCAAGGAATACATTATGAAGACTCTGGAGATGAACCTTGCCAAACAAATTGGTGAATTGGAACTGGCCTCATACTCTATGGGATGGGGCAAAGCAGAGTCATTGTTCTATAGAGAAGGACGGAATGTGCCCAACAACGTATATCCCATATTCTGGTGGAAACGGTATCGGGACGGCAGTGAAAGGAAAACCATTTTTACACGGAGACAGCATGGATACTAAAGTAGTGACCATACAGTTGTTGAAGGATTTGTATGCCAGTGAGACGGGGTTATTACCCTATACGCTTTACAAACGCTATGGGGTGACACCTGTAGAGCTGGTGCAGATTGTGAAAAGGCTGCAGACGAGCGCAGTTGTTCAACTGACAGGCGGACATCGGATGTCGTTAACAAAGGCAGGCAGAGAAAATATCGATAGCTTGATTGCAAGTTTGACTCCAAAGAAAAAGGAGAAAACAGAATCAGCTTACTTTGTACGTATCAAAAGTAATAAGATTGGCAGAAGGATACCCTTTATGCCGTCAAAACGTTTTTTTGAGCTATTAGAAAAGGAAGGAGTGAGGAATGTTTAGTAATTAGGAGTGTAGTCGCTCCGCTATGGTTAAGGCTATAGATTGCTGCCATCGTAACAAAGCAAGCATTGTTACGATAGTTCGAAAGCCATGCTTTCGAACATGTGAACTTTTGAAAAATGGCGTGCCGCCATTTTGTCAAAACTTCACAGGGCACTACGTACAGAAAGTAATCATTCCAAACTCCTTCCAATTTTTTTAGATATGAAGAAGAGTACAGAGAACCTCATTAAAGAATGGGACAAGTTCTACACCGAGAAGAATGTTTCAGAAGACCTTAAGAAAAGCCTTCTGGATTATGCTGCGGTATTGCTTGACAATGGAGTTCCTGTAATTTATGACTTGGACCATCTCTGTGCGTTGCTTGGCCTGAAGAAATGCTATGTGACCTCTGTAATTTTCTGCTCAAAAGTACATTATCGGGAATTCAAGATAAAGAAACGTAGTGGCGGATACAGGGAGATAAGGGCACCATATCATTCTTTGCTGTATATGCAGAGATGGATATACGAGGAAATTCTGCTGAAATGTAAGGTTAACGCAACTGCGCACGGGTTCGTAAAAAAACGTTCTATCCTTACAAATGCCAACATTCACATAGGTCAACCCTATTTGCTGAAGATGGATTTGAAGGACTTCTTCCCATCGATTCCAATCAACTGGGTGGTGCAGGTGTTTAAGGATATTGGCTACACGAACGATGTGGCATTTTATCTAGCCTCTATCTGTTGCCTGGAAGAAGCTTTGCCCCAAGGAGCACCTACAAGCCCGATGTTAAGTAATATCGTGGCCTCATTTATGGATAAGCGCCTGTACAAATTGTGCCAGGAATACGAGTACAAGTACACAAGATACGCTGATGATATAGCTATTTCAGGGCAGTTTATCTCTCCTACGTTTATAGATATTGTAACAAACGTGATAGAAGATTGTGGCTTTGTGGTGAACAAGAAGAAAACCAGGCTGTATGGTGAGCAAGGAAACAAGATTATTACTGGTATCAGTCTGGCGAATAATGAGGTGAGAGTGCCGAGGGGCTACAGGCGAGAACTGGAACAGGAGATTTTCTATATCCTGAAATACGGGTATGATGCTCATGTGAAGAGAAACAAGATAAGGAAAAGCAACTATCTGCAGTCCATTATAGGAAAACTGAACTTCTGGTTGATGGTGGAACCGCAGAATGAAATGGCTAAGAAGGGGTATGAGTATCTGTATCCCATTTACAGAGAGAGAATAGTGGGAGGTAATGGATGATATGATGCATATTTGTTACTTATACGTATATGACTACTTTGTTCTGAAAAACATAGGTCTTACATTTGATGACCGTTATGTTTTCAGGACGGAAGGCGGCATATTGCATATCTCCAAGAATGAGAAGCTGTTGCCTAAGAACTTTTGGGGGATGGGCATTTATTCCCTGACAGCCATTGTTGGAAACAATGGAAGCGGTAAGACGACAGCCCTTCGCCTGATGAAGAAACTATTTGTTGACGGAGAACCAAGAGATGAAGGGGTAGATGTGGCTATTGTCTATGAGCATCGAAGACAACTGTATATTTACAACCCTCAACATCTTCAGATAGTTTGCGGAGATGGCATCCAGTATAGTGAAATTCATGAAAGGACAAGAATAGAGACTTTATACTACTCCGGACATTTCCAACCCTATACTGGAGCGGAAGGCGAGTTAGAACTGAGCGGCAGTTATGATGCCTCAGATTCTTGGCTGCTAATAAAGGACCTATTGGATTATTCCAATGTTGACACTTATCATCTGACAGAGCCCATCTATGATCATCTAAGTGCCTACTATGCCCAAAACAACTATCGCATATGCGAGACATTGTTGCTGGAAGGGCTGGACAAGTTGATAACAAATTTCCGGTTTCCCCAATATGTACTTTTGGCTCCTAACAAGGGCGGGTGGAATGCGATCAAGTTAGGAGAACTCGAGCGTTACAAGGATTTGAAGCTACCCAAGGAGAAATACTCGTCGACAAACCTACGCGACAGGGCATTAGAGCGTTTCATCTATTATGACATCGTTAATCTGATAGCAGAAGGTAAGGGCAGGCCAGAGTTTATGGTTGGCCTTTTGGCTACATGGCTCAATTCGCCTAAGAATGGGAATGTAGTTGCTGCATTCAGGGATTGGATTGGCAACAATAAGATTGCAGAAGAAGAGAAGAAACCATTAGAAGCTGTTGAGTATGTGATAGGCCAAGTAGATGACTTGTGTGACTTTGATGAAGATTCTGGTACTTTCTTTATTTATATTAAGAAGGACGCTGAAAAACTGCAGTCACTGGTTAAGGACGTATTAAGGGTACGCTACTTCTTAACAGCCAGGTTTTTTGATATTTTTTATGGGCATAGTGTTAGGGGTAATCAGCGTCTGAGTTCTGGTGAACTGGAGATGCTTAATCTACTTTCAAGGCTTTATTATGGCATTACGCTGTTGCCACAGAAAATTGACAATAAAGAATCCCCTCGTTTATTGCTACTTGACGAAGCGGAGATAGGCTTTCACCCAGACTGGCAACGACAGTATATCAAGATACTGACTGAGTTTATGGGCTATATGATGGTTAAGGCTGGAGTGGATTTCCAACTTGTAATAACATCTCATTCGCCCATTATCCTTAGTGACTTGCCTGTGAGTTGTGTGAATTTCTTACGCAAAGAAGGAGATGTGACCCAATTACTAACGGATGAGAAGCAAACCTTCAGTGAGAATGTCTTCAACTTGTATAGAAGGGCATTCTTTATGAAGGATGGCTTGATAGGAAAGTTTGCCTGGAAGAAACTCGAAGGGATTCAGAAAGCCATTGATGAGGGGCGGGTTACTGAAGAAACGAGACAGCAGATTGAACTGATAGGGGACGAGCGTATCAAGGGGTATTTCTTCAAACAGCTATCTCAAACAGATGTTGACGCAGAAATAAGGTATCACGAGGCGAGAATACGTGAACTTAAGATGAGGAAGGAGAGACGTGATGAATAAGATAGCGGGAACGAGGACTGGCGTGGATGGTGTTCTGCGTACGTTGGATTGCATCAGGGATTATCTCATTGGGGAAGTACAGAATGACATTGAGACAGCTTTGGAAAACAAGAAAGCTGGACTTAATGCCAATGACGTGGCAGTGGTGGATTATATCAAGTCTATATTACCCAGATTGCTGATATCGAATGTTACTGATTTGAAGCAATGGGCAGACTTGTTCGATCGTAACTATCCCAATAGGTTCAGAGTGAAGGTTGGGAAAAATTGGAATAAGACAGACTTGGGTAAAGCTGTTTTAGATGCGTTCAATTTTGAGCATTATAGAAAGAACGTTCTGGTAGAAGTTGCACGACAACTGAATGTGAAAACATGCCCCTATTGCAATATGCATTACACGTTGTATGCAAACGAACCCCAAAAGCGTTCGATGAAAAAGATGGCAAGGTTCCAGTTTGACCACTTCTTTGACAAGGCTCAGTATCCTATGCTCAGTATGTCGTTCTATAATCTGATTCCTTCTTGTGGCGTTTGTAATCAAGGAAAATCGACGGGGCAACTGGCATTGGAATATAACCCTTACTATAATGACATTCATAGGCAATTCCATTTTGAATTGACTGACCCATTGGGCCCCTATACGGCGTCAAGGATGAATGACGAGGTTGAGGTGAATTTAATACCAGAGACTGGAGTGAATAAGGATGACTTCAAAGATTACGTTGATATATTTCATCTGAAGGCTCTTTATGGAAGACACGGGGATGTGGTTCAGGAAGTGTTCGACAAGGCATACGAAGATCCATATTATTTAAATCCTGCTAATTTCAATTTTCTTGGTGACAGAACTCCAGACTATCTGAAACGTTTATGGTTGGGTAATTATACAGAGCCAGAAGAGATAGAGAAACGCCCTATGGCGAAGTTTATGCAGGATATGTGGAAACAGGCGAAAGGCAAGTAATGAGTAATATGATGATGGGATATCAAATAACAACTGCCACAGAGCCAAAAGTGACAGTTGTTGATAGGAACCATATCGTACGGCAATACGATTAGTTTATGAATCTCGAAACTTAGAAACTGTGTGGTTTGTTGTCAACGCGGCTCCAAGCGAAAGCTTTGACCTCGCTGACAATAATCCCATCATCACTATCTATGAATTGCTTAAGGTGGTCTCTAACTGACTCACAATCTGTGTTGTCATTCAGCTTTAACGACCAAAGAGACTCCAAGACTCTAATTCCATGCAAGCGGTTAAGCTCGTCGTATAGGGTCTGATAATCTCTATCGCCTCTCAAATCATAGTCTACGAAGAAAATTTTCATAGTTGACCAAAGATTAGATTGTTAGACATGCGAATTCTCCTTTCTGACAGAGCGGTACTCTGCTATCTTTTGGTTAACAGGAAAAGATTGAGTAGTATCCTGTCACATCCCTCATCGGGTACTGGCAAGTGAGTGCCTCTTGGCTCTAAAGGTTTGTTTGCAAATAGCGTGCCGAATATTGAAAACGTATTAACGAAATCAAAATTTTGTCAAAATGTCAGAGCGATAGAAACCTTTATCGATAAAAATAGACTATGACAATATATCTATACGGACAATACTCTGATTTCGAGAAGTTAATCATCGACATCAAGAGCAAACAGGATGGAGATGTTCATGTGAGTTATGTGAAGTTGGATGATAATTCGCTCGTAACTCCTCAGAATGCTGAGGTGTGGGCGAGGTATCTGCATCGCAAACTGGGTGACTTGATAACAAAGGAGGCCATGGAGTCAGATGAATTTCAGAAAATAGCGGAGTCATTACAGGAACAGAAACGCAGACATGACGAATGGGTAGCAAGAGAACCTGAGCGCAAACGAAGGGCGAATCATAAAAAGGAGCTTCGTCGGACTCCGTCTCTTGGATTTATCCCTGATGGACTTCATGCAGACTATGCTAAGGAGTATGGATTCTACATCGATAGTGCTATCAAGTGGACACCGGAAGATAATGAAGAATTCCTATACCAGATACGCTCGTTTGAGCGGATGGTCACTAAAGGCGTACAGCGCTGCATAGAGCAAGGGAGGCCTGATGCCGCATACGCACAAGCAGCAGAAGTCCTTCGAAGTCTGCCCAGATGGAAACAGCGCGAAGAAATGGCTGAGTTCTTTGACCACTATAAGCTTCGTTTGCGCAAACTTGTGAAGACTGTATGCATGGCTATGATGCATTCGGCTATTTCATGGAACAATCAGGAGAAACTAATCGAGACTAATGCTCTTATCGAAGGTTTTCAGAGTGAGTTTGTTGCATGGGGAATGAAGCCTAAGGCGATGCTGGACTTGCAGCATACACCTGACATCGAGGGTGAACCGATAGCTATAGAGCGCAAGCCGAGTAAACAGGAGCAGTATGAGATATATCTGGCAGAGCAACGTCGTAAGGCTGAAGAGAAGCGGAAAGCAGAGGAGGAAGCAGAGAGACATTCGCTGATTCCTCTGAATCAATATATCGAGAAAACGATATTTACTCGTGATAATGTCGATTGGGAATGTACGACCATCGGTATGGAGATTACTCTATTAGATAGAGAGGTCGAAAAGTATATCGAACGCGGCCAAATGCATGAGGCCTTGCTGTTATTCCTGCAGATTGTCAAGTCGATGTGTCGCCACTTCATCAGTGATGAGCATTGGAATATGTTTGACGACGTGTATGATCCTGAATACAGTTGTATGCGCATCGTTGATACCCTCAATACTGCTTATCGACGTGGAAAGTTTTCCCAGGAAGATCTCAAATTCTTCCATGAGGCATGGAAGGAGATAGAGAACATGGAGGCGGCATGGAACTATGGCATAGCGAACTTTAAGTTTGAGTTTTGAGGAGCTATGAACAAACCAATCAAACCATCCAAGAACTTGGTATATTGCTATGCTTGTAAAAGAAGGAAGATGCTCTTTGAGGAAAAATCGGGAGCGGATAACTTCATCAGATACAATCATGGCGGTATATTGGAAGAGAATGGGAAAGCTCCTGTTCGGAGTTACTATTGTGAACTCTGCTGTGGCTATCATGTGACCAGTATTCCTTCACTAGAAGATGGAGAAAGGCTGGATCATCAGGATTCCCAACTGATTCAGGAACTGACTACTATTACGCAGGTGATGGATAAGTTTAAGGTGTTGGGCCATGAGTTAGGGAATAAAATACAAGACTCCAAAGATCAGATGTTCATTGGTAGTTATCAAGAAATCCATGACCTCCACGAGGAATTATTGCCTTATAGAGTGCTATTGGAAAAATTGCCTCTTGAAGAAAAGTCTCGATTCACAACCCATTTCCGCAGAGTGGATTTCTTATATGCTGTTGCATCAAAAATGGAGGAATTGGTGGCTGTGCCGGATGATGGACTTGAAGACTATGTGAACCGTGAGTTTCCTGCCATCTCTTCAGAAAACCTCAAAACCATTGAGATGATGGTAAAACTGAGAAGGATGGAACAGTCTCTACAGGAAATGGGTAGCTGGTCAGATGAAGTGAGTCGCGAGGCTTATAAAAAGAAGGCTGAAGAGATCAGTCACTATTTGACAAGTATAAAGCCCGTTGTTGGTAGGAAGGTAACGGGTGTCTATCGAAGGAAATTAGGATTGTGTTATTAAGGTCTAAGGTCGGTCTATTATGAAGACAGAATTGTCATCAAAACTCGCGCAGGTCATAGAGCAGGTTCCAAAGGATGTGCTTTATGACTTTTTGTGTTCTTATGCACAGGAGCATGAAGAATTGGCTATGGCATTGGTCAGTGAGTTCTGGCAGGCGGAGAAGGATGACTATCGCTCGATGGTACAGCAGTGCCTGATGCATCCGTCTCCAGCAGGAGTCAAGAACGGGGATGGATTCGATTGGGGCGCTATTGCGGCTGACTTGGCTCAGATGATGAATCTGGCTGATGAGAAGGTGAAAGAAGGTAGTCTGCTGGATGCTGCAGAGATAGCCCGATATGTGATGACGCTGACTTGTGCTGAATATGAGGCAGACCATCCTTATGGTGAAAATTATGGCGAGATGTGGTGGCTTCGAAGGAAACCTCTCTTTGATGTGTTAGGACGTGCCAGGGATATGGTGACTGAGTTGCTGATTAATGGCGAGGATATAGATGATGACTCACAGCGAGGACTGATGAAGGAAATCGTTGAAGAGTGTAAACCATACAAGAAGAGTCATATATGCCGGATTGATGACTTCTTGGAGGATGCGCAAGCAAAGGTACTGTCGCCAAAGCGGTATATCTCATGGCTGCAGAAGAAGGTGGATAGCACAAGAGGTGGTTTCTTCCGCAAACCGTATCTGGAGAAGATGGTTCGCTTTCTGGATAAGATGGGGAAGCGTGACGAAGCTATCGCAGCGATGGAGGCCAACAAGAATAAGGATGATGAACTGAGACTGCTCTATGTGGATATGCTCACAGAGTGGAAAATGTACGACGAAGCGTTGCAGGAGGCAGATGTCGAAGGTTCTGTACATGCCAGTATCTATAGTTATCCAGAAAAGACGCACCATATTCTTGATCTGATTAATGACCGAGAAAAGACTTTAGCCGTTTGTAAGGCTCGTTTCGTCAAGACAGACAGAAAGCAGACTTATTTCAATAGACTGCGTCAGGAAATGACGAAGGAGGAATGGGAGTCGTTCATTGATGAGACTATTCGGGATGCCGATGATGTTTTCCAGCATGACTATGATGATGTGGAAGCACAGATTTATATGGAACGCAAGCTGTATGACCATCTGGTGAAGTTCTGCCAGCATACTTCGTATGATGCCGAGAATAACTTGGAGAATTATGCCAAGTATATGTCTGAGGCAGACCAGAGGCTGGTGGCTCAGGATATTATTGAGCGCATGAAACGCCGCGCTCCAGAATGCAAACGTGGGGATGACTATTCCCACTTCGCCCATTGGCTAAAGAGACTTGCAGATAGCTCGCCTTATTGCAAGAAGATAGCAAAGGATGTTGCTGAGGAAATCTTGAAGGAGAATCCGAACAAAGCGTTTAAGGCGTATTTTGAGAGAGTCGGGGTAATGTGAGACGTGATATGAAGAGTGACATATAGAATAGGGCTGAGACAGAAAGTCAACGCCCTTTTCTCGTTAAAAATGCGTAATTGTTTGATGGAAATAAGACAGATTCGGTGGAGAATTCTTATTTTTGCAAAGACTATTGTTGAGCAATTATTCATAGACGGTGTAATAAAATGTACAAGAACGAGCTGAGAGAGATACGCAAGCAGAAGTTTGCTCTGATGGAGCAACAGCTGAAAGAGATTCATCCAAAGGAGGAAAATCGTCTGTTCTATCATCATTCTTCTGAGGATAGAATTGTATTGTCGCACGCCTTGTTTTGGACAATGACACTGCCCCAGAACTTTAAGAGCAGACTTAGGAAAGAAAAGTTCTTTCTCCTGTTGCGGAAGTATGAAGAGGAAATGCTCGATGCCTTCCTTCAGGATGACGATTATTTCCCGGAGTTGCTGCACTATTGCACGCTCATGTATGAAATAATGCCCACAATACTAATGTCGTCGCCTTTGAGATCAGAGAAGGATGCCCGTAAACTCGCCGCCATCGCCCTTGTCGCCGCTGGCTATGCTGGTGATATGCCGGAAGACTTGGCTAATGCATTACTCGATGATATCGATTACTTCAATGACAAGGTCAAATGTCGGAAGATCGAGCAGATGATGCCACAGCTTATGAAGATGGTAGAGAGTGAGATGGAGAGGATGAGAAGATAACATGGCAGAAGAAAGCAAACAAAAGTTTACGTGGAAGCATGTGCTAATGCATAGCGGGATTGTTATAGCAATTTCTATTCTTACTGGCTATGTTATCCATCAGGATGTATGTGCAACAGCATCTGATTATATATCAGGTGTTGGTAGTGTTGCCTCCATATATGCTATTGGTATCACATTATGGCAGCTGAGACAAGTCAAGAGAGTGGCTCAGGCTGCAAAGGATGCTTCTCAGAAAAAGTCCGAGGAGATAGTGGCTTTTACTACATTCGCTGAAATAGCGCGGCATCAGGAAATGTGTAGTGGCATTGTAAGCTGTATCTATGGCGAACAGTACGAAGCTGCAGCAATGAAGTTGAATGACATCCGAAAACTACTTATTGAAATAAGGGAGAGAAATTGGGACTATGCAGATAAAACTGTGCTAAACAAACTTATCAGTGACATTGGCAATGACAGTGTAAATCTGCGAAATCGATGGATGTTAAAGACGGAACTTGATACAAAGGTAGTTCTAAAACATATCAATAGAGTGTCGAATGTGTTGTCAGATATTTCTGCCAACCTAAAAAATAAAAAACTATGATAGAAAAATATCAGCAGATAGTGTCGATGTTGCTTACTCTGACCAGCGAAGAAAGAGTAGAGTGGGAAAAAACTAGTGGTAATGAATATAAGGTAAATATAGGTAATAACTATATTACCATCTTGTATCATGAGGCAAGTCCATATATAGTTGTCGCGAATGCTACTCCAGATACCGATTTCCTGAAATTGCTGTTGTGGAATCAAAATGGAGAACTAATTGACGAAGTGAAAATAGAGAAGCGGGATTTTGCCTCTACTGATTATGATAATCTGATGGCATTGTATGTTGCTGCGCGGCGTTCCTATGGAAAAGTATATGATACTCTTGATAATATTATATCGGATTTAAACAAGGTCTCCAAAGAAGATTAGGAAGATGACCCAAGATGAGAATGGCAAGGTAGTGGGGACACTGAGGACATGTCACGAGAAATAGTGGGAGCTTTCTTAAAAAGAGTTAAAAGAGACTGGGGCGGCATCGGAAACGAGAAAAATTAGTATATTTGCAATTTGATTGGGGTGTTAGGCCCTGGAAGAAAAGAAGAATATGTCCGAGACAATAGATATACAACCTATTGAACAACCTATCCCTGACAAGATAGGCCTCACTGTGGACTCTGCCCTTATATACCGATTGGGGTATGAGTTGGTAGGACGTGCTGAGACTGCAGTATCGGAGCTTATCAAGAACGCATACGATGCTGACGCACGCTGGGTAGAGGTCAATTTCAAAAACACCGACCAGCCCGGTGGTACCATCACCGTGAAAGACAACGGAACGGGGATGGACTTTGACAGGTTGAAAAATGGTTTTTTGAGAATATCCACAGCAGACAAAGTGGACAATCCTACATCGGAGCGATACCACAGACCCCGTGCTGGACGGAAAGGCATAGGACGATTCGCAACTCAGCGCATAGGTGATCAGTTGACAATCATCACAACCAGGAGAGATATGGACTATGCCCTGCAAGTGAAGATAGATTGGCGGGAGTATAAACCCAAGACGGATTTGGAGGATATCCTTTTTCCAATCAATAAAATAGCAAAGATACAGGAAGAGGGAACGGAACTCATCATCAAGGGCGTGAGGGATGCATGGACCGAGGTGTCTATCAAGCGTGTACACCGCTACGTAATGGAATTGTTCCAGCCCGATTACTTGGGACACTCTAACACCTCAATCCAAGCGGAGAACACATTTGAGACGGTATTCAATAGATGGGAGGGCAACCAATATGTAGCAATAGACCGAGGCCAAGAAGACTTCTTTTCCAAAGCATTGGCCGTTATTGAAGGAACGGTGGGTGAAGATAATACGGGGACGGTGTATGTGCGGAGTGAATCGCTGCTTATGAACGACGAAATGCAGATGGAAGGTGTTTTTCCACTGCTTAAAAGAGTTCGATTCAAAGCCTACTATTACATTTATGGTAGGCCAGAATATTATTCCAACGGCATTTCTGCTACTCTTTTGAAAACAATCCACAAAGTGGCAAGCACTGCATCAGGCATCCGACTATATAGAAATGGATTTAGGGTGTTGCCTTACGGAGAACCGTCGAATGACTGGATTAACCTGAATGCACGCTGGGCAGGTGCCAGCGGTGTGAATATTCCCTTTGGAACACACAACTTGTTTGGCTATGTGGAACTGGTGGATCAGGAAGGATTGTTGTTCGATGAGACCTCCAGCCGTGAAGGATTGATAGAAAATGAAGCTTTCTTCGAGTTGAAAGATTTCCTGTACAAGGCTTTCCTGATGGCAAGGAATAGGATTTCCAGCTCGCAAGAGTTGCAACGCCTGAAAGATAACCGAGGTGCTACTGATCCAACGGAACCACAGCCGGAAGTGCAAGAAAGCGTATTGCTGAAGCTTGAAGCTATCAGCAGCTACTTGCAGAGCAGGGTGGAAGCAGCAGGCTCAGAGGAGGAACAGCAAAAACAGCAAGCGATAAAATACCTTATCTCCTTTGGCAGAGTTTTTGGGGAATTGGAGATGCTACGGGTGCTTGCTGGTTTAGGGCTCTCGATTGGAGCTTTCTCTCACGAGATGGAGCAGTTCAAACCTTCGCTGATGGGCGATTTGATGCATATCCTGCGCAATGACCTGCCTTTGCCTGAGATAGCAGACTCGTTAAACAGACATCTAGAAACGATGTTCGCCTACACACGATTCTTCAATATCACTGTGTCGGAGAACTTGAACAGGAACCTTGGCCCCGTAGATGTACTTGAAATCATGGATAGGTTCCACTCAACGATAGAGAACGACCTGGCACGGCAGCAGATAGACTATGACTTCCAACCCCGTGTATTTACTCTAATGGCAGGTCCGATGCACGAGGCAGAACTTATCTCTGTCCTGTTCAATCTGTATACCAACGCCCGTAAGGCTATTATCAAGAAGGGAGTAGCTGGACGTATCCTTGTGACTGCCGGCTTAGAAGAGAAGAACGTATGGGTTTGTTTTCAAGACAACGGAATTGGAGTGCCAGATGAGAACAAGGAGCGCATCTTTGATGCTTTCTTTACCACTTCTACTCCAGCCAGTTTCGGGGCAGATGACAAGGCAAAATTGACAGGCACCGGTCTGGGTCTGAAGATTGTGAGAGACATCCTATCGACTCGAGGTGGTTGGATATGTCTTGATGTCCCTGAGGACGGTTATAAAACGAATTTTAAGATAACATTACCAAGAGCGATATAATGAAAACATATTTGTATTTAGATGATGCACAGTTGGACGAATCGCGAGATAAAGTGAGCGGTTTATCCATGCAGGACGTGCTGTATGTAAAGGTAGAACAGAATCTGCCAGGCTGGAAGCAACAGATGGAGCGGTTAAAGAATGTGGACTATGACGGTCTGATTCTGGACCTGAAGTTAGACGAACTACCTATAGATGACGGCCAATATGCCGGATATCGCGGTACGACGATAGCGCAACTTATCAGAGATTATCAGAAAGAAGGAACCCTGAAAGCATTCCCGATGCTTCTGTTTACGGGAGAGGAAAATATGAAACGAGCCCTTGACAATACCGGCAGGGATCTGTTTGATATGATTATTGAAAAGGGAAGTCTGAACATAAACACCTTACAGAAACTCCCTAGACAACTCGCAGAATTGTCGGAATGCTATAAGAGGCTGAATGGAGGCGAGGATGCCAGAAATATGATTAAGGCGCAGGGCTATGTGGATGAACGCTTCATGGATGCCCTGCATACCCTGCAAACAGAAGACTCTAATGCCAGTTGTGTCCGATTCTTACTGAATGAGTTTTTGTTGAAACCAGGTTTATTAATTGATGATACTCTGCTTGCAGCCCGCTTAGGTGTGGACAAGGATAAAAGCGGCAGAGGCTGGAATGCTGTATTGAAATTGTTTGAGAAAGCACGCTATGACGGTATTTTCGGAGAAAGCTGGGCTCGGTGGTGGATGCGCAGCATCAATACGATCTGGAAGGAGAATACTGGAACAGTTTTGCAGCAATTAGAAGCAGAAGAGCGTATAGATCTTTTGACGAAAGTGCTTGGATGTGAAGAGATCGTGGCCGCTACGAAGACGAAATATGCAGAAAGCAATTCGTTCTGGGCCGTATGTTGTGGAACAGGGAAACCACTTGACCCAATCGATGGCTTTGAGGTAATGGGGCAAGATACCAGTTATCCTTGGCAGGATTTGCAGTATGTGAGCAAAGAAGCCGCTTTCCATAAGATTAAGCAAGATCAATGGAAAGGCGTGGCAACATCAGAGAAGGAACGTCTGGAATATCTGAAGCAACAATACGAAAAGAAAGGGGAGAGATGAGAAATAGCGGTTTGGTAAAAAATGACATCCAGAACGTGCTCAAGGTTTTAAAGAAAGTTTCTGGCGTTGACGCGCAGTATTTCACGGAGGAGGTTGGAGGAATAGATACCAGTGATGTCGGTACCATTTCATATAACTTCGTGATGCACTTTAAGATGACTACGCCCCCTGACAACACTTTACCATCGATACCGATAGATGTGAAGTTAGAAATGGAGGTGAACGAAGATTTGAGGAATATCGACGAGACGCTGGGAGGAAATTATTTGATGCAATTGCATGTCACAGGACAGGAAGGTGAAAAGCAATATATGTGCAGTTGGCACCTGGATTTAGACCCAGGGACAGACCGCCGGTATATACATCCCCGATATCATCTGACCTACGGCGGGAGGAATATGCGTGACGAACTAAAACAGGATAAGGATTATTTCGGTAAGTTGATGCTGATGGCTACGCCCCGTATTCCCATGGCTCCGCTGGACGGTATCCTGGCGATAGACTTCGTGCTTAATCACTTCTATAAGAACGACATGATAAACGAAGTTCTGAATGATAGTAGGTACAAGGAGGCTGTCAGAGCATCACAGACGCGAATATGGGGACCTTATTACAGGAGCATTTATGAGCACTTCTCTGGTGGTGCACTGGCATCGAAAGGTGTACAGTATGTGCCGAATCTAAAATAAAAAGATAAATGACAATTTCAGACAATTATAAATTCTCAGGACACGAGTCTTTTTCTTGTAAGTCGTTGTGGCTAAAAAAAGGATATGACTATGAAGCTGATGGAGGGAACTATAATGACCCTCAAGCAGTGGTGAAACTGGGAGTAGGGAAAAATATGGTGGGCTCCATCAGATACTGGCTAAAAGCCTTCGGGCTGAATAAGGAGAGCCAGACGAAATGGATTGCCGACTTCCTTTTTGGAGCGGAGGGCCGAGACCCCTTTATGGAAGATGCGGGAACTTTGTGGCTACTACAATAC
>JAEEGH010009841.1_pt1 | contig 22117 bp, 16 predicted proteins | sample 9134181 | NCBI WGS metagenome assembly JAEEGH01 (sample SAMN16246544, study PRJNA631951) | gut metagenome | biome: gut microbiome; feature: rumen; material: DP-attached | host: Bos | place: Iran: Karaj | collected 2018-10
AATAAAGTCATAAACTGACAACCTGTATAGGAATAAAAACAATGAAGTGTAAACCAAGTTAGGAATAACAAACAATACTGTCAACCAAATTCAGTACACTACAAAGTATTTACTGAGTTCAACTTTTCCAGTACTTTTCCATCAGTTATCCAGTACTTTTCCGTCAGTTATCCTAAGGATAACCTCAACTTATCCTAAGGATTTCTGAAGCTTATCTTGCCGTTTTCAAAAATTTATCTTGCCGTTTCAAAAAATTATCTTGGCATTTCAAAAATTTATCTTGCCATTTCTGAAGATTATCTTGCCATGTTGTAGATGGCGCGCATGTCGTCGGCTTTCAGAATCTCTATGCCTCCGAGGGTGAGGGTGCCGCCGCGCGAACACTTGTCCACCATGACGTCAATTTCGGCGTCGGTGATTTCGCGACCTAACAGTTCATGGATGTTGATGGGCATGCCGATTTTATGGTAGAACTCCTCGATGGCGCGGATGCCCTTCTCGGCAGTCTCGTCGGGGTGGGCGAAGTCGTTGGCCACACCCATGACGTTGACGGCAAACTGTGCGAAGCGGCTGATGTGCTTGTCCTTGACGTAGCGAGCCCACGACGGCCACAGCGCTGCCAGTCCGGCTCCGTGTGTGACGCCGAAGAGGGCACTCAGCTCGTGTTCCATCTTGTGGGTGGCAAAGTCCTTCCCCGTGCCGCACTCCGTCAGGTCGTTGTGTGCCAGCGAACTGGCCCACATGATCTGTGCTCGGCAACGGTAGTCCTCGGGCTGTTCCATCACCACGAGTGCGCAGTCCTTCACCGTCCGCAGCAGGGCTTCGCTGATGGCGTCGGTCAGCGTCATGTCCTGGTATTTCGAGAAGTAGCGCTCCATGGTGTGCATCATGATGTCGGTGGCGCCGGCTGCCGTCTGGTAAGGGGGTAGGGTATAGGTGCGCTCGGGGTTCATCACGGCGAAGCGGCAGCGGCACAGGTCGCTGTTGATGCCACGCTTGTTGAGGCCTTCGTTCTTGGTGATGACACAGCTTGACGACATCTCGCTGCCTGCTGCCGGGATGGTCAGCACCACACCGATAGGCATGCATGCCTTGGGCACAGCGTTGCCTGCCCAAAAGTCCCACACGTCGCCGTCGTAGCAGAGTCCGTAGCCGATGGCTTTCGACGAGTCGATGACGCTACCGCCACCCACAGCGAGGATGAAATCTACCTGCTCCCGGCGGCACAGCGCTATGCCCTCGTTGACTTTCGAGAGCAAGGGATTTGGCACCACGCCGCCCAGTTCGACGAAGCTGATACCGGCTGCCGTCAGTTGCTGGCGCACTACGCCTAACAGTCCTGAGCGCTCTGCCGAGCCGCCGCCGTAATGGATAAGCACTTTTCTGCCTCCGTTGGCAGTCACCAGTTCACCAATCTTTCCTTCTGACTCGCGTCCGAACACCACCCGTGTCGGCGCATAGAAATTGAAATCGTTAATCATACGTTTTAATAAATTAGTTTGGTGCAAAGATACGATAAACTTTGAACTTTATACTTTGAACTTTGAACTTTCTGATGACCTGTTAGGGTTATTTAACGCTTAAACAAATCATAAAGTTCAAAGTTCAAAGTTTAAAGTTCAAAGAAAAGTATTACCTTTGCAGCCATCTTTATAACCAACGACAATGAAAACCGACATTCAGATTGCACGGGAATGCCAGCTTGACCACATCAACGACATTGCTTCCCGACTGGGTATTGAACCCGAAAAGATTGAGCCGTATGGACGCTATATGGCCAAAGTTCCCATTTCCATGATTGACGAGAAGCAGGTGAAGAAGAGCCGCCTGATACTGGTGACAGCCATCAGTCCCACCAAGGCCGGTATCGGCAAGACGACTGTGAGCATCGGCCTGTCGTTAGGCTTGAACAAGATAGGCAAGCGGGCTGTGGTAGCCCTGCGCGAGCCCTCGTTAGGTCCGTGCTTCGGCATTAAGGGCGGCGCGGCAGGCGGAGGCTATGCCCAGGTGTTGCCCATGGAGAAGATTAACCTGCACTTCACGGGCGACTTCCATGCCGTGACGTCGGCCCATAACACCATCAGCGCCCTGCTTGACAATTACCTGTACCAGCACAGGAAGGACGGCTTCTCGCTGCGTGAGATTTATTGGAAGCGCGTATTGGACGTCAACGACCGTGCCCTTCGCAACATCGTGACGGGACTGAGGGGCGACGGCATCGTCTCGGAGACGGGCTTCGACATCACGTCGGCCTCGGAACTGATGGCTATCCTCTGTTTAGCCACCAGCGAGGAAGACCTGCAGCATCGCATAGAAAACATCCTCTTGGGCATCACCTCTGACGGCAAGCCTTTCCGCGTCAGCGACCTTGGCGTGGCTGGTGCCATTACTGTACTGTTGCGCGACGCCCTGATGCCCAACCTCGTTCAGACCACGGAGCATACGCCAGCTTTCATCCACGGCGGACCGTTTGCCAACATCGCCCACGGCTGTAGCAGCGTGCTGGCCACGAAGATGGCGATGACTCTTGGCGACTATGTGGTGACGGAGGCAGGCTTCGGTGCTGACCTTGGCGCAGAGAAGTTCTTCGACATCAAGTGTCGTAAAGCCGGCCTGCAGCCTTGTCTGGTGGTCATCGTCGCCACGACACAGGGTCTGAAGATGCACGGCGGCGTGGCGTTGGAGGCCATCAAGGAGCCTAACATGAAGGGTCTGAAGGAAGGTCTGAAGAACCTGAACCGTCACATTAATAATATGCAGGGCTTCGGCCAGCCCGTTGTAGTGACGCTGAACCGCTATGACAGCGACGTGGACGAAGAGATTGACGTGGTGCGCCGCAACTGCGAGGCCTTAGGCGTTGGCTTTGCCGTCAACGAAGCCTTCCTGAAGGGCGGCGAGGGCGCCGTGGAACTGGCGCAGACCGTCGTCGATACCATTGACCGCATCAAGGCGCTGCCCATCCACTATGCCTACACGGAGAGCGACAGCATCGAGGACAAGATAGAAAAGGTGTGCAAGCGCATTTATGGCGCTGCCGGCATCGAGTTCACTAAGACCGGCAAGAAGAAACTGGAATCCCTGAAGGCGATGTTTGGCGACGACGAGCGCATCATGCGCTATCCCGTCTGCATTGCCAAGACGCAGTTCTCATTTACTGCCGACTCCACCCGTTACGGCTCACCCGAGGGCTTCACCATCCGCATCCGCGACCTCATCCTTAACTGCGGCAGCGAGATGATTGTCGCTATTGCCGGCGACATGCTCCGCATGCCCGGCCTGCCCAAGAGTCCCCAGGCTGAGCGCATTGTCATCGAGAACGGCGAGATTGAAGGCCTGTCGTAAGTTTCCCGTTTTTGCGTTAAAATCTTGTAAAAGTGACGGAATGTTTGGCAGTTTCGTCACTTTTTGCTATTTTTGCGGACGATTTTTTAAGTTAACCCCTTGTCGCTCCCTCGTGCAGGGCGTGAGTGGACTTACAAAAGGCACCCTCGGGAAGGGTTGCGTAGTTCGTCGGGGCATGTGTAACATATTAAAATAATGATGCAATTATGGCAGAAATGAATTTTGGTGGCGTGATGGAAACTGTGGTCACCAGCAAGGAGTTCTCACTTGAGAAAGCACGTGAAGTATTAAAGGATGAGGTCATCGCCGTCATCGGCTATGGTGTTCAGGGACCTGGTCAGGCCTGCAACCTGCGTGACAACGGCTTCAACGTCATTGTCGGACAGCGTCAGGGTAAGACCTATGACAAGGCTGTTGCCGACGGTTGGGTGCCTGGCAAGACGCTCTTCTCTATCGAGGAGGCTGCCGAGAAGGGTACTATCCTCTGTATGTTGCTCTCCGATGCTGGTCAGATGCAGCAGTGGCCCACCATCAAGCAATATCTGAAGCCCGGCAAGACGCTGTACTACAGCCACGGCTTCGCTATCAACTGGAGTGACCGCACGGGCGTTGTTCCCCCGAAGGACATCGACGTCATCATGGTGGCTCCTAAGGGTTCTGGTACCAGCCTGCGCACGATGTTCTGCGAGGGTCGCGGCCTGAACTGCTCGTATGCTGTCTATCAGGATGCTACTGGCAAGGCTGAGGAGAAAACCATCGCCTTCGGTATCGGTATCGGTGCCGGTTATCTGTTCAAGACCACCTTCCAGCGCGAGGCAACCTCTGACCTCACTGGTGAGCGCGGTTCGCTGATGGGTGCCATCCAGGGCTTGCTGCTGGCACAGTATGAAGTGCTGCGCGAGCACGGACATTCTCCCTCGGAGGCTTTCAACGAGACTGTTGAGGAGCTGACTCAGAGCCTTGGCCCGCTCTTTGGTGCCAAGGGTATGGACTGGATGTATGCCAACTGTTCGACCACCGCTCAGCGTGGCGCTCTGGACTGGGCTCCCCGCTTCCACGATGCCATCAAGCCCGTCATGGAATGGCTGTACTACTCGGTGCTGACAGGTAACGAGGCTCAGATTACCATCGACGCCAACTCGAAGCCTGACTATCGTGCCGGACTGGAGAAGGAACTGGAGGCTATGCGCAACCAGGAGATGTGGCGCGCTGGTGAGACTGTCCGCAAGCTGCGCCCTGAGTATCAGGAAGACTAAGCGGGCTGAAGCCCTAATGAATAATTAATAATGAGAAATTATTAATTGACACTTAATGAGAGATCTTGAGTCCTTATCCCGCCTTGTGTGCCAAGTAGCGCGCGAGGCGGGAGCTTATATAAGAAAGGAACGCGCGAGCTTCTCAGTTGACAAGGTCGAGCGGAAACATGCCCACGACTATGTCTCGTATGTGGACAAGGGCTCCGAGTTGCTTATCGTGAAGTCTCTTCGTGAGATCCTTCCCGAGGCGGGGTTCATTACCGAAGAAGGAACGACGAAGACTCTCCCCCAACCCCTCCCTGAGAGGGAGGAGAGTAGTAACTCTCAAGACGGGAAAGACGAAGAAGAAGGGGAGGGACTCCTGTGGGTTGTTGACCCGCTTGACGGTACGACGAACTTCATTCACGGCTATGCACCATACGCCGTCAGTATCGCCCTCATCCAAGACAAGGACATCCTGCTTGGTGTGGTGTACGACGTCTGTGCCGATGAGTGCTACTATGCTTGGAAAGGCGGCGGCGCTTATTTAGAGGTAAGAGGTAAGATGGCAGATGTAAGAGGTGAGAAGTCGGATGTCAGAGGTGAGAAGTCTGATGTAAGAGGTGAGAAGTCTGAGGTAGGAGGTGAGAAGTCAGAGGTAAGGGTTGAGCGGTTGGCTGTTGGTACGAGCGCCATCAACGATGCCCTGCTTTGTATGCAACTGCCTTACAACAGCGACGCCTATAAGCCCGTCATCAAGCATCTCATAGACCGTTTCTATGGCAACGTGGGCAGCATCCGCATGATAGGTTCTGCGGCGATGGCGCTGTGCTATGTGGCGGCAGGACGTTTGGATGGCTATGTCGAACGATACATTGGCCGTTGGGACTACATGGCTGGCGCCCTCATCGTCAAGGAGGCTGGCGGCACCGTCACCGACTACAACGGTAGCGCCGATTTCACCTGTGGCGACAGCGTGGTAGCCTCTAACGGCGTCGTTCATCAGCCGTTGCTCGAAGCTGTTGCTGTTGCAGTCGTTACAACGATATGAAAAAAAAACATAAAAAGTTTGGCTATGTCGCAAATTATCCGTACATTTGCGACATAGTTCCGTTTTAACGGTTACTGGACAAGCGAGAAACAATCTATTAATATTCACTAAAATCCAAACAGAAACGTATGAAAAGACTACTGACCACCTTCGTATTGCTGGCAATGGTAGCCATCGGTATGAATGCCCAGCCCTTAGAAGTTAGAGCGAGACATTACCGCTATGTAGTAGATGACGCACGCCCTGGTGTTCACAAAACCTATGACCCCAGACGCGACTGCATGGTTTGGCGTGACGGCCGCGGCCGCTTCTTAGGCGAAGTCCGTAACACCATCACCCTGCGCGAGAAGCGTATGCTGGATCGTCGTCGTGGCTATCGCCCCGGACCTCCTCCTCCCCCACGTTATGTTGGACCTACTCCTGGTGAGCGCCGTGCTATGCGCCGTGAGGCTGAGCGCCGTGAGATTCGTCGCGAAATGCGCCGCGATGCTGCCCGTCGCGAAATGCGCCGTGAGGCCGAACGCCGCGAGATTCGCCGTGAAATGCGCCGTGAAATGCGCCGCGATGCTGCCATTCGCGATATGCGTCGTGATGCTGCTCGCCGCGAAATGCGCCGTGAGGAGATGCGTCGTGACATGCGCCGTGAGGAGATGCGTCGTGACATGCGCCGTCGTGGCTACTAAAAGTGAAAATTGTTTTACTTTAGGTCAAAAAAGTGACAAATTGTTTGTTCGTTTAGCAGAAATTATGTACTTTTGCAGCCGATAAACAAAAAAAGAAGATGAAAAGTCTGAACCTAATTAGCAATATTATTATTATTCGACTGCGTCATGTAGCCGGAAGTGATGGGTATGTATTATATAATTAAGGTGTAAGACGAAACATAAATGATACGAGCCTTTCTCACTTCCGGGTGTAGAGAGGCTCGTTTGTTTATTAGGATTTAAGTGTAAAAAGTAAATAGTTAAAGGTAACACAAACATTTGATTGAGATGAACGACAGATTGTTTATTTTCGACACAACGCTGCGCGACGGTGAACAGGTGCCTGGTTGCCAGCTGAACACCATCGAGAAGATTCAGGTGGCCAAGGCCCTTGAACAGCTTGGCGTTGACGTCATCGAGGCGGGCTTCCCTATCTCCAGCCCTGGCGACTTCCATTCCGTCATTGAGATTTCCAAAGCCGTCACGTGGCCAACCATTTGTGCGCTGACACGTGCCGTGGAACATGACATCGACGTGGCCGCAGAGTCCTTGCAGTATGCCAAGCACAAGCGCATCCATACTGGCATCGGCACCAGCGACGAACACATCAAGTACAAGTTTAATTCCACCCGCGATGCTATCCTGGAGCATGCTGTGAGGGCGACGCGCTATGCCAAACGCTTCGTGGACGACGTGGAGTTCTATTGTGAGGATGCCGGACGCACGGACAATGAATACCTTGCGCAGGTCGTTGAAGCTGTCATTAAGGCGGGAGCAACCGTCATCAACATTCCCGACACCACAGGCTATTGTCTGCCGCAGGAGTATTTCGACAAGATTAAGTATCTGAAGGAACACGTCGATGGTATCGACGCCTGCATCATCTCTACCCATTGCCATAACGACTTAGGCATGGCTACGGCCAATACCCTGAACGGTGTGCTGGCTGGTGCCCGTCAGGTGGAAGTTACCATCAATGGCATTGGCGAGCGTGCTGGCAATACGTCGTTGGAAGAAATCGCCATGATCTTGAAGTGCCACAAAGGCTTGGGCATTGATACTAACATCAACACCACGAAGATTTACCCCACGAGTCGCATGGTCAGTTCGCTCATGAACATGCCCGTGCAGCCCAACAAGGCCGTCGTGGGACGCAACGCCTTCGCTCACTCCAGCGGTATCCATCAGGACGGCGTGCTGAAGAATGTACACACCTACGAGATTATGGACCCGAAGGATGTAGGCATCGATGACAACAGCATCGTACTTACAGCCCGCAGTGGTCGCGCAGCCTTGAAGCACCGCCTGAGAATCAACGGCGTGGACGTCAGCGAGGAGAAGCTTGATAAGATCTATGAGAAGTTCCTGAAGCTGGCTGACCAGAAGACGGAGGTGAGCGATGCCGACGTCATGATGCTGGCAGGTGCCGACACCGCCGAGGCACGTGCCGTGAAGCTTGACTTCCTGCAGGTCACTACTGGCAAGGGCGTCAAGAGCGTCGCTTCCATCGGACTTGACATCTCTGGTCAGAAGTTTGAGGCTGCCGCCTCAGGCAATGGCCCTGTCGATGCCGCCATCAAAGCCCTGAAGAAGATCATCATGAAGCAGATGACGCTGAAGGAGTTTACCATCCAGGCTATCTCCAAAGGCTCTGACGACGTGGGTAAGGTACACATGCAGGTGGAATACAACGGCAGCATGTACTACGGCTTCGGCGCCGACACCGACATCGTTACCGCATCCGTTGAGGCCTATATCGATTGTATCAATAAGTTTAAAAGATGAGAACGCTATTCGATAAAATCTGGGACGCCCACGTGGTGCAAGTCGTCAAAGACGGTCCCACGCAATTATATATAGATAGGTTGTACTGCCACGAAGTGACCTCGCCGCAGGCCTTCGAAGGCATGAGGGCACGTGGGCTGAAATGCTTCCGACCGGAGCGCATCGTCTGTATGCCTGACCACAATACGCCTACCCACGATCAGGACAAACCCATTGCCGACCCCGTTTCGGCCAAGCAAGTGGCGACGCTCGAAAAGAATGCGCGCGACTTCGGACTGAAGCATTTCGGCATGATGACTCCTGACAACGGCATCATCCACGTCGTAGGTCCTGAGAAAGGCCTCTCGCTGCCGGGCATGACCATTGTCTGCGGCGACTCCCACACGTCAACACATGGCGCTTTAGGTGCTGTGGCCTTTGGCATTGGCACCAGCGAGGTTGAGATGGTGATGGCCTCGCAATGCATTCTCCAACAGAAACCTAAGACCATGCGCATCACCGTCAATGGTAAGTTGCAAGAGGGCGTGACGGCAAAGGATGTCGCCCTTTACCTCATGGCGCAGCTGACCACCAGCGGCGCTACGGGCTATTTCGTGGAGTATGCGGGTGACGTTATCTCCGCACTTTCGATGGAAGGCCGACTGACGCTCTGTAACCTTTCGATAGAGATGGGTGCCCGTGGCGGCATGATAGCCCCCGATCAGGTGACCTTTGATTACGTCAAAGGTAAAGAATATGCCCCCAAGGGCGCCGACTGGGACAAAGCCGTCGCTTACTGGCAGACGCTCCGCAGCGACGACGATGCCGTCTTCGACAAAGAACTGACGTTCGACGCCAAGGACATTGAGCCGCGCATCACCTACGGCACCAATCCTGGTATGGGAATCGGGATTACCTCCCCAATCCCCTCCCAAGGAGAGGCTCTTGGGGAGGCTCGTGCCCTTTCCTACATGGGCTTCAAGGCTGGTGAGAAACTGCTTGGCAAACAAGTTGACTACGTCTTTCTCGGGGCTTGCACCAATGGCCGCATAGAAGACTTCCGTGCCTTTGCCTCTTTAGTGAAGGGTCGTCGGAAAGCCAACCATGTCGTTGCCTGGCTCGTACCTGGCTCATGGGCTGTCGACCGCCAGATTCGCGAAGAAGGTCTGGACCGTGTGCTCGAAGCTTCCGGCTTCGAGATCCGTCAGCCAGGCTGCAGTGCCTGTCTGGCCATGAACGACGACAAGGTGCCGGCCGGTAAGCTCTGTCTTGCCACTTCGAACCGCAACTTCGAGGGACGTCAGGGACCAGGCTCGCGCACGATTCTCTGTTCTCCCCTCACCGCAGCCGCTGCCGCCGTAACAGGAGTAATAACCGATCCAAGGACATTATTATGAAACAGAAATTTGACATCATCATATCGACCTGCGTTCCCCTGCCGTTGGAGAACGTAGATACCGACCAGATTATCCCGGCGCGCTTCCTGAAGGCGACGACTAAGGAGGAGAAGTTCTTCGGCGACAACCTGTTTCGCGACTGGCGTTACAACAGCGACGGCACGGTGGTTGAGGATTTTGTCCTCAACAATCCCAACTACGGCGGCTGCATCCTCGTAGCAGGCAAGAACTTCGGCTCTGGCTCCAGCCGCGAACATGCCGCATGGGCCATTGCCGGTTACGGATTCCGAGTGGTCATCAGCTCGTTCTTTGCCGATATCCACAAGAACAACGAACTGAATAACTTCGTGCTGCCTGTTCAGGTGAGCGAAGACTTCCTGCAAGAGCTCTTTGCCAGCATCGGTGCCGACCCCAAGGCGGAGGTCAAGATAGACCTGCCGCAACAGACCGTCACCAACCTGTCCACAGGCCGCAGCGAGCATTTCGACATCAACGGCTACAAGAAACATTGCCTCATGAACGGCCTCGATGACATTGACTTCCTCGTGGCTAATCAGGACAAGACAGAAGAGTGGGAGAAACATGGAACAGCAATTTGTTGAAATATTAGACTGCACGCTGCGCGATGGCGAACAAACCAACGGCGTGAGCTTCCTGCCGCACGAGAAGTTGGTGATGGCGCGCAAGTTGTTGTCAGACGTCAATGTTGACCGCATCGAGGTTTCCTCGGCTCGTGTCTCGGAAGGTGAGCGTGAGGCGGTGACTAAGATATGTACCTTTGCCAGGAAGAATGGTATGCTGGACCGCGTAGAAGTGTTGGGCTTCGTCGATGGCGGCAAGAGCATTGACTGGATTGCAGACTGTGGCGGACAGGTGGTCAACCTGTTGGCCAAGGGTTCGCTGAAACATTGCACCCACCAGTTGCACAAGACTCCCGAGGAACATATCAGCGACATTCTTGCCGAACTATGCTATGCCGCCAAGAAGGGTATGACCGTCAACCTCTATTTAGAAGACTGGTCGAACGGTATGAAAGACTCTCCCGACTACGTCTTCCAACTCATGGATGCCTTGGTGACTCACCCCCAGCCCCTCCCTCTTATCAAGCGCTTCATGCTCCCTGATACCCTCGGCGTGATGAATCCCTTGCAGGTGATAGACTACTTCCGCAAGATGCAGAAGCGCTATCCGGAGGTACACTTCGACTTTCATGCCCACAACGACTACGACCTCGCCGTCAGTAACTCGTTGGCTGCTGTCTATAGTGGTGCCAAGGGTTTGCACGTCACCGTCAACGGCTTGGGTGAGCGTTGCGGCAATGCACCGTTAGCCTCCGTACAGGCCATTCTCAAAGACCAGTTCCACGCCAAGACCAATATCGTTGAGAGTCAGCTCAACGACATCAGCCGTATGGTTGAGAGCTTCAGCGGTATTTCCGTAGCCCCCAACCAGCCCATCGTCGGCGAACATGTCTTTACGCAGGTGGCTGGCGTCCATGCCGACGGCGACTCGAAGGACAAACTCTACTTCAACGAACTGATGCCAGAGCGCTTTGGTCGTAAGCGCGAGTATGCCTTGGGCAAGAACTCCGGCAAGGCCAACATCATGAAGAACCTGGAAGAACTGGGTTTAGAGCTGACGCCGGAGCAGACACGCCGCGTGACCCAGCGCATCACGGAACTGGGCGACAAGAAGGAAATCGTGACGAGAGAAGACCTGCCCTATATCGTCAGCGACGTGTTGAAGCACGACGGTTCCGAGGACAAGGTGAAGCTGTTAAGCTATGTCGTATCGACGGCATACGGTCTGAGGCCGGGCGCCAACATCAAGGTGGAGATTAACGGTAAGCAATACGAGTGCAGCTCGGTGGGTGACGGTCAGTACGACGCCTTCGTCAAGGCCCTGCGCTACATCTATAAGAAGTACCTCAACCGCACCTTCCCCATCCTGGCCAACTATCAGGTGACGATACCCCCTGGCGGTAGGACTGACGCCTTGGTGCAGACGGTCATTTCGTGGCACTATCACGACGGCCTGCTGCGTACTCGCGGCCTGGATGCTGACCAGACGGAAGCAGCCATCAAGGCGACGTTCAAGATGCTGAACATCGTTGAGAACGACAAGAACAATAAACAATAAACGTGAAACAATAAACGTGATATCGTAATAACGTGATAACGAAATAAACGAGATAACGAGAAAACGAAAATATGAAACTAAAGATTGCGGTATTGGCCGGCGACGGAATCGGCCCTGAGATTATGAAACAAGGTGTGGCAGTGCTTGACGCCATTGCCCACAAGTTTGGACATGAGTTCTCCTACGAGGAGGCGTTGGTGGGAGCCTGTGCTATCGATGCCGTGGGCGACCCTTATCCTGAGGCTACCCACGATGTCTGCATGCGGGCCGATGCCGTGCTCTTTGCTGCCGTGGGCGACCTGAAATACGACAACGACCCCACGCTGAAGGTTCGCCCTGAAACGGGCTTGCTGGCCATTCGCAAGAAGTTGGGACTCTTTGCCAACATCCGTCCCGTAGCCACCTTCGACTGTCTGCTGCACAAGTCGCCGCTGAAGGAAGAACTGCTGCGCGGCGCCGACTTCGTGGTTATCCGCGAACTGACTGGTGGCATGTATTTCGGCGAGAAGTATCAGGACGACGACAAGGCTTTCGACACCAATGTCTATACCCGTCCTGAGATTGAGCGCATCCTGAAGGTTGGCTTCGAAATGGCGATGACGCGCCACAAGCACCTCACTGTCGTCGATAAGGCCAACATCCTGGCCTCCAGCCGACTGTGGCGAAAGATCGCCCAGGAGATGGAGAAGCTCTATCCTGAGGTGAAGACCGACTATATGTTCATCGACAACGCCTCGATGCGTGTCCTCACCGAGCCGCGCTACTTCGACGTCATCGTCACGGAGAACACCTTCGGCGACATTCTCACTGACGAGACGTCGTGCATCACGGGGTCTATGGGCCTTCAGCCGTCAGCGTCGTTAGGTGAGCATACGCCGCTCTTCGAACCTGTTCATGGCTCGTGGCCGCAGGCTGCCGGAAAGAACCTGGCCAACCCGCTGGCGCAGATTCTCTCGGCGGCGATGTTGCTGGAGCATTTTGGTCTCAACAAGGAGGGCGCCCTCATCCGCGAGGCCGTCACAGCTTCCCTCGATGCCAACGTGCGCACCCCTGAGGTCCAGGTAGAGGGCGGCCAGAAGTATGGAACTAAAGAAGTAGGTCAATGGATTGTAGACTATATCTCAAAGGCTTAGTTCTGTTTGTTGCCATGTCATGGCAACAGACGGGACTTGCCCAAGAAAACTGGCGCGACACGTTGACGGTGCTCAACCGGCAGATAGCCTCGCAGCCTTGGTCAACCGACCTGCACCTGCGCAAGGCAGCTGCCAACCTTCAGCTGAAGCAATGGGAGTATGCCATCGAGGAATATAAAGAGGTGTTGCAGCACGAGCCTCACAACCCTGCGGCACTTTTCTACCGGGCTTACGCCAACACCCACCTGCGCCGTTTCGACTTGGCACGCAACGACCTCAACGACCTGCTGATACTGGTGCCCCGGCACTTCGAGGGGCGTCTCTCATTAGCCGTCGTGCTCCAGCACTTAGGACGCAAACAGGATGCTCTTGACCAGCTGAACCAGACCGTCGAACAACACCCTGACTCGGCGGTGGCCTACGCCGCCCGGGCCAATATCGAGCGTGACATGAAGCACGACGATGCTGCCCTCTATGACTGGCAGCGCGCCGAGGAACTGTCGCCTCGCGATCCGACGTATGTCGTCTCGCACGTCGACCTCCTCTTGGTGCTCGAGCGCCGCAAGGAAGCCCGCCGTGTGCTCGATGCCGCCGTCAGCCGCGGCATTCCCAAAGGCATGCTGTTAGAATGGTATGAGAAATGTAAAAGGTAACACTTTTAAGTGAATAGTGAATAGTGAAAAGTGAATAGTGAGAAGTGAATAGTGAAAAGTGAATAGTGAGAAGTGAAAAAGAATAATTTATTTTTTTATTTTTATAATCATTTATTCTTAAAGCCTCCTACCAAGCGCCAGTTCTTCTTCGGCTTCTTTGCCGTCGTTGCCCTGCTGGCTCTTGTCAAACCCTTCGTGGTCAGCTCGAAGAATCATGGTGGCGGCTCTCAAGAACAAAGTGAGGCTACGGATGCCAACGCTTCGAGGAATCCACAGCCCATTCCACATTCTTCGAGTAAAGACACATCAACACCCCTCCCTTGGGGAGGGGCAAGGGGTGGGCTCCATCCCATCCGCTCCGTCCCTGACTACAAGGCGGCGTTCCCTGACAGTCAGGCCGTACAGATTGTGGCTGCAGAACGCTGGGGCGTCCGACCTGTTCAGAACCGTGCCGATGCTGAGCATCGTAAGAAGGAACTGGTCTATGTCGGCGAGAGTCCTTACTACCACGTTGACCGCCTCTCCAGCAGCATTCCTTACCTCGTGCCACGTGCCGCCGTCTTGCTCCAGGACATCGGACAGGCCTTCTACGATAGCCTTTATGTCAAGGGAGTGCCCTTCAATCAGCTTATCGTCACCAGCGTGCTGCGCTCGATGGACGACGTCGCCCGTCTGCAGCGCCACAACCAGAACGCCACCGACCGCTCCTGCCACCTCTTCGGCACCACTTTCGACATCTGCTACAACCGTTACCAGCCCGTCAGCCGCGAGGTGCGCAACGATACCCTCAAGTGGGTACTCTCCGAAGTGCTTCGCGACAAGCGTCAGGAGGGTCGTTGCTATGTTAAATATGAAGTCAAACAAGGTTGTTTCCACATGACCGTCAGATAATATGAAAAAGATATCGCTATTTACTTTCTCGTGTATCGTCAGCATAGGGACGTTGTTGCTCTACAACATACCTTTCTTTAATTATGTTGCTTCCAACACCAACGAAACCGTCGGCGGCAAGATATTCCTCCTGGCGTCGTTAGTGGTCATCATGTTAGTACTAAACTTCCTCATGACCTATCTCACCATGTGGCTGCTGAGGAGGGTAGGGCGCATCCTGCTGGCCATCCTTGCCGTCATCAATGCTACGGCGGTCTATTTCGTCTTCACCTACAGCGTGATGATAAATGCCACAACCATCGAGAACGTATTCAACACCCGATATTCTGAGGCATCAGGATTCTTCAGCTGGTGGCTGTGGCTCTTCATCGCCGTCTGTGGCCTCCTGCCTGCCGTCTTCTGCATCATCTGCCCGGTAGCCTTCGGCAAGGCAAAGCGGCTGGCTGTCTGCTGCGGCGGAGCATTAGCCGTTGTCCTGGCAGTAGCATCGCTGAACGTCAGCCAGACGCTGTGGATTAGTCAGCACGATACGGAACTGGGCGGACTCTTACAGCCCTGGTCGTATATAGTGAACATAGGCCGCGTCATCAGTTTTCAGCAAGACGAACAGGCTGAGGAAATCAAGCTCCCTGACGGCACCATTGCTGACCACGAGAAGGCTGTCGTCGTGCTGGTCATAGGCGAGTCGGCACGAAAAGCCAACTTCCAGCTCTACGGCTACGGTCGCCAGACCAATCCCTTGCTCTCAAAACAGCAGGGGCTGAAGGTCTATCAGGCCACCTCGTGTGCCACCTATACGACGGCGGGCAGCAAGGCAATCCTTGAACCCGTTGACAGCCGCGACCTCCATGAACTGCTGCCCAACTATGCCTTCAGGACAGGCGTCGATGTGTTGTGGCGTACATCCAACTGGGGAGAGCCACCAATACATATCAACGAATACGTGACCGACACCGATCTCATCGACCAATATCCCGATGCCGACAAAGAACATGACGCCATCCTCTTTGCTGGACTTCGTGAACGGATAGAGTCTTCCAAGAAGGACAAAGTACTCGTCGTGCTCCATACCAGCACCAGTCACGGACCCAAGTATGCCGACAAGTATCCCAAGGAGTTTGAAGTCTTCAAGCCCGTGGCTAACAGTGTTGAAGAAGGACAGAAGAACATCTCCCTTTTGGTTAATGCCTACGACAATACCATCTGCTATACCGACTTCCTGTTAGACAGCCTCATCAACACCCTGCGTTCAATGACCGACTGGCACAGCGCCATGTTTTTCGTCTCCGACCACGGCGAATCCCTTGGCGAGAACAGCGTCTTCATGCATGGCCTGCCGATGAACCTCGCACCCAAAGTGCAGTACGAAATCCCGTTCCTCGTATGGACCTCCGACGGCTTCAGGCGCTATAAGCCGACGTCAACTCAGCAGCAGCCCTCATCAACTCAGCAGCAGCCGACGTCAACTCAGCAGCAGCCCTCGTCAGGCCAACTACCCGCAGTGATCGAGCAGCACTATGTCTTCCATTCCGTGCTCAACCTCCTCTCCATTCAGTCGCCGGCATACAACAAAGACCTTGATATCTTCGAACCCGCCGACTTCCAATAATCAAGGGCACTCTTGAAATATCAAGGGAACTCTTTCAAAATTCAAAGGAAAAGCTCCAGAAATCCAGTACTTTTCCTTCAGTTATCCTTAGGATTTCCTTCGGTTATCCTAATGAATTTCGTGGAATGGGTGACTTTTCTACAGAAAATGGTCGTTTTTTTAATTTCTTTTTCTTATCTTTGCAAACAAATTGTATCCTATTCTGATTTATTTATGAAAAGCAAATACCTTTCTCCTCGTATGCTCACCATAGACGTGAAGCCCCGGAACAACCTACTCCTGATTGTCAGTAAAGTCGATGATCCCGCTGACGAGCCTGCCATGTCCCGCCGTCGTAGGGACTATTCCTCATGGGACGACGAAGAAGACGAAGATTTCTAACCGCAGAGCAAAAACAAGCAAACCAATAACAAAACCCGAATACGATTATGAAACGATTTCTCACCTTATTTATAATAGTACTGCTTGCCACCGCAGCGTGGTCAGCAAAGACAGCGCAGGCCATCTGGACAGAGGGCAACACCACCTTGACTTTCACTTACGGGAATCTCGCCACCGTGGGAGGCACCTACAACGGACAGACGGTTACGGCAGTTTGGAGTGGGACAGATGTAACGGACACAGGAATTATTGAACCTGGGTGGAATGAAACAGTCAAAGGCTCTGTAACTACTGTAGTCTTTAAATCTGTATTCAAGGATGTTAAGCCTACATCGTGCCACTATTGGTTTGATGGTTTCGCGAACTTAACTACCATTACCGATATATCAAACCTAAATACATCAAATGTAACGGATATGGAAGAAATGTTCTACGGCTGTAAGAGTTTAACATCACTTGATCTCAGTTCGTTTAATACAGCAAACGTTACAACCATGAGTTTCATGTTCTATGGCTGTGAAAGTCTTTCAGCACTAACTTTTGGCAGCAATTTCAAAGTTGATAAAGTTACGTATATGTGGTATATGTTTGGTAACTGCAAGTCTCTTGCTTCTCTAAACCTTAGCAACTTAAACACTGCTAATGTTGCAAACATGTCGAACATGTTCAGAGGTTGTACGAATCTTTCAATACTCAATCTTGGTGGCAATTTCAATACCACTAACGTTACTAGCATGTCCTACATGTTCTATGGTTGTAAAAATCTTTCATCGTTAACTCTTGGCAGCAATTTCAAGACTAACAACGTTACAGACATGAGTGGTATGTTCCAGGGTTGTTCATCCCTTAACTCATTAGATCTCAGTTCATTTAATACGGCAAATGTTAAAAGATTTGGATATTTGTTCTCTGGTTGTTCTAAACTTACTAATTTGATATTCCCTTCTTTAGACACAACAAACAGAAATGAGTTATGGAATCATGATTACCACTATATGTTCGAGAATTGCTCTTCGCTGAAGAACCTTGAATTGAGCCAGTGTAATATACCAAACGAGTTCTATTTTGATGGTATTCCAGACCAATGCTTCGTCTATATGCCTGCTGGAGTATCAGAAGACATAAAGAGTCAAAGGAGCAAGAACCTTGTATTGAAAAGCGGAAGCTCTTGGACATGTGCCAACTGCATAGTGGCAACTGAGACCGATTATGACTTCTGCTACCCATTCACCGCAACAACGTTGACAACTGACGGCACGTCTGCTTCTACTTATTATAGGTATTCTAACGGAGCGTTGAAGGCAACTCTCAAAACTCGCAATAATGTTTCTATCCCTAAAGGGCTTTCGTTGTTTTCGGAATATAATGCACAGGCCATTTGGACAGCTGGTAATACAACTCTAACATTTACATCAGGACAGAATGTTGCTGTTGGAGGAACCTTCGGCGGCCAAACCGTTACGAATATGTGGATTGGCAGCAATGTTGCAGCCACAGGAACAAATGATCCTGGGTGGATAGATACCGTCAAAGGCTCTGTGACTAAAGTAGTTTTTGATTCTTCATTCAAGAGTGTTAAGCCGACATCATGTTACAGTTGGTTCATTAGTTGTGGAAAACTGACAACCATTAAAGATATCTCAAACCTCACCACAACCAATGTGACTAACTTGTGTTGGATGTTCGATGGTTGTTCGTCCCTGACCTCACTTGATCTCAGCTCGTTTATTACAACTAATGTTAAAGACATGTATTGTATGTTCAAGGGTTGTTCGTCCCTGACGTCACTGGATTTCAGTTCTTTTAATACGGCAAAGGTGACCGACATGGAGAGTATGTTCGATGGTTGTTCGTCCCTGACCTCTCTGGATCTCAGTTCATTTAATACAACTAATGTTACAAGCATGCATTGTATGTTCGATGGTTGTTCGTCCCTGACCTCACTTGATCTCAGTTCTTTTAATACAGCTAATGTTAAAGACATGTATTTAATGTTCCGTGGTTGTTCGTCCCTGAAGAACCTTGACATGAGCAACTTTAACACATCCACTGTTAAGTTTTGTTCAAGTATGTTTAGTAGTGTTCCTGCCCAGTGTTTCGTCTATATGCCAACGGGAGTAATTAACAACATCAAGAACCAGCGGAGCAAGAACCTTGTTCTGAAGGACGGCAGCACGTGGACTTGCGCCAGCTGCGAAATGACGGCGGACACAGAATACGATATTTTGTACGAGTTCAAGGCTACGGCATTGTCTGTGACAGGTTCCTCGGCTATGGCGTACTGCCTTTATAAGGATGGGACGATGTACTCCACGCTGACAAACTTTGCCAATGTCACCATCCCGAAGGGTAAGGACAAGATTTCGGAGACCTTCCCTGCAATGGCCATTTGGACGGAAGGGAACACGACGCTCACTTTCCTCGTGTCAGACAGTTACAAGGCGGGCGACACATATAACGGACAGACCATTACCAATGTCTGGAAGGGAAAAACTGTATCCTCTTCTACAACTACGCCGGCTTGGCTGGAAACCGTACAAGGAACTATGACGAAGGTTGTGTTCGCTTCTTCGTTCAAATACGTGAAGCCAACCACGTGCCGCAACTGGTTCTGTCAGTGTGGGAAGCTGGCGACCATTACTAACATCGGCAACCTGAACACGTCGGAGGTGATCAGTATGCGGCAGATGTTCCGCGAGTGTACGTCACTCACCTCGCTGAACCTCAGCACGTTCGATACTCAGAAGGTTATCTCCATGCGGACCATGTTCTATGGCTGCACTGGGTTGACCTCGCTGAATATCTCAAACTTCAGTACTGCCTCGGCAAACAACATCGGCTACATGTTCTACAACTGCAAGAAACTGACAAGCATCGATGTCAGCAAGTTCAACACTGACAAAGTCACTGCAATGGACGGCGTGTTCTATAATTGCGCAGCACTGACCACCCTTGACGTGACCAACTTCAACACGCAGAAGGTGACAACGATGGAGAGCATGTTCCGAGGCTGCTCGAAGCTGACGAGCATCGATGCCAGCAACTTCAGTTATGATGTCCTGACGACATACACAGAGATGTTTGAAAAGGTCCCGGAACTCTGCTTCGTGTATATGTCTGACGGTATGCCGGACGATCTGAAGAGCCAGAAGCCGAAGAACCTTGTATTGAGAAGCGGCAGCAACTGGACTTGTGACAACTGCGTGCTGGCTGACGGCGAGACGCTGACGCTGCCTTACGGCTTTAAGGCCTTGGGCGGTGTGACGTACGAGCGGAGCATTGCAGCCAACAACGGCAACGGCTATACGGTGTTCCTGCCGTACGACTGTCCGATACCTGAGGGCGTGACGGCATACACCCTGCGCACGGACGAACAGTCTCTTCTGGACGAAGACAAGATAGTGTTTGCACCGATCGAGGGCGACGTCTTGGAGGCCTACAATCCGTACCTGCTCGTTAACAGCGGGAACGACCTGACCAACCTGAATACGACGGTGGACACGCAAGTGCTGCCCACCACGACGGCGACTGCAGAGAAGACGTTTGGCGACATGCGCTTCACGGGCACCATGCGCACCATCTCGAACGAGGAGGCTGCCGAGCTGGGGGCATACATCATGCAGACTGGCTGCAGGTGGAAGAAGGTGATGACGTCGTCGCCTTCGGCATACATCCCAGCCTATCGCGCCTACCTCATCTCGCCGTCTGGCGAAGCGCAGACCAGGGCAACGCTGTTTGACGGAACGACGGTGGGCATAGACCCAGTTGCCAAGTCAGGCAAGATGTTGGCAGGCGGTGATAACATCTACGACTTGCAAGGTCGCTGTGTGGCCACGAAAGGTCAGTGGTCCATAGCCAACGGTCAGCTATCCATAGCCACCGGCAAGCTGCCGAAGGGTGTGTACATCACCAACGGCCACCGCTATGTGGTGAAATAAAGTAAAATAGGTTTATAATGGTTTTCTATGTTTATTTGATAATGACCTTTCGTCCGTTATGCAAGTAGAGTCCGCTTCGGATAGGACGGTGCGTCAGCCGTTGTCCTTCCAGCGAGTACCAAGGAGCGTCGGATGCCGGCACTGACACAGCAGTCGTAATAGCATCGGTTCCACCCCACTCTTTAATCAGAAAATCCACTTTCTTCGTCAAGCGCTGCTTGAAATAGTCCCTTTTGCCGGCTATCGGGTTCTGATTGTATTGAGGCCAGCGTGCGCCGTCACTCACTACCGCCGATGAAATCTGTGAGGTAAAGTCATTGATGAAAGCATCCAGCTGGGAATACTCATCGCTTAGGAAGGTACGCCATACCTCCCTCACTTTCTGCTGGAAACGAGGATAGCGAGCTATTTCGCCTATCCAATACTGTTCGAACGGCGGATTCACATAGATGAACTTGTCGTACGAACTGCTGAAGGCATTGCCAAAGTCCCATACAGGTCCGAACACCAGCTTGGTGTTGTCGCCACGGTCTTTATGCATGTAACAACTGCCATGAAACGACTCTCCGTCATCCATCACCTCCTGTACAATATAGAACCGGACCAGGGCATCCATATCGATATATTGCTCCCAGTCAGTACTATTTTTGTCGGCGTTAAAGATTGCGGCATCGGTAGCTTTCAGAAAAGTGGTCAAATATTCAAGCTGAACATCAGACAACGACTCTGGCGACTTGTAGGTAACCATCAGCGTAGAGCCGTTGGACTCCCTGAATCTCACCTGAGTGGGTTCTTCATAGTTGTCGATTTCCAACAACCATCCTCCAGTAACCTTATCGGCATCCGTCTCGTTGTCCTCCTGTTCTACAATGTTCACCCGGTCCTTATCCACACGGATATGCTCTGTCAGCATATACAAGCCGAGATATTTGCCGTTAAACATCACCTCGACGGGCCGTTGATCCGGGGTGTAGTCCAGTTTCAGCATACGGCTCAGCTCGTAGCCTACTGTATTGCGAAGGAATCCCATATTATCGTCGGCATTAGCCATCAGGTTGAAATGTTTGTTCTTCTTCATACCCAATGGTGATGCCTTCTGGTCGAACTTCAGACGATAGGGTTTCTTCTCAAAGGATCTCCACGTATAGTTTCCGCGACCCTTAACCTGTAGAGCCAAAGGACTCTCGGCACTGCCCAGCGAGCTGTAGTCCTCCAGACCTAATGCATCGATGTAGTAGGTACCTTGGACGTAGGTCTCTTTCGATGTCACCTCCGCCTCCGTATTGATATAGAGCACGGGCAGAGTGCCAGAATAGGCTGTCGACTCGTGCGGGACAATCTCGTATTGCATCGTGGAAGGCACTATTCTAAGGGTGTAGGAGCCTACGCCAGACTTGTTGGGCAGTCGCCAAGCTCCACCATCAAAATTCATTGTTCCCGACAAGTCGCGGCAGCCATCAAAGGGCGCACATAGTAACAAATGCCAAAAATTATCCTGCCCGTAGGCGGAGGCCGGTGCAACCTTAAACCAACCATCGTCGCCAGCAGCAGGGATGGTAATCTCCCACGTCACCCCGTCGGCCTGCTTCGTCAACGGATAGCTCTGGTCGGTAGTGCTCCAACCGTTCAACCAACCCACGAAATAGTATGTTTCTTCGGCTTCTGCCGCAAAACCGACAGACGACAGCAAGACGAACGAGAGCAAGAACAATATTTTCTTCATCATCCTAAATTCCGCAGCACTTTAGTTTATCTTTCTTTATAAGTACCTGAGCAACTTTTTGTTGCTCAGGATTTGGCCATGTCAGATTTTTCACTTACCTTAGTGCTGCAAATCAAGACAAGCAAAATCATCAATGACATGGCAAAGGTACAACAAA
>JAEEGH010009842.1_pt1 | contig 22115 bp, 18 predicted proteins | sample 9134181 | NCBI WGS metagenome assembly JAEEGH01 (sample SAMN16246544, study PRJNA631951) | gut metagenome | biome: gut microbiome; feature: rumen; material: DP-attached | host: Bos | place: Iran: Karaj | collected 2018-10
CACAAAACCTCACTTCTTCGCGATAAGAACACCTCCACAAAGGATTTCCGTGAACTGGTTTCCGAGATCTCGATGCTCATGGCTTACGAGGTAACCCGCGATTTCGAGCTTGAAGATATCGAAGTTGAAACTCCCATTTGCAAATGCACCACGAAGGTACTCTCTCACAAGAAGAAGATCACTCTCGTTCCCGTTCTTCGCGCCGGACTCGGTATGGCGGACGGAATGCTGAAGATCCTTCCCCAGGTTCGTGTAGGTCATATCGGTCTTTACCGCGACCACGAGACGCATGAGCCGATCGAGTATTACTGCAAGCTTCCCGATGACGTAGCCGAGAGCGAGGTTATCCTCCTCGATCCCATGCTTGCGACCGGCGGTTCGGCTATCGCCGCTACCCGCTTCATCATGGACAGAGGCTGCAAGAACATCCGCTGGGTGAGCATGATCGCCGCTCCCGAAGGCATTGAAGCCTTCCACAAGGTATATCCCGACATTCCCGTATGGTGCGCGGTCGTAGACGAGAGGCTCAACGAGAACGCATACATCGTGCCCGGTCTCGGTGACTGCGGCGACCGTCTGTACGGAACGAAATAAGTTTTAACGGAGGTTTTTATGATTTCACTCGAAATCCTCAAAGAAATAGCTCACGGAATAGCCGTACAGTTCGGTTCCAACTGCGAGGTTGTGGTCCATGACCTTTCCGAAAGCAGCCTGAATTCATCGGTCGTATTTATCGAGAACGGTCATGTCAGCAACCGCAAGGTCGGCGACGGACCTTCCCATGTGGTACTCGATGCTCTTCATAACGACATGTCGAAAACAGAGGACCATCTCGGATATCTCACCAGGACGAAGGACGGCAGGATCTTAAAATCCAGCACGATCTACATCCGCAACGACGAAGGAGTTCCGGTATACATCCTCGCGATCAACTACGACATCACAGGCTTCATGATGACGGAGAACGCGCTTAAATCCTTCATCGGTTCCGAGGACAGCGACGCCGACGCCGAAAAGATCACGAACAATGTCAACGACCTGCTCGACGACCTCATCGAGCGCTCGGTAAAGAAGATCGGCAAGCCCGTCGCTTACATGACGAAGGAAGAAAAGACAGCCGCGATCCAGTTCCTCAACGACAGCGGAGCCTTCCTGATCACGAAGTCAGGCGACAAAGTATCGAAGTACTTCGGAATATCAAAGTACACGCTGTACAGTTACATAGACGTAAATAAATAAACCGAATACATCAAAAGGACATGCGGTGTGCATGTCCTTTTCTGTAAGGTATATCATACAAGGGAGAATTACCATGACGAACGGAGAAATAATACTTGACAACAGAGTAGTCGGCGCGATCGATCTGCGCCATCATATCGATCATCCGATCCTCGGGACCTGGGGCGGCCATTGCGGTTATTCAGTACGTCCTTCGGAGCGCAGGAAGGGATACTGGATCGACTGCTCCGTTTAGTTGATGTAAACGTTTAGTTGTTTTATTATCATTTCATGATCGGCTGCTCCTGAAACGCCTTGCTGCAGAACTCTGCCATCTCTTCCACCGATTCGATCATGCCGTCCTCGACCCACATGCACAGGATGCGCTGGAAAGCCGAAACGATCGCGCGGTTCCTGTATCTGCCCATGCGGTCGGCGGCCGGATACAGCGTATCAAGTTTCGAATGGTTCTCCATAAAGCGGGCCACCGGAAGGTTCGCGTCGATGATCGTTTTTACAACTTCCGCGTGCTCCTGCACGATCTTAAAGCACTCCTTGAACCACAGATAGGTGTTTTCCTTCAGCTCGGGCTTCGAGAGGAATTCATTTGTCAGGTTTATGATCTCATCTCGCGCGCTGTCCAGAATATCTTCCTTGGACAAGTAATTCCGGTAGAATGCGGTCCTTGAGACTCCGGCGCGCTTAACAAGCTCAGTGATCGTAATCTTATCTATGGGCTTTTCCTTCATCAGCTGCATCAGCGCGGTCGTCAGGCATTCCCTCGTCAGCCTGTTCGACTCGGCATTGTTCAGCCGCAATACATTCCGCTCTTCTATTATTGTCCGGTCCGTTGTTTCCATGCTTATTCCCCTCTTCTCCGACTGTGTTTTTTCGTCGCGGCTTTACAAAAACGGCTCTGATTGTCATGTCATAACAAATGCTCAGCCATCTGTTTAGTCCACGTTCTCAAATATTGACGCACATCTTTGGCGGCGTTACACTTGTAACGTCGAACAACAATATACCATCATTGCGCGGAAAATTCAACGCGTAACTGTCTTTATCTCACGCTTGTTCGTATAATAGGTTTGGGGGGTGTCGGAGCTTGAAAGGGTTTATATTTCTGATGCTGCGTCTGCTGCTTGTCCTGGTTGCGGCTTTTGCTGTATATGTTATTATAATGACTGTCAGCGCATACTCTATCGCACCGAGGGAGTACACACAGAACAGTACTTATTTCAGACTTCTCCTTAACATATCTCTGGCAATGCTGTTCTTTGTCGCAAGGATCGATATTGAAACGAAAGGCCTGGAGAATGTACCGGAAGGCAGATTTCTCCTTGTTTCCAATCACCGTTCCAAATTCGATCCGATGGCGGCATGGATCGTTTTCAAAAAGCAGAACATCGCCTTCATTTCCAAGGAAGAGAACTTCCGGATCCCGTGGTTCGGCCGCATCATACGCAAATGCTGCTGTCTGGCCATTGACCGCAAGGACCCGGGCAAAGCTATGGAAACGGTTGAAAAAGCCGCTGAGCTGCTGAAAAATGATACCGTATCGGTAGGCGTATATCCCGAGGGCACAAGGAGCTTTTCCGGCGAACTGCTGCCCTTCCACAACGCGATGTTCAAGATCGCGCAGAAGGCCGGCGTGCCGATCGTGGTCACAACTGTCGAAGGCACCGAGAATATCTGCAAGAACTATATTCGCAGACGTACGGAAGTAACACTGAAGGTAGTCGATGTGATCAGCGCCGAGGAGGTCTGCTCCACACACAGCACGGCAGTGCTCGGAGCAAGAGTGCGTGAAGATATGAACAGAAGTCTGGGACAGACAGAAGAGGGAGAAGAAAATGAAATACCTTATCTTGTATAATCCGGCGTCGGACAACGGAAGAGGCGCCGAGGAGGCTGCGGCCGCGGAGAAGCTGCTGGGCGGGGCTGAGGTCATAAAACAGGACATCACCACTATAGATAAAGAGGATTTTATCCTGAAGAACACCACTCCGGACGACACCGTCCTGATCTGCGGAGGTGACGGAACACTTAACCGCTTCGTAAACAGCGTTGATGTCGCCGAGCTTGAAAGAAGCATTGATTTTTATGCTACCGGCACGGGCAATGATTTCTTCCGCGACCTCGGGCTGCAGAAGGGCAACATAGCCAGGGATATCAATAAATACATTACCAACCTGCCCAAGGTCACCGTTAAAGGCAAGACTTACCGTTTCTTCAACGGCGTGGGCTTCGGCATCGACGGCTACTGCTGCGAGGTCGGTGACCGCATGAGAGCCGCAGGCAATACAAAGATCAATTATGCGGGAATCGCGATCAAAGGTCTTCTCTTCCGGTTCAAACCTGCCAATGCGGCGATCACGGTCGACGGAAAAACGACCGAATACCAAAAGGTCTGGCTCGCTCCCACGATGAAGGGACGCTACTACGGCGGAGGCATGATCCCGGTTCCCTCTCAAGACAGGAGTGACGCGGAAGGCCGCGTGTCACTGTTTGTATGGCACGGCTCGGGAAAGCTGAAAACCCTTTCGATCTTCCCCGGCATTTTCAAAGGCGAGCATTTAAAGCACGGTGAATGCTGCAAGAGCTTCACAGGAAAGAATATCCATGTGAAGTTCGACAGGCCCTGCGCTATGCAGATAGACGGCGAAACGCTGACGGATGTAACAGAATATACCGTTGAGGCATGATAAAAGCCCCGGCCCCTCGGAATTCCGAGGGGCCGGGGCTTTCCACTTATCACAGAAGTTCGAAATATCAATATTTGGGAAGACTCGAGGTCTTGCCTGCATCGTAGAGAGCCTTTCTCTCGTCGATAACTGTCTGGTAGCCGTCGTTGAGGTACTTCTCGCAAAGGCTTGTGTAGAGAGCGTCGAACTCAGACTCCTTGCAGATGGTAAGCTGTGAAGCGTAAGTAGCGTACTGGCTGCACAGATACTCCGAAAGGCTTGCTGCCTGCTCGAGCGTTGCTGCGAACTTACAGTCGGTAACCGCATACATGGGAGTATTCGCGATAACCTTCTTGTAATTGTAGTAGTTCTCGATGATCTGCTTGTAGAAATCAGCGCTGTCCTTATAAGCTGCAGGATAGGAAGCTGTAACAGTATCCTCGATCGAAGCGAGCTTTCTTGCCTCGATAACGATGCAGAAGTAGTCCTTGTTCTGACGTGCAACCATCAGGTGCTCTGCGTTCTGCTCTTCTGCGGGAAGAACGTTTGCATTTCCGTTGGCGTCATACTTGAAGGTATCATTCTCATATCCGTACTGGAATGTGAAGAGGTTCTCGGGCTGGATCAGCCACTCCATGTACATCTGGGCTGCCTTAACCTGATCTGCGGTTGCCTTGGCCGAGAAACCGATCATCATGCCGTATGCGTTGTTTACGCGGTAAGCTGCGGGAACTCCGCCTGCTCCGTCGGTGGTAGCGGTAGATACGGGAGCGATCGCAAGCTTCGCATCGGGATTGGCTGCATAGAAGCTGTCAAGAACGCCGATGCTGGGTGAAATGTAGGTGCTGTAAGCGAATGCCTTGCCTGCAACGAAATCAGCCTCTGCATCGCTTGAGCTCTTTGTGGTGAAATCAGGATCAAAATAGCCTAAATTGTAAAGCTGGTTTCTTCTCTGAAGAAGGATCTTCTGAGCGTCTGTTGTAAGAGCGGGAATGCTGTAATCGCCCTGTGTTGCCCATGTAACCTCGTCCTGAGGATATGTTCTGTATGCATAGTTCTGGTCAACGCCTGCGCCCTCGACCTTTGTTCCGCCTGCAGGATAAGCTGCAAGGCCCTTGTCCTTGATAGCCTTGTAAAGGTCAAGCCAGTCGGACCAGTTTACGGGATAGGTCTTGCCGACCGCATCAAGCCAGTCCTGACGGTAGAAGGTAACCCATGTGTAGTTTGTATCCGAGTAAGGTCTCTCAGCGAGAACGAAGTAGGTCTTGCCGTTAAGAGAGGTGTACTGCAGATAGTTGTTGTCTACCATCATCTTGTAGTAGGTGGGAGCAACATTTGCAAAAGCCTCGAGATCGAGCTCCTGAAGGAAGCCGTCGTTTGCCCAATATGCACACTTATCGAAGTCGTACTCCATAAGAACGGTGGGAAGATTGTTGGCCGTTGCAAGGTTGTTGTAATCGTCAAGTACGGTTCCGCGGCCGATAGCCTGGAAGTTAACGGTGATGTTGTACTTGTCGCCGAATTCCTTCTGGATCCACTGTGTCCAGTAGTTGCTGGTCTCATCTCCGTCCTCGCCTCTGTCGTAAACGGGGATGCTGATGGTTACGTTGCTGTCAAAAGGCTTCCAGCCCTTGATGCCTGCGTCTTCGCTAACAGTAACGGGAGCAACGTCATTGCCGCCGTTGTCTGTGGAAGTTGAGCTCTGTGCTCCGCTTCCGGAGTTGTCTGTCTTGCCGGTATCTTCTTTCTTACATCCGGCAAAGAGTGCTGCTGTCATGACTGCGATCAGAACGATCGAGAGCAGTCTGCCAAGAACAGTCTTTTTCATAATTTCTCCTCCTTAAATAATACTTAACATAGTTTCATGTATAGCTACCCCCAAAGGGTCACTACCGGATCTTAAGCGGCTCAGCCTTTGACCGCGCCTACCATTGTTCCCTTTACGAAGTATTTCTGTACAAAGGGATAAATAACCAGAATCGGGATCGTAACGACCATGATCGACGCCGCCTGAAGTACCGCGGGCGAGCTCTTTGCAACGGTCGATTCTCCCACGAGGTCTATCGTGTCGGACGAGTTGAGCACCATCTGATAGAGCTTGTACTGCGCCATCTTCAGGCTTTCCTTCGTCGTAAAGTACATATTGTCGGAGTACGCATTCCAGCGGCCTACCGCGTAGAAAAGCGAAAGCGTAGCCAGGATCGGCTTCGAGAGCGGGAGCATGATCCTGAACAGTATCTGGAAATTCGTGGCTCCGTCAAGCGACGCCGACTCTTCAAGCTCATCGGGTATCGTGGTCAGGAAGAAGTTCTTCATGATCATCATGTTGTACGCCGAGTAAATGAGCGGAAGGATCAGTACCCAGAAGTTGTCGATAAGCTTCAGCTTATAATACAGCAGGTAAGTGGGAAGCGTTCCCGCCGAGAAATACATCGGTACCATTAGCAGGAACGTGAGCACTGCCCTGCCCTTTAATCTCTTGCGCGACAGCGGATATGCCGCGCAGGTACATGCAAGCATTCCGAGCGCGGTAAAAAGCGCCGTGATCCAGAGCGAGAACCACATGGAATGCAGCAGTTCTCCGTCCTGCACGATCTGCCTGTAAGCTCCCATAGAGAGCTCCTTGGGCCATAAGAATACAGAGTTTGAAGCGACCATCGCATTGCTCGAGATCGACTTTACCGCCACGTGCCAGAAAGGCAGCACGCAGGTCAGGCAGAGCAGCCCGACTGTCAGCATGATCACTATGTCGCTTATCCTGAATCGGACTATTGCCCTGGAGCCGTCCGAAGAGGTCTGTTCTTTTTCTATTGCGTTGATCTCAGACATCTTAGACCTCCTTACAGTAATCCGTTTTCACCGAGTGCCTTTGCGATCCTGTCCGATATCAGAACAAGGATCAGGCCGATGGTGGACTGGAACAGGTTTGCAGCGGTCGCGAGCGAGAAATGCTGCGACTTAAGACCGAACTGGTACACATAGACCGCCAGCTGATACTGGAAATCCCTTACCAGCGCATTGTCAAAAGCGGTAAGACGTTCAAGGTTCGATCCCATGATCCTGCCGAGACTTAAGATCAGCAGCGTAACGATCGTGCTCCTCATGCCGGGAAGGGTGATGTGCCACATTCTTTGCCAGCGGTTCGCGCCGTCGATCATCGCAGCTTCATAGAGTTCGCCGCTGATGCTTGAAATGGCTGCCAGGTAAAGGATCGTGCCCCATCCCATCGACTGCCACACCGCTACGAGCAGATATACCGCCGCCCAGTGCCATTTGTCGGTAAGGAAAGGGATGCCCTCATCGATCAGGCCCCACTTTTCAAGGAGAATGTTCACGAATCCGGACGATGTCCTGAACAGCGCGAACGCGACCGAACCGATGACCGCCCATGAAAGGAAATGGGGCAGATAGAGGATCGTCTGGGAAACCTTTTTGAAATGCTTGAATCTGAGCTCATTCAGCATAAGCGCAAGAATGATCGGCATAGGGAAGCCGAGGATCAGATCGAGCACGTTGAATACCATTGAATTCTTGAGGGCCGAGAGGAACTGGCTGCTCGAGAAAAGAGTCTTGAAGTTGGAAAGGCCTACCCACTTGCTGCCGTCAAAACCCTTCATGACCTTATAGTCATAGAAGATCATGCGAAGTCCGGGATAAGCCGCATAATTAAAGAGAAAGACGAGCGTCAGCGGGAATATCAGCAACAGATAAAGCTGCCAGTCTCTCCTGACAGTCTTCTTCCACGGCGAGATCTTCCGCGGTGCATTTGCCTCTTTTGTCATCTCGCTCCTCCTCTTCAAAAAAAATTTTTTCGCCATTGCTTTTATTATAATATGCATGATAATTTTCTGTCTTGTCACTTTGGGAGATTTCTTTGCATTTTCAACCATAAATAAGCGCTGTTTTTCTGACTGTTTAAGTAAAAACTTTACCTTTAAAGTTGCCTTTTGTGCATTATGTCGGTTTCAAGTCCTTGTTAATCGTTTTCGAGACACATTTTCTTGTTGTATTTTCACATCTTTATTTCACTCGCTTGCTTTTTCTGAAAATTCGCACTATAATTTAGGTCGAATTTACACATTGCATTTTTTGACATAAAATTGCGGAATGAAATTGCATCTGAAGAGGAGATCATTATGGCGAGGCAGAAAAACACGGTCATTGAATACAGGGATTACAATCTACCCACCTACTTCCCGATCCTGCTGCTCACAGGCGAGGTCTGGAGGATCTCGGACATTCCCTCGAACAGGCTGCATTTCCACAATTGCTTCGAGATAGGCCTGTGTGAGAGCGACGGCGGCTTCATGAAGTTCGGCGAGGCGATGCGCGCGTTCAACGCGGGCGACATCACGCTTGTCGGAAGCAATGTCGTGCACACAACCTACTCTTCTCCCGGCACCGCGAGCAAATGGACTTATATATTTGTAGATTTCGAGGAACTTTTAGCGCCCTATTTTCCGCTCAACCTTTTCCTCGATCCGGTTACGCTGAACTCGATCGCACGCAGCTATTACACGATACTCCCGGGCTACGAGCATCCGGAGCTTCGCATGCTGCTGAACGAAGTCGTAAAGGAAATGCAGGAGAAAAAAGAAAACTACCAGTATTCGGTCCGCGGACTGTTCTTAAGCTTCCTCGTGCATCTCACCGAGGTTTACAAAAGTACCGAAGAGCCTGACGTAAAGGAGCCTTCGCCCGTTCGCGACAAGCAGCTCGTCATCGCTCCCGCTCTCGATTACATTCACACAAACTATATGCAGGATTTCACGATCGACGACCTCGCGCACGCCTGCGAGATGAGTCCCACTCATTTCAGGCGCATGTTCCAGAGCATCATGGGCACAAACCCGCTCGATTACCTGAACAATTACCGCATAACGAAGGCCTCTATGCTGCTGCGTTCCACCGAGATACCCGTCCTCGAGATATCCGAGGAGGTCGGCTTCAGGAGCGTTTCAAGCTTCAACAGGCATTTCGCCGATATCACGGGCACCAGCCCGCTCAAATGGCGCAAGCAGATGTCATTTATCGAGAACAAATCCGTGCTCAAGTACACGGGCTGGATGGTTCCCGAAAAATAAAGCACCGGGCTTTAAGCTTCTTTTCAAATCACGGCAAATGTGGTAATTTATTACTGCATCCATAGCGCGTCGTCAGAGCTTCCGCGCTAAATCCAAACCGGATGCCTTAACAAAGGTTTATCATGAATTTATATATTTCCGGAATATCGGGCACCGGCATGGGCCCGCTCGCACTTATGGCAAAGGCCGCGGGACATACGGTCTTCGGCTCCGACCGCGCAAAGGGAGCCATCGCTCCCGAGCTTGAAGCCGCCGGCATAGAGTATTTTACAGGCGATCAGGACGGCACATATTTACAGGAAAAGATCGACAAAACCGGCATTGACTGGTTTATCTATACCTCCGCGCTCCCCGCGGACCATCCCGAGCTTCTGCTCGCAAGATCAAAAGGCATCCGCGCCACCAAACGCGATGCGCTGATTGCGGAGCTGGTCGGCAATCTCGGTCTCAGAATGGTCGCGATCGCAGGAACCCACGGTAAGACCACGACCACCTCGATGCTGGTCTGGGCAGTCCGGAAGCTGACAGATAAAGAAGGCGCTCCCCTGCTGCCCTCATCATATCTTGTCGGCACTACGCTCGGCTTCGCTCCTTCCGGTTCCTACAAAAAAAATGACCGCTTCTTCATTTACGAAGCGGATGAATACGATCGCAATTTCCTTCACTTTTATCCCTGGCTCGCGCTGATCACCTTTGTATCCTACGATCACCCGGACATCTATCCGACCGTGGAGGATTACGAAGAAGCGTTCAGGCGGTTCGAGTCGCAGAGTGAGAATCTGATATTCGGCAGCACAGAGGCCGATCCCCGCATCACGCTCTCGGGCGCCGCGCGCAGGGAGGATGCGACGACCGCTTTCGCGGCGATAAAGAAGATGCTCGAAGCATGCAAAGAAAGCTTCCCCGAAAACACCGAATATGATGTTCCCGACGAGAGGATCATCGAAATACTCAACGCCTTCCCCGGCGTGGGCAGACGCTTTGAGCGCATATACGACGGAGTTTATTCCGATTACGCACACCATCCCGAGGAGGTCGCGACCACTGTCGCGATGGCCCGTGAGGAAGCCGTAAAGACAGGCAAAAAAGGCGTGATCGCGATCTACCAGCCTCACCAGAATACCCGCCAGCATGAGGTCCGCCACCTGTATCCCGACGCCTTTAACGGTGTGGACAGGCTCTACTGGCTCCCGACCTATCTGACACGTGAGAACGAGTCGCTTAAAGTTCTGACGCCCGAAGATTTCATACAGGAGCTCAGCGTTAAGGACCGCGCTTTCGCCTCGGAAGCAAACGACGCTCTCGCGGAAGAGATCAAAAAGCTGCAGAGTGACGGCTATATGATATTGCTGATGACAGCCGGCCCCGCGGATACATGGTTAAGGAAAGTCTTCCCCAATAATTAACAAAAATATACCGCCATGACTTTATGCAGTCATGGCGGTTTTTCATGCTTTTATCATGCTTTTATCATGCTTCTGTCATGTCTTTGTCAGCCGCGTGAGCACTCGTTGATGAGCGAGAGCTCGTCGTCTGTAAACGAAATGTTCTGTACTGCCTTGATATTGTCAAGGATCTGCGAAGGCTTTGACGCTCCCGCAAGAACGCTCGTAACAGCTTTGTCATGAAGCAGCCATGCAAGCGCCATCTCCGCCAATGTCTGGCCTCTAGACGCCGCCAGATCGTTCAGCTTCCTGATGTCCTCGAGCTTCTCGCCCATAACATCGGACTCCCTTAAGAAACGTCCGTCTGTCCTGATCCTGCTGTCCGCCGGGATACCGTTCAGATACCTGTCAGTGAGCTTGCCCTGCGCCAGAGGCGAGAAGCATATAATACCCTTCCCGAGTTTCTCCGAAGTATCCTTCAGACCGTTATTCTCCACGGTCCTGTTCAGGATGTTGTAGCAGTTCTGGTTAATGATGAACGGAACATGCAGCTCATCGAGGATCGCAGATGCCTTCTCCAGAGTGGGGCCGTCATAGTTTGAAAGTCCGACATACAGAGCCTTTCCGCTGCCGACTGCAGATGCGAGAGCTCCCATCGTCTCCTCGAGAGGAGTATTCGGATCCGGTCTGTGATGATAAAAGATATCGACATAGTCCAGCCCCAGCCGCTTAAGCGAAGCATCAAGGCTCGCCAGCAGATACTTCCTGCTGCCCCAGTCGCCGTAAGGGCCCTCCCACATGCCGTAACCGGCCTTCGTCGAAATGATCATCTCGTCCCTGTAAGGCGCAAAACAATCCTTCAGGATCAGACCGAAATTCTTCTCCGCGCTGCCCGGCTGCGGTCCGTAATTGTTTGCGAGATCGAAATGCGTGATACCGTTATCAAATGCGGTAGTGCACATCTCGACCATGTTCGCATAATTCCCGGTATCGCCGAAATTATGCCAGAGTCCGAACGAAACCGCCGGAAGCATCAGGCCGCTCTTTCCGCATCTGTTGTAAACCATTTTTTCGTAGCGTTTCTCGTCTGCGATATACATCATACGTCCTCCTCATAGTAGTCCTGCGCAGTAATCGTCCGGCGAAACGGCCGCACGCTCTGCACGCGTCTCCGTCACGTGATACAGCCCCGGGCGGAAACTGCTTAGCTACAATTAAAAGACAATGACCGGCGCAAGTCAAATAAAAAAATGATAAACAACACCGTAACACCCCAGATCATATCTTAAAATCATCCTCGGGATAATGATACACCCTGTCCGACAAAACGTCGCAGACCGGCACCTGCTCGCGGTTCACCTCGGGCACCATATTTTCAAAAATAGCCCTGCCGTTCTCCTGCATATCGGGCACAATGATCACCTCATGCACGGAACTGGGCAGGATGAAAAAGCCCGAACCGAGCCTCTCCTTTATCTGCTCGAGAAGTCCCTCGTAGAGCAGACACGCCGCTCCGTTGATCCTGTTAGGCGTCGTAAGGACATAGATCGAGTTCCCCTTCCTCGGTGAGCTGTCGCTCTCGAGCGTATCTATGATATCCCTGATGACCTCCCTGTCATGCACCGTGCCCGGGCACAGCTCGGTCTCGTCGAGAAGGATCTCCGCGAGCAGGCAGAAAATATTCTTGAACGAATGCGGCATGATATACGGCGCATTCTCAAAAGCGCAGCGCTTCAGCTCTTCGACCCCCACTCCCCAGTTCGCGCAGTGCTCGTTTGTGATGCGGATCGTGCCCATGCCGCACTTGTCCACCTTCACAAGACAGCAGAATATAACCGCGAGATCCAGATACTTGATATGAGGGGTATCCTCAAGCAGGGTTCTGTTCATATCATAGTTGATCAGCTTGAACACTATCCTGCCCTTCATCGCCTCAAACGAGAAATCTCCCACGATATCGTCGTCCACGCCCTTCATGCAGCTGCGGTACTGTTCGAGTATGCGGTCCGCAATAACATCGGAGGGCATACCTTCCATGTAATCGTCGTAATAATCGTTGAGATAAAAGCTCGGGGATACCACTCTGCCTTCACTGAGAATGGTAACAGAATCAAGAGTTACCGAATTGTTTTTGAGAATGCGTCTTCCGGACACCTGAAACGAGGGTCCGGCTTTTTCGGCGACGCGCTCCGTGATGCACGCCACGAAATTCCTGTAATCGTCAGATTCGAACCTGTCGACCAACCCTTCGCACTCGGCTACAATGCAGGGCGAGCCGTGGTCCACATCACAGTATTTCCCGGCTGTATCATTTTCAAGAATTAAAACTTCGTTATTTAACATATCGCTCCCATCCGGCCTCCCGGCCTGTCAGATCGAAGAGCAATATAAATCCTGTCAATGGAAATAATATCAAAACAGTCCCTGTATTTCCAGCATTATTTTTCCGACGTAAGCCTTGATTTTCGAGGCTTTCAGCCATTTTCAGAACACTAAAAAAGCTCACGTGCGGAACTGCTCCGATGTGCCATTAAATTGTATTCCACACACCTGAAATATATCTTCAAAAGATGCAATTTAAGACCGGCCTCCGCTATGATGTAAAGAAGCTCTGTTTTTCTCAATCTCACCGTTGTCCCCATTTTCCCAGTTTTTGCTTGACTTTTGTCCGCACCGAGTGCATAATATCTTTGTTTGGTTAACAGCCAATCGAGGTGTGGCTCAGTTTGGTAGAGCGCTACGTTCGGGACGTAGAGGCCGCGTGTTCGAATCACGTCACCTCGATGCTTTTATTTTCAAGGGTTTCGGATTTTCCGAAACCTTGTTTTTTTATTCGGGACACAGCCTTCCTTTTCCCATTATTAAAAAGTACCTAAGCTAACCGGTCTTGTCATTTTTTGCCCGGTCCTGCCTCGTCGCCCTGCGGAACAAAATATTTGATTATATAATCCTCGAGTATCGCGGCGGATGCATTGCCAAAGGCTTCGTTCTTGACAACGGAAAGTCTACGTTCCGGCAAGGGATCTACAGTTTTGATCTCAAATACATCTTTGCCTCTTATGGCAGAAGAAGCCAGCTCCTCGGGTACACAGCCGAGTCCTATGTTATTCATTACGAACGCCAGCGCCTGATCGTAGTTTGGCACTTCGATATCCACATGGTAATCAAGTCCCTTTGAAGCATTGATATGATCGTACAACGCGAACGTTTCGGTATCCCGTGAAAAGCCGATTATCGGAAATCTCAGGATGTATTCCATCGAAACAGGCTCTTTAAAATCATCCCTGAATTTGTTTCCGGCAATGATCACATCCTTAAAATTCATGATAATGCGCTCCTGCGACGCAACAATGGGCTGATAATCCGAAGTTGTCAGAATCGCCATATCCAGGATCCCCTTGGTCACATCCGCGATCAGCTCCGGCGTGGGCTTGCTGACAATCTGCAGATGAGTTTGGGGATAATCCTGCTCATAGGCTCCGATAGCAGGAATGATAAACAGATTGATCAGTTTGTAAGGAGCGGCTACCGATAACCCTATCGATATCTTCCTTTTTGCAATATTCGTCTCTTCTTCTATCTTTGATTCGCCGATATCTATCTGCCTGAACGCCTCTTTTATGTGCTTAAAAAGTGTCTCCCCCTGTTTTGTGAGGATAACGCCCGAATTTGTTCTCACGAACAGTTCGCAGCCCAGGCTGCTCTCAAGCTTCTTTATCGTTCTGGTAACATTCGGCTGTCCTGTGGACAGGACCTTCGCCGCCTTACTGATATTGAGATACCTGGCCACATAATAGAAAACTTTGTAATACTCAAACGAATTGTTCATTTTATCCCTTCCTGATATGCTTTTCTGATATACCAATATGACAAATTAGAATTATCCGTATTTCCATAAATCATGTATAATTTAGTAAAATACATGGAGTCAAGAGAATTATATCACATATTCTTCTCCAAATCATCCATTGTTTCGAAAATTAAGTTAGCGGAGGTAGTATTTATGAAGCAAAAAAAGAAATTATCCCTTACAGCAGTTCTCCTGCTGATCGCGTTCGTGCCGTTAGTGCTGTCAGGCATCGTATCCTGTATAGCGACAGCCGTTACCGTTACAGGCAACCTTGAAGAATCAGCTTATCAGAAGCTCAAGGTCGCAACGGACTCCTTAAGAAAGTATTATCAGTACGATCTGGACAACGGCAACGAGATCGCGTACGAGCACGACTATGTCGACATGCTCAAAGACGACGACATCGATATGACCATTTTCATCGGCGACACCAGATACATGACCTCCACCGTAAAAGATAACGGTCAGCGAAACGAAGGCACTCAGATGGATTCCGCTATCTGGGCAAAGGTTAAGCAGGGCCAGAATGTGACCGCCAGCGGCGTAAAGGTCGGAAACAAAAAGTATTATGTTTACTACATGCCTCTTTATGACGGAAATAAAACAGTAGTCGGCGCTGCATGGGCAGGTCAGCCTCAGGACAATGTCAAGGCCAACATCCGAGGCGTCCTGATCCTCCTTATCATGATCGTCGCGGTCACAATAGCCATTTGTGCAGTTATCATCTATTTCATCGCAAGGAAGGTTTCGGCGTCCATCGGAGTTGTAATCTCTGATGTTGAAAGACTCTCGGGCGGCGATCTTACATCGGATACACAATCCGCTTCCGCGATCAGGGAGATCAACGATATCGGAAACAATGTCTTCGGTCTTTCCGAAAAGCTCAAAGAGATCGTCGGTGCTGCTAAAGAAGCTTCCGCTACCACAGGCTCTAAGGCAAAGGAACTTGCCGATACCTCGACACAGATCAGCGGTACCTCCGATAACGTATCGAATGCGGTTCAGGAACTCGCCAAAGGCGCTTCCGATCAGGCAGGTACCGTACAGAGCGCAACAGAGAACCTCATTGAACTGTCCAATGCGATCCAGACCGTTTCCGACAATGCCGACCAGCTTGCTTCCACCGCTTCCGAGATGAACGAAGCTTCCAAAAAGAGTGCCGATGCACTGCAGAGTCTCTCAAATAGCATGGATACCATGACCGCTTCGGTTAACGAGATCTCCGAAACAATGAGCGCCACGAACAACGCCGTACAGAGCGTAAACGAGAAGGTTGACGGTATCACGAACATCGCATCGCAGACCAATCTCCTTGCCCTGAACGCTTCCATCGAGGCCGCAAGAGCGGGCGAAGCAGGCCGTGGTTTCGCGGTAGTAGCCGAAGAGATCGGCCAGCTCGCAACCGAGTCCGCGCAGACCGCCCAGGAGATCAGGAACGAGATGGAGACTCTCTTAAAGTACTCCCAGGAAGCGCTCCAGAAGACCAACGATATCAGCAATATCAAGAACAACGCGGATTCTGTCCTTCAGGATACAACCGAACGTATCAGTGCTCTTATTGCCAACGTAAGCTCCACTGTAGACGGAATAAGCCTTATCTCCGGTCTCACCGAAACATGCAACAAGTCGAAGGATCAGATCGTCGACGCCATGAGTTCGCTCTCGGCGATCTCCGAAGAGAATGCAGCTTCTACAGAGGAAACGGGAGCCTCCATGGAAGAGCTCAATGCAACAGTCAACGGACTGGCCGCTGCTGCCGGAAGTCTCAGCGAAGTAGCGGAAAGACTTGACAGCGAGCTCGGATTTTTCAAAGTTTGACGACTTTCGGATTAAACGTCTGTCTTCCATTTATGATAGGGCTGTTACACCCCCGCCCTATCAAGCGAAAACCGCGGAGATACCTCCGCGGTTTTTCTCTGTGGTCAGATCTGTTTTGGGTCCCTGTTCCGGCCTTTTCTTATCTCGTAATGATAAAAGTCGTGACCGAACTTCCCTTTATATCCGTCTCAAACTTCGAGCCGTCTTCGCTTATCTTTATATTGACTTTTTCCGAAACATCCGCCCAGTTCTCGCCGTCCGCCATTGTACCGCTCGTCCTGATCGCGGTGATCTTCGTATTTTCATCCATCCTGTCAAAATCCGACAGATCGAACTCCCATCTGAGGTCGTCCGTGTTCGCGTTCATCGCGACGATGACTACACTCTTATCTGAGGGATCAAAGGCTGCAACGCTGTTGTCGCTCGAATCCGCGATGCAGTATCCCGGCCTGATATATCTCGTAAACTGGCCGAATGCGTAATACTTCTTTCCGAGCAGAAGCTCTTCTCTGTCATGGTCGGCAATGCCGATGCCCCAGAACGGCGTACCGCCGGCAATAATGCCGTCAGCCGCGCTCCTGCTGCAGGTATCGAATTTATTCTTTGAATCGATATGTATATCCACAGCGTCCCACATGATCCACGCTGTGGGCTTCATTCCGTTCAGATCGGTGATGATCGCCCTGGCAAAGCCGAGCGCAGCCTGCATCCCGGAATCCGATCTTCCTGCCGAAAAGAGGCCTTCCGTTCCGTCAACCTCGCTCATCCAGAGATTCTTGCCCGCCTTCTCCGCCGTCGCCTTAAGAAAGCTCCGCTGCGTTCCCTGGTATGCGTGTGTGTCTATCCTTCCGACCACTGCTTTCGCCTCGTCGGTAAGCTTTTCAAACGAAGCCGCAGCCGTGTCAATGGAGGTCTCGTCGGATGCGGAAATGATGATATCAATACCCTTGGAAGCCAGCTCCTTATTCAGTGCGACAAGTATCTTTGACTGGGACTCTCCCATCGAAAAATGGCAGCCCTCCTGCTTATCGCTGTTCGCTTTCCAGTAGCTCGTCGCGGGCTCGTTCATCGGGGCCGCGCTCCGGAATACCAGACCTTCATTCTTCCAATGTTCGATCACATCCGCAAGATAGCACGCAAACGCCGTGCAAGAGTCTTCTCTCAGATTATCGACGCCCGGATCTTCTCCTCCCGAGCTGCATCCGCTGACCGTCATGAAATACGGCGGCGAATTTGAAAACGCTTCGGCAACAAACTCATCTCCCGCTGCTTTTATTGCGGCTTTCAGGATATTCATCTGCCTCGTGTCCGCGTCCCAGTCATAATTCCAGGCGTAGCCGCACTCGAAGTCGGCTCTCGCAAAATTCTCTTCGTAATATTCTTTTGTATTGAGGCCCAGATCGATCCTTGTCACATCCGTGCAATACCCCGGAACCTCGGAATCCGAGCGCTTTATGTGCGGCGCGTGGTAAAAAGGTCCTTCCGGGTCGGTGACATTGTCTCCGCCGCCAATGTTATAGCGCCCGATATTCATGCCGAGTCCCGCAGCGGGATCAAAGAACGCCTTCGCTGACTGTTCGGTGAGCGACGCGCTGTAGCCCAGACGGTTGGCCCACCAGCAAAGAGACGTGCCCCAGCCCTCGAACTCGCCGTACCCGTCACGGTTGGTATCGTTAAATGTCTGTGCGCCGGAAATATCTATCTTTATCCTTTTGCTTATCTCCATAGGTGCTCCCTCCCCGCCGTTTTTATCTTTTGAAAGACCGCTTCCGCATCCCGCGGCCAGGACCGAAACCGCAAGGACCGCCGCGATCAGCAGACCTGCTCTGTGTCTCAATTTTTACCTCCGTTCCTTCGTGCGGACGATTCCCTGACCACAAGCGAGGGCATTACGCGCCTGAAAGTGGGAACGCTCTCTCCGTTCGCGACATCGATCGCCGTGTCCGCGAGCATCTTGCCCAAAGTATCGTAATCGTAGTCAATGCTTGTGATCTTCGGGAAGGTAAGGTTTGTGATGTAGGTATTATCGTAGCTTACGACAGACACATCCTCGGGCACACGATAGCCTTCCTCGATCAGCCTTCTGATGACTCCGGCCGCGCAGAAATCGTTTATCGCGATGATCGCCGTGGGTTTTTCCCTCATGGCCATGAGTTCCTTTACGCCCTCGTACCCCGCGTCGTAATCATATCTGCCTTCATAGACATATCTCTTGTTGATCGGGATCTGGTGATCCTTTAGTATTTTGCAGAATGTCATGTATTTCTCGTAGGTCGAGATAACGTCGAGACGTCCTCCGACGAGTGCGATCCTCTCATGTCCGAGCTCGATCAGATGCTCGGTCAGCAGCCTTACGGCTTCATTCGCATCGATCACCACGCGGTAGCACGGCACCTCGTCGATCTTGCCGCTCGTGATGATCGGCAGCTTCTCCGCGATCTGCTTTGCCTTCGCTATATAAGCGGGCTCTGTTATCACGGCGTCCACTCTTCCGCCGATCTGTATGATGGCTTCGACGCTCTGCTGTTTCAGGATGTCCAGCTGTTCGATCTCCCTTTCGGTCTCGCCGAGCGAGCAGCAGAGGATCACTCTGTAGCCTCTCGCAAGCGCAGCGTTCTCGCAGGCCACATAAAGAGCCGCATAGAACGGGTTCCTGATATCAGCCATCAGAACTCCTATGACTCTCGAACGCGTATCCGAAAGTCCCTTCGCGAGCGCGTTGGGTCTGAAATTATATTTCTCTATAAGAGCCTTAATGCGGTCCCTCTTCTCGGGACGCACATTGGCGCTGTTCGTAAGGACGCGCGAAACCGTCGACGGAGAAACCCCCGCTTCTTTCGCTATGTCATATATAGTTATAGACTTGTCGTTATCACTGTTTTTAGCCATATTTCACCTGTTATGCGCAATATTTGAAATCGGTTGCAAATCCATATTACAAAAACATTTGTCGGCTTGTCAAGGCCTTTTATGTAACAATGCACAATTTATCGATATGTCATATATATGTTTTTAACTATTTTGCAAAATTTTCAAGAAAGGAATTGACAAATGATGTGCATGTTGTATATTCTTGAGTTAATGAAACCGATTGCAAATGTGCAAGGTGACGTCCAACTAATGCTGAAAGGACTGTAAATATGTCTAAAGGATCCGTTGTTGCGGCTGAAGCGCCCGCAGGCAGAAAGCTCGGATTTTTCGAGAAAGTACGTAAATACCGTACCCTTATCTTCATGTGCCTTCCGACCTGCCTGTTTTTCTTTTTTTTCAGTTATGTACCGCTGCCCGGTATCTGGGTGGCCTTTGTAAAGTACAACTATCAGAAGGGTATCTTCGGGAGCAGGTTCGTAGGGCTCCAGAACTTTGAGTTCATGGTCGAGTCGGGCAAGCTCTGGTCTCTGACTAGAAACACCATCCTGTATAACCTGGCGTTCATTATCCTCGGAAACCTGTTCGCCGTATTCATGGCGATATTGCTCAACGAGATCAGGTCGAAGGCGTTCAAGAAGGTCTCCCAGACCATGATGTTCCTTCCCTACTTCATCTCGCACGTTCTGATCGGCGTGCTGGTATTCAACTTTCTGAACTACGACACCGGTTTTGTAAATACGCTCCTGACCAAATGGGGCTTTGAGAGATGGCAGCCTTATGCGAATGCTTCCTGCTGGCCGGCGATACTGATCTTCATATACCTGTGGCAGCAAAGCGGCTACAACTCGGTCGTTTACTTTGCGGCCATCATGGGCATCGACGGCGAGGTCATCGAGGCCTCGAGGGTAGACGGAGCCAATGCGTTCCAGAAGATCCGATACATCATTCTTCCGAGTCTGCGTCCCACGATCGTTATCCTTCTGCTGTTCGCTCTCGGAGGCATTGTAAGGGGTAACTTCGGTCTGTTCTACAACATCATCGGAACCAATTCGCTCCTTTACGAGACGACCGATATCATCGAGACCTTCGTATACAGGGCTTCGGTCACGGACTTCAACTTCTCGACAGCGTCCGCCGTAGGCTTCTATCAGTCGCTCATCGGTTTCGCCATCGTTATGACGGTCAACTTTATCGTCAAAAAGATCGAACCGGACTATTCGTTATTCTAATAAGCCTGGTACGCTAGTCACGTATAAGGAAAGGAAACAGAATCGGCTTTCAGCCGATTCTAAAGAGAGGATTTATGGCTAAGAAAAAAGATTTGGACATGATGTCGAGTTCGGCCAAAGTCAAGCTTGGAGCTTCGGATATCATCGTACGCGGCATCGGATATTTTGTAACCACACTTTACTCGCTTGCCTGTATTTTCCCGTTTTTGGTAATACTCGGAAGCTCGTTCTCTTCCGAGAGCTACTTAAATCTTCACGGCGTACAGCTCATACCGGGCGAGTTCTCGACCGAAGCATACCACGCCGTTGTGAAGAGCGGCCTGATCTGGCGCTCTTACATCGTAACTATTCTGATCACGGTCACGGGAACCGTAATAGGCCTTTCGCTGATAGCAATGACGGGCTATGCGCTCCAGCGCAAAGACTTTCCCTTCAGGAACGGGATCTCGTTCTACATTTACTTTACGAGCCTGTTTTCCGCGGGACTTGCTCCTTACTACCTGATCATGACGCAGGTATATAAGCTGAAGGACAGTTATCTGGCAATTCTCCTTCCGCTGCTCATGTCGCCCTGGCTCGTTATCCTCATGAAGAATTTCGTAAAGAGCATTCCGCATGAGATCACCGAATCGGGCAAGATCGACGGCGCCGGCGACATGAAGATATTCACTGCGCTGATCCTTCCGATGCTGAAGCCCGCGCTTGCGACCATCGGCCTGTTCCTGGCGCTGGGTTACTGGAACGAGTGGTATCAGTCGTCGCTGTTCCTCAGCTCCAGAGTTGATGTAAAGCCCCTGCAGTACATGCTTTACGAGACGGTCAATAAAACAGACGCCCTTAAAAATACCGTTGCGGGCCAGTACGTAGTCATTACCGATATTCCTTCGAACACGGTCAAGATGGCGACCGCGATGCTCGCTACCGGACCTATTGTTTTGCTTTACCCGTTCGTACAGAAATACTTCATAAGCGGTATCACCGTAGGTGCGGTAAAGGGTTAACACACATGATTATTGCTTCTGCGACAGTCGCAGCAAGTTAATAATATATTATTTAAGGAGGGTTCCTATGAAAAAGAAACTACTGGCAATTTTACTTGCAGCAACCATGATCTTAGGCCTTGCTGCATGCGGAGGCGGAGCCAAGAAGGTTGACACTTCCCAGCATGTAAAGATCGTTTACATGTTCACCGGTTCCAAGCCCGAGGGCGCTGCCATGGACAGATTCAAGGAGATGAATGACAAACTTAACGCCATCCTCACCGAGAAAGTCAATGCAGAGCTTGAGTTCTACTGGATTGGATGGACCGATTATCTTTCCAATTACAACATGAACATCGCTGCCAACGACGGAACGGTAGACCTTATCGGTACCGCATCCGACTGGCTTGATGCTTGGCCCAATGCCAAGAACGGCGGTTTTAAGATTCTTACAGAAGATATGCTTAAGACCTATGCACCCAAGACCTGGGAAAGCGTTCCCAAGGAGCACTGGGAGCTTTGCAAATACGACGGAGACATCTATCTGATGCCCGAAGATAACTACGCTCAGTGGACCAACCACGGTTATATCTACCGTCTTGATTGGGCTAAGAAGGCAGGTCTTGCAGACGGCGTTAAGAGCTGGACAGACATGACCAAGTACTTTGAGTATGTTACCTCCAACAAGGATGCTCTCGGCATCAACGTAGCATGGGATTCCGACGGAACACACAACGTACAGATGGCAAGCGGCTGGGTTGCTTCTCACTCCAAGTTCGTTCCCATCGACGGAATCTGTACCGCAGCTCTTTGGGGCGGCACCAAGGATGACCTTTACAAGATCGTTACCCCTGCTTACACCGATACCCAGATGATGGTTGACTTCGCTAAGGAAATGAAGAAGTGGGACGAGATGGGCGTTTGGAAGACCGACGTTCTCAACAACACCACCTCCACCAACAGAGATGACTACCGTGTAGGTCTCGTTGCAGCAGA
>JAEEGH010009843.1_pt1 | contig 22112 bp, 20 predicted proteins | sample 9134181 | NCBI WGS metagenome assembly JAEEGH01 (sample SAMN16246544, study PRJNA631951) | gut metagenome | biome: gut microbiome; feature: rumen; material: DP-attached | host: Bos | place: Iran: Karaj | collected 2018-10
CCACGTGAACCTTCAGGGCCGCGAGAACGGCAAGCCCGTGAACACGCTGGAGCGCATCGACGTTATCAGCCGTGCGCTGAACCCCTACTCTCAGAACGACGCCTTCATGGCTCTGGCCGACCAGCCTGAAATTCGTTTCGTTATCTCGAACACTACTGAGGCCGGCATCGCTTTCGACCCCGCTTGTAAGCTGGAGGACAAACCCGCCTCGTCTTATCCCGGCAAACTGGTACAGCTGCTGTACCGTCGCTGGCAGACCTTCAACGGCGACCCCACGAAGGGTCTGATTATCTTCCCCTGCGAACTTATCTTCCTGAACGGCCACGTGCTGAAGGATTGCATCAATAAGTACATCGAACTGTGGCAGCTGCCTGCTGACTTCAAGAAGTGGTTCGACGAGTCGTGTGGCGTTTATGCTACGCTGGTGGACCGTATCGTACCAGGCTTCCCCCGCAAGGAGATTGCCGAGATTCAGGAGAAAGTTGGCTACCGCGACAACCTCGTCGTCCAGGCCGAGAACTTCCACCTGTGGGTCATCGAGGCTCCGAAGGAGGTTGCCCAGGAATTCCCCGCCGACAAAGCTGGCCTGCACGTGCTGTTCGTCCCCTCAGAGGAGCCGTACCACAAGCGTAAGGTGACGCTGCTGAACGGCCCGCACACCGTGCTCTCACCCGTTGCCTTCCTTTCAGGAGTCAACATCGTCCGCGACGCCTGCAACCACGAGGTCATCTCGAAGTACATCCACAAGGTGCAGTTCGACGAGTTGATGCAGACGCTCGATTTGCCGATAGAGGAGCTGCAGAAGTTTGCCGCCGACGTGCTGGAGCGCTTCGACAACCCGTTCGTCGACCACCAGGTAACAAGCATCATGCTGAACTCGTTCCCCAAGTTCCAGGCTCGCGACCTGCCCGGCGTGAAGACCTATCTGGAGCGCATGGGCGAGCTGCCTAAGGGTCTCGTCTTCGGTCTGGCAGCCATCATCACCTATTATAAAGGTGGCAAGCGTGCCGACGGTGTGGAAATCATCCCCAACGACGACGAGAAGATTATGGGTCTGCTGAAAGAGCTGTGGGCTACGGGCAACACGCAGAAGGTTGCCGACGGCGTGCTCGGCGCAGAGTTCATCTGGCAGGAAGACCTCAACAAGGTTGCCGGTCTGAATGCTATGGTGAAGCAGTTCCTTGACCTCATTCAGGAGAAGGGCATGCTCGAAGCCGTTAAGACGATATTATAAGTGATAAGTGATTAATAAAAATTGCTACCGCTCTCTGATAACCAGATGTGCGGTAGCTTTTTTTATAACCTTAAATAGCGGTAGCAAACTATTCACTATTCATTATTCACTATTCACTTATCTATTGGTCGGGGTTCTCCACGTAGCCTTGGTATTCGGGAGTGAGAGCCGACATCACGCTGTCGTAGGCCTGATGCATGGTGGCCTGGATGTTCTGCGGTCCCTGACCCACGGGATAGATGGCCTGATGGATGGTGAGCGACAGGGGATGCCACGAAGCAAAGTGCCAGTCGCGGGTTCGGGGCATGACGTTGAACGTACCGTTGATGGTCAGCGGCACTACAGGCAGCTGCAGCTCGTCGGCCAGCATAAAGGCACCCTTGCGGAACTCTCCCATGTGGCCCGTAAAGGAACGTGCGCCCTCAGGAAACACTACCACCGAACAGTTGGCATGCTGCAGAATGTCGCGGGCATCGTCGTAAGTCTTCCTGATCTTGCTCACGCCACTTTTATTGACCATAATCTGGTGCGACTTGCGGCAGGCATAGCCCACAAAGGGGATCTTCTGAATCTGGTGCTTCATCATCCACTTGAAGTTACGCCCCAGGAAGCCGTAAATCAGGAAGATGTCGAAGGCTCCCTGATGGTTTGAGACAAAGACGTACGACTGGTTGGGTTCCAGATGTTCGCGCCCTTCGACTTTGACAGGCAACAGGAAGGCACGGGTAATGGTGCGTGCCCACCAACGACCAGGGTAGTATCCCCAGAAATGTCCGTCGCCCAGCGTACAGCCTATGCCGACAAGCAACGCCGTCCAGATAGTCATCACAATAGTGACGGGAAACGCAATAAAAACCTGATAGATGCAGTAGAGAAACTTCATATTACTTATTTTATTTCAATTCAAATAACTTCAATTTTTCAACTCTTTAATTCTTCCTTAGCGTGATGACGACTATCTCGCCAGGCTGATTGAGGCGGAAGGGAATGAGTGCCCCCAAGCCCGTACTAACGTAGAGCGAGCGGTCGCCCTCAGAGTACATCCCACCCCACTCGTCGTAGCTCAGCGCTACAGGTGACCAGTCGAAAAGCTGGAACTGTCCGCCGTGAGTATGTCCGCTAAGCGTCAGCTGGACGTGGCTCTCAGGCAGGATCTTCTCACGCCACGCCGTCGGGTCATGCGACAACATGACGATGAAGGGAGTCCTTACCTGCTTTCCTGCTTCAGGAGAGGAGTGACAGTTCAGCCCGGCCAGGGTCTTCTTGACATCACCCTTATGCGGCATGCGCTTCGCCCTGCCCCAGTTCTCCATGCCAGCTATGACGATGCTGTCGGAGTCGCGACGGACGATGCGATGCTCGTTAAGCAGGAGGTCAAAATGCATATCACGCAAAGCCTGGATGGTCTTCCGGCAGTTCTTGTCCTTGTGAACGGGATGGACATTCTGATAGGTGGCATAGTCGTGGTTGCCCAGCACGGCATAGACGCCATCCTTGGCCTTCAGTTGGCGAAGAGTGGCGATATGGGGCACGAGCTCGTCAGGATAGATGTTCTGCATATCGCCTGTAAACACTATCATGTCAGCCTTCTGGGCATTGATGCTATCGACGACACGCTGCAACAGCTGCTGGCGCGAACCAGTCATCGTACCCACATGGGCATCCGAGAACTGTACGATGCGGTAGCCGTCGAACGCCTCGGGCAAGTCGGCTGAAGCATACTCCACTTGGTGCACCACCAACTGTTCGTAGCCGACGAACACACCATAGCCTATCGCCCCCCATATAATTAATGTAAACGCGAGGGCCACCTTGTAGCACCACTTCTTAGGCAGGAGCCATCGGCAGAGCAACGTCAGCAGCAAGGGCAGGGCTACGGCTCCGACAAAGAAGAAGAACAAAATGGCATATCTGGCTATCATATTGTCTGTTATTATAGGTTGGCGGCTAAGAATCTACGCATCACTTCTACTGGCAAACCACGCCGACGGGCATAGTCGCCCAACTGGTCGGCACCAATCTTACCAATAGCGAAATAACGGGCACGAGGATGGGCTATCATGAATCCGCTGACACTGGCATGGGGCTTCATGGCTCCGCTCTCCGTCAGACGGACTCCCACCTGCGAGAGGTCTAACAGTTGGTCGATGAGGAAGTTCATGCTGGTATCGGGCAACGATGGATAACCTACGGCAGGTCGGATGCCAACGAACTGCTCGGCATGTAGTTGCTTCATGGTCAGCTGTTCGCCAGGAGCATAGCCCCAATAGGTTTTCCGCACGGCTTCGTGCATCAGTTCGGCAGTAGCCTCAGCCAGTCGGTCTGCCAGTAGCTGGGCCATCATCCGCTGGTATTCGTCGTGAGAGAAGTCGGTCTCTAACCCTAAGTCTGCCGTCGTACAGAAAATGCCGATACGGTCATGCTGTGGATGGACGAAGTCAGAGAGCGAGAGATGTTCGCTGCCAGCCACCTGCTGGCGCAGCATGGGGAAGCGGAAGCCGCCGTCAGGCACGACGTCATTGATGCCGTCGGACACGCTCTTGCTGCCGTCGAGCACGATATCGTCGCCCTCGCTGTGGCAATCGGCCAGCATGAAAAGGGCGTATGTGTGGTAGCGTTCTTCTAAATTCCGAAGCATGGTTACGGCCTCCTGACGCAAGGCCAGTTTCTCTGCCTCGGGCTTGTTGTGCATGCCCCAGGCATAGTAGAAGTAGTCCCAGTTGATGTAGGGCGCAACGGTACTGATATCGTAGTCAATCCTCATGGCAGAAAGCTATTTCCTTGCCGCGAGAGTCGTCTCGGACGGCACCATTGGCATAGACCGTATGGCCGTTGCAGAGGGTATGCTCGACGCGCCAATGGTATTCGTGACCCTCCATCGGACTCCAGCCACACTTGCTAAGGATGGTGTCGGGTGTGACTGTCCACGGGCTGTTGGGACGAACGATGGCGAGGTCGGCACAATATCCTGAACGCACAAAGCCTCTCTTTTGCACACCAAACAGGCGGGCAGGATTATGGCACATCAGTTCAACCAGCCTCGGCAACGTCAGCACACCTTCATCGACAAGTTCGAGCATCGTGACCAGCGAGAACTGCACCATCGGCATGCCGCTTGCCGACTTGACGCAACCTCCCAACTTCTGTGAGTAGAGATGTGGGGCGTGGTCGGTAGCAACGGTAGTAATGCGCCCGTCGGACAATGCCTGTCGCAACATAAACTGATCGACGGGGGTCTTGATGGCGGGATTCACCTTGATGCGGGCTCCTAAACGTTCGTGGTCGAGCTGTGTGAAATAGAGATGTCCCACACAAGCCTCGGCGGTAGGCCCACCCCCTACGCCTCCCAAAGGGAGGGGAGCCGTATGCCCAGACTTTCCAATAGGCGGGATGGGAGTCATTAGTTCCAGTTCCTCAGCCGTTGAGAGGTGGGCTACGTGCAGGCGCGTACCATATTTCTTAGCCAGTTCGACGGCCTTCTGGGTCGATGCCAGACAAGCCTCCTCGCTACGTATCATGGCATGCAGGGCCACAGGAGGGTCGTCGCCCCATGCTGCTTTGGCTGCCGCCATGTTGCGGTTGATGATGGCAGTATCCTCGCAATGCACCATCAACGGCATGTGACATGATTTAAAGATACGTTCCAGCGACTCCTGACGATCAACGAGCATGTTGCCCGTTGACGAACCCATGAAAAGTTTGATGCCAGGAATGCGGCTGGCGTCTAACTGGGCAAAGGTGTCGGCATTGTCGTTGGTGGCTCCGTAGAAGAAAGAATAGTTGACGAGACTGCTCTCGCTGGCTCGGCGGAACTTATCGTCAAGGGCCTCAGGCGTAGTGGTCTGCGGCACACAGTTAGGCATATCGAAATAGCTCGTCACGCCGCCTGCTGCTGCAGCACGGCTTTCGCTGGCGATGTCGGCTTTCTCCGTCAGACCGGGTTCGCGGAAATGAACATGGGAATCGATGACGCCCGGCAACACGTAACAGCCCGAGGCATCAATGACCTCGTCAAATGAATGTGGAGTGTTGGGTGTTGAATGTGGAGTGTGGAATGAGGAATGTGGAATGATTTCAACGATATTCCCATCCTCGATGACGATATCGCCGACAAACTGACGGCCCTCATTGACGATATTTCCTCCGCTGACCAGTATCTTCATGGCTGAGGAACGTTGGTCAGGGGAGCAGAAGCTGGCTGGGGAAGGCTGTCCATATCAGGCGTCATGGCTGCCGGCTGGGTGGCTGCTGCTGGCGCTGGGGCTGAAGAAGCAGGAACTGCCGTCTCGCTAAGGCCATTCAAACGCTTCTCGTTCTCCTGAGCCATCTGGTAATACTCCTTGACATACGGGTCTTCCTTGAACGTCTTCGTAGCCTTCGACATGAGATACTCTATCTGCGGGGTCAGCACGGGGTAGCGATACTGGCTGGTCATCAGCATGAAAACGCCTGGACCAAGCGCATTGTCGAAATTCTCCTCTATGAACTTTGTCACTAGTTCGTCCTCTTCGGCAGTAATGCGCGCTGCCTCGGTATTCAGCTGCTCGCTAATGGTCTGCTCGTCAACACCCTCCAGAATCATCTGGTTCTGGCGATGACCCAGCTCGTTCATCTGGTTCGTCAGCTGGTTGTGCTTGTCTATGAAACTATAAAGGCTGTCGTTCAACGGAGTACCTCCTACCGTAGGACCTGCAGCGCTAATCTTCATGGTAATCTCACCCTCCTCCAGAATCACAGGCATGATGCTCTCATCGTCCATGAAGAGGTTGACCATGCGGACCGTATCCAACAGTCCGGCAAAATGGAACTCTCCGTGAACCACATCACACGAGTCGATATTCTTGAGTTCGCCAGCCTTGACAGCCTTGAGATAGAGTTTGCTTCCGTCAAGTGCCGAGACCGACGTTGAACCTGTCACATGATAGGATTTTGCACACGATGCCAGCAACAACACAGCAACAGAAGCACAAAGTATTTTGTTCATAAATTACTTATAATTTCTTTTCCGTCGGCAAATGTACAACGGATTATCGAAATAAGAAAAAATATTTGCGCAATTTAAAACATTTGCGCACATATTTAGCGTTTTTTTGCCTCGCTAACGGTCTTTTTCTAATTCGTTAGCAATTCGATGACTGCTGTACAGCTGCAAGATGGCGGCTACCAGTAAGACAACAATCCAGTTGTTGTGTACATATTTAATATATGAAAGATAATCCAGTCTCAGGAAATTAGACTGGTTGGCAAACATCAGCAGGGCGGCCACCAAAAACAACACGTCGCTGACAATCATGATATGACGCAGGCGACGGATGGTGAAGTTGTTGCCCTCGTAGCGCTGGCGCAACTGCATGGCGACAAAGAGCAAAGCGCCAGGAGCAAAAACGTAGGATGCCCAGGACTGGAGGAACATGCTGGCTCCGGCACCTACCACCATCAGCAGTCCACCAAGCAAGAACAAGATGGTCTCTGTCTTACTCAGCTGCCTCATGTGTCACCACCTCCTTCTGGTCATCGCTGAGCACGAAGATGTCTTCATCGTCGGCCTTCATGAAATACCGTTCACGGGCAATCTTCTCGATAGCCTTCGGATTGCTGTCCAGCATACGAATCTGCTGCAGGTTACGCTTGTTCAACTCCGTATGTTTGGCTATCTCCTCCTCCAAAGCGCTTATTTGCTGCTTGTTCTGGATGTGATGCCAGATGCTGTTCTCGTCAACAAAGCCTATCAAAGCGACGGCGATAATCGACACCAGCACATATTTCAGCGCCTTGATGCGAAAGATGTTAATGACTATAGTCTTCAGTTTCTTCATTTCAATTGTCCTTTTCGCCGACAAAGTTACGAAAAGTCGAGCGCAAAACAAAAGAAATCATTCTTTTTTTTTGCCGAGACGGAGTAATTTCGTCATCTATGATGACAAAGTTACGAAAAGTCATGCGCAAAACAAAAGTTTTTTTCTTTTTTTGCTGAGACGGAGTAATTATCATAAAAATGAGGTTGGTGCAGGACGCTACCAACCTCTGAAATAATTAAAGATAAGTGTCTTGGCAATGGCCAACGAGTGGCTTATCGGCGGCAAAATTAGAAAATAATTATATAATTTGCAAATTTTTCTGCTAAAAAGTTTGCAGTTTGACAGAAAATGATTACTTTTGCCGACGAAATAAAACTAAACAATAGTCATGAAACAATTAATGAACGCATTCGCTTGGTGGTGGCGCTCGAGACAGTAACAGTCGCGAGGCATTGAGCCGTATGTATTCATCAGAGAGATAAAACGGAGGCTCGTCGCGACTGCGGCGAGTCTCTTTTTCGTTCATCTATGCCGCAACATTGTTGCAGCAAATAAAGAAAAGGTAAACAACAACCACAAAAACGATAAAATATGGGAAAGTATCAAGTTGACGAGAAAGGATTTTACGGAGAGTTCGGAGGCGCTTATGTGCCGGAGATTCTCTACAAATGCGTGAAGGACTTGCAGGAGGCGTACCTGCCGATTATCGAGTCCCAGGAATTCAAGGACGAGTATCATGCCTTGCTAAAGGACTATGTGGGCAGACCGTCACCCCTTTACAATGCCAAGAGAATGAGCGAGAAGTACGGATGCCAGCTGTACTTGAAGCGTGAGGATCTGAACCACACGGGTGCCCACAAAATCAACAACACCATCGGCCAGATTCTATTGGCGAAGAAGATGGGCAAGACGCGCATCATCGCCGAGACGGGTGCCGGACAGCACGGCGTAGCCACAGCAACGGTCTGTGCGCTGATGGGGATGAAGTGCGAGGTATTCATGGGAGCCACAGACGTCGAGCGCCAGCACACCAACGTGGAGCGCATGAAGATGCTCGGAGCCCAGGTGAACCCTGTTAGAACGGGTAATATGACGCTGAGTGATGCGTGCTCAGCAGCCATCCGCGACTGGTGCTGTCACCCGAAAGACACCTATTACCTCGTTGGTTCGACGATGGGACCTCACCCCTACCCTGACCTTGTGGCAAAGATGCAGAGTGTCATCTCCGAGGAAATCAAATGGCAGTTAGAAGAGAAAATTGGCCGCAACTATCCAGACTACTTGATAGCTTGTATCGGCGGTGGCTCGAATGCTGCCGGTACCATTTACCATTATATGGACGACACTCGCGTGAAAATTGTTCTTGCCGAGGCTGGCGGACACGGCTGGGACACGGATTATACGGCAGCGACCATACATCGTGGCACGACGGGTATCCTGCACGGCGCAAAGATGCTGGTGATGCAGGACGAGGACGGCCAGATTCAGGAGGCCTTTACCATTAGCGCAGGTCTCGACTATCCTGGTGTTGGCCCGATGCATTGCAACATGGCAAAGCAGGGACGAACACAGGTGCTGAGCATCAACGATGACGAGGCCATCTACGGCGGTTACGAGTTGACGAGGATGGAGGGCATTATTCCTGCTATCGAGAGCGCTCACGCCATTGCAGCCCTGAAGAAGCTAAGCTTCAAGCCCGACGACGTCGTGGTACTGACCGTCAGCGGCCGCGGCGACAAAGACGTAGAGACCTATCTGAAGAACAAAGAAATGGCAAAGGAATACGGAAACTTTTGAACTACGAATCACACGAATTTCACGAAGTTATGGATACTTTTAAATATACGACAACAAGCAAGACGATACTGGCAGACATGTACACGCCAGTAGGAGTTTACATGCGACTGCGCGACCTCTATCCGCAGAGTGCGCTGATGGAGAGTTCGGACTATCACGACGCCAACAATTCACGCTCGTTTATCGGCATCGATCCCATCGCAAGTGTGGCCATTGGTCACGGGTTCGCATCCGTTAGTTTTCCTGATGGAACCACCGAGCGTCACGCTATCGACAAGGATTATGGCACCGCCGAGGCCATCCACGTTCTTATCGACCGCATCGAGGTTACAGGTGACCACGCTGCTGTCTGTGGACTCTTCGGCTATACTTCGTTCAATGCCGTACGTTACTTTGAGGACATCGCCGTGAAGGACGAAACTCTGGCAAAGAACGATGCACCAGACGTGCTATATATATTATATAAGGTGGTAATCGTGTTCGACCATCATAACAATATGCTCACGGTGGTTAGCCTCTCAGATAACGCAGAGAATACTGATAACACAGAGATTGACGCTGTGCTGAAGGCTATGAACAAAGCCAACGTTCAGACTTACGACTTTCATCCCGTAGGCGAAGTCAGAAGCACGTTGACCGACGACGAGCACAGGGCAAACATCCGTCGTGGCATCCAGCATTGTCTTCGAGGCGACGTGTTCCAGATTGTTCTTTCACGCCGTTTCATCCAGAAGTATGAGGGCGACGACTTCAAGCTCTACCGCACCCTGCGCAGCATCAATCCCTCACCCTATCTGTTCTACTTCGACTTCGGTGGTTTCCGCATCTTTGGTTCTTCGCCTGAAACACATTGTAGAATTGAAGGCAAGAAAGCATATATCGACCCCATTGCCGGCACTACCAAACGCACAGGCGATGAAGAGGCCGACCGCAGGGGAGCCGAGTATCTGCGCAACGATCCGAAGGAGAATGCCGAACATGTGATGCTCGTCGACCTCGCCCGCAACGACCTGAGCCGTAACTGCCATCACGTGAAGGTTGATTTCTATAAAGACCTGCAATACTATTCGCATGTCATCCACCTTGTTTCTCGCGTAAGTGGAGAACTGGACGAGGGCGCCGACCCCATCAAGGCGTTCATCGACACTTTCCCCGCCGGCACACTCTCAGGCGCACCTAAGGTTCGTGCCATGCAACTCATCTCTGAATACGAGCCGCACAACCGTGGAGCCTACGGCGGCTGCATCGGCATCATCGGCCTCGACGGATCACTCAATCAGGCCATCACCATCCGCACGTTCGTTTCGCGAAACGGCGAGCTGTGGTTCCAGGCCGGAGGCGGTATCGTAGCCAAGAGCGACGTGGAGTACGAATTACAGGAAGTGAACAATAAACTCGGGGCTTTAAGGAAGGCCATCGAGAGTGCGGAGAAGATTTGAAACAACGATTTTTACGAATTACACGTATTATGAAGATAGTCATCATAGATAATTACGACTCGTTTACCTACAACTTGAGTCACCTTGTGAAGGAACTCGGCGCCGAGGTTGATGTCGTGCGCAACGACCAGTTCCAGCTCGAAGACCTCGAGCCTTACAGCAAAATCATCTTGTCGCCAGGGCCTGGAATACCCTCTGAGGCTGGCCTCCTGCTCGACGTTATTAAAACCTATGCGGGACGTAAGCCCATCCTCGGTGTCTGCCTCGGTCATCAGGCCATCGGCGAGTCGTTCGGAGGCAAGCTCGAGAACCTGAGTGATGTCTTCCACGGCGTAGCCACCCCTTGTCATATCATTGTCGACGACCCGATTTTCAGCGGCATCGAGCGCAACATCACGATAGGTCGCTACCACTCATGGGTGGTCTCTAACGAAGGTCTGCCCGACTGCCTTGAAGTGACTGCCGTCAGCGACGAGGGTCAGATTATGGCTTTACGTCATCGTGAGCTGAACGTGAGAGGCATCCAGTTCCATCCCGAGAGCGTCCTTACGCCCGACGGCCGTAAGATGCTCCAAAACTGGCTCTTCCTTTAAATTGTAAATAGAAAATTGTCAAATTGTAAATTGTCAAATACGTATGGCACAAACGATGAAAGACATCCTAAACAGGATGCTGAACCACGAGGAACTGTCTCGTGAAGAAATGAAGAATATTCTGATTGGTATCACCCAGAGTGAGTTTCCCAACGAACAGATTACGGCGTTGCTGACAGCCCTGCAGATGCGTGGCGTAACAGTCGACGAGCTGCTTGGATTCCGTGACGGCATATTAGAAACTGGTGTCCCAGCCATCCTCGACTGCGACCGTTATATCGACGTCGTAGGAACAGGAGGCGACCGCAAGAACACCTTTAACATCTCAACCACCAGCTGTTTTGTGATTGCGGGTGCCGGCTATAAAGTAGCCAAGCACGGCAACTATGCTGCAACGAGTGTGAGTGGTGCGTCGAATGTGATTGCCCATCACGGCATCAAGTTTACGGATGACATCGACCGTCTCAATCGTTCGCTGAACGAGGCAGGCATCGTCTATCTTCATGCCCAGCTCTTCGCCAAGGCCATGAAGTTCGTTGGTCCAATCCGAAAGGCCCTGCAATTCCCGACCATCTTCAACCTACTGGGTCCGCTGGTGAATCCTTCTCAGCCGAAATGTCAGTTGTTAGGCGTGGCCAACCTCGACCAGATGCGTCTTTACAATCAGGTTTACCAGAAGATTGGCATCGACTACGGCATCGTCAACTCCATCGACGGCTACGACGAGATTTCGCTGACTGGCGACTTCAAAGTGACCACTAAGGACTACGAGCGCATCTTCTCGCCCAAGGACCTTGGTTTTGAGATTGCCAAACCTGAAGAGTTGGTCGGCGGTGCTACCGAGGAAGAAGCTGCTCAAATCTTTGACTCCGTCCTCGAGAACCGTGCCCTCCCAGCCCAGAAGAACATTGTCCTTGCCAACGCAGCCTTCGGCATCCAGGTATTGGAGCGCGGTCAGAAGAGCATCGAGGAGTGTATTGAGATTGCCCGCGAAAGCATCGACAGCGGCTCAGCCCTCAGAACGTTCAAGAAGTTCGTCGAACTGAACAGCTGAAGTCGTAATAACGTGATCACGACATAACGTGATAACGTAATAACGTGATAACGACATAACGTTATAACGAAACAACGAATTTAACGAATTACACGAATTGTTTATGCAAGATATTCTGAAAGAAATCGTTGCCCATAAGCATGTGGAACTGGAGCAGCTTTGCGCGAAGAAGCCTTCTTTGCGCGAGGCGTTGCTGCAAAGCGAGACCGGCATCATCGCCGAGTTCAAGCGCAGGTCGCCCTCTAAGGGCTGGATTAAGGAAGAGGGACGTGCCGACATCATTCCGCTGTCGTACCAGCAGAATGGTGCTGCCGCCCTGAGCATCCTCACCGACGAGCATTATTTCGGCGGCTGCGACGACTTCATCCGTCAGGCCCGCCAGAGCGGAGTCACCTTACCTATATTATATAAGAACTTCGTCATCGATGAGGCCCAGCTTTATGCCGCTGCCCTCTGCGGAGCCTCAGCCGTACTGCTCATTGCTGCCTGTCTGACGAAGCAGGAATGCCAAGTACTCCTGCACAAAGCCCATGAGTTAGGCCTCGAAGTACTTCTTGAGATGCATTCAGAACAGGAACTGGAGTACGCCACCCTCGGCCCCGACCTCTGCGGCATCAACAACCGCAACCTCGGCTCGTTCGTCACCGACGTCGAGAACTCCTTCCGCCTTGCTGAACGTCTCCGTTCGATATGTGGCTGTGCGACAGCTACTAACTCAGCACCCGTCCTCGTCAGCGAGAGCGGTATCTCAAATCCCGACACGGTGAAAGCTCTGCGCCAGGCAGGTTTCCGCGGTTTCCTAATTGGTGAGAACTTCATGAAGACCGCCGACCCCGGTCAGGCTCTTAACGAATTCATCCAATCAATTGTCAAATGATTAAGGTTTGTGGCATGAGGGAAGCGGAAAATATCCGCGAGGTTGAGGCATTGGGCATCGACCTGATGGGCTTTATTTTCTGGCCAAAGTCGAGCCGGTATGTAGCCAAGCCTCCCGCCTATCTCCCCACCAGATGCAAGCGCGTCGGCGTCTTCGTTGATGAGAACATCGAGACCGTAAAGCGAATCGCTGACGAATATGCACTCGATTATATCCAGTTGCATGGCCACGAGTCGCCCGACTATTGCGCTCAGTTGCAAGGGATGCATCTCATCAAGGCTATCAGCGTGAGTGGTCTCGATGACATTGCGGCATACAAGACCTACGAGGGACTTGTGGATTACTTCCTCTTCGATACCAAGTGCCCTTCCGTAGGTGGAAGCGGACAACAGTTCGACTGGACCTTCCTCTCAGCTTACGATGGTGACACGCCCTTCCTGCTCAGTGGTGGCATCGGTCTCAATGATGCAGAACGCGTAAAGGCTTTCCATCACCCCAAGTGTATTGGCATTGACCTGAACTCCCGTTTCGAACTGGCTCCAGGTCTCAAGGACGTCTCCGCCCTCCGTCAATTCATTAATGAATTAAATCGATAAATAAAGTGTAAATCATTAATTGTCAAAATTGCAAATGAACAAGATTAATTCCCTTTTCGCCAACAGTAAGGATCAAAAGCTCCTTTCTTTATACTTCTGTGCTGGTTGTCCTACCCTCGAAGGCACCGCCGACGTAATCCTGACCATGCAGAGTCGTGGCATCGCCATGATTGAAGTGGGCATCCCCTTCAGCGACCCTCTCGCCGATGGTCCCGTCATTCAGAGTGCCGCCACGCAGGCCTTGAAGAACGGCATGACGCTCACGAAGCTTTTCGCTCAGCTCAAGGCCATTAAAGGCCAAGTAGAAATACCCCTCGTACTGATGGGCTACCTGAACCCCATCCTGCATTACGGTATCGAAGCTTTTTGCCAGAGTTGTGTCGATGCCGGTGTAAGTGGTGCCATCATCCCCGACCTGCCTTTTGACGACTATCTGAACCTGGTCAAGCCTGCTGCCGACAAGTATGACCTGCGCATCATCATGCTCATCACACCAGAAACCAGCGAGGAGCGCATCCGTTTCATCGACGACCACACCGACGGTTTCATCTATATGGTCAGCTCGGCCTCTGTCACAGGTACGCAGAAATCCTTTGACAACCAGAAGCAAGAGTACTTCCGCCACATTAATGCGATGAACCTTCGTAACCCTCGCATGATTGGTTTCGGCATCTCGAACGCTCAGACCCTGAAGGCCGCACAGGACAATGCCACCGGTGCCATCATCGGTTCGAAGTTCGTCACCCTGCTCAACGAAAGCAAGAACGCCGACGAGGCATTGGACAAACTCTTCGACGCCCTGAGTAAATAGCATGGTTGCCACCAACGGCAACAACTAAGCAACGAGTCCGGACAGGCAAAACAGAGCAACAAGTAAACGTTTGCGCGTTTTTTAACGGCTTTTCGTTTGCGGTCTCAAAGAAACTTCGTACCTTTGCACTCAGTACTACTAAAGCAAAGATAACATGAAGAGAATCTTTCAGACCGTGATGCTTCTCACGCTGGTAGCCCTTGGCGTACAGGCCCAGGGTTGGAACGAACAGCAATACAGCCAGATTGAGCAGAGCATCCGCCTCCCACAGTTCGTGGACAAGGACTATGTAATTACCAAGTTCGGTGCCCGGACAACCAATACGGCGGCCAAGAACCAGAAAGCCATCCAGAAGGCTATCGATAAGTGCTCTGCAAAAGGCGGTGGCCGTGTCGTGGTACCTGCTGGAGAGAAGTTCCTTACTGCCGCCATCCAATTGAAAAGTGGCGTAAACCTCGTTGTCGAGGAGGGTGCCGTGCTGGAGTTTGTCTTCGAACCAGAGCTCTACCCCGTCGTCCCCACACGTTGGGAGGGTCTGGACTGTTGGAACATCTCACCACTCATCTATGCCTACGAGGCTAAGGACATTGCCATCAGCGGAAAGGGAACCATCGACGGCGGCGGTTCTCTCGAGACATGGTGGCCGTGGTGTGGTGCTCAGCACTTTGGCTGGAAGGAGGGAATGATTAACCAGAAACAAGTGACACGTCCACGGCTCTTGAAACAGGCCGAGGACGGTGTGCACATGGACGAGCGCCGCTACGGTCCGCAGGACGGTCTGCGCCCACAGATGGTGAACTTCATGCATTGCCAGCGTATCCTCATCGAGGACGTCACCTTGCTACGCTCGCCCTTCTGGGTAATACACCCCGTACTGTCGACCGACATCACCGTGCGTCGCGTCCACATTAATAATGAGGGGCCCAACGGCGACGGCTGCGACCCCGAGTCGTGCGACCGCGTACTTATCGAGGACTGTTTCTTCAATACCGGCGACGACTGCATCGCCATCAAGAGCGGCCGTAACAACGACGGTCGCGAAGGCGGTCAGGGTAAACATGCTGGCACCCCGTCGAAAAACATCATTATCCGTGGCTGCAAGATGCAGAACGGTCACGGCGGCGTGGTCATCGGTTCGGAGATTTCAGGTGGATGCCAGAACGTCTTTGCCGAGAACTGCGAGATGGACTCGCCGAACCTCGACCGTGTGCTGCGTATCAAGACCAACTCGTGTCGCGGTGGCGTCATCGAGAACATCAACATGCGCAACATCACCGTTGGCCAATGTGGCGAGGCCGTCATCAAGGTTAACACCAACTACGACCCAAACGAGGTGTGCTGCCGCGGCTTCTACCCTACCGTGCGCAACGTCACCGTGGAGAATGTAACCTGCAAGAAGTCGAAGTACGGCGTAATGATTGTGGGCTACGACGACCCAAAGTTAGCATATACCGTCAACAACATTAGCGTCCGCAACTGTCAGTTCGACGGTGTGCAGGACAAGGCTGTACGTCAGGACGGCTATGCCCAGGACGTGAAGTACGACAACCTCATAGTCAACGGGTCGCTGGTAGTACAGAACCCGCCCTATAAGCACTATTCCGAGTGGCTCACCTACTCCGAGATGAAGCGCACACCGAAGCCTTTCATGCTCGACTTCTCCAAGTCACCCAAGTGGAGCTATGTCATGGGCATCGAACTGGAGTCCATGCTCGACACGTACCTTGCCTATGGCGGCGACGACATCCGAAAGTATTGCCAGGAGTACACCGACACGATGATCTATCAGGACGGCAACATCCTCGGCTATAACATCCTGGAATATAACCTCGACAACGTCCGTACCGGACATTTCGTCACCCGCATGTACCAGAAATGGCCTGAAGAAAAGAACCTGAAGGCCATGAAACTCATGATGAAGCAGTTGCAGAACCAGCCACGCACCATCGCCGACAACGTCTACTGGCACAAGGCCATCTATGCCTATCAGGTATGGCTCGACGGCATCTTCATGGGTCTGCCTTTCCGCACCCTGACCGCACCCATCACTGAAGCGGCGAACGACAAGAAGGGAAATCGTAAAAATCAGAGTTCAAAGGATAAAGTTCAAAGCATCTACAACGATGCCGTCAACCAGTTGATTACGACTTACGAGCGCACTTTCGACCCGAATACCGGTCTGAACCGTCACGCCTATGACGAGACACGCAAGACCTTCTGGGCCGACCAGGAGACGGGGCTCTCGCAACGTTGCTGGGGCCGTGCACAAGGGTGGTACACCATGGCGCTCATCGAGGTGCTCGACGCGCTCCCTGTGGACTATGACCGCCGTTCGGAGGTCGTCGACTTGTTGCAGAAAGACCTGGACGCCATACTGAAGTGGCAGGACGAGAAGAGCGGACTGTGGTATCAGGTAATGGACGGTCCAGGACTAGACGGTAACTATCTGGAAGCCACGTGTTCCAGCATGTTCACATACGCCCTACTGAAAGCTTATCGCAAGGGTTACGTCGATGAGAAATATCGTGACGCAGCCATCAAAGCCTACCGTAACATGGTGAAGAAGTTCATCAAGATTCATCCCGACAAGACCATCTCGTTAACCCAATGTTGCGAGGTCGCCGGTCTCGGTCCCGCAGCAACTCCTGAGGTGCAGGCCGCCCTCAAGAAAGTGAATCCTAAGGGCACCGTCGTTGAAAACCGTCGCCGCGACGGCAGCTACCAGTACTACCTCTCAGAACCCATCCGCGACAACGATGCCAAAGGTGTGGGGCCTTTCATCTGGGCTTCGTTGGAAATGGAAATGCTCGGATATAATACTGAGAACCTTTTTTAAGGGTTAGAGGTTAGAGGTTAAAGGTTAGAGGTAAGAGGTTAGAGGTTAATCGCCTGCGGCGAATAAGAAGTATAGAAACAAGAATTAAATATTATGAAGAGACATCTGATATCACTTGCAGCCATGGCGCTGTCGCTGACGGTAGCTGCAACGGACTATGACCAGCAAAAGCCCTTCGGTTTTTGCACACGTTCCTCACGTACTGATGCTACCAGTACCTTTGACATTACTGGTGGCGGATGCTATACCTACCCCATACCGGAGGATTTCACGGGGACGGTCGTTGTACTGAAGTCCAATGGCGAGGACATGAAGAGCACCATCGAAAGCACTATCAAGAATGGTACCAACAAGGTCATCATCCTCGACGGCTCCGACGGCGACTTCATCGTTTCGAGCACTATCAGCATTACCTCGTCCAACAAAACCATCTTAGGCATCAACAACGCCCGCATCTGTACCAAGTGGTATGTGACACAAGAGATGAAGGATGCGCTGGACGCTGCCGGAGTGCCCAGCATGAGCACCAGCGGCGGTGGCGGTACGCTGCCCAACGGCCAGAAGGTGGACGAGGAAGCGGAATTCAACACACGAAAGATTCTCATCCAAATGACAGGCGATAGTAATGAGGGCTACCGTAAGTCGGGCATCTTCAGCCTTAGCGGGTCCAAGAACATAATCATCCGCAACATCACGTTCGTCGGCCCCGGGTCGATAGACGTTGGCGGCCACGACCTCATCTCAAGCACGAATGGTGCCAAGAACGTTTGGGTAGACCATTGTGCATTCATGGACGGCATGGACGGCAATTTCGACATTACCCAGAAGTCAGACTTCCATACCGTCAGCTGGTGTACCTTCAGCTACACCGACCGTTCATACATGCACCAGAACACCAACCTCATCGGCAGCAGCGACAGCGAGTCGGTAGGCTTTCTGAATACGACGTTTGCCTTCAACTGGTGGGGAACGGGTTGCAAGCAACGCATGCCGATGGCCCGTGTGGGAAAGATACACATGCTGAACAACTACTTCAGCTGCACCACCGCCAGCAACTGCATCAACCCGCGCAAGAACTCGGAGTTCCTCATCGACGGAAACTACTTCGAAAAAGGCGTCAAGAAATACTACAGCGAGAACGATTCCAAAGCGGTGACGTGGACGGAGAACAACTACATTGCGGAGAAGAGCGGTCTGCCCGCCTCAAAGGGTTCCACCGTTACCGTACCCTACGAATATACCGCGGCCCCCTACGCCGACGTACCGACAATGGTCCAAGAGCATGCCGGCGCTACCATCTTTACCGGCGAACCTACCGGAATCCAGGAAATACACGACGTTACGGACTGTCGTAACAGTCACCACGTCTACAACCTCTCAGGACAACGAGTCAGCAGCAACAGCAAGGGACTCCTGATTATCAATGGCAAAAAGGTCTTTATTCGGTAAACACAACAAGCAACAACAAGCATTAAAAGCTGTAGTAAGATATGATGCGAAGTTTTTTATTTATTTTTTGTTCATTATTAGTTAGTAGCATAACTGCACAGACCCCAGCCTTCCCTGGCGCCGAGGGCCACGGACGTTACGTCACAGGTGGACGAGCCACCGACGGAACAACAAAAATCTACCACGTCACTAATCTCAAGAATAGCGGACAGGGGTCACTCCGCTGGGCACTCTCACAGTCGGGACCACGCACCATCGTCTTCGACGTAGGTGGTGTCATTGCGCTGACAAGCGACCTCAGCATCCCCGCCAACACCACCATCGCCGGACAAACCGCACCAGCACCAGGCATCACCCTGAGATACTATACCATACACGGCATCGGCAACAACGTCATCATACGCTACATCCGCTCTCGCCGTGGACAGGAAAAGGACGTCAACGACGGAGCCGACGCCATCTGGGAACGTAACAAGACCGGCATCATCATCGACCATTGCTCATTCTCGTGGAGCATCGACGAGGTGGCATCCTTCTACGACAACAACAACTTCACCCTCCAATGGTGTACCCTCGGCGAAAGTCTGAACAACGCCGGTCACGGCAAAGGAGCCCACGGCTACGGAGGCATCTGGGGAGGCAAGCTGGCCTCCTTCCATCACAACATGATTTGTCACGTGGGAAACCGCTCGCCACGCTTCAACGGAGCCCGATACAACTGGACGGGATATACCAGCAACAAACTCTACAGCGACTACCAGTGGCAGAACGCCGTTCAGGCCGAGAATGTCGACTTCCGAAACTGCGTCATCTACAACTGCGGCAACGGATGCTACGGCGGACCTGGTGGCGGACAAATCAACATGGTGAACAACTACTACAAGAGCGGACCGGCCGGCAACACCAGCACCATCACAAAAGCCTCCGTGGCCAACAGCACGTCATCAAGCGACAACCAGACCTACTGGAACATGTTCAGCCGATACTACATCAGCGGTAACCAGCTGAACAACACCGCCAATGCTGACTGGAACAAAGTATCGTACGACGACGGAACCAAGGCCAAGAACGGCATACGCTACACCCCCGACCCCAAGCATTACTACGGCGACGGCGTCACCTACGAGAACATCGACGGCACAGACTGTGTCAGCATGGTGCTCGACCAGCCAGCACCCTACGGCGAAGTCACCACCCACGACGCCACGACAGCCTTCGACAAAGTACTCGCCTACGCCGGATCGTCACTTTTCCGCGACGATGTGGACCAGCGTTACATGGACGAGTGCCGCAACGGCACAGCGACCTATAAAGGTTCCGTCACCAAGAAAGCCGGCCGCATCGACCTCGTCAGCGACGTCAACGGATATACAGAGGAAAACTTCGGCACCAGCCAGCGCCCGGCAGACTTCGACGCCGACAACGACGGTATGGCCGACGAGTGGGAACAGAAGAACGGTGGCGACCTCCAGCCCAACGAATTCACCGTTGACCCGCAGAAGAAGTACTCCAACATCGAGGTCTACCTCAATTCCCTCGTCGAGGACATCATGCAAGACGGCAACAACGGCGGCGACAGCAACTACGAGGAGTACTACCCTCCCTGTCAGAAGATTGACCCCACCGGCATCATAGCCCCCACCTCTAACACCACAGGCACACCCCTCACCACCGAATACTTCGACCTGAACGGCCGCCGCCTCACCACTCCCTCCCACGGCGTCACCATCCGCATCGACCGCCTCCCCAACGGCCAGAGACTAACAACAAAGGTCGTACAATAACCTCTCCTAACAATGGCTTGAATTTGGATTTGCGTTCACTTTTGGGGCTTACTTGCTGGTTTACAGGACTTTAAGCAAGGTGACTGCAAAGTGAACGCAACCCGTTTGCAGTCACCTTTTTGGGGTGTTTTAAAACATTTTAATTGTAAGAGACTTGCAAATGTGCCGACGGGACTAACCCGACATTATGCAGCAGACGGGCTGTGTCTTCCTGTCCATCGAAATTCCGAAAAATGCTGATATACGAATCGACAGTTGGCTTACAGCAACAAATTACGCCAAGAAAAAACTGAAGAAAGATTGCACCTGCCGAATGCAAAACGTATTAACTCTCACACCAAAACAACTTGTTTTGGTATGCTCGGAAAGGCACTTTCTATCGGAAATCACGGTACTTTCCTGACCAAAACAAGTTGTTTTGGTATAAGTGACTGCAAGTGACTGCAAACCATTTGCAGTCACTAAGCATAACTTTCTCGTACACAAGGTGTTAACATTAAAAGTGAACGCAAAATGAAAAACAGCCCTTTTGTGAAGACAATACATATCAGGCTCATCCGCAATAACATCTGGAGTGTGCAAGGCTTGATGGGTTCCAAGCGTGGTGCAATATCATTGCCCAATGCAGGCAATATCTCTTCCTTGATAATACCCTCTTCCAGTTCCTCTACTTGCTGAAGAACATCCTTGCTCAGCTTCACTCCCACTTCGCGAGAGTTCTCAATGATGCTGAATAATTTTACGAGTTTTGTCATATTGATAGAATATTTTTTTTGTTCGCTATTAGTTGTATAATTCAAAATTTATGCTTAATTTTGCAGCGGAAGCAACTAAAGAAAGATGAATCATGACATTTCTCAACCAGTTCCACAAGGAAGTGACGGAGCGCAAGATGCGGAAAATAGCCGCATCGCAGCAATCGCCGATCAGCTCGAGCGACTTTGCGCAGTACATGAAGCGCAATGTGGAGATAGCCAGCAAAATGTAAGTTGTTTCGAGACGGAACAGCGTGCCGCTGAGCAAATGGCAAAAAGCCAAGGTTTCTGGATCCCTATGATGGATATCTTTAACCTTGGCGTTCCTGGTCCAAGCGGCAACGAAAACGACACCTACGTTGGAGAGAAAGTAATTTATAAAGTGAACAACCTGCTTAATAGTGGGAGTATTATTGGCTTGTTGCATAAGATTTTGATGCACAATACTCTTTTCCCGGACACCGCTTATTACTTTTATGGCTTTGCAGGGTTTGATGGACGCACCATCCAACCCGTTATTACCCAACCCAGAATAGCCAACGCTCATCCAGCCACAAAGATTCAGATTGATACCTATATGGCTGCCCTCGGTTTCGAGAAAACAACTCAGGAAGGCCGTTTCAGAAACAGCCAATACGAGGTTTGGGATATTGTACCTCGTAATGTTCTTGTTGATGCCGAAGGTGACATTTTTGTAGTCGATGCAGAGATTAAACATATTGAATAGTACTATTCTTTTTCTTCAACTATTTTGATTTGCTTTACCTCCCTACGAGAACAGCAACCATTGGTTCTTCCTCCGTCAGGCCGTAGTTGAAACAGGTGACAGGTATCTGTTTCATATTGGGGTTCACTTCACACGCGAGATAGTTGTATTAGCACCTCGTATACAACTGATATGCATCATGTATCAGCTGTTCCCACGTCTGTATTAGCTGTAGTCAGAGCTGTATCAGTTGTATTTCTGCTTCTATTTTTAGGAAGATATTCAAAAAGACCTAACATCCCCAACATGATATTTGCAAGTCATTGTGATACAGCACATTACAAAAGCCTTTTCTTTTGTAGACCTACCATCATCCCTAACAT
>JAEEGH010009846.1_pt1 | contig 22105 bp, 27 predicted proteins | sample 9134181 | NCBI WGS metagenome assembly JAEEGH01 (sample SAMN16246544, study PRJNA631951) | gut metagenome | biome: gut microbiome; feature: rumen; material: DP-attached | host: Bos | place: Iran: Karaj | collected 2018-10
GGTCGAGCAGTATTTTGCCGTAGCCTTTGCGCTTATAGTCGGGGCGAATGCTAATGGGCCCGAAGGTCATCATGCGGATTTTGCGTCCGTCGTCGGCGTCGATGTGCGACCACGCGTACATCACGTGGCCGATAATCTGCCCCTTAGTTTCAAGCACGAGCGAGAGTTCCGGCACAAAGCCCGGCTTGCTCCTGTAGCAATGCAGCACGTAATGCTCGGTGCATCCGGGATGGTAAACGTTCCAGAAGGCTTCGCGGGTAAGGTTTTCGACGGTCTTAAAATCCTCCGGTTGTTCCTCGCGAATCTTAACCCATCGTTTTTTTCGAGCCTCCGCCATGCGATTACGGTGATCTATATATTCCTTTGATTCCGGGTTATCGGATAATTTTTTTCCAGTAATTCCACTACAATTCTTTAAGTTGTACTCGTGCTTGGAAACATTAGCCCTGACGTTTTCGACAATCACACGAAAATCGTCTAATCCCTTTTCCTTTTCGATTTCCCCCCTACGAATACCTTCTTCAATATTGACGAGTTTATCTATTAAAAAACGGAGCCTTTTCTGGCCCTTCAACTTTTGATTTTCCAAAATTTCATCAAGGCGTTTTTTATCAACATCCCAAGTTGATTCTATATCTGTTAATACTTTTTTGTTTTTCTTAAAATACTCTTTGTATTCTTTCGGATAAACTGCAGCAAACGCACTAGAAACAATATCAGCCAATTTCTTAGAGGAGAAATAAATTTTTTGAGGACACAGGGTGTCAAGGATTTTTTTCAACTTTTCTACGCCACAATTTATATCGATTTCTTTATAATAATCCTCTATGGAGTAATCAAAATTGTTTATATCTATATTGCGGTCGACAACGTATGGCCGCAAGAAAAATCGATGAATCGCAACATCATCTATTGATGCCCGAGACTTGGACAAAGTGTACGCTATTTTTTCCAACAATCCTTTATTCTCTTTCTCTGGACCACGATTTATTTTGAAGTCTTCATAATCAACGCTGCTATAAAAACCCGAATTAAGATACTTTCGGATACCTTCAACAAACGAAGCAACCGAAATTTCCGACTCCTGTTCCTCAGAATATTCACCGCCCTTATAAAACAGATCAGCATTCTTGTAACGATCAAACGGAGTTGCAACAATACTAAGTTCCGCATCTTTTATGATTATCGCTTCAGAAACAATCAGTAACAGGGATTTGGAATAATCCTTACCAACATAAGGGCATAAGCTGGTTGGGAGCCCTTCAACTTTCAAATCACAAGCAATTTTTTTTATTTGGTTCTGATAATCCATCATATTCCCTCATTATACCTAGCTGGTTTTTCTAAAAAAATAGTAAAAATCGCCATTTTGAACAATAAAGGTTATTCTGACTTCTCAATAAAGTCTTTTCAGATTTTTTTACACACTTTTTCGATTTCCATATACCTATTTCCAAAAAATTTTGTTAAATTTGATGGCGCAACAGTAAAGTCTTTATTGTTGTAAGCCTTCCAAAAGTAAATCCGAGAGAACTTGTGATGGGCTTCGAATCAAACCTCTCGGGCAACTTGGTGGCGGCACCGGCAGGAAACCAAGGTACCGCCCCACCTTAAACTGAGGAAAAAATGTCTACAGACAATTTACATCCCAACAACGAGTGGTACGAAGAGCTTCTAGTTCTCCGCGATCCGCTCCCTCCACTACCCCTTGACTTGGATCTCAATCCGGAGGAGGAAAAGCGCCATGATTGATTTCTATGACGATGAAATGAACCGAGAATGCCAAGAATATATCGAGTCAGGCGAGCTGTTCGAAGGTATGGACTCTGATGATATTGCAAATTGGATGGAGGATGACGACTAATGCTAAAGATCTTCCTGAAAATTGCAGCAAAAATCCATAACACAGATGATGCCCACATCAAAAACGGTCATACTGAAGGCACTCAAAATAGTACCAAACCCACCCAGCCACCGGCAGAGAATCATGACTTTGCTCAACTCAGGGTTGGTCCAGCAGGAGGGCCGTTTAAGACCGTGTATATACCTCGAAACCTCTTAAACGCCGCAAGGCGTAAACGCTCCTCAACCGAACACGGAGATTGTAAATGACAGATCAACTTTACAAAGCCGAAGCGCAGGCCTACATGGACGCAGCCGAACAGGGACAAAGCGCTTTATTGAGCTACATCAATAGTAAGCTGAACGATCCGCGATTCTCATGGAACGCGCTTCACCTTTCTTTGGTGGACCTGGAAAAAAGGCTCACAAAACGCAGTATGGCGGACTTGCACATTCTCATCGAGTCGGTTCGCTTCTACAACGCCGTCAAATCCTGTATGGAGAGTAACTATGGCAGCAATAAAACCGCATAATATCGGGCTCTCATTGAATGACTCGCGCGATAGCCAAGCTTACAAGGTAATCCTCCTGGGGCAACGGCTATGGACTGCCGAAAACCACCGATACTACAGTATGTTTGGTACATTTGGCTTAAACAACCGCAGTAGGAATATCCACGAGTTCGGCGGTTTCTATGCGCAGAGTGTCGTTGATACTGTCTGCCCTCCTGGGTTGAATATACCAACGGTCCGAGAATGGCAGGAGCTCTACTCCGTATGGAAACGAAACTACAATGACCTTAGGTTCTTGGATTTTGCTTCCGCCAGCACCGTTGACGACCTTGGGACATTCCCCATGAACGGAGTCGGCAAAATGTGCGACGATCTTTTCGACGAAGCTTCTTTTGCCGAGACCGATGAAGCCGCCTACTTCTGGACAAGCACACTCGATGACCATGGCGAACGAAAAATTTTTGGCATCACGGGCGACGGCTGCAAAATTTTCTCAAGTACCGGCAGTGAGCTTTGCAACCTCCGTTTCGTAAAACGCCTTAAAAAGGAAAAGGAGGGTGACATGAGCTAACAGAAGAAATCATTTCTGAACTAAAACCAAATGCACGTTCTTTAACAAAACGTGCCAACACTAAAAAGGATAGGCTTATGGCTATCAATAACTTCAACCCTGATACATACGACTACAGCAGCGAGCAAGACCGCTACGATGCTGCTGCCAATGGCGGAGAAGAATCCTTTTCCACCTATATGAACGAACGGTTCGACACTCCCGACTTCGACTTTGACAAGTGGGATACTAACATCCGCGATACCTTCGATGATTAGAATTTTTTTAGCGGCTTTGCCGAACGATGGGCATACCCCCCAGGCAAGGCCAGCAATTTATTATTGATAATTTATAATTAAAGTGTTGTGACACGGCCCCCAGGCAAATCGCTTGGGGGCTTAGTGCAACAAACTTTTCAAGAGGCTCTCCCCCCCCCCATTTTCCGCAATTTTGTCCAATTTTTCCACATACCCCTGCGTATAGATTTCGGGCATAACCGCAAACTAAACCCTAACATAGGAGTAAAATCATGGAAAACGCTATTCTCGGTAACGATATTTTCGAAAAATTCAACGAAGGCGAACTCAGGCTCCCGAGCAAAACGGCTGCTTTCAAGGATATCGCCTGGTCCAAGCACCCGACTTTTGAGGGCGTAGAGCTCAAGCATATCATTACCGCGAAAGAGACCGGCGGCACGTTCAGCTATCATTTGGTGAGAATCGCGCCGAACAAGAGCATCAAAACGCACATTCACGAAACCCAGCTCGAAACGCACGAGGTTATCGCAGGGAGCGGCATTTGCACCAATGACGGCGCCAAGCTCGAATACGTTCCGGGCGTCATCTCGATTATGCCGGCGAAGGTCCCGCACCAGGTAGACGCTGGCGACCAGGGGCTTTATCTGTTCGCGAAGTTCATGCCAGCTCTGTGCTAGGAGATTGCGTCGCCCTTACGGTCTCGCAATGACGTATTAGTCATCCGCTTTTATGTGTCTGTCTTCACGGCACGTTTATATTCTTTCGGAGAAAGGCCAACGACTTTTTTAAAGCAGCGGTCCATGTGGCTTTGGTCGTAAAAACCAGCGTCAAAGGTCACCTCGGCCGCGGGCCTTTCTTCGAGCAGTTTTTGCGCCTTGCGGACTTTGCACTGCATCTGAAACTGGTGCGGCGTGAGTCCAAAGGCCTTTTTGAATTCGCGTATCATGTGAAACGGGCTGATGCATGCATCATGTGCCATTTGCTCTATCAGATAAATGTTCTCGGGATTTTCGAGAATGCTTTTTTGCAATTCATCCAATCGCGCGACGGTGCTTTCATAATCTCGCGCGTAGTCCTCAGCTACAATCTCGTCGGCCTCTAAAGCGGTACACAGCACCACCATCGAATAGCATTCATCGCCTACCGTCTTGATTTCGTGCAATGTATTCGGCGGAATCTGGAACTGCTCCCCAGCGCCATAAATTTTCGCCTCGCCGTTCAGCACAATGCAAACGCGGCCTTCTTCGATATAGCCCACGGTCATGTGCCCGGTATGCGTGTGCGGCGGGTACGACTTGCGCCAATCCTTGTAACGCACGCATTCAATCCGGTCATTCTTTTTGCTGTACGAAATCTCGCTCATTTTCTACCTAGCAAGGCAACCGCAAATTAGCTATTTTTCACCTCTACCGTAAACCGCAAAAGCAAAGTTTTTTGTTATTTTGTTTAATATCACGGAGATGCCTATGTTAGACCCCATTCACAATGTCATTACGACTCTCAGCGATTTTCTCTACCAGCCCTTCATTGTGCCATTCCTCTTGGTAGCCGCAGGCCTGTTCCTGTCGATTCGAATGGGGTTCCCGCAAATCCGTCTTTTTGTCGAAACGCTCCGTGTCCTTAACGAAAAGCCGGTTCAAGGGAGCGGAATTTCTTCTTTTGGCGCGCTGATGGTTTCTACGGCATCCCGCGTAGGAACAGGAAATATCGTAGGCGTGTCATCGGCAATTTGCATGGGCGGCCCCGGTGCCGTTTTTTGGATGTGGCTGATTGCAGTCATCGGCAGTGCATCTGCTTTTGTAGAATCTACCCTCGCTCAAATTTACAAGCGCGAAGACCTGGTGACGGGCCATTCTTACGGCGGTCCCTCTTACTACATACAAACTGCCTTGGGACAGCGCTGGCTCGGCATCATTTTCTCGGTGTTTATCTTGCTCACCTATCTGGTCGGCTACAACCTCTTGGCCTCTTACAACGTGCAAACCAGTTTTTCGGGTTACAGCTTTTATAGCGAAACCAAGACACCCATTATCGTGGGTGCTGGGCTTGCCATTCTGTTTGCACTTTGCGTGTTCGGCGGCACCAAGAAACTGACAAGGATTACAAGCTACCTTGTCCCCATCATGAGCATCACTTACATCGTTGTGGCCATCGGCGTTATCATCTTCAATTTCACCAATATTCCCTCGATGTTCATGACTATCTTCAAAGACGCCTTCTCGTTCGAAGCAGGTGCCGGCGGCTTTGCAGGGAGCTGCATCATGTACGGTATCAAGCGCGGCCTTTATTCAAACGAAGCAGGTATGGGTTCCGCACCCAACGCCTCTGCCAGCGCAAGCGTTTCGCACCCGGTCAAGCAGGGTCTGGTGCAATCGCTCTCCGTATTCATCGATACAATCGTGATTTGCTCTGCGACCGCCCTGATGTGCCTTTCAACAAGCGTGGCTCCTTCCAGCGAAATTTCTGGAATCCCCTACGTGCAGGCATCGCTCCATTCCGTCTTTGGCGAACTGGGCCCAATGTTCATTACGGTGGCGATTCTTTTGTTCGGTTTCACGACGCTTATCGGCAACTACTATTACACCGAGGGCTGCCTGCGATTCATCATGAACCGCCGTCCGGGCAAAATCGTCATGACCGTGTTCAGGATTATCGCCTCCATTATCGTGTTTGCAGGCGCCCTTGCAAGCGCCGGCTTTGCTTGGGATTCGGCAGACCTTTGCCAGGCTTTGATGGTTGTCGTCAACATCCCCTGCATCTTGATTCTTTCACCAATTGCCATCAAGGCGCTCAGGAACTATACCGAGCAACGCAAGCAAGGCAAGGAACCCGTTTACTTCGCCAAGGAATGCGGCGTGAATCAAGACACCGATTTCTGGAACCGCTTAGAATAAAAGCTCACACGCTTTTCTTTACGCTCCAACTGCCCATGGTCTTACCGTCATGGGCAATGTCGCATTTATGAAACGTCTCGAAACCACACTTGGTGTAGAACGAGATATTCTTCTCTGAATTCGTGAACAATGTCAGCTGCTTGCCGCCGTGTTCGCGGACATAGTCTCCTCCAAAATCGATCAGCTGGGTGCCAATACCCTTTCCCTGCAATGGCGGATCCACTGTCAGCGAGCCCACGTACCAAATATCCGGTCCGCTTTTCTTGTAATCGTGGCAAGGCTTGCCGGCGGCTTCATCCATCGCGAGCCAAGTTTGCATGCGCTTGAAGTTCACATCAAGATAAACCTGCAGCCAGCCGTGAATCAAAAACTGGAAAACCGACGGCCTCTCGAAATGCGGAGGTTCAAGCTCCGCAAGGCCCACGATTTTGCCATCTATCCGGGCCGTCAAAAAACGCGCCTGTTTAAAATACGTCAGCCAACCCCTGTACATCACGGCCCAAAGCATCTTCAGCCGTTCCGTCGTATCAGGGAAATAGTTTGCAAAATACGCGTAGTCTTCATAGGCCCGAACCGACATTTCCACAGCCTCTTTCAGGTCTTCGCGTTTCAATACTCCGAATTCGATATCCAAAATACACTCCTTTTTTACCCAACCTTTCCAAAACGGAAATACCCTAAATGTAATATACATTAAACATTACAATAAAGTAATAGTTTTTTCCTATATTATTTCATATGAAACCAAATCATTTTTTAGCTCTCGTCTGCGCCGTCATCTTTATGGCAAGCACTATGACTCACACAAATGCAAAAGTCATACAAACTTACGACGAAGACATTAAAATCGTCAAAGTAAACGACAGCAATTTTGAAAATGAAATTCTGAATTCCAAGAAGCCGGTCATTCTGGAAATTTCTTCGACCAGCTGCCCGCCGTGCCTTATCATGATTCCGACCCTCATCAGCATCGCGAAAAATTACAGCGACATCAAGATTGCCTCGGTCGGCATCGACGAACCGGGCATCGAAAAAATCAAGGCGTCGCTCCCGATCCAGGCATTCCCCACATTCTTCCTCATCAAGGACGGCAAGATTGTGAATAAGTTAGTCGGCGCCGTCAAAGAAGAAGAATTGCTCGCAGCCTTGCAGTACACACCGAATCCCAAGGCTAAAACAGCACAATCCGCCAAGGCCAAGAAATCGAAAAATTCACCCAAGAATCTAGTGTGCAAAACACCCGGCCAGTTCAACGGCCTCAAGAATCTGGTGACCATCTCGTTCGTATTCGGCGCCACCGAAATCGAAAATGTCGACATCGTGACCGACGTATTCGTGCCGCCTGAACTCAGCGACAAGCGCGAACAGATGATTGAACATGTGCGCGCCAGCGGCAAGGGCGAAGTAGAGCCCACCATGACAGGCTTCCGCATGCACATCGACAACAACTGCCGATTCATGAAGGCTATGGACATGAAGCGCACCTCGACTTACGGCGAGATGCGTGCAGGCCTTGAACTGCAAGGCTTCAGCTGTCAGTAATTACTTTTTCTCGTAGCGCACATACGCAAAGCGCTTGCTGTCGGGGGCCCAGGAATTCACATTAATCGTTCCCTGGCCGCCGAACAGCTTTAGAATTGTGCGCGGCTCGCTCCAGCCGGTTTTGTCGCTACCCGTCATCAGGCGGATTTCCACATTCTTGTTCGGAACATGTTCGCCGGGGCGCACGTCGCGCTCATGGTAGGCTAGCATCACGACCTTCGTGCGGTCGGGTGAAATGTGCGGGAACCAAGTATTCAAATGAGCATCAAAAGTCATCTGAGTCTGCTCGGAACCGTCGGCCTTCATGCGCCAAGCCTGCATACGACCCGTGCGCACTGAATTGAACCAGATGTATTCGCCATCGCAGTCGTATTCCGGACCATCGTTCAAGCCGAACGCCGTCGTCAACTGAGTTTCGTTACCGCCTGCAGTCGGAATCGTATAAATATCGTATTCGCCATTCCGTTCGGCACAGTAGGCGAGCATCTTGCCATCCGGCGTAATGCCGTGCAAATAACTCGGCGCAAGGGGCGTCACCAATTCCGGCATTCGGCCGTCATAGAAAATCTTGTAAATGCGGGAAAGGCCGTCTTCTTTAGTATGGTGACTCACGTAAAGTCCCGTTCCGTCAGGAGCAAGCACATGGTCATTATTGCAGTTGTCCACAAAATAGCTCGGCACCTCGGTCACGTCGCCCGAGGCAATCTCGTATTTATAAATGCGGCCTTCGCTATTGAAGGTGAGGAACTTTCCGTCGGCGCTCCAGTTGGGCGCCTCGATCACGCAGTCAAATTCGTCGAGCACTTCGGACTTGCCCGTTTCAATATCGAAAACTTCGAGAATCGACCTGTCGCCGTTACGGTCCCAAACCTGGGCGGGGGAAAGCTCGAACGGGTAAGACACACCCCATGATGCACGAAGTCCATCCATCTGCGTCATCATCTGCATGGTCTTGGAGTGCGGCATTTCGGCACATTCCTTTTGGCCTTTTTCAAGGGCAGCCTTGCAGGCCAGTACCTCGTACTCGTAGCAGTTTTCGATGCGTGGGGGAGTGATCGATTCCAAAAGCGAGCCCGCCTTATCGAACAGCTGGATTTCCACCATGTCATTCAGGTTCAACACGCGAATGAATCCGTCCGTACCGTAAATCACGCCCTCGTTCTTGAGCGGCGCCACCATCGAAGTCTTCAAGTGAGCTACCTGGCCATTTGCATAAACCAGATCAATCCAGTCCGTGGCATCGACACCCGTATCGAACTTGACGCAATGGGTCTTCGTCTGAACGATATGATTTTCGGCGCCGGCAATTTCATCATCCGTCAAGAAGATATCCGCAAAAGTCAGGCTGTAAATACCCAAATCCAAAAGGGCGCCACCCGCAAGTTCCGGCTTACGCAAACGCTCGATATGCGAAAGCGGCATCGAGAAATCGGCTTCCACACTTTCGACCTTGCCAATCTTGCCCGCCAAAATCAGGTCCTTGACCATTTGAACCGCAGGCAAAAATCTCGTCCACATCGCCTCGCTCAGGAACACGCCCTTCTCTTCGGCAAGTGCAATCACCTCGGAGGCCATCAGCGCATTTGCAGTAAAAGCCTTTTCCACAAGCAAGTTCTTGCCGTGTTCCAGGCAAAGCAAAATATTGTTGTAATGCTCGGAATGCGGGGTAGCGATATAAATCAGGTCAACCGCCGGGTCTTTCGCGAGTTCCTCGTAGCTGCCATAGGCACGACCAAAACCATAATCCTTCGCAAACTTTTCAGCCTTGGTGAGCGAACGGGATGCCACCGCATAAGCTTCTACGCCACGACTTTCAATTGCCTTTACTGCCTCGGCCATCTTCGTCGCGATAAACCCACACCCAAGAATTGCAAATTTCATTATAAAACCTCGATATTAATATAGACATGTTTAGAATGTCCGTGGTCAAATATACACCCTATAAGTGGACTCATGCGTATACATCACAACCCTTTTTAAGCTGTTGATAAATACTCATTTCTGTGAACTTCTCTTTTTCTATTATTAACATATATGTAGATATAGAGTTAATACTATGTTTATATAAAAATGCACTAATTTTCAATTCAAACACATTATCCACAAACCCATAAATTTGTTTCACGTGAAACTTTCGTTTTTTAGAAAAATTAAACGGAGCAAAAATCACCTGTTGATACAATAGTGAAAATTATCCCAAATTTATTCACCATATTGAGAAATGTTGAATGAATTCAAACATCAGTTGTTAATAGAATGTTTACAAAAATTATTCACAATAGGCTAGCTTTTGCGGTGGAAAAAAGAAAATCCCGACTTTAAAAGCCGGGACTCTTTCAAGAAAAACTAGGACAAACGACTAGAATTTCACAACTCGCGGAGCAGCGCCGAAGGCATAGAACGTGGCAGTGGCATCCTTAAAATAGAGCACTTCGGTATTGGGGTCTTCGACAGAGTACATGGACCTGAGTTCAGGATAGTGGTCGAGCATGTGGGCCTTGGGTTCACGACGATCATCACGAACCAGGGTGCCGGCGACACGAACCCACTTGGTACCTTCGCTATTCATGCCGCAAATTTCAACCTTTCCATTTTGCTGGATCTGCTTGGAGCAATCCTTAGTCTTGGACGTCTGGATATAGAGCTTGCCCTCAAAAATTTCGATGGTGCCGAAGGGGCGAACACGGGGCTGGTCACCTTCCACCGTGGCCAAGAAGTAGGCGCCACATTCCTTGAGAAAATTCTTAACTTCTTCCATGATAATTCTCCTATTAATGTTCTTTCCTATTTATAATATAGTAAAAAGAGTTAATGTAAGGCTGTAACAAACCGCCTATATATTTCTTCCATCTGGGCAGAGAAGCAGCAGAAAATAACCTTCTTCACCTTTTGGTTAGAATATCCGCAAACTGTCTTCAATGCAATCTCGGTAGCCTCGTCCCAAGGGTAGCCATAGACGCCTGTCGAAATAGCGGGGAAGGCAACCGTCTCGCATCCATTTTCTTCGGCCAGGTCGAGGCAACTCTTGTAGCAAGATTTCAAAAGTTCAGGTTCGCCATGAAGGCCGTCCCTATAAATCGGACCCGGAGTATGAATCACAAACTTTGCCGGGAGTCTGAAACCTGGGGTAATTTTAGCCTTGCCAGTTTCGCAACCGTTCAGGGGAATGCAGGCCTTCAAGAGCTCCGGGCCTGCCGCACGATGAATTGCCCCGTCGACTCCGCCGCCACCCAAAAGCGAACAATTCGCCGCATTCACAATGGCATCGACTTTCAATTTGGTAATATCGCCCTGGATAATTTCAATCTCAATCATAATAATCTCCAGAAGAAATATACATAATGGCACGCTACATTAAGTAAACTATTGCCACATTTTTTTTGTATATTAAAACAACGGGGGTAAATTCATGAAATATCAAATAGCCTTAATTACCATTGTAGCGCTGGCGGAACTATCAAACGCCCAGCTCCTATATCCTAAAAAATCGGAAAGCATTCCTAAAATCGACAGCGCCCTTGTTTTCAGGGTTAACTACGGCGATGTATCGGCTCCGATAGAAGATTCCCAAAAAGAGGATGAACCGGCAGTGGAACCAACTAGAAGAAAAAGCAATAGCGGTTTCGATTTCAAGAATTCCTTGATAATGACAGGAATTTGCGCCACCGAAACAATCCTTTCAAAAGGGGCCAACGCAAACTCACTCTGCCTTCGTGGCAAGCCGTAAGGTCTTAAAAGAATGAAAATCGAACACGTCGCCATCTGGGTAAAAGACATCGACAAGGTCTGCGAATTCTACCGAAAGTATTTTGGTGGGGTAGTTCACCCGATTTATCATAATCCGGCAAAACAGTTCACCAGCCGATTCGTCACCTTCGACGACGGTGCCCGTTTGGAAATAATGCACCGCCCGGATATCGATGTTGGGACTAATGTTTGGCCTGTAACTTCACCAACGTTTCACGTGGAACATTCAGAACATCTCGGTTTTACCCATCTTTCTTTTTCGGTGGGTTCAAAAGAAGAGGTGGACCGCCTCACCCAACAAATGTCTGCTGACGGAATCCAGGTAGTGGGGCAACCACGAACCACCGGCGACGGGTATTACGAAAGTGTCGTCCTCGACCCCGAAGGAAACCGGGTAGAGATTACAGTATAGTGTGTTCCACGTGAAACATGCGATTACGAGTGTCGCAAAATATGCTTGCATATTTTATGACCGAGTATGAGCATGTCGGCTCCGAAGGAGCCAAACATGGCAGGGCGAATGCAGCGTCCATACTTGTATGGACATTGCTGAGCCCCAGGATGTCGGACTTTGGCGAAGCCGAAGGCCCAACATAAATATTCTATATTAAACACTATGAGGAGAACATTTATCATTCTGGCATTGACTGCCTTGAACGCCCATGCGATCGACTGCATCCGACACACGTTTGATTATTCCGCAACGAACTTCCAGGATCACGCCCTCATCATGCCCGACGAAACGTTGCCGGATAGTCTCTATCAGGAACAAAACGGGATGGTCTATACCATCAAATATCACTGGACAGGCAATCACCTCGACAGTATGAACCTGTACCAATCTTGCCTTGCCCGCAATGTCGAAAAAAAATCCATCTACATTCCCGACTGGAAAATCGACTCCACCAAGGTCGGCAAGGTCACGAAATACGACTGGAAATCCTCGAAGGACAAATGGCACTTCACCGTCTACCGCGCAAAGGATTCCGTCTATATCGATCTGAACAAGGAACAGCACCAGATATTCTACATCAAGAACGATACCATCCACGAAGCCGACAACTGGATTCCCAGGCACTGGACTATTTACCGTGATCCGGGCAACGAAGGCAAGTGCATTCGAAAAAGCGACAAAGGATTCATTATCGACACCTACGAATACGAAATGAAGGGAAACACCCTCATCCAGAAATCAATCAAGTTCGACCACAAAAAATACTTCAAAGCCCCCGGCCCCTGCATGGGTGGCAATGAATATACCACTATATATTATAGGAAGTGAGATGTGGAATGTGTAGTGTGAAATGTTTGGTCTTTAGATGTGTTTCACGTGAAACGTCCGCAGGGCGAATGCAGCGCCCATACTTGTATGGGCATTGCTGAGCCCCAGGATGTCGGACTTTGGCGAAGCCAAAGGCCAAACATATAATCAGAATTTCTAAAACCTTTTACTATATTTCCTCATATGAAAAAACTGATCCTCATTCTATCCTTTATCGCACTGAATGTGCATGCTGTAAACTGCCTCGATTATTTACGCAACGACTACATTGAATATAGACTGAACAACAATTATCGTGTAGATAGCACATACGCCCCTAGCTTTGTAGATGACAAAATCTATTATTCATCCTCTAAATATTACTATACCGATAATAGTTTAGATAGTGTCGTCGAATGTTATAGTAAAGGAAAATGTGACACACAAAAATATAGTGTGATGAAAGAAACAACTGATTCCACAATTAAGCTAACCACCTCTCTTCTCGAAAGTAACATTTCCCAGGTAACCATTTATTATTTAGAAAAAGATTCTACCTGCATATACCAATATGGTCTAAACTCGGACAAACCGGATTCATTAGAAGATATCTTTTGCATGTACCTGCACAACGATACCCTATATGATGAAAAAATGAATATAGATGGAACCCCATATGAAAATCCAGATGAAAGCCCACGCATATATGAAAACACTTTAAGAACCCCCAGCCCTGAAAACGAAAACACCTGCAATGCAATTGACTATACACTGAAAAAACAAGGTGATACCTATACTAAAACATTTGATAAAGCACATCAAGAACTCATAGAAACTACAGAAACAGGATTCACCGTATCTTACAGCAATTTCGATACAAAGGCTTTCTTTGCCAAAGTCGATCCCAATTCCACCACCTCGATCCTCCGCAAAAACAAGCCGGCATTTATCCCCGAAAAGGCCAAACATTTTGACCTCCTCGGCCGCCCCGCCCAGGGAAAGTACACCGTGGATTATCTAAAATAACGTTCCACGTGAAACACAACCGAGGTTTATTTTCACATCATTTCAACATTTATCAAAAACTTATCCACGAATATTTTTAAAAAGTGAAAGGGCGCCAGCCCTTTTTTCTTGTATTCACATTTCATAATACTAAATTATGTTCGGAATGTTCTATCAAAAATGTTCCACGTGGAACGTTAGCGAGGTGAGCGCAGCGAAAATACACTTGTGTATTTTCATTGCCGAACCGAAGCGAGTTGGCTCCGAAGGAGCAAACATGCGATAGCATCGTTCCTAGTATTATATGAATTATAGAGAAAACAAAAATCAGCAGAATCTCTTGAACCAGTTCTTGACAGAACATGGTGTGCAGCTGTCCGAAGATGTACTCGGCAAGCTTTATGATTTTGCGGACTTGGTGGTGAATACCAAGCAATTCGGCAACCTGATTTCGGCAAAGGACTCCGAAAAGTTTTTAAGCAGGCACATCGCAGATTCACTTGTTCCCTATATATATATAGTGGAGGATAAAGCTGAATTAGATCCTTCGACTTCGCCTAGCGGCTCCGCTCAGGATGACACCGTTGGAAAAAAATGGGCCGACATGGGTGCCGGTGCAGGTTGCCCGATTTTCCCGCTCGCCATCGTAATGCCCGAAGTAGAATTCTTTGCCGTCGAACCCCGCCACATGCGCGTGGAGTTCATGAACTTCGCCAAAGGAAAACTCGGTCTCAAGAACCTGACCGTCGTGGGCAAGCGCTTCGAAACTTCGGGACTTGCCTATCTGGATTTTGTGAGTTGCCGCGCGCTCTCGACTTTCGAAAACGACTGGGAACGTGCCCAGCCGGGACTCAAGCGTGGCGGTAAATTCATCACGCTGAAAAGTTTCAACAATATTGTTCACCTGGAATCTAATCCGGAAGTACACATATATAAATATGCACTCCCGCAGGAAGAACAAGTTTACGCCTTAGTCACTCGAGGTAATGAATGAGTAAAGTGATAGCAGTCTGCAACCAGAAAGGTGGCGTGGGTAAAACCACGACAGCCGTCAACCTGGCCGCCAGTTTTGCCGCATTGGAAAAGAAGACACTCCTTATCGACATGGATCCGCAGGGTAACGCGTCGCAGGGTCTCGGCTACAACGAGATGCAGGATGTGGATATCCACGAAATCCTGAACATGGCCGATAATCCGGACAATATTACCTACGACAATATCAAGGAAGCAATCCTCGATACGAGCCTCGACTACCTCAAGGTCATCACTTCCGGACCGGATCTCGCCGTCATGGAAATCGAACTAGTGAATGCCATGAGCCGCGAACGCCGTCTCGAACGCGTGATGAACGTTTTGAAGCAAACCTTCGAATTCATTATCATCGACGCTCCTCCGAGCCTGAACCTCTTGACGCTGAACGTGCTGACCGCAGCCACCAGCGTGCTCATTCCGGTGCAATGCGAATACTACGCCCTGCAAGGTATGACCGAACTTTTCAAGACTATCCGAGAAGTCCAGAAGAATCTTAACGCGAACCTCAAGATCGAAGGTGCGCTCCTCACCATGTACGATTCCCGCCTGAGCCTCTGCAAGCAGGTCGCCGAAGAAGTCCGTGAAAACCTGAGCGACACCGTTTTCCAGGCAATGATTCCGAGAAACGTGAAACTCTCCGAAGCTCCTTCTCACGGCAAGCCCGCCATTCTTTACGATGTACAGAGCAGCGGCGCTCAGTCCTATATGAAACTCGCCGAAGAAATCTTGAATAAGGGAAAGTAATAAATGGGTAAAAAATCTTTCGCACTGGGTCGCAGCCTTTCCGACATTCTCAAGGATCATTCCGCACCGGCCGCGGCAGAAATTCAACAGTCCAATCCACAATCCGGCGAAAATAACGTCGAAAATTCTTCCGCTGTTGATAACTCCCAAAGAGTCGTAGAAATCAGCGTTGACTTAATTGACCCGAACCCGTTCCAGCCACGCAAGGTATTCAGCGACGACGAACTGGTGGAACTTGCCGAATCCATCGAACAGCACGGTCTGATTCAGCCCATCGCCGTCCGTAAGGTGGGTGACCGTTACCAGCTCATCAGCGGTGAACGCCGTACCCGCGCAAGTAAGCTTGCCGGAATCCCGACCATCAAGGCCCAGGTCTACGAAAACCTCGACGACAAGGCCATGGCCGAATGGGCCCTCATCGAAAACATCCAGCGTGTCGACCTGAACCCGGTGGAAGTTGCCAAATCTTATCAACAATTAATCGATAATCACGGCTATACCCACGAAGATTTGTCCAAGATTGTGAGTAAGTCTCGCTCTGCCATTACCAACGCACTCCGCCTCCTCAAGTTGCCGGCACAGGTGCTCTTATGGATAGAAGAAGGCAAGATTTCTGGCGGTGCCGCCCGTGCCCTCTGCAGCGACAAAATTGAAAATGCCGAAGAGCTGGCCAAGCGCGTCATCGACGAAGGACTGAACGTCCGCCAGATCGAAGCGATTGCCCGCGGCGAAGATATAAACCAGACGAGAGAGGGTGAACCGGAGCAGTCTTCAGAGGAACAGCCGGAAGTTCACAAGCCCGAAGTCGAAGCCAAGCCGAAGCCGGAACTCAGTGCCGACATGAAACAGTTCGAGATGCGTCTCGAAACCTTCTTCGGAACCAAGGTCCAATTGAACCCCAGCGCTTCCACTGAATCCAAGGGTACTATCGTTATTAACTATTATTCCATGGACGACCTCAACCGAATCCAGGAACTCATGGAAAATCGCTAGGCGAAAATGAAAGGCAAGTATTACACCATACAGATTATCCCGGAAGATTCCAAGGAAATCAAGAAGTACCGCATTTCCACAAAATGGTCGCTCTTCTTGAAAATTTTCCTTGTCCTGTTGATAATTTCATCTGGCGTGCTCATCTACAATGCAGGCCGCATCGGAAAAATTGTTGTGCAATACGAAAAGATGCGCACCGCCAACGCCCAGCTCGCCAAGCAGAATGCCAACTACGAAGAACTCTTTTCAAGAATCGATTCCCTCTGGGTCCTGGAAGAACGTATCCAGAATATCCTCGGCACCTTTATCGAGAACGATTCCAACAAGATCAATAGTCTCATAGACAAGAACCGTTTCGCCCACACGCCTTCCGAAAAGATCAACGTAGATTACGAGGGCATCCACGGGTGGAAGTCCATGGAAGAAAAGAGCCGACTGGAACATATCCCCAACGTGATTCCTGTCGTCGGAATCGTAAGCAAGAAATTCAGCGAAGAGAACGACCACCTGGGGACCGACTTCTCTGCCCAGTCCGGCGACCCTGTTTTTGCGTCGGGTAGTGGCATTGTGGAATTTGCCGGCCAGAAAGACGAATTGGGAAACACGGTCGTCATCAACCACCAGAACGGCTATGTCACAAGCTATTCTCACCTCAAGGATATCCGCACCCGCAAGGGGCGCTCTATCGGCAAGGGTGAAATCATAGGAACCGTCGGAAACACGGGAAACAGCAGTGCACCGCACTTGCATTACTCAATTACCAAAGATGGCAGGGAAATGGACCCCGAAGATTTTATAAATTATTAACTGCGCCGTCGAGCGCGTAACAACCAGAGGTAAATCATGGCTACAAAGGAACAGGAAATTACCCAGATTGGCCACAGCGTGACCATCAAGGGCGACATCAGCGGCAACAGTGACGTTCGAGTCGCAGGCAACATCAACGGCAGCATCACCATCGAAGGCGAACTTATCGTCGAACGTCAGGGTTTTGTCGAAGGTGAAATCAAGACCACCACCGCTGTCATTGCAGGCTCCGTCAAGGGTAACATCGACTGCTCCGACAAGCTTGTCCTCGAAAGCACTTCCCAGTACGAAGGCAACATCAAGACCAAGCGTCTTATCATCCAGGAAGGTGCCGTATTCCAGGGCAACTGCCAGATGAACGTCAAGGCCGCCGCCGCTACAGAAAAGCAGGCTGCAACTCCCAAGAAAGAAGCAAACTCTCTCCTTTAATAGGGAGTCAAATATTTAACTAAGAACCCTCTTATCAGAGGGTCTTTGTTTTTTAAGAAAGGGCAAAAAGTTAAATCCACAGCTATACTATATAACATCAATTATTTATATAAATAGTAATGATAATTGAAAGGGTGAATAGTGAATATAATTGTGGAAACGAAAACTTAACTCAATGACAGTCAAAAAGTTATAAAACTAAAATTGAAGAAAATAAATGTTGAAAACTTTCAATCTGTTCACTTTTTTCAATGTTGATAAGTGTTGAAGGTGAGTTTTCAATGCCAATTCACAGGCGATACACCAAATTATGTTGAAAACGCTATGATAATGGTCACATTTAGTAAAAAAATGAAAAAAATCATAATCATAGCCCCAATATAATAGTTATATTGTACAAACAAAATGTCATCGAAGATCCTGAAAATAGGTCAGATATCCGATATCCATATCGGAAACGGGGACGAGCTCGTACAGGGAATAGACGTATGCGCTAATTTCCGTAAGGCTCTCGAATCCAAGTCCATGCAGAACTTGGATCTTTTGGTGCTATCCGGAGACCTTTCGGAAAATTCCGAACCGGGCGCCTATGAATATGTTGCCTCCTTGCTCAAGGACTACAAGAGTCCCTACTGTATTATTCCCGGCAATCACGATGACCTCAACATCATGCGGAAATATTTCGACCTTGAGTCCATGATTCACGGTGACAGGTGTTTTTACCGCTATGACCTCCAGGGCCGGACCATCTTTTTCCTGGACAGTGCTTGTGGCAATGTTTCACCGGAACAGTTGACCTGGCTCAAGACCGAAGCTGCAAAGATCAAGGATGAAGTCATCCTGTTCATGCATCATCCTCCTTGCTTCTGCGGTCACCGCTTTATGGACTTGCGTTACCATCTCGAAAATATGGTCGAGGTGCAGCAGGTTCTTGCAGGCATCAAGAACTTGACCCACATTTATGTTGGTCACTATCATTACCAGTTCGAAGTGAACATGGGTCGCCAAGTTGTGCACGTTGCACCGGCAACTCAGTTCCAGATTGATCCCAGTTTGCCCTATTTTAATTTGAAAAGTGCCGATCCAGGGTGGCAACTGATTGAATGGGGCGAAAAAAATGTAGAAACTACAGTTTATTTTGAATAGACCCCTTGAATTTTTAAAACTAATTGACTAAATTTGGGAAAAATTTGGCGGCTTAGCTCAGTTGGTAGAGCGTCGGAATCATAATCCGCAGGTCTGTGGTTCGAGCCCACAAGCCGCTAGTATTTTGAAAAAGAGGCTGATATGTCAAGACGAATCCTAAAAGTGGCGTTGTTGATGATCGCCTCTTTTTTCGTAGCTCCGGTGTTTGTCGCTTGCGATAACGCTGACGATAACGTACCTGAAATGAACCAGGTTCAGGCATCCACTCCCAAGACCGTGCCTATCGTGCAGGTCGATGCATTCACTGCTCCCGCTTCTTCGGAAATCACTTCTGAAAAGGCTAAGCTTTATGTGAAGGCAAGTGCCGCTCTCGTGGAACTCGGAGTGCGTTGGTCCGAACGAATCGACAAGGCTAACGATACCGAAAAGATTCAGATTCTCAACGCCTACAATGTGGCCCGCGACCAGCTCTGCGCTCGCGTGGGTCTTGCCGGTATTGCCGAATACAACTGGATTACCACGGTTGCCGTCCCCGATCCGAAAAACAAGGCGACATTCGAAGCCGCCGGTATGCGTACCAATACCAACAATAACTAGCCGTTTTCGGTAAGCTATTTAGTGTAATTATTACTAGTTTATTGTAATCAAATCAATTTGACATGAACCACGCCGCAAATATATATTTGGCGTGGTTTTTGGTGTGTTGTGGTTTTTCCACGATGGGGTTAGAATGTACACACTTACCGATTATGCGACAACTGTCATGTTGTTCAAGCTGTTCTGCATTGCAGGCTTCACAATCCTGATGCTCATTTACCTTTGCTGGTATTCCAAATTTTGGACAGACGAAGATTTTCCGGGAATGCGTCCGGAACGCAAGGCTAGTTCTGCAGATCCTTCAAGTCAGGTGAATACACCTTGTGAGAATCCCTGCCATGTTCTTTTACATGGTAAAGTGCCGTGTCCGCAGCTCGGTAGAGGTCTTCGAATTTCTTACCATGTTCGGGGAATATGGATATCCCTATTGAAAGTGAAACGCAACTTCCTAAAGGTTCATGGGGGAAAAGGCGCTTTACTTTGTCAGAAATCTTTGAGGCAAGCTTAATAGCGGTTTCGCTCTTTTGCACGTCGCGCAGGTAGACCATAAATTCGTCGCCGCCGATACGTCCCTTGATATCCATTCCCTTGAAGGTTTTTTGCAGGATGTTTCCGATGGCTGTCAGTACCCGGTCTCCGGCGGCGTGACCGAATGAGTCGTTGATTTCCTTGAACTTGTCGACATCGATCATCATGAGTGCACCACTGGTATTGTCCGTGGCATTGTCTATGATATCGGTAATTTCGCTTTCTGTTTCCTGCTTGTTCAAAAGCCCGGTCAGGGAATCTGTCTTGGAACGTTTTTCCAGTTGCAGCTTCATCAGCTGAACTTCCGTCACGTTATTGATCAGGGCGACAATGCCGTTGACTTTTCCGTTTTCGTCAAAGACGGGGCGCTTAATCAGTTCCAGGTATTCGATACCGTCTTTTCCTTCTTCCTTGATAATGTAATTGGTGCCTTTGCCTGTGCGCAAGAGTTCCTTGTCGGACTCCATGGCTTTCAAGGCGTTTTCCTTGTCTTCGCGGATTTCTACATCCGTCTTTCCGCGGATTGTCCAGTTCGGATCGTTTTCGGTATGCAGATGATGCCAGTAGTGTGTTGCGAATACGTACTTGCCTTCGGCATCTTTCAGGTAAATATTGGACGGCAGCTCCTTCAGAATTTTTTCGACTTCCGAGAAAGTCGCGGAGTCCTTGCCCCTAATGCAGTTGGTGATTCGGAGTAGAACCAGTTCCTTCTGGAATGGCGGCTCGAAAAATTCGTTTGCGCCGGCTGCAATGCAGAGCTTGTAATCGTCGGAATTCGGGACTGCAGAAACGGCAATATTGGGGATACCTACGAATCGTTTGTCTTCGTTCAGTTTTTGCTGTAACCAGAAACCGCTTTTCTTGCACAGTTCCACATTAAAGAGGACGGCAGAAATACTGTCGTGTTTTTTGTCTACCAGCTGTAAGGCTTCTTCTTCAGAATCTACATCTACAATGGGATATTGTTCAGAAAGCAGTGTGCGAAATTTCTTTAAGGCGTTGCCTTTTATTTTTACGAGAACAAGCTTGCGCTTCACGATAGGTTGAACCACCTTCGCGTCCTCTAGATAGGATATATTTTCGTTCTCGAGAATTTGCATTTTTTATTATCGTTTTTATAGGTATATATATTATTTTTTTTGATAAAGTAAATTCAAGTTATTCCAACTTGGAATATCACTTGCTATAAATATCCGAGTTGCAACTGAAAAAGCGTCGGTGAGTCCATCCGTACCAAAGGGCGGGATCCTCTGCAATACGGTCTTCTAGCCAGCAGTTGAATATATCTGCCAATCTCTCTTCCTGTTTGCATTTTATCTCTATTGCATGAAGAATCCTTTCGTTTTTGGATTTAGGTTCTTCGAGCCAGCAGATAAATACGGGTGTTTTGGGGCGGTGTTTCAATAAAAAGTCCGGTAGCGGATTCACCTTTACTGTTTTCCCGAGAAATGTTCCGGTGGCAGCACTTTCGATTCGGCTGTCTTGATCCATTAACAGGCAGAACAGATTTTTTTCATCGAGGAGTCGCAAGAACTCACGCGGGTTCTTTGCGTTCACGGAATAATTTCTCTTGTCTACGGATCGGATTCTGTTCTCAACAATATGGTTGAGCCATGCAGGTTTTAGTGGAATGTAGCTAGCCTTGAGCGGAATACCCAAGCGGCAAAGCCAGGGGCCAATGGCTTCGTAGTCGCCATAGTGTGCCGTCAGGAATATTCCGCCTTCGCGCATCTTGTTCAGAATAGATTCACTACCTTCTGCTAGCTTGTATGTAATACTGTTTTTCTTGAAGGGATAACTGCTAAAGTCATGCGGCAATTTCTTGAATGAACCGAAGTCAAAAAGGATATCGCTGACATGGCGGGATAGATTTGAAATAATTTGTCTATATTCTTTTATATAAATTATTTTAGACGGATTGGAGTGTACAAAGTTAAAATTAGTTTGTACGACATCACGTTTCCAGCCTGATACAAGCAGAAACCTGTAAAGGATTTTCTCGAAAATGTAGCCGGGCTTGAACAATGTAAGTTAGTCCTTGTCCGGTTTAGGCTTCTTTTTACTAGAGTCGTTGGCGGATTCGCTGAAGGGAAATACGAACCGTCCGCGGAGAACGCAACCGGGGGCTCCCGGATCGCATTCCTTTTTCCGCTTGTTGCAGAATGTGTTTCTCAGGTGTCTGCATTCGTAACTCATATATGGAATTATAGAAAAGAACC
>JAEEGH010009848.1_pt1 | contig 22103 bp, 20 predicted proteins | sample 9134181 | NCBI WGS metagenome assembly JAEEGH01 (sample SAMN16246544, study PRJNA631951) | gut metagenome | biome: gut microbiome; feature: rumen; material: DP-attached | host: Bos | place: Iran: Karaj | collected 2018-10
CAGGGGCGTTTTCGTTTCCCCGGCCGAAAGACAAAGCATCTAAGGTTTGGAGGTAGAGAACATGACCGTTTCGCCCGCTTTCACGGAAGTCGAAAGGATCGCGGAGACCGGGAAATACGATGTGCTTCCCGTCAGCTGCGAGATCCTGTCGGACTTCATCACCCCCATCGAAGCCATGCGCATCCTGAAAAACGTCTCGAAGCACTGCTACATGCTGGAATCTGCCCGGGCGGACGAGACCTGGGGGAGATATACCTTTCTCGGCTTCGACCCGAAATTTGCCATCACCTGCATCGGCGGGAACATCAACGGCGTGCTGGACGCCGGGAAGCAGAAATACGTCACGGGGAATCCTTCCGCCTATCTGCGGGAGGTGCTGTCCCAATACAAAAGCCCGCATTTTAACGAGCTGCCCCCCTTCACCGGCGGCCTGGTGGGCTACTTTTCCTTCGACTATCTGAGCTACAGCGAACCCAGCGTGCGGAGCGATGCGGAGGACACGGAGAAATTCAAGGACGTCGACCTCATGCTCTTTGATAAGGTGATCGCCTTTGACAACATCCGTCAGAAGATCGTCCTGATCGTGAACATGGCCCTGGACGAGCCGGAGACGAACTACAACAAGGCGGTGTGGGAGCTGAAACAGCTGATCGCCCTGCTCCGCACCGGGGAAAAGAAAGCCGAACCCGGCGGGAAGCTGCTGGGTGAGGTCACGCCGCTTTTCACCAAGGAACGGTTCTGCGCCATGGTGGAAAAGGCAAAGCAGCATATCCGCGAGGGCGACATTTTTCAGATCGTGCTCTCCAACCGGCTGAGCGCTCCCTTTGAGGGAAGCCTGCTGAACACCTACCGCGTCCTGCGCACCATCAACCCTTCGCCCTATATGTTCTATTTCTCCGGCACGGACGTGGAGGTTGCCGGCGCTTCCCCGGAAACCCTGGTGAAGCTGGAAAACGGCGTGCTGCACACCTTCCCTCTGGCGGGCACCAGACCCCGGGGAAAGACGGAGGAGGAAGACAAGGCGCTGGAGGCGGAGCTGCTGTCGGACGAAAAAGAGCTGGCGGAACACAATATGCTGGTGGACCTGGGCAGGAACGATCTGGGCAAGATCAGCAAATTCGGCACCGTGCAGGTGGAGAAGCTCCATTCCGTCGAGCGGTTTTCCCACGTCATGCATATCGGGTCCACCGTGCGGGGGGAAATTCTGGAGGGCAAGGACGCCCTGGACGCCATCGAGGCGGTGCTGCCTGCCGGGACCCTTTCCGGCGCGCCGAAGATCCGGGCCTGCCAGCTCATCAACGAGCTTGAAAACAACAAGCGGGGCATCTACGGCGGGGCCATCGGGTATATCGACTTCTCCGGCAATATGGACACCTGCATCGCCATCCGTCTGGCCTACAAGAAGAACGGCAAGGTGTTCGTGCGGAGCGGAGCCGGGATCGTGGCGGATTCCGTCCCGGAAAAGGAATATGAGGAAAGCCTGAACAAGGCGCGGGCTTCCCTCCGGGCGCTGGAGCTGGCACAGGAGGAAGAATTATGATCCTGCTGATCGACAATTACGACAGCTTTTCCTATAACCTCTATCAGCTGGTTGGCGAGATCGAGCCGGATATCCGGGTCGTCCGCAACGATGAAATGACCCCGGAGGAGATCGGGAAACTGGAGCCCGCCCGGATCATCCTTTCCCCCGGCCCCGGCAGGCCGGAGGACGCCGGCATGATCATCGAAGCCGTCCGGGCCCTGGGGGCGAGCATCCCGATCCTGGGGGTCTGCCTGGGGCATCAGGCGATCTGCGCCGCCTTCGGCGCGACGATCACCTACGCGAAAAAGCTCATGCACGGCAAGCAGTCCCAGGTGAAGCTGGACCCGGCCTGCCCCCTGTTCGCCGGATGCCCGGAGACCGTTCCCGTCGCCCGCTATCATTCCCTGGCGGCGGACGCCTCCACGATCCCGGCGGAGCTGCAGGTCGTTGCCCGGACGGCGGACGGGGAAGTCATGGCCGTGCAGCACCGGACGCATCCCATCTACGGCGTACAGTTCCACCCGGAATCCATCCTGACGCCATGGGGAAAAACCATGCTGAATAACTTTATAAAGGAGCGCTGAATCATGATCAAGGAAGCCATCGTCAAAATCGTCAGTAAAGAGGACCTCACTTACGACGAGGCCTATGCCGTCATGAACGAGATCATGAGCGGCGAAACGAGCGCCACCCAGAACGCAGCCTTCCTGGCCGCCCTTTCCACCAAGAGCGCCAGGGCCGAAACGGCGGACGAGATCGCCGGCTGCGCGGAAGCCATGCGCGCCCACGCCACCGCCGTGGAAACCGGCATGGAGCTCTTTGAGATCGTGGGCACGGGGGGCGACAACGCCCGGAGCTTCAATATTTCCACCACCTCCGCCCTGGTGGCGGCGGCCGGGGGCCTGAAGGTGGGGAAGCACGGCAACCGGGCCGCCTCCTCCCAGTGCGGGACGGCGGACTGCCTGGAGGCCCTGGGGGTCAATATCCACCAAAGCCCGGCAAGATGCGTGGAGCTTTTGAAGGAAGCAGGCATGTGCTTCTTCTTTGCGCAGAAGTATCATTCTTCCATGAAGTATGTGGGCGCGATCCGAAAGGAGCTGGGCTTCCGCACCGTGTTCAACATCCTGGGGCCCCTCACGAATCCGGGAAAGCCCACCATGCAGCTGTTGGGCGTCTACGACGAATACCTGGTGGAGCCCTTGGCCCAGGTGCTGAGCAATCTGGGCGTCCGGCGTGGCATGGTGGTCTACGGCAAGGACAAGCTGGACGAGATTTCCCTGAGCGCCCCGACGAGAGTGTGCGAAATTCGCGACGGCTGGTTCAAATCCTTCGTCATCGCGCCGGAGGATTTCGGCCTTGCCCGCTGCAAAAAAGAAGACCTCCGGGGCGGAACGCCCGAAGAAAATGCGGCGGCCACCCTGGGGATCCTGCGGGGAGAAAAAGGACCAAAGCGCAGCGCGGTCCTGATGAACGCCGGCGCGTCCCTGTATATCGGCGGCAAGGCGGAGAGCATGAAGGAGGGGATCGCCCTGGCTTCGCAGCTCATCGATTCCGGAAAAGCCCTGGAGACCCTGCACAAGCTGATCGAGGTCAGCAACCGGCCGGAGGCGGAGGCATGACGATCCTGGATGAACTGGCCGCGCATGCGCGGGAAAGAGTGGCCGCGGCAAAGAGGGAAATACCCCCGGAGGCCATCCGGCGTCAGGCGATGACCCTGCCCAAAGGGGATTTCGCCTTTGAAAACGCGCTGAAAAAGCCGGGCGTCTCCTTCATCTGCGAATGCAAGAAAGCCTCCCCCTCCAAGGGGATCATCGCCCCGGATTTCCCCTATCTGGAAATCGCGAGGGAATACGAGGCGGCGGGCGCCGACTGCCTCTCCGTCCTGACGGAGCCGAAATGGTTTCTGGGCAGCGACCGGTATCTGAAGGAGATCGCGCAAGGCGTATCCCTTCCGTGCCTCCGCAAGGATTTCACGGTGGATGCGTACATGATCTATGAAGCGAAGCTCCTGGGCGCGTCGGCGGTGCTGCTGATCTGCTCGCTCCTGGGGGAGGAACCCCTCCGCGCGTATATCGGCCTGTGCGACGAGCTGGGGCTTTCCGCCCTGGTGGAGGCCCACGACGGGGAAGAAGCGGGGATGGCCCTGCGGGCCGGGGCGCGGATGATCGGCGTCAATAACCGCAATCTCAAAGACTTTTCCGTGGATACGGACCTGAGCCGCCGCCTCCGGGCATTGATCCCTTCCGACGTGATCTTCGTATCCGAAAGCGGCGTGCATTCCCCCGAAGACATAAGGAAGCTCCGGGAGATCGGCGCGGATGCGGTGCTGGTGGGGGAAACGCTGATGCGCGCGCCGGATAAGGCGGCGAAGCTGATGGAGCTGCGGGGGGAAGCATGACGAAGATCAAGCTCTGCGGCCTCAGCCGTCCCTGCGACGTGGAAGCGGCCAACGCGCTGAAGCCGGACTATATCGGTTTCGTCTTTGCGCCGGAGAGCAGGCGCCATGTGACGCCCCGGCAGGCGGCGGAACTGAAAGGGCTGCTGTCGCCGGAGATCGCGGCGGTGGGCGTCTTCGCGGGGGAAGCGCCGGAAACCGTCGCGGAGCTTCTGAACGGCGGCGTCATCGATATTGCCCAGCTCCACGGGGATGAAACGGAGGACGATATCCGGCGCCTGCGGCAGCTCACCGACCGGCCGCTGATCCGGGCGTTTCGCATCCGAAGGGCGCAGGACGCCGCAATGGCCGAAGCCAGCTCCGCCGATGTTGTGCTGCTGGATTCCGGGGCCGGCACGGGGCGCGCCTTTGACTGGCAATTGGTCCAAAGGATACGCAGGCCGTATTTCCTCGCGGGGGGACTGGACCCGGAGAACGTGGAAAGCGCCGTGAAGCTTTTAAGGCCCTTCGCGGTGGACGTCAGCTCCGGGATCGAAACGGACGGGCGGAAGGACCGAAGGAAAATGGCCGCGTTCGTCGCCGCAGTTCGGCGGGCGGATGCGGATGCGGATGCAGAGCAGCGCTTTGCGGTGTTGCCTTGATCCCATGTGCAGCGACAGGAAAGGAGAAAGACATGACGAATCCGGCGGGAAGATTCGGCGTTCACGGCGGGCAGTATATCCCGGAGACCCTGATGAACGCGGTGATCGAACTGGAAAAGGCGTATAACTTCTATAAGGAGGACCCGGCCTTCAACGCGGAGCTCACGGAGCTGCTGAATGCATACGCCGGGCGGCCCTCCCGGCTCTATTTCGCCCGGCGGCTGACGGAGAAGCTGGGCGGCGCGAAGATCTATCTGAAAAGGGAAGACCTGAACCACACGGGAGCCCACAAAATCAACAACGTCCTGGGCCAGGCCCTTCTGGCAAAGAAAATGGGCAAGACGAGGCTGATCGCGGAGACCGGGGCGGGGCAGCACGGCGTCGCCACCGCCACGGCGGCGGCCCTCATGGACATGGCTTGCGTGGTCTTCATGGGGAAGGAGGACACGATCCGCCAGGCCCTGAACGTCTATCGCATGCGCCTCCTGGGCGCGGAGGTGATCCCCGTCACCACCGGCACCGCCACGCTGAAAGACGCGGTGAGCGAAGCCATGCGGGAGTGGACCAGGCGCATCTCCGACACCCATTACTGCCTGGGCTCCGTCATGGGTCCCCATCCGTTCCCCACCATCGTGCGGGATTTCCAGGCGGTGATCTCCCGGGAGATAAAGGCCCAGCTGCTGGAAAAGGAGGGCCGCCTGCCGGATGCGGTGCTGGCCTGCGTGGGGGGCGGCTCCAACGCCATCGGCAGCTTTTACCACTTCATCGGGGACGAGAGCGTGAAGCTCATCGGCTGCGAGGCGGCGGGCCGGGGGGTGGATACGGCGGAAACGGCGGCCACCATCGCCACGGGAAAGCTGGGCATCTTCCACGGCATGAAGTCCTATTTCTGCCAGGATGCCTTCGGTCAGATCGCCCCGGTCTATTCCATCTCCGCCGGGCTGGACTATCCCGGCGTCGGCCCGGAGCACGCGTACCTCCACGACATCGGCCGGGCGGAATATGTGGCCGTGACGGACGACGAGGCAGTGGAGGCCTTTGAATTCCTCTCCCGCACGGAGGGCATCATCCCCGCCATCGAATCCGCCCACGCCGTAGCCCACGCCATGAAGCTGGCCCCCACCATGGGGAAGGACAAAATCATCGTCGTCACGATTTCCGGGCGGGGGGACAAGGACTGCGCCGCCATCGCCCGCTACAGAGGGGAGGATATTCATGAGTAAGATCGGCAATGCATTCTGTAAGGGCAAGGCCTTCATCGCCTTTCTCACCTGCGGCGACCCGGACCTGGAGACCACGGCGGCGGCCGTCCGGGCGGCGGTGCGGGGCGGCGCGGACCTCATCGAGCTGGGCATCCCCTTTTCCGACCCCACCGCCGAGGGGCCGGTGATCCAGGGGGCGAACCTGCGGGCCCTGCAGGGCGGCGTCACCACCGACAAGGTCTTCGCCCTGGTGCGGGAGCTGCGGAAGGATGTGACCGTCCCCCTGGTGTTCATGACCTACGCTAACGTGATCTTCTCCTACGGGGCGGAGCGCTTCCTCGCAAACTGCGCCGAAAGCGGGATCGACGGGCTCATCCTGCCGGACCTGCCCTTTGAGGAAAAGGAGGAATTCCTGCCGGTCTGCCGGAAGTATGGGGTGGACCTCATCTCCATGATTGCCCCCACCTCGGCAGACCGCATCGCCATGATCGCCCGGGAGGCGGAGGGCTTCCTCTATCTGGTCTCCAGCCTGGGGGTCACGGGGGAGCGGAGCGAGATCAGGACCGATCTGGCTGCCATCGTGCGCACCGTGCGGGAGAATACGAAGACGCCCTGCGCCATCGGCTTCGGCATCTCCACGCCGGCGCAGGCCGGGGCCATGGCCGCCCTTGCCGACGGAGCCATCGTGGGCAGCGCCATCGTGCGCATCCTGGAGCAGTACGGAAAAGAAGCGCCCGAAAGGATCGGGCGCTATGTCAGGACCATGAAGGAAGCCATGGAAGAGCTTGGCTGAGACCGGGCGGCGGCGCGGCCCCGGCGCAAGCATACAGAAAGACCGGCAGTATTCCTTGCCCGGAAAAGGCAAAGGAATGCTGCCGGCCGCTTTGCTTCCGCGCAGGCTGCGCCGGCCCTTCGGTCAGCGCCGTTTGATTTCGTCCCGGAGAAACAGGATCGCCTGCCGGTAGCCCTCGAAGCCCAGGCCCATGAAGGTTTTCAGGCAGGCCATGCCCGCATAGGATACCTGGCGGAAGCTCTCCCTGGCCTTCACGTCGGAAAGATGGACCTCCACGGCGGGCAGGGCCACGGCCTTCAGGGCGTCCAGGATCGCGACGCTGGTGTGGGTGTAAGCGGCGGGATTGATGACGATGCCGTCGAAGACCCCCCAGGCGGCCTGAATGGCGTCCACGATGGCCCCCTCGTGGTTGGACTGGAAGCATTCGATCTCCACGCCGGCCTCCGCCGCGCTGTTTTTCAGAAAATCCAGCAGGGCGGCGTAGTCCTGCTTCCCGTAGATTTCCGGCTCCCGCAGTCCCAGCAGGTTCAGATTCGGGCCGTTGATGACGAGCAGCTTCATCCGATCACCTCCATGATCCGGCGGAAGGTCTCCTCCCGCGGGCCGTTGTTGTCGATCTCCGCGTCGGCGAAGAAGCGGTACAGGGGTTCTCTGCGCCGGTACAGCTCCGCCAGGTCCCCGCCCTGGGACAGGGGCCGCCCTTCCGTGGGCAGCCGGGACAGGTCCCGGCGGATCCAGAGGATGATGCCGTTCTGGTGCAGCAGGGGATAGTTTTCCGCCCGCGTGATGCAGCCGCCCCCGGTGGCGATGATCCTGCCGGAGAGCTTCCCCAGCTCCCGCAGCGTTTCCGTCTCCCACCGGCGGAAGCCGTCTTCTCCCTCCTGAGCGATGATCTCCCGGACGCTGCGGCCCGCCTTTTTTTCCACCTCCGCGTCCGCGTCCACATACGGCCTGCTCATGAGCAGGCTCAGGGTCGGCGCCAGGGTGCTCTTGCCGCAGCCGGGCATGCCGATGAGGATGATGTTCCGCATCTCCTTTTCCAGATAGCCCAGGATCGGCTCCAGAATGTCGTCGGGGACGGCTTTTCCGGTGAAATCCTCGCTGGAGCGCCTGGCCTGGGCCACCAGCATCCGCAGGCCCCCGAAGCAGGGGATGCCCAGCTCCTCCGCCCGGAGCAGCAGGGCGGTGCGCGCCGGATTGTAGATCACATCGAAAACGCCCTGGCAGTCCGGGAAGCCCTCCGGGTCCAGAGGGGAGACCCCGTTGCCCGGAAACATGCCCAGGGGCGTGGTGTTGACGATATACCGGGCGTCGGCATGCCTGTCCAGGTTCTTATAATTGTTCTCTCCCCGGCGGCTGATGACGACGGGCTTTGCCCCCAGGTCCTCCAGGGCCGCGCAGACGGCGGCGGAGGCCCCGCCGGAGCCCAGGACCAGGGCCTTCTTCCCGCCGAAGGAGAGACCGGAAGCCTCCGCCATGGCCCGGAAGCCCGCCACGTCCGTGTTGTCTCCGAAGATTTTTCCCCCGCGCCGGACCAGGGTGTTGACGCTGCCGGTCCGCCGGGCTTCTTCGCTGAGCGTGTCGCAGAAGGGCAGCACGGTCTTCTTGTAGGGAATGGTGACGTTGAGCCCGTCCCAGGGCCCGTTTGCCAGAAACGCCGGCAATTCCGCCTCCGCCAGTTCATACAGCTCGTAATCGTAATCCCCCAGCATGGCATGGATCACCGGGGAATAGCTGTGCTTCAGGGTCCTGCCCAGCAGTCCGCACTTCATCATATCACCTCGCGGTAGCTGCCCAGATAGTGGAACTGCTCGCAGGCCTCCGGCAGCTCGCCCATGAGCTGCAGAAGCTCCGGGGCATAGACGGGGATATCCAGGTCGAAGTAGAACATGAATTCAAATTCCCGCTCCGGCAGGGGGCGGCTCTCCAGCTTCAGCAGGTTGATCCCCAGGGCGTTGAAGCGCCCCAGCAGCCGGTAGAGGGAGCCCCGCTCGTTGGGCAGGGTCACCATGAGGCTGGTGCGGTCCGCGCCGGGGTAGATCTCCAGCTCCCGGGAAATGACGATGAACCGGGTGTAGTTGCTGACCTTGTCCTGCACGTTTTCCCGCAGGCAGTCCAGGTGGTAATACTTCATGCACAGCCGGGAGGAGAGGGCGGCGACGCCCCTGTCGGGGGATTGGGCGGCCATCTTCGCGGCCACGGCGGTGTTCTCGCAGGGGATGACCTTCACCCCCGAAAGGGAGCGGAGGAATTCCGAGCACTGGGCGATGGCCTGCTCGTGGGAATAGATTTCCCGGATATCTTCCAGCTTCACCCCGGGCTTTGCCAGCAGATTGTGGTCCACCTTCAGCCGGATGCTCCGCACGATGCTGAATTCATGGCGCATCATCAGGTCATAGACCGTGTTGACGCTGCCGGCGGTGCTGTTTTCCACGGGGATGACCCCATAGCGGCACAGCCCCTTTTCCACGGCGGTGAAGACCGCCCCGAAATCGGAGAAATAGAGGATGGAGGGGTTAGCGAACAGATGCTCGCAGGCGATCTGGGAATTGGCCCCCTCCACGCCCTGGCAGGCCACGCTGACCCGGTCCGGGAAAAGGGGACCGGTGTTCTCCATGGCGGCGCGGATGCGCTTCGTCAGAGCGTCGTCCCGCCCCAGGAGATGCTGCTGATAGCTGCGGCTCAGCTCCAGCATCACCGTGTAAAGCCGGGCCGTGTATTCCCGGATGGCCTCCGGGGAGGCTTCCGCCACCGCCGTCAGCTTTTCCTTCTCCCGGCGGAGGTCCTGCACCGGCAGGTCCTTTTCCTTTTTATACCGGGCGATTTCCGCCGCAACCTCCATGCGCTTGGCAAAAAGCTCCACGATCCGGCGGTCGATGTCGTCGATCCTGTCCCGATAAACGCTTCCTTCCATATGGTTCAGCTCCTTTCCTTTCGCCTGCCCAGCAGGGCGTCGGTCACGGCGAGGGCCGCCGCAGCCTCCACGCAGGGCACTGCCCGAAGCACGATGCAGGGATCGTGCCTGCCGCCGATGCGCAGCTCCGTTTCCTTCCCGCTTGCCAGGTCCAGGGTCCGCTGGGCCATGGCGATGGAGGGCGTGGGCTTGAACGCCGCCCGGAAGACAAGGGGCATGCCCGTGGTGATGCCGCCCAGGATGCCCCCCGCCCGGTTCGAGGCGGTGACGACCCGCCCGTCCTTCAGCAGGAAGGGGTCGTTGTGCTCGCTGCCATACATCCCGGCGGCGGCAAAGCCGGCGCCGAATTCCACGCCCTTCACGGCGGGGATGCCGAAAACGAGGGCGGCGATGCGGTTTTCCATGCCGCCGAAGATGGGGTCCCCCAGTCCGGCGGGCAGCCCCAGCACGGCGCATTCCACGACGCCGCCCAGGGAATCTCCCGCGGCCCCGGCTTCCCGGATGGCGGCGAGCATGGCCCGGCCCCGCTCTTCGCTGACGGTGGGGAAGGCCTTCTCCGCCGTGGAAGCCGTCAGTTCCCCTTCGTCCATGACGCCGCCCACGGCGGCGATGCGGGAAATGACGCGGATGCCCTCCCCGGCCAGCAGCTGCAGGCAGATCCCCCCGGCGATGCAGAGGGGGGCGGTGAGCCGCCCGGAGAAGTGACCGCCCCCGGCGGCGTCCTGATGCCCGAAGTATTTCACCTGGGCGGTGTAGTCCGCGTGACCGGGCCGGGGCACGGTCCGCAGGGCTTCATAGTCCCCGGAGCGGGCGTCGGTATTGCGGATGACGGCGGCGATGGGGCTGCCCGTCACGACGCTTTCCCTGACGCCGCTGAGGAATTCCGGCCTGTCCGCCTCCCGCCGGGGGGTGGAAGCGTCGCTCCGCCCCGGCGCGCGCCGGTCCAGAAAGGCCTGCAGGGCCTCCATATCCAGCCGCAGCCCCGCCGGGATGCCCTCCAGGGTCATGCCGATGGCTTTTCCGTGGGATTCTCCGAAGATCGTGAGACGGATGTTCTCTCCGATCGTGCTGCTCATGTCGTCACCTCCAGGGCTTCCAGGTCCTCCCAGAAGCGGGGATAAGATTTTTTCACGCATTCCGCCCCCAGGACCGTCACCGCGCCTTCCGAAGCGGCGGCGGCAGCGGCGGCGGACATGGCGATGCGGTGGTCTCCGGCGGCGTCCGCGACGCCACCCGCCAGGGTTTTCACCCCGGTGATCCGCAGGCCGTCCTCCGTCTGGTCCGCGTCGGCGCCCAGAGCCCGGAGCATGGCCGCCGTGGTCTGCAGGCGGTCGGATTCCTTCAGCCGCAGCCGCTCTGCGTGGGCGATGGTCGTTTCTCCCGCCGCGGCGGCGGCCAGCACACTCAGCACCGGCACCAGGTCCGGGATCTGGGAAGCGTCAAGACCGATGCCCCGGAGCTTCCCCCGGCGCACGGTGACGCCCTCCGGCCCCTCCGCGAGCTCCGCGCCGAATTCCCGGAGGATGGAAAGCACCCGCCTGTCCCCCTGCCGGGAGGCGGTATCCAGCCCCCGCAGGGTGATCCCCGCCGGGCTCAGGGCCCCCATCACCAGGAAAAAAGCGGCGGCGGACCAGTCCCGTTCCACCGTCATTTCCGGCGGCGGCAGGGGCGTCTGCCCGCCGGGGATGCGATAGTCCCAGCCCTCTTTTTCCCAGCGGAGGCCGCTTTTTAGGAGCGCGTCCTCCGTCATGGCGATGTAGTCCGCCGATTCCACCTTTCCCGTCACCCGCAGGCGGCTTTCCCCCGGCAGCAGGGGCAGGGCCATCAGCAGCCCGGAGACATACTGGGAGGAGATATCCCCCGGGATCTCGTAGCTGCCGGGCCGGAGCTGCCCTTCGCAGAAAAGCAGAGGCCCCTCTTTACGGATCGTCATGCCCATGCCGCAGCAAAGCTCGTTCAGGGGCTCCAGGGGACGCTGCGGAAGCCGCCCCTCCATGCGGAAGACGCCGGACTGCCCCAGGGCCCCCAGGATCGGGAGCAGGAAGCGGAGGGTGGAGCCGCTTTCCCCGCAGGGAAGCACGGCCTCCTCCGTCGGAGCGGTCCGGGGAAGCACCCGAAGCCCCTCCGCGGTTTCTTCGATGTTCGCGCCGAGGGCGTTCAGGCAGCGGACGGTCGCGGCGATGTCGTCGGAAATGCCGTCGCAGCGGATCAGGGTCTCCCGCATGCCCAGGGCGGCGCAGATCAGCAGCCGGTGGGCCTGGGATTTGGAGGCGGGCACGGTGACGCTGCCGCTGCGCGCGCCCGGAAGCACGATCCGGTTCATGCCGCGCCTCCCCGTTTCAGCCATCCGAGGAGTTCCCCGGCGGGGACGGTTTCGATGCGGCAGCGGCCTACGGCCTCCGGCACCACCAGCCGGAGGGAATCCCCGGCGGCCTTCTTGTCGGCCCGGGCGGCCTCCGCCAGGGCCTCCGCAGGATAGGGCAGCTCCGTGGGCAGCCCGTAGGAGCGCAGCAGCGCAAGCAGGGCTTCCGGTGTTTCCGCCGGGCAGAATCCGGCTGCGGCGGCGCTCCGGGTCATGGCCGCCATGCCCATGGCCACCGCCAGCCCGTGGGGGAGCGTATAATCGCTGCATGCTTCGGCGGCGTGGCCGAAGCTGTGGCCGAAATTCAGCAGCATCCGCGCCCCGGTATCGTATTCGTCCGCCTGCACGAAGTCCCGCTTCATGGCGACGCAGGCGGCGATCACGTCCGCATAGCGCTCCCGCACCGGCGTCCGGGCCAGTTCCTCAAAAAGCGCAGGGCTGCCGATCATGGCATATTTGATGATCTCGGCGCAGCCGCAGCGGTAAGCTTCCTCCGTCAGCGTCCCCAGGCAGTCCGTGTCGCAGAGCACCAGCCAGGGCTGATAAAAGGCCCCCGCCTGGTTCTTGCCGCCCGCCAGGTCCACCGCCGTTTTCCCGCCCACGGAGGCGTCCACGGCGGCCAGCAGGGTGGTGGGCAGCTGCACGAAGGAAATGCCCCGCTGATAGGTGGCGGCGGCAAAGCCCGCCAGGTCCCCCACGACGCCGCCCCCCAGGGCGAGGATGAGGTCGCTGCGGGTAAAGCGAAGGCGGCAAAGGGTCTCCAGCAGGCGCCCGTAGGTGGCAAGGGTTTTCTCCTGCTCGCCCTGGGGGAAGACGAACTGCGCAGGGGTCAGGCCCGCAGCCCGCAGGCTGTCCATCAGCGTTTCCCCGTAGAGGGGAAAGACCCGGTCGTCGGAGACGACCATGGCCCGCGCAGGCCCCTTCAGGGCGGCGATGCGCTTCCCCGCTTCCGCCAGAAGGCCGGGGCCGATCACCACGTCGTAGCTGCGGGAAGCGTCGATGCGGATGGTCTTCATTTCCCGTCCACCGCTTCCTTCCGCTCCTTGCCCTCCTGCAGCAGCCGGATAAGGGCTTCCCGGTCTCCGCTCCGAAGGGCCTCCCGGTAGGCGTCCAGGTTCTCCGCCAGGATATCCAGCTCCCGCAGCAGGTTGTCCCGGTTGTCCAGGAACAGCTCCGCCCACATCTCCGGGTTCAGCCAGGCCACGCGGGTCATATCCCGGTAGCTGCCGGCGGAGAAGCCCTTGTGGCTCAGGGCCGTGGGGCTCTTGATATAGGCGGAGGACACCACATGGGCCAGCTGGGAGGTGAAGGCGATCATCTCGTCGTGCTTCTCCGCCGTGGTGACGGTGATGCTGCCAAAGCCCGCCGGCTGCAGCAGCTCCCGCGCCTTGCTCAGCAGGACGATATCGTCGTGGTCCGCGGGCACCAGCACCATGGGCGCGCCGTGGAAGAGGTTGGCGCGGGAATACTTGAAGCCGGAATACTGGGTCCCGGCCATGGGGTGGCCCCCCAGATAGGTAAAGCCATGCTGCTCCGCCAGGGCGACGCCCTCCGCAAAGATGCCCCGCTTGGTGCCGCAGCAGTCGATGACCAGAGGGCCGGGGCCGAAGCGGTCCCCCATCTCCCGCAGCCAGGCGATGGCCGCGCCGGGGTAGACGCACAGCAGGATGAGGTCGCAGCAGGCGACGGTCTCGGCATTCAGCTCCCCGGAGACCGCCCCGCAGAGGCGGGCGAAGGAAAATACCGTCTGGTCTGTGTCTCTGGCCAGGACCGTGTGCCCTTCGGCAGCGTAGGCCCGCGCAAAGGAGCCGCCGATGAGACCCAGCCCCAGGATACCCACCGTCATGCCAGCACCTCCCGCACCGCCTTGACTTTCTTTGTCAGGGCGGCGTATTCCTCCGGCTTCAGGGACTGGGCCCCGTCGCAGAGTGCGTGGATGGGGTCGTTGTGCACTTCGATCATGATGCCGTCGGCCCCGCAGGCCGCGGCGGCCAGGGCCATGGGCGGCACCATGCGGGCAATCCCGGTGGCGTGGCTGGGGTCCACGACGACCGGCAGGTGGCTCAGCTCATGGAGCATGGGCACCGCCGCCAGGTCCAGGGTGTTGCGCAGGTAGTCGCTGTAGGTGCGGATGCCCCGCTCGCAGAGGATCACCTGCTCGTTGCCGCTGGCCATGATGTATTCCGCGCTCATCAGCAGCTCCTTCAGGGTGTTGGCCAGGCCCCGCTTCAGCAGCACCGGCTTGCCGAAGTGGCCCAGCTCCTTCAGTAGGTCGAAATTCTGCATGTTCCGGGCGCCCACCTGCAGCAGATCCACGTCCTCGAAGAGGGGCAGGGCGTCTGCGCTCATGATCTCCGTCACGATGGGCAGCCCCGTTTCCGCGCGGGCGATCTTCAGCAGCTCCAGCCCCTGGGCCTTCAGGCCCTGGAAGTCATAGGGGGAGGTGCGGGGCTTGAAGGCGCCGCCCCGGAGCATGTCCGCTCCGGCTGCCTTCACCGCTTTTGCCACGGTGACGATCTGCTCCTCCGTCTCCACGGAGCAGGGGCCCGCGATCATGCAGAAGTGGCCGCCGCCCACCTTCACGCTGCCAACCTCCACCACGCTGTCGTCAGGGTGGAATTTCCGGTTGACGCATTTGAAGGTCTCCGACACCCGCTTCACGGAATCCACGATATCCAGGCTTTCCAGCAGGTCCATGTCCACCTTGCTGGTGTCCCCGATGAGGCCCAGCACCGTCTGGTATTCTCCCACGGAGACGTGGATGCCCAGGCCCATGCTCTTGAGCCAGTCCACCAGCCGGTCCTGCTTTTCCTTATCCACGTCCTTTTTGATTACTACGATCATTTTCTCCATCCTCCTCAGGATAAAAAATGTGCGGCACAGGCTCAATCTGTGCCGCACATCGGAATTTCGGTCTTACCCTTCCGCCTGCATCACAAATCAGCCCTACCGTGTGGGGACGGTAAAGCTATAATAAAACCAGTACGCAGCGCGGAACATTTTCATCGGTCGCTTCTCCTTAGGGATTTGGGGGCATTATAAAGCCATTATCTTTCCTTGTCAAGAGATAATTGAAAGAAGGACAGCCTGACAGGAAACGAAAGATGCCTTCGTATGACTGTCTGAAAAGCATATGACGGTTTTTTTCAGCCATATTTGCGCCATACATCGCTGGCGTCGATGTCGGCTGTCGCCCTTCAAGGACGTTAACGAAGGATGTCGTGGTTTCTGCCGCTGGGAGTCCGAGATTTTTATGTAGTATTATGGCAGTCGGAAATCTCGAAACATATATGAAAGAAATCGGCGGGGATACCGGAATCACAGCTCCGGCATCCCCGCCTTATTTGGCTTCCTGCAATGGAGGCTGATATCACACGTCGATCTCGGCGCTATCTGCCGCCGCGCCGCCCAGCATCGGGCGTACCGTCTCCAAAAACGCCTCCACCTGCTCCGGGCACCGCCCAATATAGCGCTGCGGATCCAGCAGGGCTTCCATTTCTTCCAGGCTGAGGGCAAAGCTGCCCTCCGCTGCCAGCCGCTGAAGCAGGTCGCAGCTTTCGCCTTCCTTCATCCGGGCCGTGGCTTCCATGCTGCAGCGCCGGATGATCTCGTGTAGGGCCTGCCGGTCGCCGCCCCGCTTCACCGCCTCCATCAGCAGGTTTTCCGTGGCGAGGAAGGGGAGGTATTCCTTCAGTGTGCGAGCGATCACCTTTTCGTTCACCCGCAGCCCCTTTGTCACGTTTTTGGCCAGGCGCAGGATGGCGTCGGCGCAGAGGAAGCCCTCCGGCAGGGAGATGCGCCGGTTGGCGCTGTCGTCCAGGGTCCGCTCCATCCACTGTACGGCGGCGGTCATGGGGGCGTTCAGGGCGTCCGCCATGAGATACCGGGCCAGGGAGCAGATACGCTCGCAGCGCATGGGGTTGCGTTTGTAGGCCATGGCGGAGGAGCCGATTTGATTCTCCTCAAAGGGTTCCTCCACTTGCCGGTCATGCTGCATCAGGCGAATGTCGTTTGCCATGCGGTAGAGGCTTTGGGCGATGGAGCTGAGCGCGTTCAAAATGCGGCTGTCCACCTTCCGGGGATAGGTCTGGCCGCAGACGTCGAAGCAACAGTCAAAGCTGAAATCCGCCGCCAGGCGGCGGTTGAGTTCGTCGATCTTTCCGCTGTCCCCGTCGAACAATTCCAAAAAGCTCGCCTCGGTGCCGGTGGTGCCCCGGCAGCCGAGGAATTTGATGTTTTCCAGGGCAAAATCCAGCTCATGCAGGTCAGAAACCAGATCCTGCATCCAAAGGGTCGCCCGCTTGCCCACGGTCACGGGCTGGGCGGGCTGGTAATGGGTGTAGCCCAGGGTAGCCACGGTCTTGTACTGCTCTGCAAAATCCGCAAGGTTCCCCAGCACCGCCAGCAGCTCCCCCCGGAGATGGCGCAGGCCGTCCCGATACAAGATCAGGTCGGCATTGTCGGTGACGTAGCAGCTGGTGGCCCCCAGGTGGATGATCCCGGCGGCGGAGGGGGCGGCCTTTCCGTAGGCATAGACGTGGGCCATCACATCGTGGCGCACTTCCTTTTCCCGCGCCCGGACGCAGTCGTAGTCGATGTCCGTGATATGCCCTTCCAGCTCGGCTACCTGCGCTTCTGTGATGGGGAGACCCAGTGCCCGCTCCTCTCTGGCGAGGGCGGCCCAGAGCTTCCGCCAGGTCTGGTAACGCCTATCCGCGGAAAACAGACCCAGCATGTAGTCTGAAGCGTAGCGGGTCCCCAGGGGGGATTCGTACTTATCCGTCATGACCCAAACTCCTTAGCGAAGAATGATGCTGTCCCGCTCCGCGCCTACGGAGACGTAGGCGATGGGGCAGCCCACGGCTTCCTCGATCCGGCGCACGTAAGCCTGCGCCGCTGCCGGCAGGTCCTCCCAGCGGCGGATGCCGGAAATATCGCAGCCCCAACCCTCCCAGTATTCGATCACCGGCTGGGCGAAGCCCAGCTCCGTGGGGAAGGGGAAATAGTCCGTCTCCTTTTCCCCCACGCGGTATTTCACGCAGACGGGTATCTTCTCCATATAACTCAGCACGTCCAGCTTGGTGAGGGCGATCTTTGTGGAGCCCTGCGTTTCCACCCCATAGCGGGTGGCCACCAGGTCCAGGGCCCCCACCCGGCGGGCCCGGCCCGTCTTGGCGCCGTATTCGGCCCCCGCCTCCCGGAGTTTATCCGCCTCCTCGCCGCTCATCTCGCTGACGAAGGGGCCTTCGCCCACGCAGGTGGAGTAAGCCTTCACCACGCCGATGACCTCTGTGAGCTTCAAGGAGGGCAGCCCCGCGCCGATGGGCGCGTAGGCCGCCAGTGTGTTGGAGGAGGTTGTGTAGGGATAGATGCCGTAATCCAGGTCCCGCAGGGCGCCCAGCTGGGCTTCAAAGAGGATGTTCTTGCCCGCCGCCTGGGCCTCTTTCAAATAGGCCCCCGTGTCGCACACGAAGGGCTTGATGGCCTCCCCGTATTCCTGCAGCCAGGAAAGCAGCTCTTCCAAGGTGTAGGGCTTGGAGCCATAGACCCGCGTGAGGGTGAGATCCTTCCATTCCAGAAGGCCCTCCAAATGGGAGCGCAGCTCGCCGGGATAGAACAGCTCCCCCGCCATGATGGTCTTCTTCTGAAATTTGTCCGAGTAGAAGGGGGCGATGCCCTGCTTGGTGGAGCCGTATTTCTTATCCCCCAGCCGCTGCTCCTCCAAGGCGTCCAGGTCCCGATGCCAGGGCAGCAGGAGGGAGGCGCGGTCGCTGATTTTCAGGTTCTCCGGCGTGATGGCGACGCCCTTACTGCGCACGTCCTCCATCTCCGCCCAGAGGTTCTCCGGGTCCAGGGCCACGCCGTTTCCCAGGATGTTCACCACCCCCGGCCGCAAAATGCCGGAGGGGAGCAGGTGCAGGGCGAATTTCCCCTTGTCGTTCACCACCGTATGGCCGGCGTTGCCGCCGCCCTGGTAGCGCACCACGATGTCGTAATCCTCCGTGAGCAGGTCCACCATCCGGCCCTTGCCCTCGTCGCCCCAGTTGATACCCACGATCGCGCAGTTTTTCATTTCCCTTGCCTCCTTGGTTTGCTGGGAGAAGCGGCCCCTCGGCAGTCTATTTTCCGCTTTCGCCGTAGTTGGCCAGCACCCTTGCCGACGGGTCGTCCACGTCGCAGCCGGGCCAGGTCTTGTTGGGCATCCAGAAGTCCTTGATCATCCGGGCCTGGCCGGGGTAGTGCTTTTCGAAGATCTCCCGATAGAGCAGGCTTTCCTTGGTGAAGGGCGGGCAGTAATCGTACTGCCGCCTTCTTTCCTCAAATTCAGCGTCGGTGTATCGGCTCTCCGCGTATTCCTTCAGATCGTCCACCATGGAGTGGCCCACCGCGTCGGAGAAGGCGGCCTTCTGCCGCCAAAGGATAGCCTCCGGAAGCAGTTTATCTTTTTCGAAGGCTTTGCGCAAGAGGTATTTTCCCATATCATAAGTGTTCATTTTCAGCTTCGGGTCAATGGACATGACGTAGCGCACGAATTCCAGGTCCCCGAAGGGCACCCGCGCCTCCAGGGAATTGACGGAGATGCAGCGGTCCGCCCGCAGCACGTCGTACATGTGCAGCTCTTCGATGCGCTTCGCCGCTTCCGCCTGGAATTCCTCCGGGGAAGGGGCGTAGTCCGTGTACTTATAGCCAAACAGCTCGTCGCTGATCTCACCGGTGAGGAGCACTCGGATGTCCGTGCGCTCGTGGATGGCCTTGCAGCAGAGGTACATGCCCATGCTGGCCCGGATGGTGGTGATGTCCCAGGTGCCCAGCAGGGCGATCACGTCTTCCAGACTGTCCAGGACCTCCTGCCGGGTCATATAGACCTCCGTATGCTCCGCGCCGATGTAGTCGGCCGCCATGCGGGCGTATTTCAGATCGATGGCATCCGTGTCCATGCCAATGGCGAAGGTGCGCACGTGCTTGCCCAGGATGCGGGCGGAGATGGCGCAGACGAGGCTGCTGTCCAGGCCCCCGGAAAGGAGAAATCCCAGGGGCGCGTCGGCGTCCAGCCGCTTGTCCACCCCAAGGATCAGTCGTTCCCGAATGCCCTCGCAGATCTCGTCCAGGTCGCCGTCGATGGTTTCCTCCACCTTTGTTACATCCGCGTAGCGTGTGAAGGCGCCGTCGGCGTAGTAATGGCCAGGGGGGAAGGGGAGGATCTCGCTGCACAGCCCCACCAGGTTCTTCGCCTCGCTGGCGAAGACGATGTTTCCCTCCCTGTCGTAGCCGTAGTAGAGGGGCCGGATGCCGATGGGGTCGCGGGCGGCGATAAACTGCTTTTTCGTGCCGTCGTAGATCACCATGGCGAATTCCGCATCCAGCTTGGCGAACATGCCGAGGCCGTATTCCCGGTAGAGGGGCAGGATGATCTCGCAGTCGGAGCCGCTGACGAAGGTATAGCCGTCGTCCTCCAGTTCCTTTTTCAGGGGGCGGAAGAGGTACAGCTCCCCGTTGCAGACGCACATGTCCTCCCCCAGATGGAAGGGCTGCATGCCCTCCTCGTGAAGGCCCATGATGGCCAGCCGGTGGAAGCAGAGGCAGCCTTCCCCGGCCTTTTCCACGCGGGACATGTCCGGCCCGCGGGAAACGGTGCGGTCAAAATACTCGTGCAGTTCTTCGTCAGTCAGGGTCAGCTTGGTAAAGCCCATGATGGAACACATATCGTTCACGCTCCCGATCAGGTAGAATGGATCTTTTTCTCAAATCGGCTTTTTCCGCTGTCTGCAGGGACGGCGGTGGGGTATTCCCCGCCGAAGCAGGCGGTGCAGAATCCGTCGTCGGAGCCCGTCAGCGCCCTGGCATGTTCCAGGCTGAGATAGCCCAGGGAGTCCACGCCGATGATCTTTGCGATTTCCTCCACGCTGTGGCGGTTGGCAATGAGGTTCTCCGCCGTGTCGATGTCCGTACCGTAAAAGCAGGGGGCCACGAAGGGCGGTGCGGACACCCGCATGTGGATCTCCTTCGCCCCTGCCTCCCGGAGCTGGCGGATGGTCTTGCGGCAGGTGGTGCCCCGGACGATGGAATCATCCACCAGCACGACCCGTTTCCCCTCCACCACGGCCCGGATGGGATGAAGCTTGATGCTCACGCCCGTCTCCCTGTCCCCCTGGGTGGGGGCAATGAAGGTGCGGGCCACGTATTTGTTCTTGGTGAAACCGATCTCGTAGGGGATGCCGGAAGCCTTGGCGTAGCCGATGGCGGCGTCCAGCCCCGAATCCGGGACCCCCACCACCACGTCGGCCTCCACGGGGTGCTCGGAAGCAAGAAAAGCCCCGGCCCGCTGCCGGGCCAGGCATACGCTGGCCCCGTCGATGACGCTGTCCGGCCTGGCAAAGTAGATGTATTCGAATACGCAGAGCCGCCGGGGACAAATGCCGCAGTGCCGTCTGTCGGAACGGACGCCCTCGGCGCTCACCGTCACCACTTCCCCCGGCAGGATATCCCGCACAAACGCTGCCTCCACTGCCTCCAAAGCGCAGCTTTCGGAGGCGAAGACCACCGTGCCGTCGGCCCGCCGCCCCATGCAGAGGGGGCGGAAGCCGTGCCTGTCCCTGGCGGCGATGAGCTTTGCGGGGGAGGCGATCACCAGACTGTAGGCCCCCTCCAGACTGTCCATGGCGGCGGAAACCGCTTCCTCGATGCTGCTCTGCCGCAGCCGCTCCTGGACGATCATATAGGCGATGACTTCGCTGTCCGTGGTGGTGTGGAAGATGCTGCCCCGGTTTTCCAGCTTTTCCCGCAGCTCGGCGGAATTGCTCAGGTTCCCGTTGTGGGCCAGAGCCATGCTTCCCTTGCGATGGTCGATGAGGAGGGGCTGGGCGTTGAGGCGGCTGTCTGAGCCGGTGGTGGCGTAGCGCACGTGCCCCACGGCGATGTTGCCCTGCCCCAGGGCGGCCAGCTGCCCGCGGTCGAAGACCTCGCCCACCAGGCCCGCGTCCCGCCGGGAACGGAAGACCCCGTCGTCGTTCAGGGCGATCCCCGCGCTCTCCTGGCCCCGGTGCTGCAGGGCATAGAGCCCGTAGTAAGCCAGTGCCGCCAGGTCCCGCTTCTCCGGGGCCCAGAGGCCGAGAACGCCGCATTCCTCGTGGGGGTGGCCGCCGTCACGCATCCGCTGCCTCCAGCCGGGCCATGATTTCCGTATAGGCCTCCTCCACACCCCCCAGGTCCTGGCGGAAGCGGTCCTTGTCCAGCTTCTTCCCCGTGGCGGAATCCCAGAGGCGGCAGGTATCGGGGCTGATCTCGTCGGCCAGGACGATGGTCCCGTCTCCCAGCCGCCCGAATTCCAGCTTGAAATCCACCAGGGTCACGCCGCAGCTCTTCCAGAAATCCCGGAGGATCTCGTCGATTTTCAAGGCATAGCCCCGGATGGTGTCCATCTCCTCCCGCGTCGCCAGCTTCATGGCCAGGATGTGGGGCAGGCAGATGAGGGGGTCGTTCAGCTCGTCGTTTTTGTAGGAGTATTCTACGGTGGGCTCGTCGAAGACGACACCCTCCGGGAAACCGTAGCGCTTGCAGAAGCTCCCGGCGGAGATGTTGCGGACGATGACCTCCAAAGGCACGATCTTCACCCGCTTCACCAAGGTCTCACGCTCAGAAAGTTCCTCCACCAGATGGGTGGGGACCCCCGCCTTTTCCAGGCGGTGCATGAGGCGGTTACTCATGCGGTTGTTGATGACGCCTTTCCCCGCGATGGTGCCCTTCTTTTTCCCGTTGAAGGCGGTGGCGTCGTCCTTGTACTGAACGATCAGTTTGTCCGGGTCCTCGGTGGCGTAGACCTTCTTGGCCTTGCCCTCGTACAGCTGTTCGCGCTTTTCCATTTCCGTTTCTCCTTTTCACCACATGGACGGGAGAAGCGGATTGCCACGACCAGTTTGCGAACTGGTCTCGCAATGACGGTTTCGTTACGCTGCCGCCGACAGATCAAACGGTAAGGTTAACAGGTTTCGTCATTGCGAGGAGCCGCTTGCGGCGACGTGGCAATCCGTCCTCTCGTCTTATTCTACATCTTGCAAGGCATCATAGCCTTCTTCTCCCGTTCTCACCTTCACCACGTTCTCCACGTCGTAGACGAAGATCTTGCCGTCCCCGATGTGGCCGGTGTAGAGAACCTTCTTGGCCGTCTCGATCACGTCCCGCACGGGGATCTTGCTGACCACGATGTCCACCTGGACCTTGGGCCGCAGGTCCGTCTCCACGGCGACGCCGCGGTAAAATTCCGTGTGGCCCTTCTG
>JAEEGH010009849.1_pt1 | contig 22101 bp, 17 predicted proteins | sample 9134181 | NCBI WGS metagenome assembly JAEEGH01 (sample SAMN16246544, study PRJNA631951) | gut metagenome | biome: gut microbiome; feature: rumen; material: DP-attached | host: Bos | place: Iran: Karaj | collected 2018-10
GAGCCTACTCCTACCTTCTCAGCATGCTTCGGCCAGGCATTCCTGGAGCTGCACCCAACTAAGTACGGTGAGGAGCTGGTTAAGAAGATGGAGAAGAGCGGTGCCAAGGCTTACTTAGTAAACACTGGTTGGAACGGTACTGGCAAGCGTATCTCTATCAAGGATACCCGTGGTATCATCGATGCTATCCTGAGCGGTGCTATCAACAATGCTCCTACCAAGAAGATTCCTTACTTCGGTCTTGAGGTTCCAACACAGCTTGATGGTGTGGCTTGGGGTATTCTTGACCCACGTGATACTTACCAGAATCGTGCTGAGTGGGATGAGAAGGCTAAGGATTTGGCTGCACGCTTCATCAAGAACTTCGACAAGTACACTACTAACGAGGCTGGTAAGGCTCTGGTAGCTGCTGGTCCACAGCTCTAATTTAGAGTAATTAATCTCTTAGATAAGGAGTGGGATTCTTCAGAATCCCGCTCTTTTTTATTTATTTAACGTACACCTTATTTATATATATCGTAACTTAGTGCCCGATTTTACAAACCATTTAAAGCAAATGAATATGAAAACATTTAAGAACATGCTGATGGGAGCTGGCTTGCTGATGCTGGGAAGTTGCGTACAGCCTACAGTGAACGTTGAGCCTGCCCCTGTGAACAAAGCAGACATCGTAATTGAAAACATTATGACACGTGTGAGCGTGCGTAGCTTTACCAATGAGCCTGTGAGCCGCGAGGATCTGCAGACGCTGATAAAGGTGGGCATTCAGGCACCAAGTGCCAACAACCGCCAAGACTGGGAAGTGCGTGTGATAGACAACCAGCAGACGCTGAATGAAATCTCTGATTTGGTGAAGAAAAGTGAAGCTGGTGCACAGTTGGCTGCCCGCGTAGGTGATAAGACCATCTTCTCTAATGCTCCTGCCGTATTCTTCATTGCCCAAGAAAAAGACGCTCCTTACTCTGGCGTAGATACCGGACTTCTAAGTGAGAATATCATGTTGGCTGCCAATGCCATGGGTCTGGGTACTTGCTATCAGGCTGGCACTGTGCGGGCCATGACCTCAGTTCCAGAGGCTGTTGAGTATCTGAAGAAGCTTGGCTTCAGCGAGAACTACGAATTACTGAATATCATCTTGGTAGGACATCCTGCAGAGAATCCTGCAGTGAAAGACCGCGATGCTTCCAAAGCTAAGTTTGTTGAATAATAAAAGAAATCCCCGCTAGTTAGCGGGGATTCTTTTTTATTCCTCATTATTCCTATTCGCACGCTTACGCTCCAATTCGTCAAGTATTATCTTGCGCATACGCATCGACTTCGGAGTGACTTCCACATACTCATCAGCCTTGATATATTCCAAAGCCTCTTCGAGTGAGAACTGCAACGGTGGAGAAAGGCGTACCTTCTCTTCAGAGCCACTGGCACGCATATTAGTCAGTTTCTTTGCCTTGGTGACATTGATCACCAGATCCTTCTCATGAACATGCTCACCAACTACCTGACCAGCATAAACCTCATCCTGCGGATTGATGAAGAAACGACCACGATCTTGCAACTTGTCCAGTGCGTATGCAAAAGCTGTTCCCGTTTCCATTGCTATCATGGAGCCAGCTGTACGACGGGCAATCTCTCCCTTGTAAGGCGCATACTCCTTAAAGCGATGGGCCATGATAGCCTCTCCTGCTGAAGCAGTTAGCACATTGGTACGTAAACCGATGATACCACGTGAAGGAATATTGAACTCAAGGTTTACACGGTCGCCTGCATTCTCCATCTTAAGGAGGTCACCCTTACGACGTGTTACCATGTCGATAATCTTACTGCTATATTCTTCAGGTACGTTGACCGTCAGTTCTTCGATAGGTTCACAACGCTGGCCGTCAATCTCCTTGAAAATCACCTGCGGCTGTCCTACCTGCAATTCATATCCTTCGCGACGCATGGTTTCGATGAGTACGGAGAGATGCAATACTCCACGACCAGATACGTTCCACTTGCCTTCCGTCTCTCCCTTGGTGACACGCAGTGCCAAGTTCTTGTCGAGTTCTCGATCCAAACGATCTTGAATATGACGAGAAGTGACATACTTACCCTCCTGTCCATAGAATGGCGAATCGTTTATAGTGAAAAGCATACTCATGGTAGGCTCATCGATGGTGATAGGAGGAAGAGCCTCTGGATTCTCGAAATCGCAGATAGTATCACCTATCTCAAAAGCATCTAAGCCGATAATGGCACAGATATCGCCCGATGAAACCTCTTCGACGCGCTTCTGTCCCATACCCTCAAATACATGCAGTTCCTTGATTTTAGTCTTTATCATTTCCCCATTTCGTCGAGCTAGCGTCACGTTCATCCCTTCACGGATAGTTCCACGATGCACACGTCCTACGGCTATACGACCCGTATAATTGGAGTAATCCAGTGACGTAATGAGCATTTGTAGAGAGCCTTCCAATTGCTCTGGAGCAGGAATATTGTCAATGATACAGTCAAGCAGAGGCAGAATGTTTTCAGAAGGCTGTTTCCAATCGGTACTCATCCATCCATTCTTGGCAGAGCCGAAAATCAGAGGATAGTCCAACTGCTCCTCTGTAGCATCCAGATTGAACATCAGATCGAACACCATCTCGTTCACCTCATCTGGGCGACAGTTAGGTTTGTCCACCTTATTTATAACTACGATAGGTTTCAGACCTATCTGCAGTGCCTTTTGTAACACGAAACGCGTCTGAGGCATGGGGCCTTCGAAAGCATCTACTAACAGCAGACAACCATCTGCCATGTTGAGCACACGCTCCACCTCACCTCCGAAGTCGCTATGTCCCGGAGTGTCTATGATGTTGATTTTCGTTCCTTTATAGTTGATGGAAACATTCTTGGAAAGGATCGTGATACCTCGCTCACGCTCCAGCTCGTTATTATCAAGCATTAACTCACCAGTGCTCTGGTTTTCACGGAACAGGTTTCCTGCCAAGAGCATCTTATCTACGAGCGTGGTCTTGCCATGGTCCACATGGGCAATGATGGCAATATTTCTAATATTCTGCATAACTAATACCTTGAAATCGGGTGCAAAGTTACGAATTTTACACCACATATAATGTATGCCGATAAAAAAAATCGCACATAAAGTGTTGCATATTCAGAGATTATGCCTATCTTTGCACCCGCATTACAAAAATTTGTTACACTTTTATTCAAAACATTATGTATTTAGACGCTGCTAAAAAGCAAGAAATCTTCAGCAAGTACGGAAAGTCTAACACTGATACTGGCTCACCTGAGGCTCAGATAGCTTTGTTTTCATACCGTATTGCTCACCTTACTGAGCACTTGAAGCTCAATAAGAAAGATTATACTACATCTCGTTCATTGACGAAATTGGTAGGTAAGCGCCGTTCACTCCTCCGTTATCTGCAGGAGCGCGACATCAACCGCTACCGTGAAATCGTCAAGGCTCTGGGTCTGCGCAGATAATACTGCGAAGCGAACTTCTAAAAAGGGGAATCTTCTATGTGGAGATTCCCCTTTTCTACTCAAAGAGACATTATTAACACATATTAAGTAAAGCAAATGAAGAAGTTAGTTTTAATGATGCTGGCAGGACTGTTCATGATGTCTTGCGCATCAAAGCAAAATGCAGAGCAGCAAGCCGAAGAACCTGCTGCCAAGAAAGTATTGGTGCTCTATTTCTCTGTCACCAACACCACAAAGCAAATGGCTGAGTACATTCAGCAGAAGACTGGTGCCGATATCGAAGCCCTCGAACTGGTGAATGCCTATTCTACTGTGTATGACGAAATTATCAAGCGTTCTGGCGAGGAGCGTGAAGGCAATGTACTGCCAGAGCTGAAGCCTCTGAAGGCCAATGTAGCTGACTATGACGTTATCTTCTTAGGTTACCCACTTTGGTTTGGCACCTATGCTCAGCCTGTCAAGACCTTGCTGGCTAGCGGTGCGTTGAATGGCAAGACCGTAGTTCCTTTCTGCACTAGTGGTAGTAGCGGTGTGAAGCAGAGCGTAGACGAGATGCAAAGCACTTATCCTGCCATCAATATTGCCGATTGCATGGGCGTTCGCAGCTCACTGATGGACAAGATGCCTGCCACTGTGGATCGCGTGCTGATCAACCTCGGCCTCATCGAAGGTCAGAACGAAGCTTTGGCCGACTATTCTGCTCAGCAGGCTCCTACTGCAGAAGAAACAGAGATCTTTAACGCAGCCATCTCTACCTACCCTATGATGAATGGCACACAGGCTGTAAGCGTAGGCAGTCGCACCACTTCTAAAGGTACCGACTATAAGTTCGTAGGCGAAGCCAATGGCGCCAAGATGGATATCTATATCACTAAGGAGAACAGCGGTGCAGCTCCTTACTTCACTGCTGTTGACAGATAATAGAACTATACTCTATATTAAGTTAGGTTACGGCAAAGTAACAGTTTGCCGTAACCTAACTTATACTTTAAGCCCTGTAACTTTTCCTACCAAACGATAATTATCTGAAAATTATTCTGTATCTTAGCACCACGAAAAACGTTAGATTCTTATTATGGAAGTCATACAGAGTTTTACCATCGATCATACCCAATTGAAGCCGGGTATCTACATTTCACGTGTGGATAAGGGATTCACCACTTACGACCTGCGCATCACGGAACCTAATAAAGAACCTGCGGTTGCCCCAGCTGCCATACACAGCATGGAACACCTGATGGCCACATGGTTTCGCAACAGCGAGGTGAAGGAAGATGTCGTCTATGTAGGTCCCATGGGGTGCCTCACAGGTATGTATATCATCATGACGGGAGAATATAGTGTGGAAGACATGCGACGCCTGACCATCGAATGTCTTCAATGGATTCTGACACAGACAGAAGTGCCTGCCACACGTCCTGAGGCCTGTGGCAACTACCTACTCCATGACCTCCAAATGTGTAAGTGGGAAAGCGCACGCTATCTCCATCGCTTGCAGAACGATTTCCACAGCGAATATACCAAACTGCAGGTTACCCTTGATGATGGGAAGACCTTTGCTGACGCTTAGCCGTTATAGTTTTTCAAGGAAGCTCTTGGTGACGTGGAAGGAACCATCAGCCATGCGATCCCAAAAGTCATAATATTGTGATGCCTGATGGTCTTTCAAAGGTACATCACTGATGACGCGGAATGAGATGAACGGCACCTGATAGATATAACAAGTCTGCGCGATGGAGGTGCTCTCCATATCTACAGCCACTGCTTCTGGGAAACGACCGAGTATCTGCTGCATCTTCTCACGGCTGTTCACGAACCAGTCGCCTCCGACGATAAGTCCTTCATGTACCCCTGCACCATGCTCTACTTGCTGCGCCATCAGTACCAATTGAGGATTGGCCTTGTAGCGTGCAGGCATACCCATCACTTGTCCGAAAGCCTGCTCCTCACCACAATAGGCATCGTGATACACCATTTCTGTACCTATGACCACATCGCCCACCTCCATCTCTGTGGATGCACCACCTGCACATCCTGTAGAAATAATGATATCGGGCTTATATTGATGAATCATTTCTACAGTGCCTATGGCTGAGTTCACCTTGCCAATGCCACATTTCTGCAGCACCACCTCGTTGCGACCAACACGTCCGCTGATAAACTCTAAGCTATCTACAGTTTCTGAAACACCGTCTTCCAAGAGGGCACGGAGTTGCTTAAGCTCCTTGTCCATCGCTACTATCACACCTATCTTCATCTTGTTTCTATCTTTTTAACGGCAAAAATACAATAATTCGCGTAAAATCTGCTATCTTCGCTGCCAAAATAAAAGAATCATCATCATGACACTGAAAAAGATACTCCCCGACCTTATCGCCATAGTGGCGTTTATCCTGATTTCGTTTGCTTACTTCTTCCCTGCCGATATAGAAGGGCGCATCCTCTTCCAGCATGATACCTCTGCAGGCACGGGTGCTGGTCAGGAAGCCAAGGTCTATAAGGAAGAGACGGGAAAGACCACGAGATGGACCAATGCCCTCTTCGGAGGTATGCCCACTTACCAGATTTCTCCATCGTATGATTCAGGACAGCCGCTGAAGTGGACGGAGGAGGTGTACCAACTCTTCCTGCCCGACTATGTGAAGCTGACGTTCATCTTGATGCTGGGATTCTTTATCTTGCTGCGTGCCTTTGGTATATCAGTATGGTTATCGAGCTTAGGAGCTATCCTTTGGGCATTCTCCAGCTACTTTTTCATCATCATCGCTGCAGGACACATCTGGAAGTTCATCACATTAGCTTATATTCCACCTACGATTGCAGGTATGGTGTTGGCATATAGGGGCAAACTGCTGCAAGGTGGACTAGTCTTTGCACTGTTCGTGGCACTGCAAATCATGTCGAACCATGTGCAGATGACCTACTATTTCCTCTTCGTGATGCTCTTCATGGCCATCGCTTATCTGGTACAGGCTTACAGAGAGGGCAAGGTGCCACAGTTCCTAAAAGCTACGGGGGTGCTGGTGATAGCAGGACTTATTGGCATCTCGACCAACCTGTCGAACCTTTACCATACGTATAAGTATAGCAAGGAGACCATGCGTGGCAAGAGCGAATTGGTGCAGACAGGCGATGCAGCTAAGCAGACCAGCAGTGGACTGGATCGCGACTACATTACGCAATGGAGCTATGGCATCGGAGAAACACTGACCTTCTTAGTGCCCAACCTGAAAGGTGGTGCTTCTGTACCTCTAAGTCAGAGCAGCACTGCTATGGATAAGGCTAATCCTCAGTATAGCAGTCTGTATGGAAGTTTGACACAGTATTTTGGTGACCAACCCATGACAGCTGGTCCCGTCTATGTAGGCGCCTTCGTGCTGTTCCTTTTCTTCCTGGGATGCTTCATCGTGAAAGGTCCTATGAAATGGGCATTGGTAGCAGCGACCATCTTCTCCATCGTGCTCTCGTGGGGAAAGAATTTTATGCCCGTGACAGATTTCTTTATCGAGTACGTGCCAATGTACAGCAGCTTCCGCACAGTGTCTTCCATCCTCGTGATAGCAGAGTTCACCATTCCCCTATTAGCAATATTTGCTTTAAGGCAGTGGCTGATGGAGCGCGGAGCTCTTAAGACCTACCGCAACGCATTCCTTATCAGTTTGGCACTCACGTTGGGCATAGCCCTACTTATCTGGCTAGCCCCAGGTATGTTTACCGACTTCATCCCTGCTCAGGAAGCACAGATGCTTACGCAGGCTGCTGATCAGGGCAGCATCCCTAAAGAAATGCTTGGCGGCATTATGGCTAATCTTACTGAAATGCGCCAGGCATTGGTTACAGCCGATGTAAGACGAAGTGCGCTGATCATCATCGTGGGATGCCTTCTACTGATGGCCTACTCTAGTGGCAAGTTGCGCAAAGAATTTACTATCGGAGGTGTGTTGCTGCTTTGCCTTGCAGATATGTGGATGGTCAATAAGCGCTACCTCTACGACGACCAGTTTGTATCTCCTAGCATCCGTACTGACAGTTTCGTGAAAACGACTACTGATGAAGAGATACTGCAAGATACTGCTTTGGATTATCGCGTGCTCAATTTTGCTACCAGTACATTCAACGAAAACCAGACTTCCTACTGGCACAAGAGCGTTGGTGGCTATCATGCTGCCAAACTGCGTCGCTATCAGGAATTGATAGACAACCATATCACCAGTGAGATGCAGAATACTTACCGTGAAGTGGTGAATGCAGGAGGGGATATGGAGCAAGTAGATGCGACAAAGTTCCCTGTGCTCAATATGCTGAACACACGCTACTTCATCTTCCCTATCGGCGAGAAGGGAGAAACAGTACCTATACAGAATCCTTATGCCTTAGGCAATGCCTGGTTTGTAAACCAGGTGATGTATGTGTCTAATGCGAATGAAGAAATAGCTGCACTGAGTGGCTTTAAGCCTAACGCTACAGCCGTAGTGGACAGCAGGTTTAAGGCCTCTCTTCACGATGCATCTATCTTGACTGCTGACAGCACTGCTAACATCACCCTTCAAGTATATGAACCCAACCATCTGCACTACAGCACTGCCAATACCCAAGATGGCGTGGCTGTATTCTCAGAGATCTATTATCCTGATGGATGGCAGGTAACTATCGACGGGCAACCTGCAGAATTAGCACGAGCCAACTATGTGCTACGTGTGCTGTATATCCCAGCAGGGCAACACACGATAGAGATGACCTTCGACCCTAAGAGCTTGCATACCACAGAAAGTCTGGCTTATGCAGGATACGGATTGTTCATCCTCGGACTCATTGCTCTGGTTTGGAAGAAACGGAAAGAGTTGATTAAATAACAGAAAAGGGAGCTACATCGCTCCCTTTCTTTTTGTAAAAGCATCTGAGTATTTCAGAGACTAACCTTCACTTCATCCCCGTTATACTCGATCACCTTACCTTGTGGATTATCCAGATTTAAGGCTTTCGGGGCATCCTTGCTAACCAATACCACATTGAAACAACGATTTTGCAACATGCCTTCGAAACTACCTTCACGCCTACCAATAGTCAGAGTATGGGTAGCATCCTCGTAACGGATATCGATGGTGGAGTAGTCGCCATGTTCATAATTATAGTTGGTCCCCTCATCCTCATAGAGTTGGAAGGTGGCATCCTTACCAGCATAGACATAGAGGTTGATGAGTTCAGCAGGTTTCTCATCGCTCCACTCCATAGCAGGACCAAAAGGCAGAATGCTTCCCTCTGGCACAAACACAGGGATTCGCTCATAAGGAGCATCAACTTTCAACTGTTGGCCTCCCTGAATGTAACGACCCGTATAGAAATCGTACCATCCGCACTGACTTGGGAAGTACACACTGCGCGTACGAGCTTGATACTCGCTGACTGGGCAAACCATCAAGGAAGGGCCGAACATCCACTGATCTTTGATGTTGAGCACATCACGGTCTGAACCAAAGTCCATCACCAACGCACGCATCATGGTATAATCGTTCAGATGTACCCAGCCTGCCATCGAATAGAGGTAAGGCATCAGGTGATAACGCAATTGATGGTACCACACGATGCTCTGATAAGCAGGATGGTCATCAGGAGCTATGTTGAACACCTCTCGTAATGGCCATTGTCCATGTGCTCTGTAAAGTGGAATAAAACAACCAAACTGATTCCAGCGAGTTTGTAATTCGCGCCATTCCTTCAAGTCTTCATTCTCTTTTCCTGTCTGGTCGTACAACCGTTGCGCAGAAACATAGCGGTTCTCCACACAGAAACCACCTTGATCCATACCCCAGAATGGCAAGCCAGAGAGACTATAGTTCATACCCGCTGTCATTTGTGCCCGCATATCCTCCCAACGGGTACCTATATCACCACTCCATGTAGCCGTAGAATAGCGCTGCTCTCCAGCAAAGCCACTGCGTGTCAATAAGAACACACGTTGATTAGGATTCACGCTACGCTGACCATTATAGATAGCATCGGCATTTACGATACTGTAAGCATTGAAATACTCCGTCGATGACCCTAAGGCCGTAGGACCACTTAATGCCTTACGATACCACAGAGGCGTACAGTCGCGTATATTGGGTTCCGAAGCATCCATCCACCACGCATCAATGCTATAGTGGTATTTCGAATAGAGGTTCTCATCCATCTGGCGCCAGAACATGTCACGGGCTCCCGCGGCATAGGCATCATAGAAAGAGCCCAGATAACCAGGACCTACCCAATCCTTGATGCTATCCACCACAGCTTGACGATACATCCAACCATTATTGTCCAGTTCCTTGTAGTTGTCGGTCGTCACATAGAACTTCGGCCATACCGATATCATGTAGCGCCCATGCATCTGATGTATGGAATCGAGCATAGCCTGCGGATCTGGGAAACGGGTTTCATCGAACACATGACTGCCCCACTGATCTTCGTGCCAATAGAACCAGTCCTGCACAATGTTGTCAATAGGAATATGTCGTTTTCTGAACTCTGCAAGCGTTTCCTCAATATCTCGCGCACTACTGTAGCGTTCACGACTTTGCCAAAATCCCAGTACCCACTTCGGATAGACGGGAGCCTTACCTGTAAGGGTACGATATCCGGAAATCACCTCATCCATATTTGCTCCAGCAATGAAGTAGTAATCCATATCCCTGCTCATCTCACTCCAGATGCTCAGACGTCCACGTTCTTCATGCGTACGAGGTTCCGAAACGCGCAGACCTATGTAACTCACCCCTCCATCGGGATCCCATTCTATGCGTAGCGGAGTCCTCACCCCAGCTTTCAACGTATATTCAAACTTATAGGCATTCGGGTTCCAAGCCGTACGCCAACGCTCAGGAACCACTTCTTCACCTCCAAGGAAAACCTTGGTATAGCCTGCATAATAGAGAATAAACTGATACTCACAATCTTGCATCGCCTCCAAGGCCCCTTCATACACCACCTTGGCACCTCCAAGGTTGAACCCCTTTGGAAAATTCTGGATGCCCCCCTTGTCGGTCTTACCTATCTCCGAAGCCTCGGGCAAGGCATACTCAAAGTAGATGGAATCTTCTTCTCGCACCAGTGTCTTGTGATTTCTATCTGTATAAGTTCCTGTCAGATGTCCCTCTTGACCATTCTTGTCGTACAACTTGAACACCCCACCAAGTTGCTTGTAGTCGTGTGGGTTGCCAAACCTGCCATAAGAGTAGGAGTCCCACAACAATCCGTAGTTCTTATTGGAAATTACGAAAGGCACGCTCACCTTTGTATTATACTGGAAGAGGTCCTCGTTGCGCCCCTTCATGTTCAGTTCCTCGCTCTGATGCTGTCCTAATCCGTAGAAAGCCTCATCATCCGGACTCTCGAAAACGGCATTCCACGTCAACCCGTGCCGTTGTTCCTCCGTCAGCGTACCCATACCAATCTCTTGTTCAGGTACCGTAAAATCCTGGAACTTCTTGCCATCTTTTGCTTCCTTCAGCAGGACCTTCCCCTCAGCGTCGTAGAAGGTCACTTCCCCAGTCGACTTACTTACCACAGCCTTCACTTGTTTGGTTTTCACAGTCACTTGTGCGTCATCTTCCTGCACGTCGTAATCCACCCTTGCCGTTTGTGGTACCACCATCAGACTCTGTTTCTGTGGAAGGGCGTCTTCCGAGGTAGCCTGCACACGGATAATCTGGTCATTCACTACTTGTAATCGCACCACTTTTGCTTGTCCGCTATCAGGATAAATGGTCACAAAACCGCTTTGTTCCTTGGTGCAACCAACCATAAGGAACAGACCTATGCACCATAAAGACCATTTCATTAGGATTCTATTCATACATATTGATTTTAGGATTAACTACGCAAAGATAAAAATATTTTAGTATCTTCGCACCAAAAAAGAGGAAACAATATGGAAACAACGCGTCAGAGTAAAATAGAACGACTGATACAGAAGGAATTGAGTGAAATCTTCCGACGTGATACGCAAGCGATGCATGGTGTTCTGGTTTCAGTGACCAACGTACGCATCAGCCCCGACCTTAGCGTAGCCACTGCCCATCTCAGCATCTTCCCTTCAGCACGAGGAGAGGAGTTGCTGAAGAACATCAATGCCAATGTGAAAACTGTGCGTTTCGACTTAGGCAAGCGTCTGGGAAAGCAACTGCGTATCATCCCAGAACTACGCTTCTTCATCGATGACTCTCTGGATTATATCGAGCATATCGACGAATTACTCAAGAAGTAATGAACCTCAGTTTGTACATAGCACGCCGCTACCTCTTCTCCAAGAAGAAGCACAATGCCGTCAATATCATTTCGGCTATTTCAGTGTGCGGGGTAGCCTTGGCCACTATGGCGCTGGTATGTACGCTTTCTGTGTTCAATGGCTTTCAGGAGATGGTGTCGAGTTTCTTTACCAACTTCGACCCTCAGCTTAAAATCACCATTAATCAAGGCAAGGTGTTCGATCCCAACGAATCGCGCATCAAGCACATGGAATCGTTGCCAGAGGTAGAGGTATGGATGCCTACACTTGAGGAAAATGCTATGGTGCGCTATAAAGACCGCCAGCTCATGGTCACCATTAAGGGAGTAGGTGCCAACTTCGAGCAACTGACGGGTATCGACAGTCTGCTATATGGAACGGGTAGGTTTATTCTTCAGGACGAAGTGGCCGATTATGGAGTGGCTGGTGCACAGATCCTGTCACAACTGGGAACGGGATTGGAATTTGTGGATCCGTTGGAAGTCTATGCCCCCAAGCGTAATGTGCATGTGAACATCGCCAATCCTGCAGCGGCCTTTAATCGGGAACACCTACACTCTCCTGGTCTAACCTTCTTAGTGGGACAAGACAAGTACGATGCCCACTATGTACTCACCTCCATGAACTTTGCCCGTCGCCTGTTTAATTATACCAACGAGGTCTCCGCCATCGAAGTCAAACTCAAGGCAGGCAGTAACATCAATAAGGTGAAGAAAGAAATGCAGGAGATTGCAGGAGATCGTTTCTCCGTGAAGGACCAATACGAGCAGCAGGCAGATGTGTTTAAGATTATGGAGATAGAGAAGTTCATCTCTTACCTCTTCCTTACGTTTATCCTCATCATTGCCAGTTTCAATGTCATAGGTTCCCTATCCATGCTGATTATCGACAAAAAGGAGAATGTAGAGACCTTACGCAATCTTGGGGCAGACGATAAACTCATCACACGCATCTTCCTGATGGAGGGCTACCTCATCACCCTCTTTGGAACCATCGTAGGTATTCTGTTGGGATTATTACTCTGTTTCCTTCAGCAGCGTTTCGGACTAATTACCCTTGGTACTGGAGAGAATTTCCTCGTGGAGTCTTACCCTGTGAGTGTACATGTTACGGATATTCTCCTTATCTTCATCACTGTCCTAGCCGTAGGTTTCATTGCGGTACGTTACCCCGTGACCTACCTCAGCAAACGACTTTTGAAAATTGAAAATAATTTATAGTTTACGAATGATGGTCAATCCATCGCGAAGGGGGAGAATCACCTTCTCCACCCGCTTATCCGCTGCCACAAAATCATTGAATTGCATGATGCCCTGTGTCTGAAGGTCGTGCTCCTTCACCTCCTCTACCACATGCCCGTCCCACAGTGTATTGTCAGCCAAGATGTAACCATCAGGGTTAAGGTGTTTCAGTACCAGTTCGTAGTAATCCAGATAGTGGCGTTTATCCGCATCAATGAAAGCCATATCGAAAGTCACACCAAGCGTAGGTACCAGTTTCAGTGCATCCCCTATCAGTAAGTCAATCTTCTCCGCATAGGCAGAGTTCTCCAACCATGGACGCGTGAACTCCTCCTGCTCATCATTTATCTCAATGGTATAGAGATGTCCATCGGCAGGCAAACCCTCAGCCATACAGAGGGCCGAATAGCCACTGTAGGTACCTATCTCAAGCACATTTTTGGGCTTGATCATGTGTGTGAGCATCTTCAGGATACGTCCTTGCAAATGCCCAGAAGCCATGCGAGGGTACAGCAGTTCCAGGTGGGTGTGACGATAGAGCGCATGCAGATACTCGCCCTCCTCGTCGATGTGCGACAGTATGTACTCGTCGAGCGTCATCACTACAGTTCCTTCAAAGCCTCGATAGCCAGACGGTAGGAATCCATACCAAAGCCCAGGATCACCCCTTTGCAGGCAGCTGAGATCATCGACTTATGCCTAAATTCCTCACGGGCATGCACATTGGAGATATGCACCTCCACCACGGGCGTCTGGATCGCACGAATGGCATCATGCAGTGCCACCGACGTATGCGTGTAAGCACCCGCATTCAGTACGATACCATCGGCACTGAAGCCCACCTCATGCAACTTATTGATCAGTTCCCCCTCCACATTACTCTGGAAGTAGTTTATCTCCACCTCTGGAAAGTGCTCACGCAGCACCTTCAGATAGTCTTCAAAGCTCCCGTTGCCATAGACAGAAGGCTCCCTTATCCCTAGCAAATTCAGGTTAGGACCATTGATAATCTGTATTTTCATCGTCTATACATTATATATTTTCAAGGCAAAGGTAATATAAAAACGCGCATGGATGCTGTTTTTTGAGTTTTTTTTATACATTTGCGCTCAAAACACTAAGAAATAGACGAAATGGAAGAGAATCTGAAAGAAGATCTTGAAGCACAAAACCTTATTATCAGAAAATACCAACAATACCTAAGGTTGGAGAAGGGACTGTCGCCCAACACCTACGAAGCCTACATGACCGACCTTCAGAAATTGCTCAACTATCTACGTGTTGCTGGAATCGACATCAAGAATGTAACGCTGAAGGACTTGGAACAGTTTGCCTCTGGCCTGCACGATATTGGCATCCATCCACGTTCCCAAGCCCGCATCCTCAGTGGGGTGAAATCCTTCTTCCACTTCTTGGTGGTTACCGATGAGATAGAAGCCGACCCCAGCGAACTGCTTGAAGGACCTAAGATTGGGCTTCATCTTCCTGAAGTGCTTACCCTTGATGAAATCGACCAACTGATTGGTGCCATCGACCGCAGTTCCTATGAGGGACAACGCAACCGTGCCATTCTGGAAACCCTCTATAGCTGTGGGCTACGCGTCTCAGAGCTTTGCAACCTCAAACTCAGCGATCTCTACCTCGACGAAGGATTTATCCGCGTGGAGGGAAAAGGCAGCAAGCAGCGTCTGGTACCCATCTCCGAACGGGCCATCAAGGAAATCAACCTTTGGTTGCACGACCGTCGTCGTTGGCGCTATCGTCCAGGCTATGAAGACTACCTGTTCCTTGCAAGATGGGGTAATGCCATTTCACGCATCATGGTTTTTCGCATGATCAAGAACCTCCAAGAAGCTATAGGTTTGAAGAAAAATATCAGTCCGCACACTTTTCGCCACAGCTTCGCCACCCACCTTTTGGAGGGAGGAGCCAACCTGCGTGCCATCCAAGCCATGCTGGGACATGAGTCTATCGCTACCACGGAAATCTACACCCACATCGACCGTAGTTTGCTTCGTGCCGAAATCATTGAGCATCACCCACGTAACATTAAATACAGAGAGAAAAATCCTTAAAATAGTAAAAATATAGACAAATGAGTTTGTTTCATAGTAAAGATTGACTTATCTTTGTCAAAGCTAAACCTAACAATAAAGTAATAATTAATAAATAATTGTGACATGAGTAAAAAACTATTTTTGCCAATATTACTGGCAGTCCTTGCCGTGCTGACGTCATGCAGCAGCAAGATGGGAGCTTTAAGCAGTGACAATTTTACCTGCACTCCTCAGATATTAGAGTCTGTAGCTGGTACGGTTCCGGCCACCATCAATGGTCGTTTCCCTGCCAAGTATTTCAATAAGAAAGCCACCGTGCAAGTTACCCCTGTCCTCCGTTGGAACGGTGGTCAGGCAGTGGGTCAGGGCATGACTTTCCAAGGTGAGAAGGTGCTGGGCAATGGTCGCACCGTGAACTACAAGAACGGTGGTACCTTTACCATGCGCACCGTGTTCGACTATGTACCTCAGATGGCAAAGAGCGAGCTCTACCTCGACTTCACTGCCCGCATAGGCAACAAAGTCATCACCATCCCAAGCGTAAAGGTGGCCGATGGTGTCATCAGCACTTCCGAGCTGTTGGGCAACACCCTCGACAATGCCAACGTATCTCTTGGTGAGGATGCCTTCCAGCGCATCATCAAGGAGAAGCTGCAGGGTGAGATCCTCTTCCTTATCCAGCAGAGCAACATCCGTAGCAGTGAAGCCCGTGCAGCAGCCGACTTCAACGCTGGTGTGAAGGACATTCAGAACACAGCCAACCGTCGCCTCGAGAACATCGAAGTGAGTGCCTACGCCTCTCCTGATGGAGCAGTGGACCTCAACCGTGGTTTGGCAGAGAAGCGTCAGGACAACACAGCCGACCTTGTGAACCGCAACCTCCGTCGCGACAAACTTGATGTCGATGTGAACACCAACTACACTGCTGAGGACTGGGAAGGTTTCAAGGAATTGGTAGAGCAAAGCAACATTCAAGACAAGGAACTCATTCTGCGCGTACTTTCTATGTACAACGACCCAGAGCAGCGCGAGCGTGAGATTAAGAACATCTCCTCTGTGTATAAGAACCTGGCAGACGATATCCTGCCTAAACTCCGTCGTTCACGCCTCACAGCCAACTATGAGATCATTGGCAAGAGCGATGAAGAAATCAGTCGCCTGGCAAGCATCAACCCTCGTGAGCTGAATGTGGAAGAACTGCTTTATGCAGCCACCCTTACCGACAATGCAGCACAGAAACAAGATATCTACACCAAGGCCTCCCAGCAGTTTGCATCCGACTATCGTGGCTTGAACAACCTCGGTAAGTTGGCCTACGAAGCTGGCGACTATGCCAAGGCCGAAGACTACTTCACTCAGGCCGCCCGTCTGAAAGATGCCCCTGAGGTGAACAACAACCTGGCACTCACCGCTATCAAGAAGGGCAATCTGGAAGCTGCAGAAGCCTACATTGGCAAGGCAGCAGGTGCTAAGGAACTCAGCGAGACTATGGGCAACCTCTACGTGGCACAGGGTCAATATGAGCGTGCCGTGAACGCCTTTGGCGATGCCAAGACCAACAGTGCCGCACTGGCACAGATCCTCGCCAAGGACTATAGCAAGGCCAAGAACACCCTCGATGCAGTGCAGCATGCCGATGCCTACACCGACTACCTGAAGGCCGTGCTTGGTGCCCGCACCAACAACGAGAGTCTGGTACTCAGTGGCCTGCGCGATGCCATTGCCAAGGACCGCACCCTGGCACAGAAGGCAGCTACCGACCTTGAGTTCGCAAAGTTCTTCACCAACAGCAGCTTCACCAGCTTGCTGAGATAAGTTGAAAATAAGAAGTAACATGCGCTTCATATTTCAGTGCCTCCTATTTACCCTACTCCTCACAAGCTGTAGTGGTAACAAGCAGCAGATGTGTCGTTTGAGCGGTGAGCTTACGGGCATCACCGACGACACCCTGCTGCTTTGGGGTACCGACCGTCTCTATCAACGCATAGACACCATCCCCGTCAAAGGAGGGAAGTTCGACGTGCGTATTCCTCTCGACACCCTCGTAGAGGCCATCCTCTATACCCCTGACGGTGAGCAACACCCCCTGTTTTTAGAGCGTGGTACCCGCGTCACCCTCAGAGGTTCATTACCAGATAGCCTCTATGCCAGTGGCTCCTACAACGACTCCATCTATGCCCTGCTCGACACCATACGCAGCGTCAGTCCCAACGACACCCTGCTGCCCCGTCAGTTGGCATTGCAATACCTCCGTCGTCACCCAGGCGACCCCAGTGCCGTCTTTGTGGTCCGTCATTTCTTTGCTGAGGAAGACCCTGCCCCTGTGCGCGAACATGTGCGTGAGGCGCTTTCACTGCTCAATCCCTTCATGCGCGACTATCCCCTGATCGCCCAACTTGATGATCAATACAGTCGCAACGACGAAGTCAGTTTGCAGCACAGCCTCCCCACGTTCAGCATTCCTGATAAAGACGGAGTCATCATCAATCGCTTCCGCTACGGTGGTCGCCCTATACTCCTCCATTTCTGGGCCACATGGAGCCCTGAGAGCCGAGAGCAGTCGCGCGCCCTACGCCCCCTCTACGAGTCGGAAAAGAAGCAGTATCGCAAAGAAACTGATCGTCTCGCCATGCTTGGCATCTCCCTCGACAGCGACCGTAGCCAGTGGCTCGATGCCGTGGCAGCCGACAGTCTGGAATGGGATCAGGCCTGCAACTTCCGTGCGTGGGACCTCGACCTCCTCCGTCGTCTTAACATCACCACCCTCCCATGTAACATTTTGGTGAACGACCGCGGATCCATTCGAGGCATCAACCTCACCACAGAACAGATAGAAGAAGAACTGAAGGCCATCAGGAAAGAGAAGGAGGAACAGGAAAAAGCCCAAAAGGAAAGAGAACGAGAGAGACGGGCGAGGAGGTAATGAAGAACGAGAAATGAAGAATGAAACAGATAAAACCATTATAATTACTATAACAAAACAAAAACATGCTGACTAAAGTTTATGCGGCTGCCTTGCAAGGCATCGACGCCACATTGATCACCATCGAAGTAAACAGGACCAAAGGGTACGCCTTCTACTTAGTGGGGCTACCCGACAATGCCGTGAAAGAGAGTCAACAACGCATTCATTCGGCCCTGTCTGTGCTGAACATCAAACTCCCCATGGGCTCCTACACCGTGAATATGGCTCCTGCGGACATCCGCAAGGAAGGGTCGGCCTACGACCTCCCCCTGGCCATTGGTATGCTGGGAGCCTCCGAACTGATACAGACCGACCATTTTGCCGACTATCTGCTCATGGGCGAATTAGGGTTGGATGGCAACCTCCAACCCATCAAAGGCGCCCTTCCCATCGCCATTAAAGCACGTGAACTGGGTTATAAAGGCATGATTCTCCCTCGCCAGAATGCCCGTGAAGCTGCGGTGGTCAACCAGCTCGATGTGTATGGCGTGGAGAACCTTCGCGAGGTCATCGACTTCCTCGATGGAAAAACCCAACTACAGCCCACCATCGTACATACCAGGGAAGAGTTCTATGCCAAACAGAATACCTACGAGTTCGATTTCAGTGAAGTCAAGGGACAAGAAAATGTGAAGCGTGCGATGGAAGTAGCCGCTGCTGGCAGTCACAACATCATTCTCATCGGAGCCCCTGGAAGCGGCAAATCCATGTTGGCCAAACGCCTACCCTCCATCCTGCCCCCATTGTCCTTGCATGAAAGTCTGGAAACCACCAAGATCCATTCCGTGGCAGGACGCATCCACAACGATGGAGGACTCATTACCACCCGTCCCTTCCGTCATCCGCACCACACCATCTCCCAAGTAGCCATGACAGGCGGAGGAAGCTATCCACAGCCAGGTGAAATCAGTTTGGCCCATAATGGAGTCCTCTTTCTAGACGAACTTCCCGAATTCAATCGTAGTGTTCTCGAAGTCCTGCGCCAACCCCTGGAAGACCGCCATATCACCATCAGTCGTGTAAAAAGCAATGTGGATTATCCTGCAAGTTTCATGTTGGTGGCAGCCATGAATCCCTGTCCTTGTGGTTATTACAATCATCCCACACATCCCTGTGTTTGCAGTCCTGGACAAGTTCAGAAATATCTGAACAAGATATCAGGTCCTTTACTCGACAGAATCGACCTTCAGATAGAAGTTGTACCTGTGCCCTTCGAGAAGATGGCAGAAACCCGTGCTGCAGAAAGCAGCAGTGCCATCCGTGAACGCGTGATACGTGCCCGTCATATACAGGAAGAACGCTATAAAAACGAAGCGAATGTGCATTGCAATGCCCAAATGAACAAACGCCTGCTTGAACTATATGCACAGCCCGATGCCCAAGGATTACAGCTCTTAAAAACTGCCATGACACGCCTGAATCTCTCCGCCCGTGCCTACGACCGCATCCTGAAAGTCGCTCGCACCATCGCCGACCTTGAAGGCAGTGAGCACATCCAAGCTCCACATCTGGCAGAAGCCATTGGGTATAGGAATTTGGACCGTGAAGGATGGGCAGGGTAGTCAGTTTCGTCCACAACACAAACACAAAATAGTAACACAAAAAACTATTACATTTTACATTTTCTAACTACAAAAATATTTTTTCCTAGTTAGATAAAAAATAAGAGTGTATTTTGAGGGAGGGGTACTATTGAGGTAGTACAGTGACAGTAGTTACAATTACAGTTAAAATTATGGTGGATGTATTAAAATCTATTTTATAATTATAATTGGTAACGGTAAAATAATAGCCTCGAATACATGCGCGAAAAACTAACTGTAACTACTGTTACCTTTGGGTGCACAAAAAACGCGAAGGTTCCCTCTCAAAACATCTGACTTACCCTCTTCACTGCGGCTATCAGTGCATCGACTTCCTCCGTAGTGTTATACAGCGCGAAGGAGGCGCGGAGGGTGCCTTCGATGCCAAGGCGCTGCATAAGGGGCTGGGCACAGTGGTGACCAGTGCGCACGGCGATGCCAAGGCGATCGAGCAGGGTGCCCATGTCGAACGGATGGATATTACCAACTAAGAAACTGATGACGGAGCCTCGTTCTGGGGCTTCACCAATAATGCGCATATCTGGAATGGTGCGGAGTTGCTCCAAGGCGTATTGAGTGAGCTGGGCTTCATAGGCAGCAATCTGCTCCATGCCTATCTGCTGCACGTAACGCAAAGCAGCGGCAAGGCCAGTGGTGCCTACAAAATCGGGCGTTCCTGCCTCGTACTTGAAGGGGAGTTCATTGAAGGTGGTGCCCTCGAAGCTGACGTGTCCAATCATCTCTCCTCCTCCTTGATAAGGGGGCAGACGGTCGAGCCAGGCTTCCTTGCCATAGAGCACACCAATGCCCGTGGGGCCATAGACCTTATGTCCAGAGAAGGCCAGGAACTCGCAATCGAGGGCCTGCACATCGACGGGTATATGGGGGACGGATTGCGCAGCGTCTATAAGTACGGGAACATCGTGGGCGTGGGCAATGTCGATGAGACGACGCACGGGATTCACGGTGCCCAGGACATTGGATACGTGAGTGACACTGACTAGTCGGGTCCGTGGGGTGAAGAGCTGTTCATAGGCATCGAGCTGCAGCTGGCCCTCGTCAGTGATAGGGATGACACGCAGACGGATGCCACGACGCTTCTCCAACAGTTGCCAAGGCACAATATTGCTGTGGTGTTCCATCTCTGAGAGGATGACCTCATCGCCTTCTTGCAGCAGTTCACCATAGCAGGAGGCCACCAAGTTGATGCTCTCTGTGGTGCCACGCGTGAAGATGATCTCACGGGTACTACGAGCGCCAAGGAACTGGCGCACGGTCTCACGGCTGTGCTCATGAAGGTCGGTAGCCAACTGTGAGAGACGATGGACGCCACGATGCACATTGGCATTCACAGTGTAGTATTCCTCCGTCATGGCCTCGATGACCTGACGGGGTTTCTGCGTGGTGGCAGCATTGTCCAGATAGACCAACGGCTTACCGTAAACGGTCTGCGTCAATATGGGGAAGTCGGCACGATGAAACATTGAACATTGAACATTAAACATTAAACATTATTGCTGCGCGATGTCTCTAAACCCTAAACCTTCTTGCAGATATTGCAAGCTGCACAGCCTTTACTCAATTCGCCACGGAAACGGAGTTCCACAAGCTGGCGAAGGCGATCGCGCAAGGTTGGGATACGCACAGCACTGACCACATCATCGACAAAGGCGAACATGAGGAGCAGACGGGCTTCGTGGAGGGAGATGCCTCGCTGTCGCATATAGAACAGGGCAGCTTCATCGAGCTGACCCACGGTGGCTCCGTGACTGCACTGCACATCGTCGTTATAGATCTCCAACTGCGGTTGGGTGTACATGTGGGCCTCACGGGTAGCGCAGAGGTTGCGATTGGTCTGGTGGCTCTCTGTGTGATGGGCACCTGGCTGTACCTTCACCAAGCCTGCAAAGGCACCTATAGAAGCATCGTCGAGCACGTACTTGAAGAGCTGGTCGCTAGTGCAACGGGGAGCGGCATGCTCTACGTATACTTGGTTGTCCACCACCTGGCGACCATCTTCGATGGCCATGCCATAGGCGTGAAGGGTGGCTCCCTGCCCCACCATGCGGACGCTGGTGGTATTGCGGGTAATGCCTCCCATAAGCGTCATGCTTCCCAGCAGCACCTGACTGCCTGCCTCCTGCTGTACGTAGAGCTGACTGATGCGGGTGTGGCTGGAGGCTGTTTCTTCCAACTCGTAGAAGTCGAGCCTTGCATCGGAGCCCACATAGGCTTCGATGACTTGCGTGGCAAGGGTCTGTGCCCCACTGAGGGCATGGTCGCATGCCAGCAACGTGAGTTGGGCACCTGCCTCCAAGATGAGGAGCACACGTCGTGATGCCAGCAACGGATGGTCTGCACGCAACAGGTTGATGAGCTGCAAGGGGTGCTCCATCACCACCCCACGAGGGACGTAGATAAGGAGTCCGTCTTGGGCAAAGGCCGTATTGAAGGCCGTGATGCCATCTGTCTGTACCTCAGCTATCTTACCATAAGAGGCCGCGCCAATGTC
>JAEEGH010009850.1_pt1 | contig 22100 bp, 18 predicted proteins | sample 9134181 | NCBI WGS metagenome assembly JAEEGH01 (sample SAMN16246544, study PRJNA631951) | gut metagenome | biome: gut microbiome; feature: rumen; material: DP-attached | host: Bos | place: Iran: Karaj | collected 2018-10
TGTTGAGCACGGTTTTGAAATGAACCATGGTAATACCCGTCTACAGGCATATAAAAATCTTGGTGTAAAGGAAGCTTATTTTATCATCTGGATTACCGAGCAGGATGAGTATGAAGAGTTTTTGTCCCGCTACGGAAATTATGCAGAAGGGGCACCAGCTGTAAGAAGGTAGGAAAATGAAAACATTAGTAATACTTTGCGCACCATGTGGTGTTGGAAAATCTACAGTAAAGGAAATTATTGCAGAGCGTAATCAGCTGAAAGACTTTGCCTGCATTGATACAGATGCGGTTGGCCTGAACTGGCACAGCTACAAAGGAACGGACCATGAAAATCAGTATTATACAGATACGCTCAAACGCGCTGATGAAATCTCCGATGACAAAAATATTTTCTTTGTAAGTGCCGGCATGAATCCGCCGAACTTTTATAACTTAGTGGATTTATCCGAATCTATAGAGCGTACTTTCTTTATCGGCATGACCTGCTCTGATGAAGAAATTACAAAACGCCTCAAAGCCCGTCCTGCCGAGCGCCAAACCGACAGTGACGAGTTTATAAAAACCCAGCACGAATACAGTGCCTGGTTTAAAAGAAGCAGAGGAAAGTTTCAGCTGTTCATTGACAACACAAATCAAACGGTGGAAGAAACCGCACAAATAATTGAAAACTTTATAAAAAACATTGATAATGTGATTTAATGAACTTAGAAAACTTTTATTATTTTACGGGAACTTCTTACGCCGGCAAATCTACAATGGTGCATCTTCTGGCAGAAAAATATAACGGCATCGAATGTGGAGAAAACTATCACGACAATTACGATGGTGAGCTGGATCCAGAGGAGTTCCCGGCTTTATGCTATACGCGCGACCTTAAAGACTGGCATGACTTTATCCGCCGGACACCGGAAGAATATGCAAACTGGATTGCGGCTGCGAAAAAAGAATGTGAAATCATAGAACTTCGAATGATTGAAAAAATGGAAACTAACGGTCGTAAGGTGTTTGTTGATACTAACATCAGTCTGGAAACACTTCATAAAATCAGTGACAGAAAACACGTAATGGTTATGCTTTCACCGCGCGAAATGGCAATAGACAGATTTTTTGACAGACCCGACAAAGAAAAGCAGTTTTTATATCAGCTGATGATGGAAGAACCGGATCCTCAGGCAGCACTGGAAAATTACCGTCGCGGACTTGAGCTCATTCACTCGCAGGAAAGCTATGATGAGTTTTTAAACTCCGGTTTTGAAATAAACATGCGTGATGATAAACTCGGACTCGAAGGTACAATGGCTTTAATCGAAAAGAAATTAGGGTTATAATAGTAATCAGGAAGAAAAAATGGATTACGAAATTACTGATTATATTTCTCCAGAAGAGTATATGGAAATGAGAAAGCTTGTAGGGTGGAGTGAGTTTCCGCTGGAGCAGGCTGCAGAAGGACTAAAGCATTCGGCACATATTTGTGTTTTCAGAAAGGATGGAAAAGTGATTGGTATTGCAAGAGTGCTTACCGACCATGGTTATGTTGTTTACATTGCAGATGTAATTATTCATCCCGAATATCAGGGACAGGGACTTGGACGAGCCTTGATGAACAACGTTATGTCTTATATCAATAGTCTCCTTAAGCCAGGCTACAAAATGATGATAAGCCTGATGGCGGCGCAGGGTAAGGAAGAGTTTTACAAAAAGTTTGGTTTTTTCACACGCCCGGATGATACTCACGGCTGTGGAATGTGCCAGTGGATTCAGTCGGAAAGCTAAGTAAAGTTAAACTGTTTATTAACAATACCAATCAAATCCATAGACTCCACAGCCGTGATAATTGAAAACATTATCTATGTTCAAAAAATGTGTTTGTGCAAAATCCAATCTGTTTGTTATCATCATTTACCATTGAATCATTTAACAGATCTTCAACTTCCATATTACTTAATTGGTGCTTCTTTCCTTCTGAATCAAAAATGGCGGCAATATACTTAATGAAAGATGGTTGGATTTGACGAGTTTGTCCTTTACAAAGATTGAAAATGATTTCAATTTCATCTTCATTCAAGATTTCTGGAATTAATGCATTATGCTTTTTCCTGAACAATTCATATTGATAAGGAATTACAAGTGCTTTCAGTTCTTCTTTTGTGTAATCTCTGAATCGAATAATATTCATCCTATTTAATAATGCTTCAGGTATAGGTTCCTTAGAATTTGCTGTTGCGATAAAATTGGGAATAAAGTTTTTTATTTCAACGTCAAAAAAATTATCTTTATAGTGGATAATATTTTCCTCACCGAATAATTGTAAGAGTGATGGTAATACATCCTGGTTCATATCACTTACTTGTGAAGAAAGACAGGCTTTTTCAATTTCATCAATCACAATAATTGCATTTAAGCAATTCCTGTTATCCAGCGCTTCCCAAATAGATGCAAGGACTTGACCATGTGAGGCTCCACGATATTCTTGTGTTGACCCTAGAAGTTCTGTGATTCCAGAGCCATTGCCCATCGGGATAAAGATGTCGTGGTCTTGATTGAATAATTCTCGTAATTCTTTACACAGCATTGTTTTGCCACAGCCGGGAGGGCCTATAAGCAGTAAAGGTGGTGTTCTAATAATGTTCTCCTTTGAAAAGAGAAGGGCAATTTTCATAATACCATAGAGTAATTTTGTATCAATAATGTTTGGATGCTGCTGCATTAAGGCATTAAATTTTATAAACATTTTTTTATCAGTTTTCAGATACTCAGCTGGAGTCATTAATGCTTGATAAATATGTTGTACTTTTTCTTTTAGACCTGGGGTATCACTGCAACGACTTGCATTATTTCCATAACGTTTGATGAAATCATTTTCATCAATTGCAGTTATAATGGATTTTTTTTCAGCTTCTTCTTTTTTTAATCGAGATGTAAAATCAGAAAATAAATCTGGAAGAAGATTCATAATACTTTCAGAATCTGTGTTAACTACAAGTTGGTTAACTTCAGCAATTAAATCTCGTTTTTTACTCGGCGTAGCGATTTTTGACATATAACTTTTTATTGAATGGGCTAAATCAGAAGAAAACATTCTATCTACTTTGTTTTCCAGACAGCTATCTTTAAGTGAAATTTTTAAACAAGGTATCAGAATGTTGTTTTTTAATTTGTTACCGCAAATGATAAAATTAGAACAGATACCGGAAGAGTTGTTAAGAACCGACATCTCCTTATCATCTGTTTCAAAAACATATTTATCTAACCAAATACATTCTTCAAAAAAATCATTTTCCATTAAGTAGTGAGAAAGTTTAAGGAAGTCATCTGCACCTTTTGCATACCAGAAATATGTACCCTCGGATTTTAAACGTGAATAAACATATGAAGAAACACATTCGCCTGTGAATGACACAGCAGTATTAAATGGAGATGGCATAGCATCCGGCTCACCATTTATTTCATAATCATTTAAATTAAATGATTCGAAATGTGGAATTGTCGAAAGTCTAAGCAGCTCATGTTCAAAAAGGTTAGTTATTGATAACAACTGTTCGGATTCTTTAAAGTCTACAAGACCAAATTTTACAGCACATAATAATAATGAACGAAGTTGTTTATTTGTTGTATCCAACACATAATTCATAAGCGAGTAAAAATCGTTTAAATAAAAAACGATTTTATCTGAATAAAAGATATTTTTAAGCACAGAATTACAACAAAGATCTAATATAAATAATGCTTTTTTATTTTCAAGAGACATATCAGAAAAATAAGAATTGTGTTCTGAAAAAATGTGTTCAATGATTTTGCTGTTTTTGTATTGTGCATTATTTAAAACTTCCATGTCAGAAACAGAGTCTAAATTCACGTTCTTTAAGGCTGTAAGCAATTTGTTTCTGTTATTTTTCTGTTTATCAGAAGATGTAATCTGCAAGAAATCCATTACAATATTGCGTATGTCTTTGTTTCTGGAAAAGTAGTCCACGCTAAAATCTTCTGAAAGCAAACAAATTAAGATCTTCTGATAAAGTTTTCTGAATCTTAAGTCTTTAGTTTCCATAATAGTTTTCTCCTTTGTAATTGATTTATTTTTGATGAAATGTTTGTTATTAATCTGTTGGTTTGTTATAGTAGCCGATAAGTTCAAGGTATTTTTTTCGACTTTCAATGAGCGATAGGATTTCAAGATACATGTTATAGTCCACTTGCAGCGCGAGAGGAAGAATGTAACATTCAGAATCTTCACAGGTGCGTTCAATAAACTTTGCATCTGTAACAAATCCCAGCTCAATCAAATTAGCTATGCGGTCTCCACACTTAAGTACTTTCGAGTAGTAAGAACCTTTTTCAACAATACGTTTTAAAAATTCACCTTTAGTTTCATCGGATTTTTTTGAAACCTCTAAGACAAGCTTCAAAACCTCTTGGCCGTCCTGGTCACAGTTTTTTATAATGTTTTGGTCAAATCCATCTAGGTCCTCTAAAACATCATGGATAACAGATGCCTTTAAAAGAATTGGATCTATGTATCCGTATTCAATTAAAATCCCTAGAGTGGAGATTTGATGGCGAAATGCTGTTCCACCTGCTTTCCTCTTTTTTGAAATAAGATTTGTTGCAATGAAGATGTAAGGTGCAAGAGTGATTTGTGTCAGCTTTTTCATACTTGACATATCCATTATTGGTTTTTCTGTTCGCATATAGTCTTTCATTCTATCCTCCCATTAGATTTGATTTGAAGATTGTTAATTTATAGGAAAACTATATATAAAAAAAAATGAGATAAAAATCACAGTTTTTCGAACGTTTGTGATAAATATTTACAGATAAATACTTTTATAATTACTTATAGAAAAATGCTTGACATGTTTTAGTATATTTAATAAATTACCGTTGTTTCTTAAAATGAGTTTTATAACTAGGAGGCCTATTAAAAAAACAGATAGTTTAACATTCATAAAAGAATAGTAGTTTCAGACAGAACGCTTTTTGTGTTTTGGTTGAATATGATCCGGGGGGCATTTAAAAGAAGCTGAGATCAGCTTCAGATAAATGTGTTATATTCAAAAAAACATTTCCAAACAAGAGGTTTCTTATGGATGATAGGCAGTTATTTTATAGGATTCTTAGAAGATATATTTTTGAAATTATAGAAGCTAAAGATATACGCTATAAAAAATTATTCACACTTTCAGAGTTTGCAGAATTAGAAAACAGATATATACCTGAAGAACAAATAAAAAGTGTAAAAAAATTAGATTCACTCATAGCTTTTGCTCTTAAAAAAAGTGGGCATAAACATCATTTTGAAACAGTTCGAAACAATTCTTCCATAGATAAATTTAATCCAGCGTATGTATTCAGTTGGGATCAAGCTAAACTTGTAGCAAAAATATTCGTAGATATTGTTTCGAACAATGCAAATATTCATGCACTGGAATTTCTAATAGAAGATTTTCTGCGTGTAAATGATACGAATAACAGTTATAATGCAAAAGAAGAAGCTCGTAAGATTCTTGGTACATTGTTAAAGACAGAAGATGATCCTAATTCTGAATTGGTTGCTAAAAAAGGCAAACCTATACTTGAAGATATTATGGAACAAATTGATGCGGCTATAAGAAAAAAATCCTTTGTTTTTGTTCAAGGTGAGAAAAACTCAGGCAAAAAAATGCTGGTTGATTATATAATAAACGATTGGTTCAATCATGTAGATATTGTCTTCAACATTCGTATAGATTGTGAGAAAACAGAGGTTACATATTCAAAGTTCCTGAAAACACTGTGGTCTGTATTTAATAACAATGCTGAGTATACAAAATCGGAATCGGAATTAATTTATAAGGTCCAGGAATGCATAACAGATGATGTTAAATTCATAGTGTTTATCAATGGATTTGATTGTATAAAGAACCCTGACGATCAAAAAAATATTATTTCTTTTTTGGAGAAAAATATACCAAATGATGATATTGTCATTCTGACAAGTACAGAGAAAAAAGATAAATATAAATATATAAGTGATTTGTTTACATCCATTGATGTAAGAAAGTATACCAAAGAAGACTGGCTGAAACTGGCATCGTTCTATAAATCTCGAAATAAGATTGCAAGAGATGCTGAAGAGATATATGAAAAAATTGCTGAGCTTGCTTTTATGCTTGGAGATGGTAATCCAAAAAAGCTTATGAAATGCTTCTTTGACTTATGCAATCAAATTGCGTATGAAGATACAACTGATTTTAATCCCGAAACAAACAAAGTTCTTTTTAAAGAAGTTATAAAGGATTTAAATGATGATTGTATTGCCTGCCTTGTCACACTCTCTTTGTTTTCTAATCCAATATCGTATAGTTTATTATCTAAAATATCTGGAATTAAAAATGATTGGCTGTCAAATGCCATCAATGTGTTAAAAGATAAATTGCTGATAAAAATAACAGAGACAGATTCAGACCAAAAAGATTTTCTGTATTCCCTTCCAAATAAATTAAAAGTCCCAATGGATGACGAGAAACACAATCACTCAAAGAAATACGAGAAAATCTTTGAGCGGTGGATTCAATACTTTAAACAATTTGAGAATATCAATGAAATATCTGTTGAAGATGAAAATGATCAGGAGAAACTCAAAATGATATTCATGAACATCGGTCGTATACTGGATTATTGTGAGGAAACAGAACGATGGGAAGATTATTGTGTTTTGTCACAGCTTTTATGGTAAGGAGAATGATGTATGGAGTTCAGAAAAATCTTTGATACAATTCCGGAACAGTTTGATAAATATCGCCCGAAATATTCACCCGCTTTATTTGAAAACCTGATTGATTATGCGGCAATCGGACCGGGAAAAAATGTACTTGAAATTGGGCCGGGAACAGGGCAAGCTACAGACCCGATTTTAAAAACCGGCTGCAACTATAATGCAATTGAGCTTGGCGAACATCTTTACGAAAAAATGAAAAGCAAGTACGGCAGCTATAAAAACTTCCATATTGTAAACGACGATTTTATTACTCACAATTTTGGAAATCAAAAGTTTGATATGATTTATTCTGCGGCTACCATTCAGTGGATTCCCGAAGATATTGCGTTTTCTAAAACGTATGATTTACTGGCTCCCGATGGAACTCTTGCAATGATGATTACACAGGCAGAATACCGTTCAACAAACGAAGAGCTTTTCCAGAATATCCAGAAGATTTACGACACATATTTTAAGCCCGAAACTCCATATACTCACGGCGCCTTCCGTTATGATAATGCACCAAATTACGGCTACAAGGATTTTGAACGCCGTGAGTTTTACGGGGAACGCATTTTCACCGCTGATGAATATGTAGCCTTCTGCGGGACTCACTGCGACCACATGGTAATTCCTGAGCCATATAAAACTAAGTTTTTCCAGGGGCTTCACGACGCGGTTATAAATGCCGGCAATAAAATTGTTTTTAAAGACACTTATGTTTTATATCTCACAAAAAAATAATTTCTAAAATCAATTAAAGGGTGTAAAATAAATCAGGAGGTCTCAATGTCAATCGTTGCCGCATTTATGGTGCCGCATCCGCCGATGATTGTGCCGGAAGTAGGGCGAGGAAGTGAAAAGCAAATTGAAAAAACAATCAAGGCTTATGAAAAAGTTGCAGATGAAATTGCAGAGCTCAAGCCGGAAACAATTATTATTTCAAGCCCGCACAGCATAATGTATTCAGATTATTTTCATATTTCCCCGGGGACTGGGGCAACTGGTTCTTTTGCTGATTTTGGTGCGCCTGGTGTTAGGTTTGATGTTGAGTATGATGAAGAGCTTGTAAATACACTGGCCGGTAAAGCAAAGGGTGCTGGATTTCCGGCAGGTACGCTTGGCGAAAAACAGAAGGAACTTGATCACGGAACAATGGTGCCGCTTTATTTTATCCTGAAAAAGTACAAGGATTTTAAGCTTGTGCGCACAGGGCTTTCCGGATTTGATCTTTTAAAACATTACGAATATGGAATGTTCATAAAAGAGTCTGTTGAAGAACTGGACAGGAAAGTTGTTTTTGTTGCGAGCGGTGATTTATCTCATAAGCTGCAGGATTACGGACCTTATGGTTTTGCCGAAGAAGGGCCTGTTTATGATTCGCGCATAATGGATGTTTGTTCCGGTGCCCGTTTTGGCGAGCTTTTTGATTTTGATGAAAGCTTTTGCGACAAGGCAGCTGAATGCGGTCACAGGTCTTTTGTAATAATGGCTGGTGCGCTTGACGGCAGGTTAGTAGAAGCTAACCAGTATTCTCACGAGGATGTAACCGGAGTTGGTTATGGAATCTGTTCGTTTGTTCCAAAGGGTGATGATGAAAGCAGGCATTTTCTTAAACGCAGGCTTGAAGCAGTGGAGAACGAGCTGAATAAAAAGCGCCAGAAATCAGATGACTATGTAAAGCTTGCAAGGGCTTCTGCAGAATATTTTGTAAAAACCGGCCGCCAGATGGAGCTGCCTGAATGGGTACCGGCAGAGCTGCTTAATGCAAAGGCCGGAGCATTTGTTTCTGTTCATAAGTTTGGTGCTTTACGTGGCTGCATTGGCACAATCGCTTCTACCCAGAAAAATCTTGCGCTGGAAATAATTCACAATGCTGTAAGTGCAGTTTCTGAAGACCCGCGTTTTGAACCGGTGGAAGAAGATGAATTAAAGTATCTTGAAATAAACGTGGATGTTTTAGGGGAGGCAGAACCCATAAAGTCTACGGCAGAGCTAGATGTAAAAAAATATGGTGTAATTGTTCAAAGCGGATACAGGCGGGGACTTTTGCTTCCTGATTTGGACGGTGTAGATACAGTGGAAGAGCAGGTTGCAATCGCAAGACGAAAAGGGGGCATTGCTCCTGGTGAAAAAGTTGATTTGTTCCGGTTCCAGGTTATCCGCCACTATTAGTTAACCGTCACCGAAACGCATTACAACCTTTCAAACTTCATTACATTATTGCAAAAAATCTTCTATATCATTATATTTAATTGAACTATTTTTTTTTGCAAGGAAGGGTGACATTATGGTATACGTAATCGATACAAAAAATGACAACAAATACACAGATTTTCAATTCAAACCGGTAGATAAGAGCAAGAGGGCAGAGTGGCACTCAAAAGAAAATGCTTATTACGGAATCTCCTGCTTTATCAAAGACAATCATCAGGATGATCCGCAATATACAATCGACCGCTACCAGATTGTAGAAGACTAATTCTGCGGAGAAAACATGGACATCACTTATAAAACAAGCGGCGTCTGTTCCCGTGCAATTCATTTTACAAAAAATGATAACGGCACAATCACAAACATCAGCTTTGAAGGCGGCTGCAACGGCAACTTAAAGGCCATTTCCAAACTTTGCGACGGAATGACTGCCGAAGAAATAAACAAAAAGCTCGCCGGAAATCTTTGTGGTTTTAAAAACACAAGCTGCGCCGATCAGTTAGCCCGTGCTGTAATGGGCAAATAAAATGGGGCTTCCCCTGACAATGTAAATTATTGGAGTAATATATGGCACTTGAATGTGGTATCGTTGGACTTCCTAACGTAGGTAAGTCTACAATTTTTTCAGCTTTAACAGCGGCTCCTGCCAGTGCAGAAAACTTTCCCTTCTGTACAATCGACCCTAACATTGGAATTGTCGATTTACCGGATGAAAGACTCGATTTTCTGGCAAGCAAGCATAATCCTAAAAAGAAGACTCCTGCAAGCGTAAAGTTTGTTGATATTGCGGGTCTTATAAAAGGTGCAAGCAACGGCGAAGGTCTTGGAAACAAGTTCCTTGCAAACATCCGCGAATGTTCAGTAATAGCTCACGTTGTACGCTGCTTTGACAATCCTGATATTATGCATGTTCGCGACAATGCAAACGAAGCTGCCCCAATCGACCCTGAAAGCGATATTCTTACTATAAATTACGAGCTTGCACAGGCTGACTTGAACACAATCGAAAACCGCCAGGACAAGGTAACACGAGCAATCCGTTCTCTCGGCAAGGAAGAAGAAAAGAAGTATGCCCCTTGGATAAGTGCAGTTGCAAAAATCAAACCTCTTTTGCTGGACGGAAAATGTGCACGCATGGCCAATCTTACAGATGATGAAAAAGCTGCCATTTACGATATGTTCCTTCTTACCATGAAGCCGACAATTTATGTTGCAAATGTTGATGAAGATACAATCGCCAGCGGTACAAACAAATATGTAGAAGTTGTTAAAAAATATGCTGATGAAGAAGGCGCCGAAACGGTTGTAATCTGCGGTAAGTTCGAAGCCGATTTAGCCGAAATTGAAGATCCTGCCGACAAAAAGGACTTTATGGAATCAGTTGGCCTTACAGAAAGCGGACTTGCAGTTCTTGCCAGAAAAACTTATCACCTTATGGGGCTGCGAACCTTCTTTACTGGCGGACCGGATGAGTGCCGTGCCTGGACAATTCACGCAGGAGATAAAGCTCCACGTGCAGCCGGTGTAATTCATACAGATTTTGAAAAAGGCTTTATCCGTGCAGAAGCCTATACAATAGAAGATTTACGTCAATATGGCGATGAAGCAGCAATCAAAGCCGCTGGAAAGTATCGCCAGGAAGGAAAAGAATACGTTGTCCAGGACGGCGACGTCCTGTTCTTTAAGTTCAACGTTTAATTTATAATATTGTTAATTTTGTGAGGTAATAATATGTCAGATGAAGTAAGAGTAAGATATGCACCTTCTCCAACAGGTATGCAGCACATCGGCGGTGTACGAACCGCATTGTTTAATTATTTATACGCAAGATCTCGCGGTGGCAAGTTCATTCTCCGCCTGGAAGATACAGACCGCACCCGCTATGATGAAAAATATGTTCAGAACCTTTACGATACAATGGCCTGGCTCGGAATTGACTGGGATGAAGGCGGCGATAAGGGTGGTGAATACGGTCCTTATGTTCAGTCAGAAAGATTCGCACTTTATAAAGAATATGCAATGAAGCTTATCGAAAACGGCGAAGCTTATTACTGCTTCTGCGATTCAGAACGACTCGACCGAATCCGTAAGATTCAGACAGAAAATAAAATGGCACCAGGTTATGACCGCAACTGCCGTCACCTTACACCAGAAGAAGTAAAAGCTAACCTCGATGCCGGAAAGCCTTACGTAATCCGTCTTAAGGTTCCAATGGAAGGTGAAACAAAGTTTCACGACCACATTCTTGGCGACATTGTATGGAAAAATGAAGATATTTCTCCGGATCCTGTTCTGCTCAAATCAGACGGCTTCCCTACATATCATCTTGCAAACATTGTAGACGACCACATGATGAAGATTTCTCACGTAATGCGAGCTCAGGAATGGATTCCTTCAACACCGCTTCACGTTCAGATGTACAAATCTTTCGGCTGGGAACACCCTGAGTTCTGTCATCTTCCAATGGTAAACGGTTCTGACGGTAAAAAGCTTTCTAAACGACACGGTTCAACTTCTGTAAACGAGTTCCGTGCCCGCGGATATCTTCCAAAAGCAATCGTAAACTATGTTGCAATGCTTGGCTGCAGCTACGAAGAAGGTAAGGAGTTCTACACTCTGGAAGAGCTTGCAAAGAACTTTAAGCTTGAGCACCTGAACAAGGCTCCTGCTGTTTTCGACTACAAAAAACTTGAATATTACAATGCAAACTATATCCGCCAGATGAGCACTGAAGAGCTCTATAAATGGACACTTCCGTTCATCACAGGTACAGGCGATGCAACACTCGAAATCAATCCGGACAATCCTCAGCCAAAACCAAATGTTGGTCCTGAGTTCTCTGGTGTTGCTCTTGGTGATGATGGCCGCCCTTACTGTGTAGACAAGTCAATGAATATGAGCAGTGATGATGTTGAAAAAACATTGATGGGACTCATGCCTCTTATTCAGGAACGACTCAAGTTCCTTACAGATGCTGCAGAAATGGTTCACTTTATGTTTACCGAACCCGCAGTTCCTCCTGCAGAACAGATTATTCCTAAAAAGCTTGATGCAGCAAAAACAAAGGAAGTTCTCGAAGCCGCCAAGGATTTTGTACACCAGTGCTTTACACTCGACCACGAAGGCGCAGAAAATCTTGCAAAGGCAAAGGCAGAAGCTCTCGGTATTAAACTTGGTGACTTTATGATGCCAATCCGAATGGCAGTTACCGGCAGCCGCGTTTCTCCACCGCTCATCGGTTCAATTGTTGTTCTTGGTGAAGAAAAATCTCTTGCAAGAATTGAAAAAACAATAGCTGCACTGTAATTGTCATTGCCGTGCCTGACACGGCAATCTTTAATAAAAGGAGTGAATGTTATGAGTGGAAAAGATAAATCAAAGCTTTTTAATGCTTTAAGATGGGGTTTCATCGGCCTTGGCATAATCTTCTTTATTATTGGTGCTGCCAACTATATGTCAACAGACAAATACAAGAAAATTGTTGCCAAAGACAAAAACGCCTACATCACCAATCTCGACACTAAAACTACTCCTCCGACAGTCTACATCAGCTTTGACTACGACGAAGACCGCAGCATAATCGGCCGCCTCCCTCCGGAACAATACACTGAATCCATGCAGGAAGGCGACTGGGTTAGCATCTTCTACAATGTAGACAACCCACGCACCATCACACAGAAGAACCCATACGCCCTTGCAGATTTCTTCCTGGGTTGCGGTCTCCTTTCCTTAATAGTTGCCCTCATACTGATTTTTGCCTTCTACCGCGGTAAAAAGAAAGAATAATGTATTTTTCCATTACATTGTACTAACTTTCAAAATACATTATACTTACCCTATGTACAGACTCTACGTAGAAAGACGTGCCGGTTTTGAAAACGAAGCACGCAGTTATTTATCACAAATCAATGGATTTTTGGGGATTTCCAGCGTAACTGGTGTCCGTTATCTTAACCGCTATGATATTGAGAATGTCAGCGATGAAGTTGCAAAAATTGCCGCAACACGCATCTTCTCTGAACCGCAGAGCGATTTTGTTACTTTCGACAAGCTTCCAAACAAGGATAAAGATACAGAAATTATCTGGGAATATCTGCCGGGACAGTACGACCAGCGTGCCGACAGCGCCGAACAGTGTATTTCTCTTTTACGTGCAGGACTCAAAAATGTTCAGAAAAACAGTGAACCTCCTGTAGTACGCTGTGCTAAAATCCTCCTGTTAAAAGGAAAGGTTTCTAAAAAAGAAATCGAAAAGATTCAGAATTATGTAATCAACCCTGTAGATTCCCGTCTTACAGATGACAAAATGCCAAAAACTCTGGCAATGAAAATTGAAAATCCTGATGATATTCCTGTAGTAGAAGGCTTTATCAATTTCAACGATAAAAAACTCGAAGAATACCGCAACAAAATGGGACTTGCAATGGATTTTGCAGACATCAAGTTCCTGCAGGATTACTTCAAGGGCGAAGGCCGCGACCCGGTAGAAACAGAAATCCGCGTACTCGACACCTATTGGTCAGACCACTGCCGCCACACAACCTTCCTTACAGAGCTCAAGGATATAAAAATTGAAGACGGTCCATACGCACCGCTTTTCAAAAAATCACTCGATAATTACACAGCTATGCGTACAGAAATGTATGCCGGCCGTACAGATAAACCAGTCTGCCTTATGGATATGGCTGTAATCGGAATGAAATATCTTAAAAAGCACGGCAAGCTTGAAGATATGGAAGTTTCCGAAGAAAACAATGCCTGCTCAATCTACATAGACGTACATTACACTACAGACGAAAAAGGAAAGCCACTTGCAGCCGATGATCCAAAGGCTACCGAACGCTGGCTTTTAATGTTCAAAAACGAAACTCACAATCATCCTACAGAAATTGAACCATTTGGTGGTGCCGCAACCTGTCTTGGTGGAGCAATCCGTGACCCTCTTTCTGGCCGTTCATGGGTTTACCAGTCAATGCGAATTACAGGTGCCGCAGACCCGACAGTACCGCTTTCTGCAACAATGAAAGGTAAGCTTCCTCAGATTAAGCTTTGCCGCGAAGCTGCTCAGGGCTTTGCAAGCTACGGTAACCAGATTGGTCTTACAACTGGTCAGGTAGAAGAAATCTACCATCCTGGTTATGTTGCAAAACGAATGGAGCTTGGTGCTGTAATTGCTGCCGCTCCTGTAGATACAGTTATCCGCGAACGTCCGGAAGCAGGCGATATCATCATTCTGCTTGGTGGTGGAACAGGCCGCGATGGTATTGGTGGTGCAACCGGTTCAAGCAAGGTTCACACAGAAAAATCAGTTACAACCGCAGCCGCAGAAGTTCAGAAGGGTAATGCTGTAGAAGAGCGCAAGATTCAGCGCCTTTTCCGCAATAAAGAAGTAAGCCTTATGATTCGCCGCTGTAACGACTTTGGTGCAGGTGGTGTTTCTGTTGCAATTGGTGAGCTTGCTCCTGGTCTTGAAATTGACCTCGATAAGGTTCCAAAGAAATATGAAGGCTTGAACGGTACAGAGCTTGCAATTTCCGAAAGTCAGGAAAGAATGGCTGTAGTTGTTCGCAAATCTGATGTAGACCGCTTTATTGAAGCCGCTAAAAAAGAAAACTTGAATGCTGTTGTAGTTGCAACAGTTACAGATACAAACCGCCTTGTTATGAAATGGCGCGGTAAAACAATTGTTGATATTGGACGCGAGTTCCTCGATGCTGCCGGTGCTCATCACGAAGCAACTGCTCTTATTGAACAGCCTGCTGCACCAGAAAAATCTCCGCTCCTTAATCCTCTTGAAGCAGTTGTACCAGCTCTTACACAGACTGTTAAATGCGAAAAATGCGTTGACCGAAACCTTAAAAATGCCTGGCTTGCAAATATTGGCGACCTTGCCTGCTGTTCTCAGCGCGGACTTGGTGAACGCTTTGACGGTTCAATTGGAGCCGGTACCGTTTTGTTCCCGTATGGTGGAAAATATCAGAATACACCGGAAGCAGGTATGTCTGCAAAAATCCCGGTTGTAAGCCCTCGCGAAACAAGCACTGTCAGCCTTATGGCTTACGGCTTTGACCCTCGTGTTGGTCAGTGGTCACCTTGGCACGGAGCTAAAACTGCAGTTCTCAGTTCTCTGGCAAAAATTGCCTGTATGGGTGGTAAAGCAAGAGACTCACGCCTCAGCTTTCAGGAGTTCTTTGGTCGTGCAGTAAGCGAAAAAACTTGGGGTTACCCAGCCGCTGCTCTGCTTGGTTCTGTAGATGCTCAGATTGAATCTGGTTGTGCTTCAATCGGCGGTAAAGATTCAATGTCCGGTACTTTTGAACACATCAACGTTCCACACACTCTTGTTAGCTTTGCTGTTGGTCATGATGATGTTAAGAATGTAACAAGCGGTTCCTTTAAGGTTTATGGCAACAGAATCTATATGGTAAAGGTACCTTATTCAGAGCTTCTTGAACCAGATTACGAAACCTTCCTTAAAAACAGCGATGTTCTTTATGATTTGAATAAAAAAGGCTGCATAAGCACAATGTATCCTGTAGGTCCTGGTGGAATTGCCGAAGCCCTTACAAAAATGGCTATGGGAAATATGGTTGGTGCCAAAATTGATGCTAAAGAGTGCGGTAAAGATGCTACATCCCTTTTCCTCCCAACTTACGGAAACATTATTGTAGAAGTTCCATCTTCCTGTGCCGCTGATTTTGAAAAAGCTCCATTTGCAGACGGTACAATCGTTCAGCTTGGTACAACAATCGACCGCCCTGTAATCATAATCAATAACGCAGAGCTTGCCGGTGTAACAAATCCGGAAATCGAAATCAACCTTGATGATTGTGTAAACACCTGGGAGGACAAGCTTAAAGATGTATTCCCACGTGTCAGTGGTGCAGAGCTTCAGCCAGAGCTTCCTGACTGGGCTACTTCTGTTCATAAATCACTCAGCGATATTCGCAAGGCTCCTGCTTTTGTACAGCCAACTTCTCATCCAAAGGTATTGCTTCCTGTATTCCCTGGAACAAACTGCGAAATGGATATGGCTCGTGCCTTTAATCTTGCAGGTGCCGATACAAAAATACTTGTTCTCCGCAATAAAACTCCAGATATGCTTAATGAATCTCTGGAAGAGCTTGCAAAAGAACTCCGAGATACTCAGATTCTGGCCCTTTCCGGTGGTTTCTCTGCCGGTGATGAGCCGGATGGTTCAGCTAAGTTTATTGCAAACGTGCTTAAGGCAGGCAACATCAGCGACGAAGTAATGAATCTTCTTAAAAAACGAAACGGTCTTGTGCTCGGTATCTGTAACGGTTTCCAGGCACTTGTAAAAACAGGTCTTGCAATGTACGGCGAAATCTGTGATATGACTCCTGATATGCCAACCCTTACTTACAACAGAATCGGCCGCCATATCAGCCGAATTGTCCGCACCCGCATTGTTTCTGCAACTTCACCTTGGGCACTTCATCCAAGCGTAATCGACCAGCGAAATCACCTTATTGCAATTTCTCACGGAGAAGGCCGCTTTGTGTGTGATGAAGCTACAGCTAAGAAACTGTTCGAAAACGGACAGGTATTCACTCAGTATGTTGATGAGTTTGGAATGCCTGCAATCACAGAGCCAGATAACCCTAATGGTTCAGCATTTGCAATCGAAGGAATTACAAGCCCTGATGGTCACGTTCTTGGAAAGATGGGTCATTCTGAACGTGGTGTTGGAATGGAACTTGGTGGTGCAAGCTTTGACCTGTTCAAGAATGTTGGAGGAAATCCTCTTAAAAATCAGAGTGAAACAACCTGCGAAAACATTTTTGCTGCCGGCGTAGCATTCTTTAAATAATCAGTCTGAGGTTTTTATGAAAAAAATTGTACGAGCCGTTCTTTTTGCTGCTTTGCTTTGTTCTGCTTTGACTCTCCTTTCCTGCAAAAAAAAGCAGGTTTATAAGGATGAATGTGAATGCTTCCTTGATTTTGAGGATGCAAAGACCTTTGCAAAAAAGGCAGACCAGAATATTCTTCTGCTTGTAACTTCACGCGGCGACGATTATATAAGCCAGCAGTTTATTGATGATGTGCTTATGTCGGAAAGCTTTCAGGATTCAATTGCAATTGATTATGCTGTCTGTCACTTTGATTTTTCACAGTATTCTTATGAAAAAACAGTTATTCCTGAAGATGCTACAAAAGAAGAAAAAGAGCATATAACTCATTATGCAGAATTGATGCAGCAAGGGTATCAGAAAGCCGTATTGCTCGACTGTCAGTATACTCCTGCAATCTTCTTATTCACAAAAGAAGGTTATGTAATTTCCGATGTTGATTATACCGACGAAATCCTTAACGTAGAAGATTTTTCAGCCTTGCTTTCTGAATATGATGATGTTGCTGCTCACTTTGAAGAACTTGTTGCCGCTACACAAAAAGGTTCTAATATAGAAAAGGTTCGTGCAATTGACAAATTGAACAACGAAACTCCAGAAAAATACAGATCAATGTTAATTGAGCTTACTAAAACAATTCCAGATTTGGACAAAAATAACGAGTCTGGTTTGTGCAGTAAATACATTGTAGATGCAGCCGAAGCAAAGGCAATAGAGCTTTATTCCAAAGGAGATATTGCCGGTGCTGTTCAGTCTTATGTTTCTGCCTGTGACAATAAGTTTATTGAGCCGGAAGAAAAGCAGGAGTGCTACTATATGGCCGCTTATCTGCTTGCTTCCACTGGTTCAGATGACTATCAGGTAATTTTAAGTTATCTTAATTCTGCTTTAGCGGCCTGCCCTGATGGAGATAAAGTCCAGTACATTAACAGTGCAATGGAATACTACAAACAGCAGGAAGAAGAAAAAGTACAGCAGGCACAGGCAGAAAATACTCAGGGAAAAACTGAATAACATGGACGACATACCCTCGTATTTAATTATCATTGCAATTGCCCTTATCGTACTCTCAATGCTTTTTTCAATTTCTGAGAGTGCGGTACTTGGAATGAATAAGCTCAGACTGCGCATCCTCCGCCGTAAAAAGAATAAAAGGGCTTTAAGAATAGGGCGTCTTCTGGACAATAAGGAGCATCTTATAAACACGCTTCTTATTTCCAATGATTTAGTAAACATTTTCCTTTCCGCAATCATTACGTCAATATCGCTCAGGCTTTTTGGCGAAAGCGGTGTAGGGATTGCTACACTTGTCGTAACAGTGCTGCTTCTTATTTTTGGCGAAATCACACCTAAAACAATTGCCGCCCGCTGTCCCGACCCGATTGCTTACAGACTCAGTGGTTTTATATCAATCTTCGTAAAGCTCATGCACCCGATTGTTTCGGTTGTTACTTTTTTTGCCCGCCTTATTCTGCGTATTTTCGGCATAAATACAAAGAGACAGAAAAAATCCTACACCGAAGAAGAAATCAAAACTTTTTTTGATATGAGCTCTGAATCTGGTGTTATAGAAGAAAACGAAAACCGCATGATGAGCCAGATTTTTAAGTTTTCTGATTTGGAAGCCCAGGACATTATGGTTCCCCGCACTAAAATCAAAGCAATTCCAGTAAATGCAACTTACCGCGATGTAATTGAGCTTTCTCAGCGCCTTAATTTTACCCGTTTCCCGGTTTACAAAAAGTCCATAGACGATATTGTCGGTGTGCTTTACTTAAAGGATATGCTTGAATATAAGGAATGTCCCCAGAGTTTTTCTGTTTCCAAGTTGATGAGGCCTCCACTTTTTATACCGGGTACAAAAAAAATGTCTTCCGTGCAGGAAGTTTTGTTTGAAAACAGGCAGTCTATGGCAATTGTTGTAGATGAATACTCCGGTACAGACGGTATTGTTACTGAAAAAGATATTTCCCGCGAGATTTTTGCCCTTCCAGGTGATGATTCGTTACGCGGTAAAGTTTTTGATATTGATTCTGTAGAAAATAAGGAAGATTTTGAAATAAATGGTTCGGTTTTGCTGCGTGTACTAAAGGATGCACTCCATATTCCGCTGGAATCGAATATAAACGAAACAATTGGCGGCTGGTTTACAGAGCATATAAACAGAATGCCTGAAAATGGGGACACCCTTGATTTTGAAGGCTGGCGTTTTACCGTAAAAAAAATCCAGTCTCACCGGATTGAGCGTATGAGGATAACAAAAAATGCTTAGTACCATAATCACTTTAATCGTTATCTTCCTCCTTATTCTCTGCGTCGGCTTTTTCACTTCATCAGAAACCGCCTACCTGTCTCTTTCCAAGCTTAAGCTCCGCAGCATGCTTGATGAACGTAAAAAACATGCCGAGCTTGTTGCAAAGCTTAAAAACAATATGGGAAGACTCCTTACAACTGTGCTTGTAGGAACCAACTTTTTGAATACGCTTGTTTCTGCCCTTGCAACTTCTCTTGTTGTAAAAACCTTTGGCGGTGGAGGAGTAGGACTCCCAACAATTATTACTGCCTTTTTTATTACAACCTTTGGCCAGATTATCCCTAAAACTATAGCAGGACTGTCTCCGGAAAAAATTACCTGTTTTTCATCTGTTCCGCTGAGGATTCTGGAAATTGTATTTTATCCTGTAATTACGCTTTTTCAGGGACTTTCAAAGGGTGCTGTATGGCTTGTAGAAAAAATCATAAAGCCAAAAGAAGCAATTGTTACGGAAGAAGAGCTTCGTACGCTGATTGATGTTGGCGAAAAAGAAGGTACAATAGAAAAATCAGAAAGTAAAATGCTCAATAAAATCATTAAGTTCAATGATTTGTGTGTAAGCGACATTATGAAGCACCGTTCTTTTGTAAGCTCTGTTGATTTTAATGCTACTTACGAAGAAACTACGGCTGAGTTTTTACGTACAGGCTTTTCTACGCTCACGGTATACAAAAACGAGCCGGAAAATGTAGTTGGGGTTATAAATTACAAGAAAATCCTTTATGCAAATGCAGAACAGGTGGAATCTGAAGAAGAAGGTTTTGCGGGGCGAATGATGAGTGACGTATTTTTTGTACCGGGCACTTTTTCTGTAATAGATTTACTCCAGAAGTTCAGGGAAGAAGAACACAAGTTTGCCGTGGTTCTTACCGAGCAGGGCGAAATGTCCGGTATTGTTACTATGGAAGATATAATCCGCGTTGTTTTTGGCCGGATGACCGATGAAAACTCTTACGACAGCCTTCCTGCCGAAGATAAAATACAGCTTGTTGCCTATAATACCTTTATTGTTCCCGGCGAACTTTTGCTGGATGATGTAAACGAAATCCTTGGACTGCACCTTGAATCAGAGGATATGAACACAATTGGTGGCTGGCTGCTCGAACAGTTTGGTTATCTGCCATCAGCTGGAAATGCCTTTGTACTTGATAATGTAATTTACACCGTAGAAGATGTGTTCCAAAGGCGAATAGTTTCAATTAGAATCAGAAAATAAAGCTGCAGAAAGCTGTGATTGTGTACCATTTGCCGGAAGCTCCGCTCAAAGAACTTGAATCAGGATAATATTCGTCCAAATCCTTAAAAATCATATCGGTATAGCCGTGCTGTTCCTGCTTGCTGTAGGTGTCTCCCTGTTTTTCTTTCATATAATAATACGAAAAGCCGCAGCCCAGGAAAATGTTATCTATCAAACGGTACTTCAACTCGGCGCCAAAGGTGTAGAAAGCAAAACTCGATTTTATTTCGTCACGGTAATAGCTTTCCACACTGCTTACCGAATAATGGTGATCCAGTGATTGAACAAAAGTATATGGAGAAACTGTACCTTTAAGTTTTATCTGTAAACGTTCAAAAATAGTAAAATTGAATAATAAACCAAGATTAAAAGCTCGTGTTATTCTGTAATAATCTATTCCCTGCAGGCTTCCTACGGCAAAAAACTTTGCATATTCAGAATCATAGGGAACATATTGCCCGTTTTGAGAATAACGTGAGCTTCCATACCAGCCGTAACCGTTTCTTGCAGAAAACTGTACCTGGTCTAATGTATATTGTAGAAAAATGCCTGTTTTAAACCAGTTAGTTATTTCCGGGGCAAAAATTACTTTTGAATCAAAGGTAAAATTGTGGTTTAATGTGTTTTCACTTATGGAAAAGGTTGTCTTCATTTCAGGATTTGCGGGAAGACTCTGCCAGTCAGAATCGTACATTTTTGCACTCTTTTTTGAAAAAGCCCCCATCATACTGCTTTCAAGCTCAAACCATTTATAGCTTACACCAACTTTCCCGCCAATGTATGAAATGTTTTTAATGTTCCAGTTCAATTCGCTCAATTTATACACATCATCATCATAAACGGCAAAAACAAGCTCGTTTAAACAGCCGTTTTTTAATTCATAAAGCGGGGTTATTTCTATATGGATTTGCGCAAAGACTTTGTCCGTAAAGCAAAAAAGGATGATGAGAAAAACTGCAACTCTACCGAAAATCTTATTTTTCATAGAAAATGTTATTCCGAACTTGATTCGGAATCCCTCTTCAGTGGATCAACTCCAAAAATCTTTGCAAGCTGCTTTCTTACTGCTTCCATATCACGCGGATAATCTGCTGTAAAGGTTACTTCTTCGCCTGTAGTAGGGTGGGTAAACGTTATTTTATACGCATGAAGTGCAAGCCGGCTTAAAAGAGGGCGCTCTTCTTCAGCATCTCCATTCCATTTTCGTTTAATTTCGCTCAAACGCACAGGCTTCTGATTTCCACCGTACAATGGGTCACATACTATAGAAAAACCTTTTTCAGCTAAGTGCACGCGGATCTGGTGTGTTCTGCCTGTTTCCGGCCTTGCTTCAATCCATGAAAATTGTCCGCAGCTGCCAATAAGTGTAAAATCTGTTATAGATTTTTTACCGAATCTCTTGTTTACAATAGTTCTATGGCGCGGGTCTCCATCCGGCAGCAGGGGAAGGTCAACTGTAAGTGTTTCCCAGAGCGGATGTCCGTATACAAGTGCGTGATAAACCTTTTTTACCTGCCTTTTTTCAAACTGCATCGAAAGATTTCTCTGTGCTTCCTGGGTTCGGGCATAAACAATAAGTCCGGATGTATCTTTATCTATTCTGTGAACTGCATACAGTTTTCCAAACTCTTCCTGTGCAAGTAAATCAAGTCTTGGTGCATCAGGATTGTAACGGTCTGCCGCAATAAGAATACCTGAGCGTTTATTAAGCACTACAAGGTCATTA